>JAEAMF010000026.1_pt1 | contig 325114 bp, 278 predicted proteins | sample 8958721 | NCBI WGS metagenome assembly JAEAMF01 (sample SAMN16933255, study PRJNA681124) | bioreactor sludge metagenome | isolation source: anaerobic bioreactor treating anionic surfactant - SDBS | place: India: Bengaluru | collected 2019-02-28 | reverse complement strand
ATATTACGAATTATTTTTGTGAAAAACACCAACTATCTTTGACCACATTACCAAAAAAACTATGTTCTAAAATCATTTTAAAATGATAGCAATAAAAATCCTTTAAATAGTCTATTTAAAGGATTTTTATTAATTTCTTAATTTGCGGAGAGAGAGGGATTCGAACCCCCGGACCTGTTACAGTCAATAGTTTTCAAGACTATCGCAATCGACCACTCTGCCATCTCTCCTGATCTACAACTACCGTCGTTTTCAGTGGTGCAAATATAGAACGTTTTTCGATTTCTGCAAAACATTTATTGTATAAGTTATCCTTCAGAGCAATAATTAACTAATAACCAGAGAATTATTTTTCAAAAAATTAAATAATTCCTCCAAATTGATATTTAGTTGTAATAATAAATGAAAATTTAAAGAAAACCCTCTCAAAAATTAACCTTATAAATAAAAAAACGCACCTATAAAGATGCGTTCATATATTTAAAAAATAAAAATTAATGTAATTCTGCCAAATATTTTTCAGCATCCATTGCTGCCATACAACCACTTCCGGCAGCAGTAATTGCCTGTCTGTAAATATGATCCTGAACATCACCTGCAGCAAAAACTCCTGGCAAATTTGTTCTTGTAGAACCTTTTTCAGTTGCTATATATCCGTTTTCATCTAAATTGATCTGATCTACAAAAATATCTGTATTCGGCTTGTGACCAATTGCAATAAAGATCCCGTGAACGTCTATAGTAGATTTCTCCTGCGTCTGATTATTAATCACGACAGCTCTTTCCACTAAATTGTTTTCTCCTTCAATACCAATTAATTCATGATAAAATTTCACCTCAATATTCGGTGTATTTTCTACTCTGTGAATCATTGCTTTTGATGCTCTGAATTCACCTTTTCTCACTAACATGGTCACTTTATTCACCAATTTTGCAAGATAAGTGGCTTCTTCAGCGGCTGTATCTCCAGCTCCTACAACAACAACATCTTTTCCTCTGTAGAAAAAGCCATCACAGGTTGCACAGGCGGAAACTCCACCTCCATTATATTTTTTTTCATCGTCTAAACCAAGATATTTAGCAGTAGCTCCAGTAGAAATAATTACTGTTCTTGCGAAAAGCTCTTTATTTCCGGCATATAATTTATGAATTCCTCCTACTTCAGTTGAAAATTCTGCCTTCGTTATCATTTCGTAATGTACTTTGGTATCGAATCTTTCAGCTTGTTTCTGCAAATCCATCATCATTTCAGGACCCGTGATTCCTGCAGGATAACCTGGGAAATTATCAACTTCTGTTGTTGTTGTTAATTGTCCTCCAGGTTCCAAACCTGTATAAAGTTCGGGTTTTAAGTCTGCTCTTGCTGCATAAATCGCTGCTGTAAAACCAGAAGGTCCAGATCCTACAATTACACAATCTAAAATATTTTGCTCCATAATTAGCTATTCAAAAAGATTTTAATTTTAAGACGACAAAGTTCGGAATTTTTTAGGATTTAATTAAAGAAAAATTAATGTTAGTTTTCAATATTAAATATGTTGGTTTTCGATCATCTGATTTTTTCCATTTCTTTGCGACCCGACCTGAGTGAAGCTCTTTTTGTGAAGCAAAGCGTAACAAAAAAGCGGGAACGGAGGACGGAAATTGTCGCCCAAATAACATTAATAGATCTAAACTTTCATTTTAATTTTATCAACATTGATAATCTTGTAAACCAACTCTTTAATCAATTCTGCTTCACTCATATTCACTGCGCCCAAACCTTTCCCTTTCATATCAAACTCCCGCAGAATAGAAATTACTCTTGTAGAATGTTTTAGCGGGTACAATCTTGCTGCTTCTGCATAATCTTTTAGAAAGTAAGGATTCACACCCATTTGTGAAGCAATTAATTGTGGCGACTGACCAATCATTGTACTATAGATGATAACATTTGAGAAATAATTGTACAGACTCGAAAGCAACATTACAAAAGGATTATTCTTCGGGTTTTTACCCATAAAATGAGCAATTTTAAAAGCAACATTCGCATTTTTTGTTCCCAAAGCTTTCTGCAATTCAAAAACATTAAATTCTTTGCTGATTCCGATGTGGTTTTCAACAATCGTTCCGTCTAAAACCTGATCTTCTTTAAGAATGATTTTCAGTTTTCCAAGCTCATTTGAGATTCTGGAAAGATCATTCCCAAGATATTCTGCAAGAAGATGAGAAATATTGGGAGCGGTTTTTATTTTGAGTCTCAGACATTCATCGGCAATCCATTTCGGAAGTTGATGATCTTTAAAAGATTCGCTGAGAAAAAGGGCATTTATTTTCGCTAAAGTTTTGGTTACTTTCTTGCGGCTGTCGAGTTTCTTGTGTTTGTGTGCAAAAACCAAAACGGTAGACGGAACGGGATTTTCCACATACGCTTCCAGAGCTCTGCTTTCTTCATCATTAAATTTCAGATCCTGCGCTTCTTTTACAATAATCACCTGCTTATCGCCCATCATCGGAAACTGTCTTGCCAAGGAAAGAACTTCTTGGTACGTAGTATCTTTTCCGTAAGTTACGGTTTGGTTAAAGGCTTTTTCGTCTTCATCCAGAAAGTTGTGTTCTAAAGCTTTTACGGCAACGTCAATAAAATAAGGTTCTTCTCCGTGGAAAAAATAAATCGGTAAAACTTCTTTATTTTTAATATTTTTGAGGATTAAATCTAATTCTTTCATCTCTATAAATGGAACTTCCCAAACTGAATTTTCAGGAAACTTTTGATTTTAAATTCAAGAAAGACAAAGATAAGTTTTTTATCTATGATTTGATTCGCAAAACTTACCTTTTGCTCACTCCCGAAGAATGGGTGCGCCAACATTGGGTTCACTATTATCTGACTGTGAAATCCTACTCCACATCTGCTTTAATTACCGAAAAAAAGATCGTTCTGAATGGTTTAACGAAGAGAATTGATCTTCTGGTAACCGAAAAAACAGAGCCTGTGATTCTGATTGAATGTAAAGCTCCGCAAATAAAACTCACCGAAAAAACATTTGAGCAAACCGCAAGATACAACTCTATTATCGGTGCAAAAGAAATTGTTTTAACGAATGGTTTGCAGCATATTAATGCGTATTATGAAAATGGAGAATATCAGTTTTACAGAGCTGAATAAGTTTGGTTTAACTTTTTATTAATCTCATTGTAAGTTTTTTTCGTTAATTTAGATAAGAGTTTATTTCAATTATCATTTAGGCACACTCTTTGTCGTTCCGTAGGAATCTAGAAACGAATCTTCAATATTATTTCTAATAATTTTGAATGGATTCCTACGGAAATCGCAGATTCTACGAAGTCAATGACAAAAAGACCGTTGATTTGATGATTAAAATTCGAAAATGCAACAAAATCTTAGCCCCGATTGCAGTGAAAATCCTTTTTTTGAAGAAAAAAGATTGCAGCGGAAAGCGGGAAATAGCTCCTAAAAAATAAATTACAAAAAATATGATAAAATCAATCTTCATTACCGCAACATTGTTTGCTTCAACAACCATTTTCAGTCAAAATTTAAAACCAGTTTCTTATCAGGACGGTTCGCAGAAACTCAATGGTTTAGTCACCTCAAATGCAGGAAAAAAACTTCCCGGAGTTTTAATTTTACCTGCATGGAAAGGTATTGATGATGAAGCAAAAACGGCTGCTTCTGATTTGGAAAAGCAGGGATATATTGCTTTTGTTGCAGATATTTATGGTGAAGGAAACATCCCGACCGATAATGCTTCGGCAGCAAAAACAGCAGGTTTTTACAAAAAAGATTATGCAGCTTACCAAAAAAGAATTTCTCTTGCTTTGGAACAACTCAAGAAAAACGGTGCAATTCCGGAAAAAATTGCAGTAATCGGATATTGTTTCGGAGGAACAGGAGCTTTGGAATCTGCAAGAGGAAAATTACCTGTTGTGGGCGTGGTTTCTATTCACGGAAGCATTGGGAAAGATCAGGCAAGACCAAATGAAGAAATTTCAACTAAAATTCTGGTAGAAAATCCAGCAGAAGATAAGAGTGTTACTCCCGAAGACTACAATAATCTGGTAAAAGAAATGAATGACGGAAAAGCAGACTGGCAAATCATCACGTATGCGAATTCTAAACATACGTTTACCGACCCAAAATCTCCGGATTATAATCCTGTAATGGCAAAAAGAGCGTGGAACCACACCCTTTTGTTTTTGAAAGAAATTTTGAAATAATGGAACCTAAATAAACAACCTCGTAACTCGAGGTTGTTTATTTTTATAATTAGGTGGTTGTATTACAATTAGAACACCACCAATATTCTTTTTCTTTATCTTTTAGCTTGGTTTTTGTCTTTTTTTCGCAATTTTCACAAACACATTCATCAACTTCATTTTCTTTTGCTTCATAATCACAATTGAAGCAGCTCCAATTGGTGATATTTGTTTTCTCATTGATGAACCAGGTGAATGCTTTTTCTTTGCATTTAGGACAAATTTGTAACGCCATATTTAAAAAATTTACTGTTCTCTGTTTACTAATTCCATTGAAAATGCAGGAAGACAAATTGCAATATACTCGCAAGGTTCTGAGAACGGATTGCTGTAACGTATTCTTGCTCCTTTTTCAATTAAAATACTTTGACCTTTTTCTAAAACTACAATTTCACCGTCAATTTCAAATTGCTTTTTTCCTGAAATAATGATGGTAAATTCATCAAATTCGGGAGTTTGGTGAGGCTCGCTCCAATCCGGAGGTGCAATCATGTGCGCAATAGAAATATTTGGATTTTGGGTAGAATTCCCCCAATGTTCTTCAATTAATTTTCCGTCATCTGTAGGAACTACAAATGGCGACTTCTGAATTTTATATTTTTTCATGATACTATTTTTAGATTATTCATCATTTATGGGAATGGATATTTTAACGCAAAGTCCACAGAGATTTTTGACTACTAACTGTTTTTAAATTACACAAAGCTGTTTGACTTCGTCGAATCTTCGATTTCACTTATAAAAGCTCAAAATTTTTTAATAAAATGGGATTCAAATCTACTCGATCAGAAAAATCTGCGAGAAAATTTATTTAAGTTTAATCAACATTAAGATTATTTTTTTTGATTTCATACAAAAAGTTGGTTCGAGTCGGTTCACCAAAATAAGCGACTTCTTCTTCGCCAACCTTTTTCCCACCCAATCTTTCTAATGCAATCTGTGATCTTGTATTTTCTTTGCCTATGTGGAAATGCACCGTATCTACAAATTGGAAAATATAATCGAGCATCATTCTTTTGATTTGAGGATTAATTCCTTTTCCCCAAGAATTTGTTCCGTAGAAAGTATATCCTATGAAAATACTGTTTTTACTTTCATCAAAATCATAAAAACGAGTGCTTCCCAAAACACTTCCGGTAGCTTTTTCTACAATTTTAAAAGCGCCTTTACTTTCCATCGCTCCCTGAAAAAAATTTTCAAAAACTTCTCGTTTATAACGGTTTTTATTAGGATGCTGTTCCCATACTTTAGGATCTGATGCCACTTTGTATAAAGACTCAAAATCCCCTTGCTGCAAGGGGATTAATTGATATTCTTCGTTTTCTAAAACAGGCTGAATAGAAAAATTCATTTTTTTATAAATTAAATTCTAACTTTTTGCTTTAGCTGCGTCAGATTCTATTTTTTTGATTTCTTTCAATTTTTCGGCAATTTTTGTAACTGCTTCTGGCTTTGCAGGTTTCAAAGGAACTTCTGCTTGAGCCATATCCCATTTGATAACCAGATTTCCAGAGTTTTCGTCTGTAGGATTCAGAGTAATTTCAAACCATTCTTGTTTATCTGCCAATTTATTTACCGGAACTGTAACATCTACAACATCCTGTTTCGGATCGTAAGTATAAGCTCCCCACTGCTGGAAATCTTTATTCAAAATCACTTTCCATTCTTTTTCTGTAGGTACAATAAATAAACCGTAAGTACCCGCAGGAACCATTTTTCCTCCGAAATTTACAGACTGCCCGAAAGTAACTTTTGTTGATGAATTTGCACCCGCTCTCCAAACCTGGTTGTAAGGAACCAATTCTCCGAAGATTTTACGTCCTTTCACTCCTGGTCTTCCGTAGTCGATGGTAATTTTTGACATAGAAAACTGCTGCTCTACTTTCTGACGCGGACTTGCTGCCGGTACAGAATAATCCTGTGCAAAACTGAAAGCCGAAGCCGATATGCAAATTGCGAATAATAATTTTTTCACTTTTTAAAATTTTGCCTAAAATTACGAAATGGATGTCAGAAAAGAGCTTTTTGAATGTGATAAATTTTGTTAAATTCGAAAAGAAATTTATGATTGGAAAATTATTTTTGCTTGTTTTACATGCTTAAGATCATGATAAATAACAAAACGAAATGTATCTCTAAGTTTAAGTTGTAATAAGTTAGGAACACTTATGTTTGTTTTCAATTTATCATCTTTTTGCATCGTTCTAAAAGATATGATAATCGTTTTTGCCGAAAAATGAACTCATTCACAATAAATTTACGTTGAGTAACTTCTGAGTAATATTCATCTTTAATTTAGCCCTACAAGAAAACTTGTGTGGCTAAAAATATCTTATAAAACAAAAAAACCTAACAGGTTTTAAAAACCTGTTAGGTTTGATTCATATCATCTTTAATAATCTAAAAACTACATCACTTCCATTTTGAAAGTCATGCTTTCGATTACTTTCAGGATTGCTTCCACCGTGTCCATCGATGTTAAACAAGGAACACCATTTTCAACACTCATTCTTCTGATCTGGAAACCGTCTCTTTCAGACTGTTTTCCCTTCGTCATGGTGTTAACAACATACTGAACTTTTCCTTTCTGGATAAGATCAATAAGATTGACACTTTCCTCTCCTATTTTGTATCCGATTTTACACGGAATTCCTTTTTCTTCAAAGAATTTTGCAGTTCCTTCTGTTGCCCAGATTCTGAAACCAACTTCATGGAATCTTGCTGCCAAATCTGCCGCTTCCTGCTTGTGTTTATCAGCTACCGTAAATAAGATTGAACCGTGCATCGGAACTTTTCTTCCTGCGGCAATTAAACCTTTGTACAATGCTTTTTCCAAGGTTGTATCTTTCCCCATTACTTCTCCTGTAGACTTCATTTCAGGTCCTAAAGAAATGTCAACTCTCGTCAATTTAGAGAAAGAGAATACAGGAACTTTTACAAATACTCCTTCTTTTTTAGGAACCAATCCGTTTTTATAGCCTAAATCTTTCAGTTTCTGACCCAAAATTGCTTTTGTAGCTAAATTTGCCATCGGAACTTCCGTGATTTTAGATAAGAAAGGAACCGTTCTCGACGAACGCGGATTTACCTCGATCACATAAACATTACCATCCAATAAAACGTATTGAATGTTCATTAATCCAATCACATTCAACCCTTTAGCTAATCTTTCAGTATAGTCTACCAAAGTATCAATTTCTGCCTGAGTAACATTTTGTGGAGGATAAACTGCGATTGAGTCACCTGAGTGAACTCCGGCTCTTTCAATATGCTCCATAATTCCTGGGATAACAACCGTTTCGCCATCGCAGATTGCATCTACTTCCACTTCTTTTCCTGTAATATAACGGTCAACCAATACCGGCTGATCCGGACTTGCATCTACCGCAAACTCCATGTAATGTGTCAATTCTGCTTCAGTGTACACAATTTCCATTGCTCTACCTCCCAAAACGTAGCTCGGACGAACCAAAACAGGATATCCAATTTCGTTAGCAATTTTTATCGCTTCCTCTTTTGAAGTAGACGTTTTACCTAGAGGCTGTGGAATTCCCATTTCCTGAAGGGCTTTTTCAAACTTATCTCTGTTTTCTGCTCTGTCAAGATCTTCCAGAGAAGTTCCTAAAATCTGAACTCCGTAGCTTGCCAGTTTATCGGCTAAGTTAATGGCTGTTTGTCCGCCAAACTGTACCACAACTCCTTTTGGTTTTTCAAGATCAATGATGCTCATTACATCTTCTTCCGTCAATGGCTCGAAGTATAATTTATCTGAAATCGAAAAGTCTGTAGAAACTGTTTCAGGGTTATTGTTGATGATAATCGCCTCATAACCCATTTCTTTGATTGCCCAAACTGAGTGAACTGTTGCGTAATCAAACTCAACACCCTGCCCGATTCGGATAGGTCCGGAACCTAAAACAACAATTTTTTCTTTATCCGTAACGATACTTTCGTTTTCCTCTTCATAAGTTCCGTAGAAATATGGTGTTTCACTTTCAAACTCGGCAGCACAAGTATCTACCATTTTATAAACAGGAATTACTCCGTTTTCTTTTCTGAAAGTATACACTTCACGCTGAGTAACTTCCCAAAGATGAGCAATATTTAAATCTGCAAAACCTAATTTTTTAGCTTCAATTAAAGTTTTAACATCAAATTTATTATCAGCAATTGTTTTCTCAAAATCAATTAATTTTTTCATTTTCCAGATGAAAAACTTATCAATTTTGCTCCATTCTACAATCTGTTCCCAGTCGTAACCTCTTCTTAAAGCATCACCAATGATAAACAATCTTTCGTCATCACAAACTCTGATTCTTCTTTCGATTTCATCGTCTGTTAAAGCTTCAGCCTGTTTTTTCTTTAGACCTAAATGTCTGATTCCTGTTTCTAATGAGCGAATTGCTTTCTGTAAAGATTCTTCGAAATTTCTTCCGATTGCCATTACTTCACCCGTTGCTTTCATTTGTGTTGACAATCTTCTGTCCGCTGTTTCAAACTTATCAAAAGGGAATCTTGGGAATTTAGTGACAACATAATCCAAAGCAGGCTCAAAACAAGCGTATGTTTTCCCCGTAACTGGGTTCATGATTTCATCTAAAGTCAATCCTACTGCAATTTTAGCAGCAATTTTAGCAATCGGATAACCTGTTGCTTTTGATGCTAAAGCGGATGAACGCGAAACTCTCGGATTCACCTCGATGATATAATAATCAAATGAATGCGGGTCTAAAGCCAACTGTACGTTACATCCACCTTCGATTCCTAATGCTCTGATGATTTTCAGTGAAGCGTTTCTCAACAACTGATATTCTCTGTCTGAAAGCGTCTGAGAAGGCGCCACAACAATTGAATCTCCTGTGTGAACTCCTACAGGATCTATATTTTCCATGTTACAAACCACAATCGCGTTGTCGTTTGCATCACGCATTACTTCATATTCTATTTCTTTGAAACCTGCGATTGATCTTTCAATCAAACACTGCGTAACCGGGCTGTACTTCAATCCCAATTCAGCGATTTCTTTTAATTCTGTTTCGTTGGCAGCAATTCCACCTCCTGTTCCACCCATTGTGAAAGCAGGACGAACAATTACAGGATAACCAATTTCTTCAGCAAATCTTAATGCTCCTTCTACCGTGTTTACAATATCAGATTCTGGAACAGGCTCATTGAGTTCTCTCATCAATTCACGGAACAAATCTCTGTCTTCCGCTCTGTTGATGGCTGAAAGCTTTGTTCCCAAAACCTCAACTTTACATTCTTCAAGAATTCCTGATTTTTCCAGTTCTACCGCCATATTCAGTCCGGTTTGTCCTCCAAGCGTTGGTAAAAGTGCATCGGGACGCTCTTTTCTGATAATGTGACTTACAAACTGAAGTGAAATCGGCTCGATGTATACTTTATCTGCGATTTCAACATCCGTCATAATCGTTGCAGGATTTGAATTGATCAAAATTACTTTGTAGCCTTCTTCTCTCAAAGACAGGCAAGCCTGAGTTCCTGCGTAATCAAATTCTGCAGCCTGACCGATAATGATGGGACCTGAACCGATTACTAAAATTGTTTTTATATCTGTACGTTTTGCCATTTCTAAGTTAGATGTTAGATGCTAGAAGTTAGATGTTAGACTTTTAGCACTGTTTTTTATTTAGATTTAATTTTCACATTGTCATTGACTTTGTCGAATCTGCGATTTCCGTAGGAATCTAAACTTTATTTGTAGAGATTCTTCACTACGCTTTCGCTTCGTTCTGAATGACAGACGTGGTGTTTTATTTATTCTTAAAATCCTCCATCAAAGTGATGAAATCATCAAACAAATAGTTCGCGTCTTCCGGACCTGGACTTGCTTCAGGGTGATACTGAACGGAGAAACAAGGATGAATTTTGTGTTTCAGACCTTCGTTTGTTCTGTCGTTCAGCGCGATGTGTGTTTCTATTAAGTCTGTATTTTTTAAACTTTCCTGATCAACAGCGTAGCCGTGATTCTGAGAAGTAATTGCTACTTTGTTTTTTTCTAAATCTAAAACTGGGTGATTTCCACCTCTGTGTCCGAATTTCAACTTAAAAGTTTTCGCTCCGCAAGCCAAACCGATCAATTGATGCCCTAAACAGATTCCGAAAATTGGAACTTTCCCTAATAAACCTCGAATCATTTCTAAAGCGGGTTGGTTATCTTCAGGATCTCCGGGACCGTTTGAAAGCATAATTCCGTCCGGATCCATCAATAGAATTTCTTCTGCCGTTGTGTTATGAGAAACCACTGTAATATCACAGTTTCTTTGAGATAATTCTCTGATGATTCCTAATTTAGATCCAAAATCCACCAAAACAACTTTTAAACCTCTTCCTGGATTTGCATAAGATGTTTTCGTGGAAACCGTTTCCACCTGATTAGTTGGGAACGTTGTTCCTTTTAATTCTGCTACAACAGTATTTTCGTCGGCATCAGCATTTACAATTTTTCCTTTCACCACTCCGGAATTACGAAGAATTCTTGTCAGTCTTCTTGTATCAATTCCTGAAATTCCTGAAAGGTTTTTCTTTTTAAATAATTCATCTAAAGTAATCTGAGTACGGAAATTAGATGGCAGATCACAAAGTTCTTTTACGATAAGACCTTTGATAGCCGGCTCAATACTCTCATAATCATCTCTATTAACCCCATAGTTTCCAATCAGCGGGTAAGTCATACAAACAATCTGACCGCAATAAGACGGATCAGAAATCAGTTCCTGATACCCTGTCATTCCGGTATTGAAAACCACTTCTCCTGCAGTTTCCAAGTCTGCTCCGAAACCTTCTCCATGAAACACTTCACCGGACTCCAGTATTAACTTTTTCTTCATTTTTTAAATTAGATATTAGATTTTAGAAATTAGAAGTTAGACTTCATCATTCTGTTATTTTTATTTCTTTCTATTTTACTTTTTAAGCCACCCCGTCAAAAATTCTTTAATTTTTGCCACCCCTCCAAAAGAGGGGAATTTGTGGTCGGTTTTATTTATCCTTGAAACTCGTATCGCGAATCTCGTTTATTTAAAAGTATAGCCTTCTTTTTCCAAAGCTTCTTTTAATATTGCCATTCTTGCGAATACACCGTTCTGCATTTGTTTGAAAACTCTTGAACGTTCACATTCTACTAAATCAGTATCAATTTCTACTCCTCTGTTAATCGGTGCAGGATGCATGATGATCGCTTCTTTTTTCATGGCTTTTTCTCTTTCCTTGGTTAAACCGTATTTTCTATGATATTCTGAAGCAGAAAAACTCATTTTGGCATCGTGTCTTTCATGCTGAATCCTTAATAACATTAATACATCAACATCTTTAATCATTTCATCTACAGAAAGATAAGTACCATTGATTAAAGCACCTTCATCAAACCACTGTTCAGGTCCTGAAAAATAAACTTTTGCGCCTAATCTTCTCAAAGCTTCAGCATTGGAGTTTGCCACTCTGCTGTGTTTTACGTCTCCAACAATTCCTATTTTCAACCCTTCAAATTTTCCGAATTCCTGATAGATCGTCATCAAATCCAGCATACATTGTGAAGGGTGATTTCCAGTTCCGTCTCCCCCGTTGATAATGGGAATTTTAATATCATTTAATTCATCAAAATATCTGTCTTTTTTATCCCTGATTACCACCAGATTTACTCCAAGACTCTCGATGGTTTTTACCGTATCATAAAGACTCTCTCCTTTGTTTACGGAACTGTGGGAAGCATCAAAAGGAACAACCTGCAATCCTAATTTTCTTTCGGCAATATCAAAACTTGTTTTCGTTCTGGTACTGTCTTCGAAGAAAAGATTTGAACAGAAAACTTCACCTTCAATTTTGGCACTTTTTCCGTTGGCAAAAGTCAATGCTTCTGTTACTATACTGTTGATTCTCTCGTTGCTTAGTTCTGTAATCGTAAACATATTGTCTTTAAATTTTTTACAAAAAAAAAGCGAAGAAAATATCTTCGCTTAAAATAAATAAATATCGTAAAGGGCGTCTACGCCCGGAAATTCTAATGATATAAATACTGTGTTATTCATTAGGTGCAAAGATATAACATTTGAGCGAACTGGCAAAACCAAAATCTCTATTAAATTAAAAAAATTAATCTCTGTTTATTTTCATTATTAAATGCTATTTTTGTTATTATTCAAACTTCATTATATGGACTTAAAAGACAAAATGATTCTCAGTATAATTCAGGAAGACTCTACGCATTCTGTTAAAGAAATTTCAGAAAAAATCGGTCTTACTTTCACTCCGACTTACGAACGTATTAAACAACTGGAGAAACAAGGAATCATTGAAAAGTATGTTGGTCTTCTAAATCGCGAAAAACTAGGTTTAAATATTGTCGTTTACTGTAATGTCCGTCTTAAAGAACAGTCTAAAAAAGTTCTGGAAACGTTCGAAAAGAACATTATGCAGCATGATGAAGTTCAGGAAATCATCAGTCTTTCCGGCGAATATGATTACATGTTGAAAATTATCGCGAAAGACATTAATTCTTATAATGATTTTACCGTAAATGTCATTTCAAATATTCCGAGTATCGGACAATATCACAGTTCTATTGTGCTTCATGAGGTGAAGAAGTCTACTAAGTTTAAAATTGATTTGGGATAAATCTGTAAGTTTAAAACTATTTCATATTTGTTGCATCTCATCTGTCAAAGTCTTAACATAATTTCTCGCTTTTAAAATTTTTCAATTTTTAACTATTTAATGTAATGCCAAAAATACTAATAACAGGAAACGGTTTTGATCTAAATTTTAATTTACCTACTTCTTATTGTGATTTTATTCAAATATTGAATTATGTAGAAAAAAACGATGTGTATGATTTCGATTCAATATATTCAAATTCAAACAACTATATCAAAATAAAAAGTTCTTTTGTAAATACTTTGACTTTTAATAAAAATGAGATTGACTTATTAAAGTCAGACATTAAAGATAATCTTTGGTTTCAATTTTTTAAAAACGAATTAAATATTGAAACTTGGATTGATTTTGAAAATAAAATAAATTATGTTCTTAGGTTGCTATTGAACTCAATAAATATTTTCAATGATAAATTTTTCAATAGATCTCCTTTAGGTTTAAAGTTATTAATTTATGATTCTACTGTTTTAAATAATAAAATAGAAATCATCAATGTCTTATCTTTTTTTCAAATAATTTTGAAAGAGAATGATTCTTCACATAGTTGGAGTTTTCTTGATAAATATCTCGTAAAAAAGTACGGCTATTACACATCTATCGATATACAAAAAATTGTCAGTTTTCTAAATCAACAATTAAATAGTTTTAAAGATATTTTTAATAAATATTTTTCATTATTCATAATTCCTCTTTATGAAAAAAATATTGAAAAACCTGACGTAAGTCTTATAAAATCAATTAACTACTATTTTACATTTAATTATACTCCAACTTTTGAAACATTATTTAAAAGTACTATCAAAACAAATTATTTGCATGGAAAAATTAATTCTGATATTAACTCGATTGTTTTAGGGATAGATAACATTCCTGATGATACGATTGATCAAATTCATTACCTCCCGTTTACAAAGTATTACCAGAAATTGAACAATAATACTGATTATTATTTTCTTGATGAAATAAAAAATATTAGCAAGAATTCTTCTATGACAAATTATGAATTTTATTTTTGGGGACATTCATTAGATCATTCGGATAAAGATTATATAAACGAGATTTTTGATTTCGTCACAGATAGTATGTCTAAAATTAAGTCAATTAAAGTTATTTACCATAATGAAGAATCAAAATCAAAACTACTACTTAATTTATTGGACATTCGTGGAAAAAATGACATCGTAAGTAAAATGAGAAAAAAGGAATTAGTTTTTCTAAAAGCAGGTTCTAAAGATGTGAAAATTGCTCTCAACAAAAGTATAGATATCAAAATTTACTCCACACCAACAATTCATTAATAAATTATTTACTGAAAAATCACCCCAACAACTTACTCTTCAGTTTATTAAACTGATATTCTATTTTATCCAGACAAAGATTCCCGATACTTCCCTGATGCGTATGATTTAAATTTCCAATTTCAAAATCGAACGCATTATTTTCAATCTCCTGCCCTACTTTTACATAAGCATCCCGAAATGAGCTTCCGTTTTTTACTTCCTCATTGATTTTCTCTACACTAAAGAGATATTTATATTTTTCATCCTCCAAAATTCCCTCTTTCACCTGAATATTGGGTAATGTATAATTTAAAATTCCCAGACATTCTTTTAAGGAATCAATCGCAGGAAAAAGAATTTCTTTTGTAAGCTGCATATCTCTATGATAGCCTGAAGGAAGGTTATTCGTCAATAAAATAAACTCATTCGGTAATGACTGTATTCTGTTGCAACGCGCACGAACCAATTCAAAAATATCCGGATTTTTTTTGTGAGGCATAATGCTGCTTCCTGTGGTAAATTCCTTCGGAAAGCTTATGAAATCGAAATTCTGGCTTAAATAAAGACAAACATCGTAAGAAAATTTACCTAAAGTTCCGGCTAAAGTCGCCATTGCCATCGACAGCATTTTCTCAGACTTTCCACGAGTCATCTGAGCATATACGGAATTGTAATTCATCGATTGAAAGCCCAAATTGTATGTTGTACTCTCACGGTCAATCGGGAAAGACGAACCGTAACCTGCCGCAGAACCCAATGGATTTTTATTGATGATATTTTTAACTGAAAACAACATTTCAATATCATCCAACAATGCTTCTGCATAGGCTCCAAACCACAATCCGAATGAGGAAGGCATCGCAATCTGCAAATGCGTATATCCCGGAAGCAACACATTTTTATGCTGTTCCGCCAATTTAATTAACATCTGAAAGAATTCGTCTGTTAATGCTGTCAATTCACGAATTTCGTCTAATAAATACAATTTGATATCCAGTAAAACCTGATCGTTTCTGGAACGCGCCGTGTGAATTTTCTTTCCGGTATAGCCCAATTTTTCAATTAAAATTGATTCAATCTGGGAATGAATATCTTCTGCATTTTTATCGATTTCAAAAGTTCCGTTTTCGATCTCATTTAAAATTTCTGATAAGACAAATAACATTTGCTCTGATTCTTCGTTGGAAATAATCCCTACTTCTGCCAACATTTTGCAGTGTGCCATTGAACCTTTGACATCGTATTTTGCCAAACGTTCGTCAAAATCAAGATCTTTCCCGACTGTGAATGTATTGACTGCTATATTGGTGGCGTTATCGTCTTTTTGCCATATTTTTTTCATAATTTTCTTTTTTGATGGAAGATGAAAGCTGGGTGATCGAAGTTTACAACCAACTGTTTTATCTTCCTTTATTAATTGATTTTGTCATTCCGACGAAGGAGGAATCTATCTAAATTTAAAGATTCTTCAATCCACTTCGTTTCTTTCAGAATGACATAACTGAATATATTTCTTTTATGTTTTCTTTTGTCTTGAAACAAAAGAAACAAAAGTTCAAGACTGGAAACTCCGGCTAAAAATTATTTCTGTTCTCTAAAAATTCTAAACTTGCGCGAATTCAAAATTCGTTATTCGTTTCAAGATTTGTCTCGCGCTTCGAACAGTAGAATTTTCTTAACGTTCACAGAATTAATTTTCTTAACGCTTCCGCTTCCTAAGTCGTTACTTATAAGACTTTCATCATCCTTCTTCCTACTTCCAGCCTATAAAACTTTCTCCAAAATCTTAATATAAATCTCAATTCCTTCTGCGATTTCTTCAATGAAAATAAATTCATCTACGGTGTGAGAGCGCCTGCTGTCTCCGGGTCCCAGCTTTACGGAAGTACAGGGAATGATTGCCTGATCCGATGATGTTGGGGAACCGTACGTTGTCCTCCCAATTTCCAAACCTGCTTTTACAAAAGGATGATCCATTTCAATTTTTGAAGAATTCAGCCTGAAAGATCTTGCCGTTAAAGTAGATTTCATCTGAGACTGGATGATTTCAAATGCTTCTTTATTGGAATATTCATCCGTAACTCTTACATCTAAAGTGAAAGTACAGGATTCCGGAACGACATTATGCTGAACTCCCGCATGAATTCCTGACAAGGTAATTTTAACCTCACCCAAATACTCTGAAACCTTCGGAAATCTGAAATTCAGAATATTCTGCAAATCTTCCATGCATTTCACAATCGAATTATTATCGTTCGGATGAGCGGCGTGAGAAGGAGTGCCTTTCATTTCACCGTCAATTACCAAAAGTCCTTTTTCTGCAATCGCCAGATTCATCTGCGTGGGTTCTCCTACAATGGCGAGTTCAATATTCGGTAATTGGGGAAAAAGCGCTTCAATACCGTCAAAACCTGAAATCTCCTCCTCTGCCGTCAAAGCAATAACTAAATTATATTGTAAATTTTCTTTTTCATAAAAATGTAAAAAAACCTGCGCCATCGAAACCAATGAAGCTCCCGCATCATTACTTCCCAATCCGAATAATTTTCCGTCTTTTTCAATCGGAACAAACGGATCTAAAGTATATGCTTTGTTTGGTTTTACGGTATCGTGATGCGTATTCAGCAAAATAGATGGCTTGAAAACATCAAAATTTTTGTTTACCGCCCAAATGTTATTTTTAAAACGTTTTGCCGGAATCTGATGTTTTTTGAAAAAATTTTCAATTTCCACCGACGTGTTAAATTCATCCTTGCTGAATGACGGAATCTCGATCAGTTTTTTCAACAATTCTACTGCGTTATTCAGTAATTCTTCTTTACTATAAACAGATTTCAGTTCCTGCATGATGTTTTTCTATATGGTTTTTCAGTTCAGTTTCTTTTATCAAGAAAACTTTATTGACATTGTTTTTTACTGCTCCTAAAGCATTTTCCAGTTTGGGAAGAATTCCTTTGTGAATCTTTCCTTCTTCTTTTAAGGCTGAAAATTCTTCTTCGGAGATATTTTTAATAACCGATTCCGGATTATTCACATCTTCCAAAACGCCTTCTTTATCAAAGCAGTACAGCAATTCAACATCATATTTTATGGATAAAGCCTGTGCAATTACCGAAGCAATAGTATCTGCATTGGTATTGAAAAGGTGTCCTTTTTTATCGTGGGTAATTGCCGAAAATACAGGAACCAGTTCCAGTTTCAGCAATTTTGAAATTAATTTTCTGTTTACACTTTTTTCGGTGATATCTCCCACAAATCCGAAATCTATTTCGGCGTTTTCTCTTTTTTTGGCTTTAATTAAGTTCGCATCCGCTCCCGAAAAACCAATGGCTTTACACTTTTTCTGCTGAAGTTTTGCGACAATGTTTTTATTGATTCCTCCCGCGTAAACCATTGCGACAATGTCCAATGTATCTTTATCGGTTATTCTTCTTCCGTTTACGAGCTTTTGTTCAATTCCGAGTTTATCGGCTAAAATTGTTGCCAGTTTTCCTCCTCCATGCACCAGAATTTTCTTTTCCTGAATTTCTGCAAACTGCTCTAAAAACTGTTCTAACAATTCCTCGTCATCAATTAACGCTCCGCCAATTTTTATGATGTATAATTTTTCTTTCATTGTATATACTTTTTGGAAAGCCCTGTCAAGTTTTGCAAGGGGAAACCTAACAGGTTTTAAAAACCTGTTAGGTTTGATTGTATTATGCATTCAACTCATCCAAAATTTCCGAAAACACTGCCTGTGCAGAGAAAATCCGGTTTTTTGCCTGCTGATAAATGATTGAATTTTCACCATCCATCACCTCATCGCTCAACTCTACATTTCGGCGAACCGGAAGACAGTGCATTACCTTTGCCTGATTGGTATTTTCCAGTTTTTCATTCGTCAACATCCAATTGTCTTTTACTTCAGGCATTTTAGCATAATCATCAAAAGACGACCAGTTTTTAACATAGATAAAATCGGCATCTTTCAGCGCTTCTTCCTGATCATGAATGATCTTCACATCTTTTGTAAAGTTTTTATCTAAATCATACCCTTCCGGATTGGCGATAACAAAATCTACATCCATTTCCTGCATCCATTCAGCGAAAGAGTTTCCCACCGCATGAGCAATGGGCTTCATGTGAGGCGCCCAGGTTAAAACCACTTTCGGTTTACGGTTTACACTGAGCTTGTCGAAGTGCCAGTTTTCGGTAATGGTGATGCAATCTGCCAGACTTTGCAAAGGATGACGTGTCGCAGATTCCAAAGAAATAACCGGAACTTTCGCATGCTGCTCAAACTGGCTTAAAATGCTTTCATTCACATCATCTTCTTTACTTTTCATTCCTGCAAAACAACGAACGGCGATAATATCGCAATATTGATTCAATACTTCAATTGCATCTTTGATATGTTCTACTGTATCTCCGTTCATTACTGCACCATCCGCAAATTCTAAGTTCCAAGCTTCCTGGGCTGCGTTTAAGGTTAAAACATTTAATCCTAAATTCTGTGCCGCAATCTGACTGCTTAAACGTGTTCTCAAACTTGAGTTTAAAAATACAAGTCCAATAGTTTTTCCTTTTCCTTTTTCGGGTTCCGAAAGAGGATTTTCTTTAATTTGTAATGCTTTTTTTATAATGTGCTGTAAGTTTTCAACATCGCTTACAGAGGTGAATTTTTTCATTTGGTAATTTTTATTTTTTCAATGGACAAATGGAATATCCATTTCATTTTTAAATAAATTTTAAAGATTTTTTATCTTACCTACTTGGTTGAGTTTTTAACGCTATGGTCGCGAAGTTTTTTTTATTAAAATTGAAAACATTTTCGTTCGCAAGGGCGTTCTACTCAGCTAATGATAATTGTGTTTGTCATTCTGACGAAGGAAGAATCTAATAACATTATAAAAAAGATTCTTCACTACACTTCTGAACTTCGTTCGTAAACCTTCAGTTTATGTTCTGAATGACAGACCACATAATTTTCACAGGTTAAATATTCTCCAATACTTCTTTCAAAGCATTAATGAATAGATCCGTTTCTTCTTTTTTAATATTAAGCGCTGGAAGAATCCTCAAGACTGCTTTATCATTAGAGTTTCCTGTGAAAATATGATGATTGTACAAGAGGCTGTTCCTCACTTCCGAGCAGTCTCTGTCGAGTTCAATCCCAATCATCAAACCTTTCCTTCGGATGTTTTTGATATGTGGAAAATCCTTAATTTCATTTTCAATATATTCGCCCATTTTCTGAGCATTTTCGATGAGATTTTCATCTTTCATGACGTCTAAAACCGCAATTGCCGCAACACAAGCCAAATGATTTCCTCCGAAAGTCGTTCCCAATAAACCATTACTAGCCTGAAATTTCGGATGAATTAAAACACCACCAATCGGGAAACCATTTCCCATCCCTTTTGCAGTGGTGATGATATCTGCTTCAATCCCAAATTCCTGATGTGCAAAGAAATAGCCGCTTCTTCCGTATCCCGACTGAACTTCATCCAAAATCAAGACAGCATTGTATTTTCCACACAATTCTTTGATTTTATTTAAAAATTCAACTGTTGGAATCATAATTCCGCCGACTCCCTGAATTCCTTCAATGATGACGGATGAAATTTCATTTCCCTGTTTTTCAAAAACCTCTTCAAGCTGTTCGATATTGTTCCATTCAGACTTAATGAATCTTTCGTCATAATTTACCGGAGCTACAATTTTGGGATTGTCCGTCACCGAAACGGCTGCAGAAGTTCTTCCATGAAATGAGCCTGAAAAATACAGCACCTTATTTTTTCCATTGTGGAAAGAAGCCAGTTTTAAAGCATTTTCATTGGCTTCTGCTCCTGAATTGCACAAAAATAAATTGTACTCTTCCAAACCTGAAAGTTTCCCTAATTTTTCAGCCAGTTCAGTCTGCAGTTCATTCTGAACCGAATTTGAATAGAAAGATATTTTATCTAATTGATTTTTTAACTGAGCTTGATAATGGAGATGGTTGTGACCGATAGAAATCACCGCATGACCTCCGTAAAAATCAAGATATTTTTCTCCTTTATCATCCCAGAGAAATGATCCCTGCGCTTTTACCGGATTGATGTTGAATAATGGATATACGTTGAATAAATTCATGTCTATTTATAAATGATAATTGATGTTTGATGAATGATTCATCTGCTTATACTTTTCTTTTGCCTTGAAATCGAAGATTCGACGTAGCCAAACAAAAGAAACAAAAGTTCAAGACTGGAGACTTCCTATAAAAATATTTTTGTTCTCTAAAAATTCTAAAACTTACGCGAAACCAGCATTTGTTCTTCAGTTCTACATTTGTTTCGCGCTTCAAACAGTAGAATTTTCTTATCGTTCACAAAACTATTTTTCTTAACACTACATTTTCCTAAGTCGGTTTTAAGGTCAATCCTAAATTTTTTCCTTTTTTTTAATTAATTTCTTTTGTCTTGAAACAAAAGAAACAAAAATTCAAGACTGGAAACTTCCGCTAAAAAATATTTTTGTTCTCTAAAAATTCTAAAACTTGCGCGAAATCAGCATTTGTTTTTCGGTTCTACATTTGTTTCGCGCTTCAAACAGTAGAATTTTCTTAACGTTCACAAAACTATTTTTCTTAACGCTCCATTTTCCTAAGTCGTTTTTAGTTAAAGCTTTAAAAATTCACGATTGACTTATGACAATTTACTTTTAAAGTTCTAAAATGCAACAGGCTTCAGGTTTAATCCTAAATTCTCTTCCCAGCCCATTGCAACATTCATGTTTTGAACCGCCTGCCCAGAAGCTCCTTTCAACAAATTGTCAATCGCCGAGTGAATGACCGCAACATTCCCACATTTTTCAATCTGTATCACACAGCGATTGGTATTGACAACTTGCTTTAAATCAATTGCTTTTTCACTTACCTGTACAAAAGGTTCATCTGCATAAAAATCTTCAAACAACTGATAGATTTCTGAAAGTTCTGCATTTGTTTTCACGATAGAACTTGTAAAAATTCCTCTGGCAAAATCTCCTCTCCATGGAACAAAATTCAGACTGATTTCATTGATATTAAAAGAAACTAATTGGTGTAAAATCTCATCCACATGTTGGTGTGTTAAAGTTTTATACGCCGAAATATTATCGTTCCTCCAAGTAAAATGTGTGGTTGCCTGCAAAGACTGACCTGCACCTGTGGAACCTGTGATTCCTGTTGTATACACTTCATTCAACCAACCTTTTTGAGCTAAAGGAAGCAGAGCGAGTTGAATTGCTGTTGCAAAACATCCCGGATTGGCAATGCTTCTGGCTCCGAAAAGTTGTTTTTTATTGATTTCGGGCAATCCGTAGATAAAATTTCTGTTTCCGAAATTTCCATCGAGGCGAAAATCGTTCCCTAAATCAATCACCACTGTTTCATCTTTTACGGGATTCTGAATCAGCCAATTCTGACTTTCTTTGTGAGGAAGGCATAGAAACAGAATATCGACTTCTTCAGACTGATCCGTTAAAACCATTTCACAAACCGTCGTTAAATCCGGGTACAAATCTGAAATTTTTGTTCCCGAATTTGAACGGCTGTATAAAACACTCAATGATACATTGGGATGAAAAACCAACAGACGAACCAGTTCGCTTCCTGTGTAACCGTTGGCTCCAATGATTCCTATTTTCTTTTTCATTTTATTATTTTCCATAGGTTCTCACCTACTGTTATTATTATTGAACACTTCGGGTTCATTGGTCTTCGACTCTCTCGCAGCCCGACTTGAACGGAAATCCTTTTGTGAGGAGGAACGACGAATAAAAGATTGGGAGTGGAAGGCGGATAAAGCTGCCCAAATTTTATTTATTTATCTGATGATATATGTTTAAAGAATTGCTAACAATCTTTGTATAGCCTTTTACATCTTCGCCTGTCCATGCCCTGTTTGCTTCTCCGTAGCTTCCGAATTTGTCTGACATCAGATCGTGTTCAGATTCAATTCCATTCAAAATAAACCGGTAAGGATGAAGGGTTACAAATACTTTTCCGCTGACTGTTTTTTGAGAATCAACAAGAAAAGACTCGATATTTCTCATCACAGGATCTAAGAAAAGTGCTTCGTGAAGCCAGTTTCCGTACCAGTCGGATAATTGGGACTTCATCATCTGCTGATATTTTGAAAGCGTATGTTTTTCTAATAAATGATGGGATTTGATGATTACTGAAGCCGCTGCTGCCTCAAAACCTACTCTTCCTTTGATTCCGACAATGGTATCTCCTACGTGAATATCACGACCGATTCCGTAAGCCGAAGCCAATTCTTCGATTTTCTGAATCGCGTAAACCGGATGCTCAAAACTTTCTCCGTTTACAGAGATAATTTCACCATTTTTAAACTCAATTTCCAGTTCAGAGGGTTGATTTTCTTTAATTTGTGACGGAAAAGCTTCTTCAGGAAGGTAATTTCTTGAAGTCAGCGTTTCCTTTCCCCCAACTGAAGTTCCCCAAAGTCCTTTATTAACAGAATATTGTGCTTTCTGAAATTCCATTTCGTAACCATGACTTTTCAAAAATTCAATTTCTTCTTCACGGGAAAGAGCCATATCACGAATGGGCGTAATGATCTCTACATTCGGACACATCACCTGAAAAATGAGATCAAAACGAACCTGATCATTTCCCGCTCCCGTACTTCCGTGCGCAATTGCATCCGCGCCGATTTCAATCGCATATTTTGCAATTTCCTGCGCCTGAATGGTACGCTCCGCACTTACAGACAGAGGATAGGTATTGTTTTTCAGAACATTACCAAAAATCAGATATTTTACACAAGAATTGTAATAATCTTCCTGAGCATCAACGCACCAGTATTCTTTTACCCCAAGATTCAGGGCTTTTTTCTCCAGTTCTTTTTCTTCATCTTTGGAAAAACCTCCGGTGTTTACAGTAACTGCATACACATCATATCCCAGTGTTTCGCTGAGATATTTGGCGCAGTAAGAGGTATCGAGACCTCCGCTAAATGCTAAAACTACTTTCTTGCTCATTATTGTATCTGTTTTCAGACTGATTATTTTCAGTGCTGTTTTTTATATTATCGGGAACGAAAAGCATTGCTGTGCAAAGGCAGTTTTTCCGTTCTTTTTTCATTAAAATATCATAATTCACGCAGCTTTTGCAGCCGTTCCAGAATTCTTCATCCTGAGTAAGTTCAGAATAAATAACGGGTTTATATCCTAAATCGCTGTTGATCTTCATGACTGCCAAACCGGTAGTTAATCCAAAAATTTTAGCGTTTGGGTATTTTTTTCGGGACAAAGCGAAGACTTTGTCCTTGATTAAGGTTGCCACTCCCAAATGCCTGAATTCCGGAGAAACAATAAGCCCGGAATTGGCAACAAATTGACCATGAGACCATGTTTCTATGTAACAGAAACCCACCCACTTTCCTTTATCCGTGGCGACAACAGCGTTACCTTCAGTAATTTTTTTACTGAGGTATTCTATGGAACGTTTGGCAATCCCCGTTCCTCTGCGCTGTGCAGAATCGTACATTTCCTGCTGTATTTCACTCACATACATCAGATGCATGGATGAGGAAATTTCTATTTCCATTTATTTATCTAAATTTTTTGGCAAATTTAAAATATAATTTCTTTTAAAACCAAATAAAAAAGATAATTTTATTGAATTAAATTAATATACAGGTAATTTTATCTTTACATGAAATTAATATTTTGCTAAATTATTATATATTTGCTAAAAAAATATAGTTATGGAAAATCGCTGTCCGAAATGCAACACAGACAAAGTGGTTAAAAGCGGAATTGTAAACAACAAGCAACGTTTTTTATGCAAAGACTGCAACTATTATTTCACGGTGAAAAAACTGGGAAAACAAATAGACGATTACTACGTAACCAAAGCTTTACAGCTCTATCTCGAGGGATTGAGTTTTCGTGAAATTGAAAGAATTATCGGCGTTTCTCATGTGACGATCAGTTCATGGATCAAGAAATACAATATTACACGACCTCCTCATTCTGAGTTTCATCCGGTATATAAAATCCTAAAACAAAATGAACTGATTGAATATATGAGTAAAGAAGAAAATCTGAAGAATTCAGGATTAATTATCACTCAGTTTGCAGACAAATATATGTTGATAAAATGGGAAAGATTTAAGAAATAGGTTTCATAAGTTATAAGTTATCAAGTATAAATTTTAAGTTCTATTAAAATAGAATTAATTCATTTAAAAAACTATTAATCAAAACTTTATATGAATGTCCGTAATTAGTAATAATTTAGTTTTTAACAGTTTATTTATCATTCCGGAGGAATCCAAACTGCTTTATTTTCAGTGTGTTGAGATTCCTCCGGAATGACAAAATGACTGCTGATTTTAGCGTTATGATTAAAAACGGACATTCAAAAATCTTTATTTATTAATTTAAAAAACATGATTTATAAGAACAGTTTTTCAGCTCATAATTTATGATTTAAAATTAAAAACTATACTATTAGCATAAATATATATTAAATTTTTATAACTAAATTATTAATTCCAATTTGGCTTTCACAAAATAATAGCCAAAAAATTAATAATTTATGAAGAAAATATTAAGTTTTATTGGATTAGCTTTAATCAGCAGTTCTTTATATTCACAAGGTTCTCCAGATTATGGGAGTGGTTTAAAAATAAATCTCAATCCTAATGGAGATAAATATGTACGTTTTATTCTGTGGGATCAGTTTTGGATCAGAAACTCTGACATGAATCCCGGAAGTATGGTTGGTGGCGAACCTACTGACAACACCTGGAATTTGGGAAACCGAAGACTGAGAGCATTGGCTTACGCTCAAATTACAAAGCGTTATATGATTTTAACGCATTTTGGAATCAACAACCAAACCTTCATCAACGGCGGAGCAACTGGAACATCAGGAACAGGAAGCTACGGAAACGGTAAAAAACCTCAGCTTTTCTTTCATGATGCTTGGAATGAATATGCTGTTATTTTACCGGGAGAAGCAGGAAAATTCAGCCTCACTTTAGGAGGTGGACTTCACTATTACATGGGACTTTCTCGTATGACCATGGGATCAACATTAAATTTTCTTACAGTAGACTCCCCTATTTTCAGTTGGCCTTTAATTGATAATTCTGATCAGTTTGCAAGACAAATGGGAATTTTTGCAAAAGGAAAATACGGAAAGTTTGAATACAGAATGAGCTTGAACAAACCATTTGCAACAGATCTTACTCCAGTAAACACTTTAAATCCGGACAATGCAGTCGCTGTTGACAACAACGGAAACCCGAACTGGTCTAAAGCAGGTTATTTTGAGTATCAGTTCTTAGAGTCAGAATCAAACACACTGCCTTTCAAGGTAGGTTCTTATTTGGGAACGAAAAAGGTTTTCAATCTGGGTGCAGGTTTTTATCATCAAAAAGAAGGAACCAGAACTTCGGTTAATTCAAATATTGAAAAACATGATATAACGTTACTTTCTGCGGATGCTTTTGCAGATATTCCTTTAGGAAATGCTAAAAATAAAATGGCTGTCTCGGCATATGCAGGATACTTCAATTATAATTTTGGACCTAATTATGTAAGAAATTTGGGAATTATGAATATTGCAGCCAATGATCCTAATTTTATAGGACAGCGCGCAATAGCAGGACCGGGAAATTTACAACCGATGATAGGAACAGGTGACATTATCTACGCTCAGGCTGGTTTACTGCTTCCAAGTCAATCCGACAAACCAAAAATCAGAATTCAACCGTTTGCTGCTTATACTCACAAAAATTTTGATGCTTATGAGAAATCCTCTTCTCAGTTTGATGTAGGAGCCAACTGGTTTTTAGACGGTCATCATGCTAAAATTACTACTCAATATTCTACAAGACCTGTTTATACAAGCCCTACTGAAAGCCCAACATCAAAAGGAGAATTCATTGTTCAGCTGCAGATTTATTTATAAACAGAATTTTTCAACGAATAATTTCATTAACAATAAAAAAACAATAATATGAGCAATCAACAAGTTGAAACCTCTTTTGAGGATATGACAGAGAAGCAGAAAAACAAAACCATTTGGGGCGTTATCACTGCATCATCTTTAGGTACTTTAATTGAGTGGTATGATTTTTATCTGTTTGGAAGTTTAGCTGTAGTTTTGGCAACAAAATTTTTCCCTTCGGACAATCCGACAGCAGCATTTTTATCTACACTGGCAACTTTTGCCGCAGGTTTTGTAGTGAGACCTTTCGGAGCATTATTTTTTGGAAGACTGGGTGATATTATAGGCAGAAAATACACATTTCTGGTTACCTTACTCATCATGGGATTTTCTACATTTTTAATAGGATGTATTCCCGGTTATGAAACAATAGGTTTTCTTGCACCAGTATTGGTTTTAATTTTAAGATTACTACAAGGTTTAGCTTTAGGAGGAGAATATGGTGGTGCTGCAACGTATGTCGCAGAATACGCACAACCACACAGAAGAGGTTATTGGACTTCATGGATCCAAACAACAGCTACAGCCGGACTTTTTATCTCTTTAATTGTCATCTTATTAACTAAAAGTTCTCTTTCTGCAGAACAATTTGACACTTGGGGATGGAGAGTTCCTTTCTGGATCTCAATTTTGATGGTTGGAGTTTCTTATGTCATCAGAAAAAACATGAAAGAATCTCCTTTGTTTGCTAAAGCTAAAGCTGAAGGAAAAACTTCAAAAAATCCTTTAAAAGAAAGCTTTGGAAACAAATATAACTTTAAATTTGTTTTACTGGCACTATTCGGAGCTGCAATGGGACAAGGTGTAATCTGGTACACTGGTCAGTTCTACGCCATGAGTTTCCTTCAGAAAGTAATGAATGTAGAATCTACGCAGGTAGATTATTTAATGGCAACAGCTTTACTTATGGGAACTCCTTTCTTTGTATTTTTTGGCTGGTTGTCTGATAAAGTTGGCAGAAAAGCAATTATGATGATAGGAATGCTTATTGCAATTTTAGCTTACAGACCTATTTATGACACAATGTTCAAAAGTGTAAATCTGGAAAGTAAAACAGCTGCATCAAACGGAATTACAGAAAAAAGAAGTGCCAAAGTTCATAAAGACATTGCAACAGATAGTCTGATAACTTTCCATAAAGAAATACTTTACACTGACGGAACTTTAATGAAAAAAGACAGTATTGTACATTGGTCTGCAGCAGGACCCGTAATGAAAGACGGAAAGGCAGAAGAACCAAAAGTTTCTAAATCTATAACTATTAACGACAATACAAGATGGTATTTGGTGTTTCTAGTATTTATTCAGGTAATTTTTGTAACAATGGTTTATGGTCCGATTGCAGCATTTCTGGTTGAAATGTTCCCGGTGAGAATTCGTTATACATCGATGTCTCTTCCGTATCACATTGGTAATGGTGTGTTTGGAGGCTTACTTCCTGCGGTTGCAACCTATTTGGTAACTACTGGCAAAGATGCAGGACACGCAACATGGTATCTCGAAGGTCTTTGGTATCCTATCGGTGTTGCAACAGTTTGTTTGGTCATCGGAATGTTTTATCTTAAAAACAAAAACAATAATATCCACGACAAATAGCTTATTTAATCAAAATTCACTAATTTTAAAACTACGAAAATGGACGGACTAAAAAAAATATTAGGCATTGTTTGGATTTTAATTGCCCTTGCTGTTGCCTATTTTGGGATCACAGTGATGGGAATTCCTAAACTCGCCTCAGGAAAGCAGGAAGATCTTGTATTTGGTATCATTATACTTTTTGTATTGGTACCCATTGTCTCCGGTGGAATGGCAATTTTCGGATATTACTCTTTGATAGGAGAATATTCTGACGATAAGTAAATTAAATGTTAGATGATAATTGATGAATGATTCTATTCATCAATTATCTTTCTGATCAATGTTTACCAATTATAATAAATTCATCATTCAATCATGAAAAAACGTCACGAACAAAAACTGATCATTCTGTGTATAGGTCTGCTGATTGCTTTTAGCATTCCCGTTTCACTGCTTTTCAATAGCGAGAAAGAGGTTTTAGGTTTTCCAAGAATTCTGGTATATGTTTTTTCTGTCTGGATGATTTCTATTATGATTTCTTTCTTCATTGTAAAAAAATATGATGAGTAGTTTCGCGTTATTTACCGTTGTTCTTATTTATCTGGCTCTTCTGTTTCTTGTTGCGTATTTTGCAGAAAAGAAAAAAAGTAAGTTTTGGATCAATAATCCATACATCTACGCTCTGTCTCTTGCTGTATACTGTACTGCATGGACGTATTACGGAAGCATTGGAGTAGCTGCAACCAGCGGACTCAATTATCTCCCTGTTTACGTTGGTCCGGTTATCATTATTCCTGCATGGATTTATATTAACACAAGAATTGTCCGTATTTCAAGAATCAATAAAATAAGCAGTCTTGCAGATTTTATCTCTTTACGATACGGAAACAGCAGAAGCTTCAGCGCCATCATCACTTTAGTGTGTATATTGGCAATTATTCCTTACATCGGATTACAAATAAGAGCAATCTCCGAAACTTTTCATTTAGTAACAGAAACGGCAATATCTAAAAACATTTTAAATGACAGCGCAACTTTTGTCGTTGTTTTAATTGCAGTATTCTCATCATATTACGGAACTAAATATGTAGATGCTTCGGAAAAAAGATTAGGCATTATTTCGGCAATAGCTTTAGAGAGTTTTCTTAAACTTTTTTTCATTATCATTTTAGGTTTATTTGTTATCTATTTTGCATTTGACGGATTTTCAGATCTTTACAGCAAGGCAAGTAAATTTCCTGATTTTAAAGCTAAAAATACTTTCAACGGAGTCGAAGGCGCTATGAACTGGATGGTTCTCTGCATGATTTCAGGAACCGCAATTTGTATTCTTCCAAGACAGTTTCATACGGCTATTGTAGAAAACAGACAGGAAAAACACATTAAAACTGCCATTTGGTTTTTTCCTTTGTATCTATTGATTTTCACCATATTCATTTTCCCGATTGCATGGGGCGGAAGATTACTTTTTGATGGTCAGAATGTAAATCCGGAATTTTATTCTATTCTGATTCCACAATATTTTGACAATACTTTAATCACCGTTTTGGTATTTCTTGGAGGTTTAAGTTCATCAATTTCGATGATTATTATTTCGTCAATTACATTATCCATCATGCTTTCCAACAACCTCATTATTCCTTACGGATTATTGGGCAAATTTAAAGCTGAAAATGAGACTCAAAACACGCGAAACATTACCAATATTCGAAAGTTTTCAATTTTCGGACTGATTATTTTAGCTTTTGTCTTTTATAAATATTTCATTCTGAAAACTTCGCTCGATTCTGTGGGATTGATTTCCTTTGTCGTTATCGCACAGTTGGCTCCTGCATTTTTCGGAGCCATATTCTGGAGAAGAGGAAGTTATAAAGGAGCAATTACAGGACTTTTAGCCGGTTTAATCATCTGTTATTTCGGCTTAATTATTCCACAGTATTATTTTTCTTACAATCAGGAACTGAAAGGAATTTTACGGGAGATGTATGATGCTTTCCAGTTTTTTGATATTACATTTTTAGATCGTATTCCGGAAATTTTCTTTTGGTCTATCCTTGTAAACACAGGTTTATTCACCATTTTATCGGTAAGCATGAAAGGAAACTACCGCGAGAGAAATTTTGCCGAATTATATGTTGATATTGACAAATACATCCAAAATCACGAAAATGCTTTTATCTGGAGAGGAACCGCTTATGTTTCGGATATTAAAAATATTCTGGAACGTTTTTTAGGCAAAAAGAAAACAGAACAGGCGATGCGGATATTTAATATCAAATACAATATCGATACTCAGGAAGAAACCGCCGATTCAAGATTCATCAAGTTTTCTGAAAATCTTTTGGCAGGAAGAATAGGAACTGCTTCTGCTAAAATTTTAATTGAAGGCGTTACCAAAGAAGATAAAATATCTTTAAAAGAAGTTTTAAATATCCTTGAAGAATCTAAAGAAAATATCACTCTTAATAAAAAACTGACCGAAAAGTCTGAAGAGCTGAAGCAGCTTTCTCATGATCTTACTGCAGCGAATGAAAATTTAATCATCAAAGACCGACAGAAAGACGACTTTTTAGATTCTGTTGCCCACGAATTACGGACTCCGATTACTGCTATTCGTTCTGCGGGAGAAATTTTAGCCGATGACGATGATATTCCATTAGAAATTAAAAGAGAATTTTTGAATAATATTATTACAGAATCTGATCGTTTAAGCGAAATCATTAATGATATTTTGTATCTGGATAAACTTCAGCATGGCGAAATTGCTCTGCACATTCAGAAAAACAACATTCTGGAAACGTATAAAAAAGCATTGAATCCTATTATTCATCTGATTCAGCAGAAAAATATTCATATAAGTGAAGTCAATCTTCTTAATCAATACTTGTTTGATTATGATGAAGCAAGAATGATTCAGTTATTTCAGAATATTTTAGGAAATGCTTTAAAATTTACTGACGAACAGGGAACTATTCAGACCAAGTTTTTTGAGAAAGATAATGATCTCAATATAACCATTTTCAATACCGGAAAACATATTCCCGAAGAAGATCTTGAGCTCATTTTTGATAAGTTTTATCAGTCAAAAAACCAAAACATACGAAAACCTACCGGCAGCGGTCTCGGACTTGCTATTTCAAAAAGAATTGTAGAAGCTCATACCGGAACTATAAAAGCAGAAAACAGCGGATTGGGTGTAACATTCACTATCATTCTGCCCACAATACATAAAAATGAAGTTGAACCATAAAGAAAAAAATGAAGAAAATATTAATCGCAGATGACGAACATAAGATTTTAATGTCTCTTGAATACAGTTTCCGAAAAAACGGTTACGAAGTTTTCATTGCCAGAGATGGAACCGAAGTTTTGGAGTTTCTAAAGACAATCGTTCCTGATGTAATATTATTAGATATTATGATGCCTAATCTTGACGGATACAGCACTCTGGAAGAAATAAAGAAAAATGAAAATCTCAAAAATACAAAAGTTCTTTTCCTCAGTGCCAAAAATAATCCTAAAGACATTGAAAAAGGCCTGGAAATGGGAGCCGATGCTTACGTTACGAAGCCTTATTCGATAAAGAAACTGATGCAGCAAATAGAAGAAATGTTTTGATAAAAGATTGAAAATATAACATATAGTTTCTCATTCAGAACATAGACTGAAAGTCTACGAACATAGTTCAAAAGCGGAGTGAGGAATCTAAAAATATAGATTTCTCCTTCGTCGAAATGACAAAATGCACAAAAACCAAATGAAAAATAAAAAACTAGTATGAATACAGATATTTTATTTAAACAAAGCATAGAAGACAAACAGAACTTCTGGAAAGAACAGGCTCAGGAAATCAGTTGGTTTGAGTTCCCGAAAACCATTACTTCTAATAACGAAAATCAATACAACCAATGGTTTCCCGATGGAAAGCTCAATATGTGCTATTTATGCATTGATAAACATATTGAAGAGGGTTTTGGAGATCAGGTTGCAGTTATTTACGATTCTCCGGTAACAAACCAAAAGAATACCTACACCTTCAATGAAGCCAAAAAGGAAATTTCAAAATTGTCAGGAGGATTAATTTCTTTAGGTTTGAAAAAAGGCGATACTGCTGTCATTTATATGCCGATGATTCCGCAGACTTTGTTTTCCATGCTTGCGTGCGCAAGAATCGGAGTGATTCATAATGTGGTTTTCGGAGGTTTTGCACCGCATGAACTCGTAGTGAGAATCGACGACTGCAAACCAAAAGCATTAATTACGGCAACCGCAGGAGTCGAAATCGCAAAAAGAATTCCTTATCTGCCTTTGGTAGAAAAAGCGATTGAGCTGGCTCAGGATAAAGTCGATCACATCATTGTGTACAACAGAAAACTGGTTGATAATCAACATGAAATGTTTGAAGGATTAATTGATTACGAAGAATTAGTTCAAAACTCAGAAGTGGCTGACTGCGTTTCGGTGGAATCTACTCACCCACTCTATTTGCTGTATACTTCCGGAACAACGGGAAAACCAAAAGGTGTTGCAAGAGATACAGGAGGCTATGCAACTGCGTTGAAATTTTCGATGAAATTTATCTATGGAATCGAACCGGGAGAAACTTTTTGGGCAGCTTCCGATTTTGGATGGGCAGTTGGTCACAGTTATACCGTTTACGGTCCTTTAATCAACAGAAATTCAACGATTATTTTTGAAGGTAAACCTATTATGACGCCCGATGCGGGAACATTCTGGAGAATTATTTCCGAATATAAAGTAGCAGCCATGTTTACCGCTCCTACTGCAATCAGAGCCATCAAAAAAGAAGATCCGAACGGAGAATTGGTAAAAAAATATGATTTAAGCCACTTCAGAAAGCAGTTTTTAGCAGGAGAAAGGTGTGATATTGCCACTCTGGATTGGTTTGCAGAACACATCGGCGTTCCGGCAATCGATCATTGGTGGCAGACAGAATCCGGTTCGCCAATGTTGGGTTTAATGACTTTCAATGAAGACTACAAAATAAAAAGAGCTTCCGCAGGAAAACCAATTCCGGGCTATGATATTAAAATTTTCGATGAAAACGGCTATGAACTGGATGCGCATCATGAAGGTTATTTAGTTATAAAATTACCGCTTCCTCCCGGAGCTTTGCTGGGAATCTGGAAAGATTATGACCGTTTTGAGAAAAGCTATCTCTCACAGTACAAAGGCTATTATTTTTCCGGAGACGGAGCCATAAAAGATGAGGACGGCTATATTTTCATCACAGGAAGAGTGGATGATGTAATTAATGTTGCAGGACACCGCCTATCCACTTCCGAAATGGAAGAAATTGTTTCTTCTCATCCCGATGTTGCAGAATGCGCCGTAGTCGGAATTGATGATGAACTGAAAGGGCAGATTCCTTTTGCAACAGTTGTTTTAAAAAACGGATCATCTGTTTCTGAAGATCAGGTAGAAAAAGACATCATAAAAACAGTCCGTGAAAAAATAGGCGCTGTTGCCTGTCTTAAAAATGTGATGGTTGTAAAACGCTTACCTAAAACCCGTTCAGGAAAAATTTTAAGAAAGCTGATCCGAACTTTACTGGACGGAAAAGAATTCCAGATTCCTTCAACGATTGATGACGAAAGGATTATTGAAGAAATTCAGGAAAAAATTGAAGAATACGGAGCATAAATTGAAATCAAAATGTTGAAAATAATAAAAGCAAATCCTGATGATGATAAGATTTTAACCGAAATAACCAAAAAATCAAAAGCACATTGGGGATATTCGGATGAACAAATGGAAAAATGGTCGCAAGATTTAATGATAAGTAAAGATTACATCAAAAAAAGTGAGGTATATAAATTATCATTAAATGATAAAATTATTGCTTACTACTCTTATCTTAATATTAATGAAAACACCGTAAAACTTGACAATTTGTTCGTTGTTCCTGAAGAAATGCGAAAAGGTTATGGAAAAATGCTTATGAATCATTGTATAAATAAAACTAAGAAAGAAAAAACAGCAAAGATAATTTTGGAAGCTGATCCTAATGCAGAGAAATTTTATGAAGGTTTCGGATTTCTAAAAATCAGCCAGATTGAAACATCAATAAAAAATCGGTTTTTACCTGTAATGGAACTCAAATTATAGATCAAATTATTCATGATTTAGGCTTACATAAAAAAGAAAAAACTCCGCACACTGTGTGTTAAGACAATAATTTAAATAATAAAATAAATTTAAAAAGAAAAATATGAGAAACTATCAGATAGAAAACCTACCGCAATATTTTGAAGAGTATAAAAAATCAATCAAGAATCCGAAAAAATTCTGGGACAAAATTGCAGATGAAAATTTCGTGTGGTATCAGAGATGGAGCAAGGTCGTGAAATACGATATGAATGAAGCCAAAATTTCGTGGTTTAAAAATGCTAAATTAAATATTACCAAAAACTGCATCGACAGACATTTAGTGGTAAGAGGCGATAAAACGGCAATCATATGGGAACCGAACGATCCAAAAGAAGAAGCACAGCATATTTCTTACAACGAACTCTACAAAAGAGTCAACAAAACCGCCAATGTTCTTCGTGAAATGGGCATCGAAAAGGGCGACAGAGTCTGTATTTATCTTCCTATGATTCCGGAGCTTGCTATCACGATGTTGGCTTGTGCAAAACTGGGAGCCGTTCATTCCGTTATTTTTGCAGGATTTTCCGCTTCAGCGGTTTCTTCAAGAGTAAATGACTGTGGTGCAAAAATGGTCATCACCTCAGACGGAAGCTACAGAGGAAACAAAGTTTTAGATCTGAAAAGCATTGTAGACGAAGCTCTGGAAAAAACACCGAGCGTAGAAAAAGTTTTGGTGGTAAAAAGAACCAACAATGAAGTGAAAATGAAGGAGCACAGAGATTTCTGGATGGAAGATCTTTACGAAAATGCCTCTCCGGATTTCGTTACCGTAATTATGGATGCAGAAGATCCGCTGTTCATTCTGTACACTTCCGGTTCTACAGGAAAACCTAAAGGAATGCTTCATACCTGTGCCGGATATATGGTGTACACCGCGTATACTTTTAAAAATGTATTCAATTATAAAGAAAATGACATTTACTGGTGTACCGCAGATATCGGCTGGATTACAGGACATTCTTACATCCTTTACGGTCCGCTTTTAAACGGTGCAACCACTGTTATTTTTGAAGGGGTTCCTACTTATCCTGAACCCGACAGATTCTGGGAAGTGATTGAAAAACATAAAATTACACAGTTTTACACAGCTCCGACTGCGATTCGTTCTCTGGCTAAAGAAAGTTCAGAATGGGTAGACAAACACGATTTAAGTTCATTAAAAGTGATCGGTTCTGTTGGAGAACCTATTAACGATGAAGCTTGGCATTGGTTCAACGATCATGTAGGTAACAAAAAATGTCCGATTGTTGATACTTGGTGGCAGACAGAAACCGGAGGAATTATGATTTCGCCGCTACCATTCGTTACGCCGACAAAACCAACCTACGCAACACTTCCTTTACCGGGAATTCAGCCTGTCCTAATGGATGACAAACGCAATGAAATCACAGGAAATCAGGTTACGGGAAATCTCTGTATCCGTTTTCCATGGCCGGGAATTGCAAGAACCATTTGGGGAGATCATCAAAGATACAAGGAAACGTATTTTACTGCTTTTCCGGGAAAATATTTTACAGGAGACGGTGCTTTGCGAGATGAAGTTGGATATTACAGAATTACAGGTCGTGTTGATGATGTAGTCATTGTTTCCGGACACAATTTGGGAACAGCCCCAATTGAAGACAGCATCAATGAGCATCCTGCAGTTGCAGAATCAGCAATTGTTGGTTTTCCGCATGATATTAAAGGAAGCGCATTGTATGGTTTTGTTATTTTAAAAGACAGCGGTGCAGATCGCCAAAAAGAAAACTTGAAAAAAGAAATTAATCAGTTGATTTCAGACCAGATCGGTCCGATTGCGAAGCTTGATAAGATTCAGTTTGTTTCTGGTCTTCCAAAAACGCGTTCCGGAAAGATTATGCGTAGAATATTAAGAAAAATAGCCGAAGGAGATTTTTCTAATTTCGGTGATACTTCTACTCTGCTGAATCCTGAAATTGTAGATGAAATAAAAGATCAAAGAATTTAAGACCCGCTTCTACAAACAAAAACTGAACTCTGCAATATCCACAGAGTTTTTTTATTTTTAAAGAAATAGAAAATATCTTAAAATTTATTAAATTTTTATAGATAAAATAATTATTATGAATTTTTTTTAATTATTTTTAAATTATTCCAAAAATTGTTTTATCTTTAAGTATTCAAAAACAGATTACTATGTCAAGCATTTTAACAGGATTATTTGAAAGAAACGGTGATTATAAGAGACTGGAAGACGAACTGGAAAATTCTGGATTTGCAAATTCTGATTATATAGTTTATCTCAAAGAAGATCATCACCATTCGCAGTTTATGGCGAGTGTAGAAATAAAAGACGCAGAGCAGTCTCAAAAAGCACGCGACATTTTTCATCAAAATTCGGTTCTGAAAACATATTTATTTGAAAACATGAATATTGACCAAGCTTCCTACAGCAATGTAAAAAAATATATTGATGCAAGAAGTAAAGCTGAAATTCACAACAGTCCGGATGTGAAGAAAAAACCACAACATACAGGAATGGACTCTGAAGTAAAATTCTAAAAAATTAAAACTAAAAACTTATAACCAAGATCCGTAGGAATTTTTCTGCGGATTTTTTGGTTTCAGGAATTGACAAATCGCTTTATTTTTCGTATTTTCGTTTAAACAAAGCCTTTTACACAAATGAGTTACGATTTAGAACAAGAAAATAAAGAAATCTCAGCGAGGTATAAAGACCTGATTTCTAATACATACAGAACTTTGGATGAAGAGAACAACAAACTCATCCGAAAGGCTTTTGATATTGCATTAGATGCACACAAAGATCAAAGGAGAAAGTCTGGTGAACCTTATATTTACCACCCGATTGCTGTTGCAAAAATTGTTGCGAAAGAAATCGGTTTGGGTGCTACATCTATCGCATGTGCATTATTGCACGATGTAATCGAAGATTCTGAATACACATACGAAGATCTGAAGAAAATTTTTGGGGAAAGAATTGCCGCTATCGTTAATGGATTAACGAAGATCTCCATCATGAATCATCAGAATATCTCTGTACAATCTGAAAACTACAGAAAGCTTTTACTTACGCTTTCTGAAGATTTCCGGGTGATTTTAATAAAGATAGCCGACCGTCTTCACAACATGAGAACTTTAGAGAGCATGGCTCCGGATAAGCAGAAAAAAATTGCCTCCGAAACAGTTTACATTTATGCTCCATTGGCTCACCGCTTAGGTTTGTACAACATCAAATCTGAGCTGGAAGATCTTTCGCTAAAATACAATAATCCTGATGTTTTTACAGATATTACTCAAAAATTAGAACTCGCAAAAGAAAGCAGGGAGCGCTACATTGAGGAATTTAAAAAAGAAGTTTCCGAAAGACTACAAGATGAAGGTCTTAATGTAACAATAAAAGGTCGTGCAAAAGCAATTTCTTCAATTTACAGAAAAATGCTGAAGCAGGGCGTTTCTTTTGAAGAAGTTTTTGACAATTACGCTATCAGAATTATTTATAAATCTGATCCCAAAAACGAAAAATTTCTGGCGTGGAAAATCTACTCTATTGTTACCGATGTTTATCACAGTAACCCATCCAGAATGCGTGACTGGATTACCCAGCCTCGTTCTACGGGATACGAAAGTTTACACTTAACGGTTCTTGGCCCCGATAAAAAGTGGATAGAAGTACAGATTCGTTCAGACAGGATGGACGATATTGCTGAAAAAGGTGTTGCAGCCCATTACAAATACAAAGAAGGTTACAAACAGACAAATGATGACAGAAATTTCGAGAATTGGGTAACAGAAATTCGTGATGTTCTGGAACAACAGCAGAATCTTTCTACATCAGAACTTTTAGATAACATTAAACTCAATTTATATTCTAAAGAAGTTTTTGTTTTCACGCCAAAAGGTGAGATCAAAATTTTACCAACCAACGCAACAGCTCTGGATTTTGCATTTTCTGTGCACTCGGATTTGGGAATGAAATGTTTGGGAGCAAAAATAAACGGTAAGCTTGTTCCTATTTCGTATGTTTTGCAGAACGGAGATCAGATTGATATACTTTCTTCTCAAAATCAAAAACCAAAGTTTGACTGGCTAGATTTTGTAGTAACATCCAAAGCAAAATCAAAGATAAAAGGATATCTCAACTCTGAGAAAAACTCTTTGGTAGAGGAAGGTAAAGAAATTTTACAGAGAAAACTAAGACATGCAAAGATTAATTTTAACGATGAAGAAATCAATAAACTTCAGAAATTCTTTAATCTGAAGACTTCTCAGGAATTATTTTTAAAATTCCAGACGAATGAATTGGATGCAAGCAGTTTGAGAAAATACATCGAAAGTAAAAATGTATTTAATAATCTGCTTTCAAGATTCAGAAAATCACCTGCTAAAAATCAACATTATATTGAGCCAAAAGAGATCAATCTCGATATGATTGTTTTTGGGAAAGATGAGGAAAAACTAAACTACAGCTATGCAAAATGTTGTACTGTAATTCCCGGAGACAAAATATTTGGTTTTATTACCATATCAGAAGGGATAAAAGTTCATAGCGACAACTGTCCGAACGCCATCAATCTGAGAGCACAATATGATTACCGCGTCATTCCTGCAAAATGGGTAAATGAAGAAAGCTTCAAAAACCGTATTAAAATTGAGATTGAAGGTCTCGACAGAATGGGAATGATCAACGATATTACCACCGTTATCAGCGGAGCAATGGGAATGGATATGAAAAGTATGTCGATAGAATCGAACGATGGTATTTTTACAGGAAACATCAATTTAGAAGTAAAAAACAGAAGTCAGCTGGACGAAACATTCAAAAAACTGAAAGGTATTGACGGTGTTTCTAAAGTGACAAGAATTTAGCAATGAAGTTAACCGTCTATTTTAAGAAATTTTTCGAAAGCAGTCAGGCTTCAGGAGTTTTATTGATTCTCTGTGTGGCATTGGCATTGGGAATTGCCAATTCTTCTATGGCAGAGAGTTTTCAAAACCTTTTAGATAAGGAAATTGGTACTCATCTTTTTCATTTAAAATATCCTGTAAGCATCTGGATTAATGACGGTTTAATGGCTGTTTTCTTTCTTTTGGTAGGGTTAGAAATAAAAAGAGAAGTGGTAGAAGGGGAACTTTCTTCATTCAAAAATGCTTCTCTTCCTATATTTGCAGCAATTGGTGGAATGATAGTTCCTGCAATCATATACGCTGCTTTTAATTATGATGGAGAATACAGCAACGGTTGGGGAATTCCTATGGCTACAGACATTGCTTTTTCGCTTGCCATTATATCAATGCTTGGTAAAAAAGTTCCGAATTCTATAAAAATATTTCTGGCTGCATTGGCAATAGTAGATGATTTAGGAGCTATTCTTGTTATTGCGATTTTCTACACAGATCAGATTGACTGGATGAATCTTACAGTATCTTTCGGGATTGTTGGTCTTCTTTTCATTTTAAATTATTTAAAATTCAAAAAGCTTATTTTTTATATTATACCGGGAATATTTTTGTGGTATTTCCTGCATCATTCGGGTATTCATGCTACAATTGCGGGTGTTTTATTGGCTTTTAGTATTCCTACTAATATTTCAAGAATTAAAATTTCACCTTTAGAAAAATTAGAACATCAACTTCATTTTCCTGTAAGCTTCATCATTATGCCGGTTTTTGCACTTGCCAATACCAATATTACGTTTACGAATGGAATGGTAGACGGATTATTCAGCGGATTAGGTTTAGGAATTGTTTGCGGATTGGTTCTGGGTAAACTGATAGGAATTAATCTGTTTTCGTTTGTTGCGATTAAATCAAAAATAAGCTCGCTACCTCAAAACTCCACATGGATGCAAATGTTGGGAGTTGGTCTTCTTGCAGGAATAGGATTTACCATGTCTATTTTTATTGCACTGCTTTCATTTAAAGGTGAAATTCAGATTCAGGATGAGGCTAAATTTGCGATTCTTATCGCTTCATTTATTGCCGCAGTTTCGGGATACTTAGTTTTAAATGTAAGCAAATCTAATGTTACTGAAGCTGACGAAGATTAGTTTTTGGTAATTGCCCAAATTCCTTTAAGATTTCCCTGTTGCCAAGTTCCTTTTTTGGTCTGCATATTCCCGATGAGCATAAAACCTTGTGGAGATTGAGAAACACCATTAAAAGAACTCATGACAAGACTTGTAACATAAGTATCGGGATTTCCTGCCGTACTTCTTGTTACCTCTACGGTTGCATCTTTACGTACAGTGACGGTGAGAGATCCACTGATATCACCAGTATAACTTCCAGAGTAATATCCCATAAACTCTGAAGTGAAATTTTCCTGCGCTTTGTTTTCTTCTGCCTGATCGATAATCTGCTGACAAGACTGCAAACTAATAAACAGACACAATAGCAAGGTTTTAATCTTTAGATTTTTCATCATTTTTGTTCTTTTTTTCAATAATAATATTACGAATATGTTCTTCATCACCATCAAAACTAGGTTCACTGTTATTTGATTGATAATGTGATGCTTCTTTTTTAAGTTCATCGGATAATAGCTTTTCTACCCTCAATTTTCGTAAAGCCATATTCAGCTCATTTCCGAAAAGCAACAGATAGACATTTACATTCACCCAAACCATCAGTAAAATCATACTTCCGATGGAACCGTATAAAACATTATATCGTGCAATATTTTTCACATATAGAGTAAAAAGATAGGTGGTAACAATAAACAAAACCGTTGTAAGAATCGCACCCGGAACTGCCTGTCTGAATCTGATAATCTTCACTGTACCCAACCAATAAAACAAAGCCAAAAGCAAAAAGAAAAATAAAGGAAAAGACACGAACCCAATAATTTTTGAGAGGTTATTCGTTAACCACGATATATTGTAAGCAGGGGTAAAAAGTTTAAGAACAACTTCAGAATAATAAACTCCGAAAAGTGCCAAAAAGACGATGGTGACAAAACCAATGGTAATAAAAAATGAAAGAATAAATTCTTTTACATCGGGAAGTTTCTCTTTAGAATTTTCATTAAATCCATTAATGATAGAGAATGTTCCGTTGGTGGCAAAAACCAGAGCAATTAAAATCGTTAAATTACTGATTCCCTTCATATTGGGAATAATATTATTTTCAATATATCCTCTTACATCTCCTTCGATATTAGACGGGAAAATATTGTGCATCAAAACCTCAAAAATATAAAACTGAAGCTTATCATAATGAGGCATATAAGGCAAAACAGATAGTAAAAACAGTATAAAAGGAAAAAGACTGAGCGTAAAACTCCAGGATATTGCAGCCGCTTTTTTCCCTATTTTACCTTTGAAAACACCAGCAAAATAGATCTGAAACAATTGCCAAAGCGATATTCCCAAAACAGGAATATGTATATCATCGAAAAAATCTTGAACTTTCAAAAGAAAACCCGGAACTTTAATACCCATTTTTTATTTTAAAATTTGATCTATTCTGTCAAATTGTTGGTTGACAAATTTAGGGGAATTTATTCTAAAACCCAATCCGAAACGAAATAACCAATTGTTCGCCGAATAAAAAACACTTATCAAAAGTAGTTTTTTTTCAAAGGCTTTATAAAAATACATATTTTAAAATAATTCTTTATTTTTAATTATAAGTATCTTTGAACATTCTTTTTTAAAGCTAAAAAATGCGTATCAATCTACTTTGCATCGGGAAAACAGACGATAAAGAAATCACTTCTTTAATTAATTATTACCTTCTGCGGCTGCCAAAACACTGGAATTTTGAAATTATAGAAATCCCCGACATTAAAAACGCAAAAAATCTTTCTCCAGATCTCCTGAAAAAAGAAGAAGCTAAATTATTTTTCAACCATATTGATAAGAATGATTGGGTTACCATTTTAGACGAAAAAGGAAAACAGTTTACCAGCAGAGAATTTTCTCAGAAAATAGATACTTGGATGAATTCTTCGGTAAAAAAAATCCATATTCTGATTGGCGGTGCTTACGGATTTTCAGATGAAATCTACACCAGAGCCAACGAAAAAATGTCACTTTCTAAAATGACATTTACGCACCAGATGATCCGGTTATTTATCGTAGAACAATTGTATCGTGCAGATCAGATTTTACAGGGAAAACCTTACCACAACGATTAATTTTAGCTTAAACTTTCAAATTAATCTGTCTTTTTGCTTCACCTACTACGAATGCAACAGAATTGGCAATATTGAAACTTCTGATAAGTTTAGACATCGGAATTTTTAAATGATGATCAAATTGATCTAAAACTTCTTTGCTTAAACCAACACTTTCTTTTCCGAAAACCAACCAGTCACCGTCCTGAAAATCAATTTCCAGATAAGACTTCTGCGCATGAGAACTCATCAGAAAAACGCGGGATTTATCGGGAATTACGTTTATCCATTCGTTAACATTGGCATATTCAGTTACATCAAGATGCACCCAATAATCTAATCCGGAACGTTTGAGATTTTTGTCATCAATTAAAAATCCTAAAGGATGAATCAGGTGTAATCTGCTTTCGGTTCCTACGCATAATCTACCGATATTTCCTGTGTTATTGGGTATTTCCGGCTGTACAAGAACAATGTTTAACATGAATATATTTGAATTTACTTAAAGTAATTAAGAGTTTATTTTTTTACGCATTTCGCATATTGCTCACTAAGAGCACCTTTTTCGTAACCAGTCGCCACAGCTTTATCTAAACTTGCACAAGCTTCTTTATCTTTTGCAGTATCAAACAAAATAAGTGCTTTTGTTACATACGATTGTGAGAATTTCGCATCAATAGAAATTGCTTTATTCACATCTGCTAAAGCTTCTTTATATTTTTTCAGCTTCAGATAAACATCGGCTCTTCCGTTATAAAGAAGAGATTCCGGTTTTTCGGATAATAATTGATTATAATCTTTCAGCGAACCTTCCAGATCTCCATTTCTTTTTTTGAGATTTGCCAAACCTGTTCTTGCAAAAATATTGTCGGGAGCAAAAGTAAGAACCTGTCTAAGATCTTTTTCTGCTAAATCTTTTTTACCTAAATTTTCATAAACTTTTGAACGGGTAAGATACATTTCTGCATTCTGATCGTCAATCATCAATCCTTTATTCAGATAATCAAGTGCTTTTGTTTTGCTTCCTTTCTGGTTATGAAGAGAACCTAAATTTGCATAAACAGCAGCCGACATAGGATTTGATCGCAGTGCAGATTCATAAGACTTAAACGCAGCTGCTGTTTTGCCTAGTCGTCTTTGCGCTGTTCCCAGATTGTTGTAATATTCAGATTGAAATTTCTGAATCTGCTCTTTTTCTGCCAATTTTGTATACTGCTCTTCAGCACATTTAAAATCAGCTTTCTGCATACATTCTTCTGCAGTTTTTTTGTCCTGAGCCGAGAAAAACTGAAGCGATGAGAACGCTAAAGTAATAATGAGTAAATGTTTTTTCATTTTATATAGTTTGTTTGTTGATGACTTTTTTTGCGAGCATAGAAAAGACAACTCCCAATAAAATCCCAACAAACGCTCCCACCAAAATATCTATCGGAAAATGCACTCCTAAATAAATGCGGCTATATGAAACCAAAACTGCCCAAACAAATATAGTATAAGGAAACCATTTTAGCTTATCTTTTAATAAAAAACTTAAGTAACTGGCTAAAAAGAAAGTATTTGAGGCATGAGCAGAGTAAAATCCGAACTGTCCGCCGCAATGTACAATTCTCATATAAGACTGTAAACTTGGGTCGTGACAAGGTCTTAACCTTGCAACTCCGTATTTAAAAATACTGGCTAACTGATCTGAAATTGTTACTCCAATTGCAATAAAAATAAGGATATAAAGTAAAGATTTTAGCTTAAAATTTTTATAAAGAAAATAACAGAAAATAATGTAAAGCGGAATCCAGATAAATGTTCCGGAAATCAATATCCAAAACTGATCAAACGGAGTATCACCCAAATTATTAAGATATAAGAATACCTTTTTATCTTCCAGAATGATTTCTTCCATTACTATCGGCTTACAGGTCCTTCGTAGGTTTCGTCATCAGAAAGTTTCAGTTTTGGCTTTTCGTCTGCTAAAGGTTCTCCTATAATATCTTTTTGAATATTTTTTGTAGGATCAAAATCTTTTGCAGCATCTTTTACCTTTTCTATCTCACGTTTGATTTCAGAAACAGGATTATCTGTTTCTTTCATGATTTCGGTTTTTATATCTTCTACTGCTCCACGCATTTTTCTTACGCCTGATCCTAGATCACGAGCAATCTGAGGAAGCTTATCCGGTCCGAATAAAACTACAATCGCAATGGCAATAAGAGCCATTTCTCCAATGCTTAATTCCATGATGCTAAATTACAAAAGATTATACACAAATGGTATTTTAAGAATTAATTTTAAATAAAATTTAAGATTTCTTTTTCTGAAAAGCATAGTACGTTACTGCAACACTGATTGTCATCAATATAAATGCTAAAAAGAACGGTGCTCCCGAAAATTTGAAGGGTGCATCTTCATGAGTGAAAAAGTAGAATAAATTGGTCATCATTGGCGGACCAATAATAGAAGTAGCACTCATTAAACTCGTTAATGCTCCCTGAAGTTCTCCCTGCTCGTTTGAGGGAACGCTTTTAGTGATCACAGATTGTAAAGCAGGTCCGCAAATACCTCCTAAACAGTAAGGAATCAGGAATACGAACATTATCCAACCTTCTGTGGCAAAAGAAAACAGTAACATTCCTAAAGCATATAAAGCTAAACCGTAATAAATACTTTTCTGTTCGCCAAGTTTTGGTGTCGTCCATCGAATCAGAAATCCCTGAACTAATCCTACTAGTAATCCTACAACACCAAGAGAAATCCCGACCATTCTTTCCGTCCAGTCAAATTCATACATTGTGAAAAAATTCCAGTTACTTTGCACGGCATGACCCGCAATATAGATTAAAATTAAAGCAAAAATTAATCCTGAAATTTCGGGATGTTTCCCTAAAAATTTAAATGAACCGACAGGATTTGCACGTTTCCAGCTAAATTCTCTTCTTTTGTCTTTATCTAAACTTTCCGGCAGAATAAAATAGCCGTAAAGGAAATTGAGTAAACATAAACCCGCTGCAGCATAAAACGGAACTCTTGCACCATAATGTCCTAAAATCCCTCCGATTACAGGTCCTATAATAAATCCTAAACCGAAAGCGGCGCCAATAAGACCAAAGTTTTTTGCCCTATCTTCATCGTTTGAAATATCGGCAATATATGCGCTTGCGGTAGTTACACTTGCACCGGTAATTCCGGCAATTATTCTACCGGCAAAAAGCCAGATAATTGTAGGTGAAAGCGCAAGAAGAATATAATCTATTGCAAAACCAAAGAGTGAAATCAGAATAATTGGTCTTCGCCCGAATTTATCACTGAGATTTCCGACAATCGGTGAAAAAAGAAACTGTGTGAATGCATACGCAAAACCAAGCCAACCTCCGTATTTTGCAGCTTCGCTGATGTCTGCATGAATTAATTCTTTAATCAAAGCCGGAACTACCGGAATGATAATTCCCCACCCTGTAATATCAATCAGCAAGGTGATGAAAATAAAGCTCATAGCAGCTTTTTTTGTCGACTTTTCCATAGATGCAAAAGTAATTAAATTTCTAAAAAACGAGTTTTAAATTTATCTATAAAAACAATAAACTTTAAGCCACATTTCTAAATTATATTTAAAGCAAAAAAGAGCCTTTCAAATGAAAGACTCTTTTATATTTAATTGTAGTTAAATTTACTTTGAAGCAAGAACTTCTTTATTCGTAGAAGATTTACCCTCTACTTTTTCTTCTTTTCCTGTTTTAAGGAAATCGTAAGCAATTGCCGAAGCAATAAAGATGGATGAGTAAGCTCCAAAACCAATACCTATCAATAAGGCAAACATGAAACCTCTTAAGTTTTCTCCTCCAAAGATAAAGATAGCAAGAATTACCAATAATACTGTAAATGTAGTATTGAACGTTCTTCCTAAAGTACTTGAAATAGAATCATCAAAAAGTCCAGCCAATGTAGAAGATTTCTTTTCTCTTAAATATTCTCTGATTCTGTCGAAGATAATTACCGTATCATTAATTGAGTAACCCAATACTGTAAGAATAGCCGCTACAAAATCCTGATTGATTTCCATATTAAACGGCATAAATCTGTGAAGTAAAGAATAAGCTCCTAAAATAATGATGGCATCATGAAATAATGCAGCAACTGCACCCAATGAGAACTGCCATTTTCTGAATCTTATCAAAATATAGATAAAAATTCCTGCTAAAGCAGCTACAACAGCAAGAATACCGTGAGTTTGGATATCATCTGCAACAGTAGGTCCTACTTTTTCAGAAGATACAATTCCTGTTTCACCTTTATCTGCAGATTTAAAATCCTGTAAAGTTGTATTTGCGGGTAAGTTGTTTTTTAAACCTTCAAATAATTTTTTCTCAATAGTTTGGTCAGCTTTCAGAGATTCATCATCAATTAAATAATCTGTAGAGATTTTTAACTGATTATTACTTCCAAAAGTTTTAGCCTCAACAGAAGAGTTTTTACCATTTTCAGTTTTAAATATTTTAACTAAATTCTGCTCAATATCTTCAGCATTCACGTCTTTATCAAATCTTACAATGTAGTTTCTACCACCTGTAAAGTCAATACCATATTTGAAACCACTTGTGAAAATTGAAACCAAGCTTATTACAGTTAACACAGCAGAAATAATGTACGCATATTTTCTTTTACCGATAAAATCAATCCACGTATTTCTGAATAAATTTTTAGTTGGAGCCGTCCAAACAGAAAGCTTTTTACCTTTATTCAGTCTGCTGAAAATCATTACTCTTGAAAGTAGCACAGAAGTAAAGAATGTCATTAAGATACCGATTCCTAAAGTCAGTGCAAATCCTTTGATAGGACCTGTTCCGAATAAGAATAGTACTCCTGCAGTCAATAATGTCGTTAAGTGACCATCAATAATTGCACTTAATGCATGTTTGAAACCGTCTTTATATGCTTCAAGGATACTTTTTCCTGCGAATAGTTCTTCTTTTGTTCTTTCGTAAATAATTACGTTAGTATCCACCGCCATTGCCATCGTAAGAACGATACCTGCAATACCAGGAAGTGTAAGTGTAGCATCTGCGGAATCCATAATTCCGAAAATGTAGAATAAGTTAATAATCATTGCAATTACAGCATAAACTCCTGCTCCACCGTAATAGAAAATGATATATGCGATAATAATTAAAAATGCTATACCAAAAGAAAGCATCCCTGCATCAATAGATTCTTGTCCTAATGAAGGACCTACCTGAGTTGCCTGAACTACTTTTGCACCTGCAGGTAATTTACCTGCTCCAAGAACATCAACCAATTCTTTTGCTTCCTCCTGAGAGAAATTTCCGGAAATCTGAGTTCTACCGTTTGGAATAGCACCTACTACATTGGGTGCAGTATATACTCTGTTATCCAAAGTTACTGCAACAGGTTTTCCAACATTTTTTTCTGTTAGTGTTTTCCAGTCTTTTGCACCTTTAGAATCCATTTGCATATCTACAACTACTCTGCTCAGCTCATCATAACCTATACTTGCGGTTTCTACCGCTCCGTCAACAGGTGCTTTCTGAGAGATGTTTCCTCTTACTGCATATAAAACCAAGCTGTTTGCATCTGTAGATTCCGGCTTATATCCCCACATAAACTGAGAATATTTAATATTTGCAGGACGAAGAGATTTAGCAATTTTGCTGTTTAATATTTTATTAACCTTCGCAGTGTCAGATAATTTTACGCTGGCAACACCATTCGTTCTTAATTTATCTAACTGAAGAAGGCTCATGAAATTAGTATTCTTTGCAATTCCTATAGAATCACCTTTCGTAGAAATTGCAGTAGCAATATTCTGGAAATATGGCGCTACTTCAGGAATCTGCTGTACTTCCCAAAACTGAAGTTTCGCAGAAGTCTGAAGCATTTTTTTCACCTTATCAATGTCTTTCATTCCAGGCATTTCAACAGAAATTCTTGCCGTACCCGGAACTCTCTGAACATTAGGCTGAACAGCTCCCATTTTATCAATTCTGGTTCTGATAACTTCAAAAGCTGTACCTACAGAAAGATCTATTCTTTTTTTGACAATACTTTTAACCTGCTCATCTGTAGTGTTGAATTTAATCTCAGAAAGATTCGTGTTTCCGAAAATTTCTGGATCTGCAAGTTTAAGATTAGCTCCTTTTGCTCTGTTTACAGCATCAAACTCAACAAAGAAATTATCAATGTAAGATTTTGTTGAATTTTTCTGAAGTTCATCGGTTTTATTCAAAGCTTCGATCAGAATAGGATTTGTAGAATAATTGGTTAAATCATTCACAAGATCTCTCTGGTTGATCTCCAAAAGAACGTTGATACCTCCTTTAAGATCCAGACCAAGTTTCATTTCTTTGTCTTTCGCTTTGGTGTAATAAAGTTCCGTAAAACCTAGATTCAGTGTATCCTTAGAAAGTCTTGCGATCTCTTTCTGATACTTTTCCGGATTGTCTCCTGCAATAGCAGTTGCCTGCTTTTCAATTTTGCCGGCGTACCATGTTGGTAATAGCTCATTTAAGCAAATTAACCCTAGTACAATAGCAACAATTGTAATAAGTCCTTTTCCTTGCATTTTGTTATAACTACGTTAAATTAAGTCGGCAAATATAATGATTTTATTGATATTTTATGACTTTTTAAGAACAGAAATGGTTTATTTTCAGATATATCGGTATTCTGCATTCAATTAAAGATTTATCAATTTTTATATGGTTTTTTAATGAAATTTTCAATTACCTTTTGGTACGGAATTTTCATTAAGCATAATATACTAAATATCAAAATATTATGAAGAAATTACTACTTTCAGTCACCCTTCTTTCATCTTTGCTTTTCTACTCGCAAAGCTTTGTATTAGAAGAATTTGCAACCGGACTTTCAAATCCTGTTGAGATTACCAACGCCAACGACAGCAGATTGTTTGTTGTACAACAGAACGGAATTATAAAAATCATTCAGCCTAACGGAACAATAAATGCTGCGGACTTCCTCAATATCAGTTCAAAAATAACTTTTGGCGGTGAACGAGGTCTTCTCGGATTAGCTTTTCATCCACAATATGCAACTAACGGATATTTCTTTGTATACTACAATAATACCGCAGGAAATATTATTGTTTCGAGATATTCTGTAAGTTCTACCAATCCCAATATTGCAAATGCAACAAGCGAAAAGATTATTTTGAATATTCCAAAACCATTCGACAATCACAATGGTGGAAGTATTCATTTTGCTCCGGATGGTAATCTTTGGATCGTTACCGGTGACGGTGGAAGTGGGGGTGATCCCAATAATAATGGACAAAACAAAAACTCTTTGCTTGGTAAAATGCTGAGAATTGATGTTAATTCAACCGCAGCTTATAACATTCCTGTAGGAAATCCTTTTGTAGGTATTGACGGAGCAGATGAAGTTTGGTCTTACGGGCTCAGAAATGCGTGGAAATTTTCATTTGATCTTACAACTGGAAATGCTCTGATTGCAGATGTGGGACAAGGTGCAATTGAGGAAATCAACAAAATGCCGATTTCAACCTCGGCTCTTAATTATGGATGGAGATGCTATGAAGGCAATAATGCTTACAACACATCTAGTTGTGCAGCTTCATCAACAATGACTTTTCCGGTAGCTGTTTATGATCATTCCGGTGGAAAATGCTCGATTACAGGAGGATATGTTTACAGAGGAACAGCTTCACCCAGTCTTCAGGGGAAATATTTTTTCGCAGATTACTGTTCCCAACAAATAGGAACTTTAGATACCAATAACGTGATTACCTGGTCTAGTGCTTTTTCGGGAAATAATTTCTCAACTTTTGGAGAAGACAACCTTAAAGAATTATACGTTGCAGCCGTTAATAACGGAAAAATTTATAAAATCACGACCTCAACTTTAGGAACTCAGGAAAACGTTTTCAATGGAGTAAGAATTTATCCTAATCCTGCATCGGAAAGAGTTTTTGTGGAAGGAATAAGGTCTGAAAACACTGCGATAAAACTTATTAGTACCGAAGGAAAAATCGCAATTGACAACTTAAAACTTGACAGTGAAAACAGTTTTGACATCACAGGAATTACACCGGGAGTTTATTACCTTAACATAAAATCAGGAGATTTTAAAGAATACAGCCAAAAACTTATTATTCAATAAAAAAATTAAAGATAGTTTTTTTTAGCCTCAGTCGATTTTTGATTGGGGCTTTTCTAAAAAGTAAAGAATTAAGAATACGGGAAGCATCAGAATCAATCTTACAGGTAAAGAAAATCTTTCAGTTTCACCATCAAATAATTCGTTTGGAATTAAAAACACTAACAAAAAAGAAAAGATAAAGAAGATAATTTCTACACTTGATAACCTTTTGACTTCTTCTTTTTTTACAGTAACTTCTTTTAAACTTAATATCCAAAAACTTAAAAATAAAATCATGAAGGGGAAAGACCAGATTCTGTAAGTGTCGTAAGCAATTGCGTGAAGTAATAAAGGAATGAATGCAGCCGTTGTCAGTACAATAAACAACTGAATGTTTTTTTTTAAATTAAATTCCCTGAAAATCATCCACAAACAAAAAGCAATTGGAATTCCATAGTAAATTGTACATTTTGAAATAAATAATCTCTGGATAAAATGCCCTTTTTGTCCTTCAAAATAATAGGTGAAACTTTTTGTATAAGCTGAAGAGACCGAACCTGCAACCTCATCAGAAATCATTGAGGTTTGCTTTAAATAATTAAAAATGATACTAAAATAATTTTCATCATTTATTTCCTGAAAAAACGAAATGGAAATTGTAGTAATAACAGGTAAAACAAACAGTAAAGCAAGTTTTGATAAAATACTCTTTGAAAAAATATCCCCAAATGAAAATTTCTTATTTTGAAATTCTGAAACTATTAATGCAAAAAAGCTTATCGGCAACATCAGAAAAAAGGAAACTTCATGAATAAAAATGCTGAAAACGGCGACAAGCGATGCTGCGAAAATTTTCTTTCTGTTAATCAGCGTAATTACCAGAATAGTTAGCAGAAAAACCACATGATCGAAATAACCAATAAGATGTGCTGAAAAAACAACATATTGTGACAGAAAAAATATCAGAAAAAATAAAATTCTGGGAAAGCTGTTCTCGTTTCGAAATGTCTCTTTTACTGTAATTCTGAAAATTAAAACATACAAAAAAAGCAATATTCCTGCAGAAAGAACAGCAATAGACCATTCGTTTTTCAAGAAAAACCATCCGAAAATTTCTCCTGCAAGTCCTCTTTTGATAAATCCGAACCTGTAATCTAACAGCCAATGCGATTCTGCCCATTCGTTGAGAAACCTCGCAGTTTTTAAAACACTAAAAATTAATGCATATAAATAGAGAAAAACTAAAAGAAGTTTTCTACTCATACACTATATCGTCATTGAAAAAATTCTGGTTTCCGGCTTATTTCTCATCATTCTGAGATCAAAAACCATCGCAACATTTCTGGTGAATGCTCTTCCTTTTTCGGTAATTTTTATTTGATTTTCATGAATCTCAACCAATTCATCCCTCTCCATTTCTTTGAGCATTTCAAATGCATTCTCCAATTCGGGGAAAGAATTATTGCTATCAAAAGTAGTTTCTAACTGACACATCAAATTTAAAATATGTCTTCTTACCACCAAATCCTCATCATTTAAAATATGCCCTTTTACTACAGGTATTTTTCCTTCTTCAACAATTTTCTGATACTCTTCAACCGTTTTTACGTTCTGAGCAAAGGCATACCATGAATCTGAAATGGCAGACATTCCTAAACCTACCATCAATTGAGTATTACTGGAAGTATATCCCATGAAATTACGATGAAGTTTTTTCTGAATTAAAGACTGATACAAATCATCATGCTCTAAAGAAAAATGATCCATCCCTACTTCGATATACCCTAAATTTTCCAGAAGTCTTTTTCCATCTTCATACAAACGGCGTTTTTCTTCACCACTTGGCAAATCGTTTTCATCGAAACCTCTTTGTCCCACTCCTTTTACCCACGGAACGTGAGCATAAGAATAAAACGCCAGTCGATCCGGCTTCAATTCCATTGTTTTGCGGATGGTGTGTTCCATTGCTTTCCAAGTTTGATGCGGAAGTCCGAAAACCAAATCATGGCTTATTCCTGTATACCCTATTTCACGGGCAATCTCGGTAACTTCTTTTACTTTCTCGAAAGGCTGAATTCTATTAATCGCTTTCTGCACTTTCGGATCATAATCCTGAACACCAAAACTTGCTCTTCTGAAACCAAGATCATATAAAGTCTGCAGATGTTCTCTGGTTGTATTATTGGGATGACCTTCAAATGAAAATTCCTGATGTTCAGTAATTTCAACCGTCTCAAAAATACCTTCTAATAATGTTCTTAGATTCTGAGGAGAGAAAAAAGTAGGAGTTCCTCCTCCTAAATGAAGCTCTTTTAATTTTGGTTTTTCGCTAAACAATTCAAGATATAATCTCCATTCTTTCAAAACACTCTCCAAATAAGGTATTTCTACGCTGTGCTGTTTCGTAATACGTTTGTGACATGCACAAAAAGTACACAAAGCCTCGCAAAACGGAAGGTGAATGTAAATGGAAATCCCTTCTTCCGGATTACTTTCCTTGAAAGATCTTATCACACTTTCTTTCCATTTTTCAGGTGAAAATGTGCTTTCGTCCCAGTAAGGAACGGTAGGATAAGAGGTGTAACGAGGTCCGGGAATATTATATTTATCGATTAACGAATTCATTCTGAAATTTTTAAAATAAGATTAAATCCTTAAGATTTTCAAGACGCAAAATTAACCATTACGGATGACTTTTTGACTATGAATTATATTAGGTTTACTTTATAATGAGTTTAAATATTTCCTCGGCAAAGTTTTTTCCTAAATCAATGTAACCTGAACTATCATAATGCCACGGATCGTTTCCGTAATTATACTTTTTTGTAGAGCGTACGATTGCTGCATTTTTATCATTTTTCACAAATTTTTCCTGAGCATATTGCACCAGTTCACCAGTATTCCAAACTCTTCCTTTTTCATTCTTTCCCGAATCTGAAATTCTCCCGATTACTACAGGAAGATCATCGGTAAGCAAAGCTGCACGCATTTGGTTCATTGAAGTTTTCAAATGACTGTAATATCGATTGGCAATAGCTTCATCATAACTTGCGTCACCTTCACCCTGCATCCAAAGAATTCCGGATGGTATAATTTCGTCTCTTTTTCCGTTTCCGTCAATATCCGTTTCTGACAAAGCATTTTTTACAGTTTTCAGGAAATTATCATATTGATTGATTCCGTTTTTGCCATGAAAATCTGCATCCCAACATCCAAAGTCAGCTCTTGCCACACTGTCGATTGAAGTTCCTTCTCTTGCATATTTTATCAATGCTATTTTATCATTCGGGAAAAGTTCTTTCATTCTTTTCGCAAATGAAAGTTCTAAACCAAACCGGTCTGAAAGTGTATTTGTTTTTCCATCAGTTTTAAAACCCGTTCCGTTTCCAGGCTTTAATAGTTCCCATTTTCCGATTCCGCCATTCAAATCTCCATCCGGAACAGAATTTCCCTGAAAGATATATACATCTTTAAAAGTTTTCAGATCATTCGGAAGATCTTTATTGTAGCCAAAACCATTCATATTCGACTGTCCCGCAAGAACAAAAACACGAATTTTTTGCGTATAAAACAAAGTAGGAATAAGTACAAAGAAAAATATTTTCAGGTTTTTCATGAAGGAGATTTTAATCAAATTTAGCTGAAAGTTTTAATTAAATAAATAATGGTATTTAATTAGTTGAATTTCATTCTTACAATCCTGTCTTTACCTGCAAAAACCATGGTCTTTTTATCAATCCATTTACATACAAAAAGTCCTTTCTCGTCAGAAATTTTTTTCCATGTTTTTCCAAAATCTGAAGAATAACTAATATGCTGATCTCCGACTGCAACCATTTCTCTGCCTTTTGACCCTGGTTTTATTTTAACACAAGTCATGTAACCTGCATTTTTTCCGGAAGCCTGAATCTGCCAAGTTTTACCACCGTCATTAGTTGTTGCAATATTGTTAATATTCGCTTCCTGTTTTGTATAATCTCCTCCAACTGCGATCCCGAATTTATCATTTGCAAAATCTATAGAATAAATTCCCTGCGAAGATTCTCCCTGAATGAATGGCGTATTGAAAACTTCAAATGATGCTTCAGGATGATTTTTATTAAACCTAAAAATTCTGGATTTTACACCACCTGTTGCAATCCAAATATAATCTCCTTTTGAAGAAATATTGGTATTACTTGCAGCGAACGCAGCTTCTCCACTTTCTAAATATAATTTTTGAGAAAAATTTTCGAAATATACATTTGCATTATCGAACAGTTTTAATTTTGCCAACTTAAACACGTTATTAGAATCCGGATCACTAAAAGCATAGCCTAATCTATTTTCAACAACTAATAATGCATCATAAAATGCAGTTTTTACAGAATCCGTATGAAAAATTTCGGCCTTTAAATTCTTCTTATCAATTTTTAAAAAATAAGCCGGACTTTCAATATTAATTGCATAAAATGAAGTTTCATCCTGCGCCAAAGTTCTGAACTGGAGTTTCTTTTCAGACAGCCTAATCTGCTTTTGGTTTTGAGGATTTTTTAAATCAACATATCCGAATTTGGAATCGGTTCCGCTATACCATACTTTATCATCGTAGATTTCTAAAGCTCGGATACTTATTTTATCATTAAATAAAGTTTCAAAACTGACCTTTTGAGAAAATATGATAACACCAAAAAGTGAGAATAAAAGAGGTAGTATTTTTTTCATATCTGTCAAATTTAATCAAAAAAAAATTCCGCATGAAGCGGAATTTAAATTTATTTTTCATTGTCAATATCGACATCAACATCTTGCAAAGGCTTCTGCTCAGCTTTAAATGTTTCACCGTAACCTGCTTTATGAAGCTTACTGTTTCTGAGACTATATGTGAAATAAATCAACACTCCAAGAACCAACCATCCGATAGAAAGATATTTTGCTTCATGACTAAGATTCCAGATCAGATATAAATTAATACAGATTCCTAAAGTTGCTATTACCGGTAAAGCAGGAACTTTGAAGTTTCTCTGCAAATTAGGTTCTTTCTTTCTCAAAATCCATACTGCAATACACACCATTGTGAAGGCAAACAGAGTTCCGAAACTCGTCATATCTGCTAATTTACTGATTGGAGTAAATGCAGCTACAGTAGCAATTAAAACACCTAAAAGCATTAAGCTCTTTGCCGGGGTTTTCTTAACAGGGTGCAAATCGCTGAACATTTTAGGAATAAGACCATCTTTAGACATTCCTAAGAAAATTCTAGACTGCCCCATAATCATTACCATTAATACAGATACTAAACCTACTGTTGCAGCAATGGTAATAATATAACCTGCCCAACCTTGTCCTGCAATTTCAAAAGCATACGCTACTGGAGCTTTAATCGCGTCCGGATATTTTCCTTGAGGATCAAAATCTGAATAATGCATCATTCCTGTAAGAACTAAAGAAACCAATATATAAAGAGCGGTGCAAACCAAAAGCGATACAATAATTGCAAATGGAACATCTTTTTTAGGATTGATCGCTTCTCCTGCCTGAGTAGAAACCGCATCAAAACCAACATAAGCAAAGAAAATCGCAGCAGCTCCAGAAACAATTCCCTGAATACCGTAAGCTTCTTTCATATTTTCACCTTCCTGAACCATTCTTGCAGCAGGAATGAAAGGATTCCAGTTTTCTACATTGATAAAAAACGCTCCTGCAATAATCACAAATAATACCGCAGAAACCTTCATAATAACAATAAGGTTATTTGCTTTAGCCGCTTCCTTCGTTCCTTTAATAAGAATAGAAATTACAAATAAAACAATAAGAAAAGCCGGCAAATTCATTGAAAAACCGTCTCCTGTGTAACTTGCAGGGTCTGAAGTGAGATACTCCGGCAAATGAATACCAAACATTTTCAGGAGTTTATTAAAATATCCTGACCAGGATACCGCAACCGTCATTGATCCCATTGCATACTCAAGAATAAGTCCCCAACCGATTATCCATGCAAATATTTCTCCCACCGTTCCGTATGCGTAAGCATAGGCAGAACCTTCTACCGGCAAAATAGATGCAAACTCTGAATAACACAACGCTGCGAAAACACAGGCAATACCGGCAATTACGAAGGAAAGTGCTAATGCAGGTCCTGCATGATAATATGCACCAGTTCCTGTTAACACAAAAATTCCACCTCCGATGATCGCTCCGATCCCGATGGCTGTAAGACTCCATTTACCAAGCACCCTTTTGAGTTGGCTACTTTTCATATCGTCTTCGAAAGCACTCATGGGCTTTTTGGTCCAAATTTTAGACATATTTTTTTATTTATTAAAGATTTACGAAAATATAAAAAATTTATAGATCTTAACATTTATTAATAAACTTTTGTCATTTAATTTAAATTGTGGTATATAAAAAACTGATTTACACTTGCTTTAAAATATTTTAAACTGACTGAAATTTTCATTATTTTTGAAGTCATGAATTTATATGATCTCTTTGTAAAACCGTATGAATCTTATACTTATTTACAAATTTTGCTGGAAGTTACAGGAACCGTTTTCGGAATTTTAAGTGTATACTTTTCTATTAAAAAAAATATCTGGGTTTATCCTACCGGAATTATTTCTACTCTTATTTACGTGTATATCCTTTTTAATTTTGGCTTGTTAGGTGATTGTCTTATCAATGTGTATTATACCGCAATGAGCATTTATGGCTGGATATTGTGGTCTAAAAACTCTGAAGACAATGTTCATGTGGAGGTGACATGGGCAACAAAAAAAGAATGGTTCTTTGCAATTATTCTTTTCATAATCAGTGTATTATTGGTTACTGTTATTTATTATTACAAACCTTACATTGATAATCATTTTTCGCTAGAAGGTGTCAACTTAGGTCTTTATCATCTTGATTGGGCAAATTGGCTGGACGTTATTACTACTTCTATATTTTTGGTCGGAATGTGGTTTATGGCGAAACAACGCATTGAAAACTGGATTTTTTGGATTGTAGGAGATTTTATTTGCATTCCTATGTTAATTTATAAGGAGCTGGGTATCACTTCGGTTCAATATTTGGTATTTACCGTTATGGCGATCTTAGGATACGTCAGTTGGAAAAAAAGTTTTAAAGAAAAAAATACGGTAAAGACATGAAAAATTTAATAAAAATAGCATTCACAGTATTTATAGCAACAAGTTTAACTTCTTGTATGTCATACAATAATGGTTATGCAGACGCATACGGCGATCCTTACTATGATAACGGATATTATTACGCTCCGCAAGGTTATTACAACACGGGAGGATATTATGGTAACGACGGTTATTATTACCGAAACGACATGAGATATTACTACGACAACGGTGCACCTTATTATTATGGCAATAACAGAACAAAAGTTTATGTAGAAAAAAGAAGTAACCCTCAAAGACCTGCAAGTGGTTTCAGAGATATACCGAATAATAACAATGGTGGCTATACAAATCCAAGAAACAATAACAACAGCAATCCAAGAGGAAACAGCGGTTTCAGAAACCAAAATACGAACGGACAAAGACCTCAGCAACCATCAACGCCGAGATCAAACAGCAACAGCGGATTCCGAAATAGTACCAACAGTACAAGAAATACAACACCTGCAACTCCTCAAAACACCGATCAGAATAATTCTACAAGATCTGGTGGCGGATTCAGAAAATAATCATTCTAAATAAGTAAACGGACAGTCAACGCTGTTCGTTTTTCGTTTTTATATAGTAATTTTGCAAGTTGATTTTTTAGACAAATAAAGTATGGAATTTTACAAATATCAGGGAACAGGAAACGACTTTGTAATGATCGACAACCGCGATTTGCAGTTTCCAAAAGATAAAAAAATCATTGCGAAATTATGCGACAGAAGATTCGGAATCGGTGCAGACGGATTGATTTTGCTTGAAAATGATGAAAAATATGATTTTAAAATGGTGTACTACAATTCTGACGGCGGAGAAAGCACCATGTGCGGAAACGGCGGAAGATGTCTGGTTGCTTTTGCCTTTTTTCTTGATATTTTCGAAAATAAATGCACTTTTATTGCAATCGATGGAGAACATGAAGCAGAAATCCGCAACGGAATTGTAAAATTAAAAATGATTGACGTAGAAAGTATTCAAAATGACGGAAATGATTCAGTTTTAAACACCGGTTCACCGCACTATGTAAAATATGTACAAGATATTGCAGATTTTAATGTTTTTGCAGAAGGAAACAGCATTAGAAACTCTGAAAATTATAGAGAAAAAGGCATCAATGTAAACTTTGTAGAAAATATTTCTGATGATGAGATTTTCGTAAGAACCTATGAACGAGGCGTTGAGGACGAAACTTTCAGTTGCGGAACAGGAGTTACGGCTTCTGCTTTAACTTTTCTTCAAAAAAACAATCTAACCTCCATAAAAGTTAAAACACTTGGTGGCGATCTGAAAGTATATGCTGAAAAACATGGAAATTCTTTCCGTGAAATTTGGCTGGAAGGTCCGGCAAAACAAGTATTTAAAGGAAAAGTAGATCTTCTTTAATTCAAACAAAACTTTTAATCCATTTTAATTATAATGAAAAAAGCTATTCTTATTGTCATTCTTCTGATTCTCGCTGTGGCAGGATTTTTTGGTTTGAAATTCTATAGTAAATACTACGGCAACAACATAAAAAAAGACGGATATGTTTTAATTCCGCATGGTGCAGATTTTAAACAGATTGTAGATTCTGCAGCGAAGTATGTTGACAGTAAAGAATCTTTTATGGATGTGGCTAAAGATAAAAAAATGGATCAGTTTTTTAAACCGGGTCGTTACCATTTCAAGAAAGGAGCAAGTAATACGAGTTTGGTTAATATGATTAAAGCAGGAAACCAGACAGAAAATTCTTTCAGAATCGGAGATTTCGGAGATGTTTATCAAATGGTGGGGAAAGTTTCTAAAAAAACAGAACTCGATTCCTTAAAATTTGTAAATGATCTGAACAAAATTGCTTCAGAAAAAGGATACAACAATGCAGAAGATCTTAAAAAATATTTTTTCATCGATACCTACAATTTTTTCTGGACAGTAACTCCTAATGAATTTTTCAAAAAATTTGAAGATCAATATAATCAATTCTGGAATAGTGAAAGAAAAGCAAAAGAGGAAAAATCAGGGCTATCGAGAGATCAGATTTATGCTTTGGCATCTATTGTGTATAAAGAATCGGGAGGAAAACCAGACGAAATGAAAACTATTGCAGGGCTATATCTAAACCGTTACAGAAAAGGGATGAAACTACAGTCTGATCCTACTGTAATCTATGCAATGAATAAACAAAGTAATTTCAAAGATTCTATTAAAAGAGTCTTTTACAAATATTTAACTACTCCATCACCATATAACACGTATGCTAATGCAGGAATTCCTCCGGGACCAATCTGTGTGGTTGATAAAAACTCTGTAGATGCGGTTTTGGATGCAGAAAAGAATCCTTATATTTTCATGTGTGCCGATCCTGCAAGACTAGGTTATCACAAATTTACGGCAAGTGCAGAAGAGCACGTTATTAATGCAAAAGCTTATCAGGACTGGCTTAATTCTAAAAATATCAAATAATAAACATAATTAACTTTATTTTAACAATTTTATAATTAACATTTCGCCATTATATGCGACATATCTATTAAAAATAATAAAAGAATCTTGAAAACCTGAAGTATTCAGCATTTAATAATTCATAATATTAAATGTGTTTTTCATGAATTCATTTAAAAAATACCTTATGAATCAGACGGAAATAATCAGTATTTTTACAAAGAAAACTTTAGGGCTTACTTTTGCATTATCTGCAGCAGCTTTTGCTTTCGGACAAGAGAAAGCAAGTGTAACAGGAACCATCGTTGATAAAAGCAATCAACCTGTACCCTACGCTTCAGTTACCTTTAGCAACAAACAAAACAAACTTTTTAGCGATGCTACTTTAACAGATGAGAAAGGTCAGTACAAACTGGATCTTACTCCCGGTAACTATGATATTACTGTTGAAGCAATCGATTACAAAAAAAGTGTAATCAATAAGCAAATTGCAGCAGCAGGAAATATAGGTGCATTATCTATTGAAGCTGAAGGTTCTGCAACCAACTTAAAGACTCAGGAAATTCAGGGAGTTACTATTACAGTTGCTACAAAACCTTATAAAGTTGAGCTCGACAAGAGAACATACGATCCGTCTCAGGATATTGTGAGTAAGGGTGGAAATCTTCAGGATGTACTCTCAAATGTACCCTCAGTTTCTGTAGATACAGACGGAACGGTATCGATGAGAGGTAGCTCGAATGTAAGATTTTTAATTAACGGAAAACCTTCTGCGCTTTTAGGAATCGACGATGGAGCAAATGCTTTACAGAGTATTCCTGCAGATCAGATCGAAAGAATTGAAGTAATTACCAACCCTTCTTCAAAATTTGAAGCTAGCGGAACAGCAGGTATTTTAAATATTATTTTAAAAAAATCTAAGAAAACAGGTTTCAATGGTAGTGTTATCGGAACTTTGGGATATTTACCTCAAACGAATTTAAATACCAATCTAAGCTGGAGAAAAGGGAATTTAACTTGGTTCTTAAATGGCGGTGGCGGTTATCGTGAATCTAAAAACACGAATAGAAATAATGCTACATTTTTCAATGCTAAATTAGATAACGACAGAATTTTCACAGGTCAGGAATCTATTACAAACAGCAACAACAGCAATTATAACGCATCTTCAGGTATCGTTTATGATATTTCAGACAAAACTTCTGTCAATGCTTCTGCTACGGTAAGAACTTATGAAAGCGAAAATTTAGGGAATATCACTTATGATTACCGCTTCCTTAACAATCCCAATTCATTTGTTACTAGAATGAACACCGGCTCTAATGACAATCTGGCTTTTCAGGGAGATTTTGGTATAGATCACAAGTTCGATGATAAAGGGCAGAATCTTTCATTATCTGTCAGCTTACAAAGTAATAGATCGTATAATGATACTAATGTTGACGAAACTGAAAATGGTCTTTTTAAATTACAAAATTCAATTAATCAAACTACAAAAAACAAAACATTAGTTGGTAAAGCTGATTATGAACTTCCTATCGGTGAAAATTCAAAAATTGAAGCTGGGTATAGATTAGATATTAATCAAAACGTTTATGATAATGACGTTTTGGAAAGAACAGTTGCAAATCCTGAATTCCATTTTCTAAATAATTTCACTTACAATGCTTATTACAGAGAAATTTTCAATGCAGGATATTTGCAGTTCAAAAGCAAAATCGGCAAATTGGGTTATCAGTTAGGTCTTAGAAATGAGTATTCTCAGATAGATATTAAATATTCTAACTTAGATTTTTACACCAAAGATATCAACAGCAAAAAAACTTACAACAATCTATTTCCATCTGTTTTCCTGAGCTACGAAATTGCAAAAGACAATCAGTTTTTGGTCAATTATTCCAGAAGAATAGACAGACCGAGATCTTGGTTTTTGATCCCAAATCCTAGTTATACAGACAATCAAAATATTTTTGACGGAAATATAGATCTAAATCCATCTTATGTAGATTCTTACGAATTTGGATATAGCATTTCCAAAGGAAAATTTACAGTTAACCCGACTCTATATTACAGGCATACTACAGATGATGTAAAAATGTTGGTGTATTCTGATTTTGTGGGAGCTTTCCATACAAAACCGATTAACTTGGGAACAGATGACCGTTATGGTTTAGATTTAAATTTCAATTGGGATGCCACAAAGTGGTTAAAATTCCTAGGAAATGTAGATTTATTCGGATATAAAACCACAGGAATTTCTAATGCCCCGGAATTATCAGGAAGACCATTATCTTTCGAAGGAAAAGGATTTGCTACAAGAGCCAGATTAACTTCAACCTTCAAGATTGATAAAACATTCAGCTTTCAGTTACAAGGATTTTACAGAGGAGGTCAAAAAACTGAAAACCAAACCAGAGATGATATGTATGCGTTAAATTTTGGTGCATCTAAGACAATTTGGGATGGTAACGGAACGGTAAGTTTCAATATTCAGGATATTTTCAATACTCGTGCGATGAGAAGTACTACCAATACTTCAGAATTTAGCAGAGATTCTTACATGCAATGGCAACCGAGACAGTTTGCAGTTTCTTTAACTTACAGATTCAAGCAGGGTGAGAAAATAGATCAGCCAAAAAGAAAGAAAGATGTAAATGCGAACGCTACAGGAGACGAACAGCAAGGTCCGATGTAATAATTTACAGCAGAACATAAAAAATCCCGAAAATTAATTTTCGGGATTTTTTATTATTTTAATTTTGCCATTTCAGCTTCGTAAATTCTTTTCCTTAAATCGCTGGATGAAAATCGGTGATCTCTTTTGTTATAAAAAATCTCAATTCCTTTTTCTTCACAATATTTTTTACCGGTGAAATCTCTGTCCATATAATCGTCTCCGATAATTCGCACATCAATTACAAAAGATTTCAGAATATCTTCCAAATCTTCTTCTGTGTAATATGGGATAATTTCGTCTACCGCATTGACAGCTTTCAACTGAATATATCTTTCAACAATGGTCTGTGTAGGTCTGTTTTTTGTCGGACGATCATGAGAAGGATCAATCTGCAACCCTACAATTAAATAATCACAAACTGTTTTTGCTTCTTCAAGCATTTTGATATGACCTGCATGCAGCAAATCAAATGAGGAAAATGTAATACCTATTCTATCGGTTTTCATCTTTTTCTATATTATGTTAATTTTTTCTCGATTCTAAATATTTCTGCCATTCCCAGACAGTTTTTAAAGCTTCCTCCAATGAAGTTTCAGACTTCCAATTGAGTTCTTTTTCTGCTTTATCGGCATTTGCATATGCAATGGTAATATCGCCTTCTCTTCTGTCACATATTTTGTAAGGAACTTCAACATTATTTGCCGATTCAAAAGCCTTAACAACTTCTAAAACCGATGATCCTTTTCCTGTTCCAAGATTATAAATATCAACTACAGTTTCATCAGAATTTTTTGCCATTAAACTTTTTAAAGCTGCAACGTGCGCTTTGGCTAAATCTACAACATAGATATAATCACGAATTGCCGTACCGTCTTCTGTAGGATAATCATTTCCCCAAACACTTAATTTTTCACGAATTCCTGCCGCGGTCTGCATCACATAAGGAACCAGATTGTTTGGAATACCAATCGGCAGTTCTCCCAACAAAGATGAAGGATGCGCCCCGATTGGATTAAAATATCTTAACAGACAAATTTTTCTCTGATAACCCTGGGCAAAATCTTTCAAAATCTCTTCTCCCATCTGTTTTGTCTTTCCATAAACGCTTTCAGGCATTTTCAGCGGAGTATTTTCATCAATTGGCATTTCATCTGCCTGTCCGTAAACCGTACAGGAAGAACTGAAGATAAAATTTGATATATTTCTCTGCTTAAATTCCTGCAAAATATTGATTAATGAAAATAAATTGTTTTCATAATAATCAATAGGTTTCTCCTGACTTTCACCAACTGCTTTAAAAGCTGCAAAATTAATACAGCCTTCAATATTGTGAGCATCAAAAACCTGATTGAGAAGTTCTTTTCTTTTTAAATCGAAAGGATAAAAAATAGGTCTTTTACCTGTAATTTCCTCGATATTATTTAAAATAAATTTTTCCGAATTGGATAAGTCATCTACAATAACAACCTCAAAGTTATTATTGATCAATTCTACCACCGTGTGAGAACCGATGTATCCAAGTCCGCCTGTTACAAGTATTGCCATTGTTTATTGATGTTTTTTTTTTAATCTTGTTTTTGTCCAATCTCCTCGATTTCAAATTCATTAAAATCTTTTCTAAACCTAAAATAATTAGTAATAAATAAAATCCCTAAAATAATTCCATAAACCAAAGGTACCGTGTAAAAATCCGTAAAGTTTTCTCCAAAATCTTTGATAATAAAGAGCGAATAGAAAAGAAAAAAAGTTATAATCAACAGTATTAAAAATAGTACTGCAGAAAAAGTTATTATTGAGTTTTTATTTTTTATAAAAAACATTATTAGAGACGATAGAGATAAAATACATATTAAAATAATAGCTATAAATGAAAATATATCTATTAAATTATTAAAATTATCAGTTTCGATTCTATTAATTAAGCCTATCAAAAAGGAAATGAATAAAAAAATGTTTATCGACAAAATTAGCCAATAAACAAATTTATATTTAAAAACCTTTTTTTTCATCTATTTAGCCATAAACTCCAACACAGCATCCGTAATATACTTCAACTGTTCTTCGTCTAATTCTGTATGCATTGGGAGAGAAATTACCTGATCCAAAAGTTTGTCTGTATTCACAAAATCCTCATCGTTACTTTCCTGAAAATATGCTTTTTGTTTTCTTAAAGCTACAGGATAATAAATCATTGCAGGAACTTCTTTTTCAGTTAAGAATTTCTGTAATTCATTACGTTTTCCATTCAAAATTCTTAAAGTATACTGATGAAATACGTGAGTTGAATATTTAGCTCTTTTTGGTGTTAAAATATTTTCGTTTCCGGCAAAAGCTTCGTCATAATAATCAGCTGCTTTTCTTCTTGCATCATTATAAGAATCAAGATTCGGAAGTTTTTTTCTCAAAATTGCAGCCTGTACACTGTCTAATCTTGAATTAACGCCTACCTCATCATGATAATACCTTTCGTACATTCCGTGATTTACTATCCCTCTCAATCGGTGTGCTAATTCATCATTATTGGTAAAAATCGCTCCACCATCGCCGTAGCAGCCTAAGTTTTTAGACGGAAAAAAAGAAGTTGTTCCCACTGTTGACATCGTTCCGGCAAATCTTACAGTACCGTCAGAAAAAGTAAATTGAGAACCAATTGCCTGTGCATTGTCTTCTACTACGAATAAATTATGCTCTTCAGCAATTTTTAAAATCTCCTCCATATTCGCACATTGTCCGAAAATATGAACAGGAATAATCGCCTTAGTTTTTGGAGTAATTGCTTTTCTTATCTGTTCGGTTGAGATGGTAAAAGTATCATAATCTACATCTACCAATACAGATTTTAGCTTAAGCAGATGAATGACTTCCACGGTTGCCGCAAAAGTAAAATCGGCAGTTATTACTTCATCCCCTTCCTGCAAATCCAATCCCATCAATGCAATCTGTAAAGCATCTGTTCCGTTTGCACACGGAATTACATGTTTTACGTCCAGATAAGTCTCCAGCTCATTCTGGAAAGATTTTACTTCAGGTCCGTTGATGAATGCTGCAGAATCCATCACATTCAAAACTGCATTATCTACATCATTTTTTATTTTGTAATACTGACTTTGCAAGTCAACCATCTGTATTTTTTTCATACGTCAATTTATTTTTCTAAGTTAAATGAAACCTCGTCACTTTTAATAATTTCTATAAAAAAGTTTCAAAAGCGGTTTCACCAACAAATATTTCCGTAAAAATAAGGAATTTAAAATCCTGCAAAAAATTTTATTGAAATTTGTTTTATCTTTATACAAAATAAGTAAATGAGAAAAGTTTTATTATTTTGTTTTTTAGCCGGTTATACTTTTGCTCAGGCACAAAGCGAGTTGGTTTTTGTTTACTTTAATAGTAAACCCAACAAGGCTGCATTTTATGCAAATCCTTTATCAGAATTAACTCAAAAAGCACTCAACAGAAGAACAGCTTTAGGAATTACGTTGAATGATCAGGATGCACCTATCGAACAATCATTTATCCAAAATCTACAGAATTTAGGATTTACCATTACAGACTCTTCAAAATGGTTAAACGGAGTTGCCGTAACAGCCAATCAAACTCAGGTAAATTTGATAAAAGCTCAACCTTTTGTGCAATCTGTAGAAAGTTTTGCCAAAAATTCTTCTCTTGTTTTAAAAACTCAAAATATTAACAAGTGGGAAAGTTTTGAGCAATCTCAAAAGATTTTAACAACTTTTGATTATGGTTCTGGCTCAGCACAAATTGACCAGATTAATTTGAGACCTCTTCATCTCGCAGGTTTCACCGGAACAGGCGTTACCATTGCAGTAATCGACACTGGTTTTCCAACTGTCAACACAGGTTCTGCTTTTTCAAGATTGTGGACGAATAATAGAATAAAAGGCGGTTACGATTTTGTTACCAAAAGCACCAATATCTATGACGGAACTTTAAATGCTCATGGAACGGTAGTTTTAGGAGCTATCGGAGGATATATTCAGGATACATTTGTAGGTTCTGCTCCGGATGCCGATTTTTATTTATACAGAAGCGAAAATGCAACCGTAGAAGTTCCTGAAGAAGAATTGTACTGGATTGAAGCAGCAGAAGAAGCAGACCGAAAAGGAGTAGATATTATCACGACCTCTTTAGGCTACAATATTTTTGACGACCCTAAATACAGCTATAACTACGCTCAGATGAACGGAACAACTTCTTTTATAGGAAGAGCGAGCCAAATTGCAGCAAACAAAGGGATTTTTGTATTAATTGCTGCCGGAAATGCAGGACAGCAAACATGGCATTACATTACAACACCTGCAGATAATCCGCAGGTTTTCACCATAGGATCTGTAGATTCTGCGGGATTATCTTCAGGATTTTCATCATTCGGACCCAATTCCTCGGGAGTTATAAAACCAGACGCAAGCGCGAGAGGAAGTGCATCTACAACAGTAAATAATAATTCTACGACTGTAGTTTCCGGAACATCTATTGCTACACCAATTGCAGCAGGAGGTGTTGCTTGTTTAATACAGGCATTTCCTACAATGAGCAGAGATTTGATGAAAACCAAACTACGTCAAACTGCATCTTTGTATCCGAATACAACAGATCAAATGGGATACGGAATTTTAAATTTCGGAAGTATGTACAATTCTGTTTTAAATACTTCAGAGTTTGTAAAAAAATATAAAATTGCCATCTTCCCGAATCCTGTAAAAACGATTTTGAATATTGCAACAGAAGATGAAGTTTCGTCTCTTGAAATTTATGATAATCTCGGTAGATTAATTTTAAAACTTCAAAACAAAAAATCAGTTAACGTTCAGGACTTTGCAAAAGGAATTTATTATCTGAAGATTCAGATAAAGGAAAAGGTTTATTATGAGAAATTTTTGAAAGAATAAATATAGAAGCCTTCCAATTGGAAGGCTTTGTTTTAATATAGCATATTATTTTTGTCATTCCAGAGGAATATAGATTTGAATCTTTATATTGAGATTCTTTCAGAATAACAAAAATGGCGATTAAGTTTAAATATTAATTTCTAAGCGGAATTTCTACTCGCATTAATATTTCCGAAGAGAGATCTCGTTACCAGCTTTTCATACGCAGCTTTATTTCCTTCACCTTTTTGAATTTTCATTAAAGCATATTGCTGAATACTCAATAATGGAAGTACAATTTTCTCACGGATTTTCACCGATTTTCTTGACAAAGGATCTTCTTCCTGAAGCATTTTAAATCCTGTCAGTTCAAGCATGATGTCTTTTGAAAGATTATATTCACTGAAAAGCACATTCCAGAACTCACCGAATTTAGGGTTGTCTTTAATGTAATAAGTCAGTGGAAAATAAGACTTGTTCATACTCATCATCGAGTTTAAAACCAAAGTTTTAAAGAAGTCTGAACCTTTGTATAATTCTCTCACCTCATCAAATCTTCCTTCCTCTTTCAATTGTTGCATCGCAAAACCGAAACCGAAAAACCCCGGAACATTCTGCTTCAGTTGTGACCAAGATCCTACGAATGGAATGGCTCTCAAGTCTTCAAATTTCAGCTCATTTCCTCCACCACGTTTTGAAGGACGGCTTCCGATATTGGTTTTCCCGTAATATTCCAACGTACTCATTTCCTGAAGATAAGGTACAAACATCGGGTGCGCTTTCAGATCAGAATATTTTTTGTAACTGATATTTGCTAACTCAATTATTAATGCTCTTTCTTTTTCTGTTAAATCTTTTTTAGAGTTTTTAAAAACATCATTTTCAACTCCTGCCGTCAAAAGCTGTTCAAAATTAAATTTAGCCTGTTCTTTATTTCCAAAAATACTTGTAATGGTTTGTCCCTGAATCGTTAATTCAATTTTATTATTGGCAATTGTTTTTCCCTGAGAAGCATAGAAATCATGAGTTTTACCACCTCCTCTTGCAGGTGGACCTCCTCTTCCATCAAAAAAGACCACTTTGATTCCGTTTTCTTCTGAAAGTTTGGTAAGCACTTCTTTAGCTTTATAAATTTCCCAGTTGGCTTTCAGGTAACCTCCGTCTTTTGTTCCGTCGGAGAAACCAAGCATGATGGTTTGTTGATTACCTCTTCTTTCCAAATGTTTTTTATAAATCGGATTCTGATATAATTCAGTCATTACACTTTCTGCATTATCAAGACCTTCCATGGTTTCAAAAAGCGGGACAATATCTATGTTGATTTCCTCATCTTTATATCCTGTAATTTTGAAAAATGCATACACATTCATTACATCTTTCACTGCATCAGAATTAGAAATAATATATCGGTTCATGCCACGATTTCCGTTTGCCAACTGAATTTCTTTTACTTGTGCAACATTAATCAATGTATCTCTTACAATATCTTCAAATTCGTCTGCTTTTATTTTGTCAGAAACCTGAATAAGCTGATTAAATTTTTCATCATTATCCGCTTCAGATTGACCAAATTTCGTGTGATAAACCTCATCAATTACCTGCTGATGAATTCTGCTGTCTTGTCTTATATCTAAAGTCGCAAAGTGGGTCCCGAAGATTTTCACTCGGTCTTTGAAATTTTGAAGAAGATCCAAAAACAGAGAATTGTGCTGTTCTACTAATATCTTTTCTGCTTCATCAAGTCTTTTTAGAATATCTTCTGCGGTAATTCTTTCATTTCTAAAAATCGCGGAATACAATTCGGTACTTAACTGACCTAAAACTTCGGAAACTCCTCTAAAGCTCAATCTTCTTCTTACATCTTTTAAATTTCCGTAGTACGACTTTAAAATCGCAGAACGAAGTTCTTCTGAAACTCTTTTGGTAACATCTGCCGTCACAAAAGGATTTCCGTCTCTGTCTCCTCCCGGCCAAAAACCAAGCTGAATTAGATCTTCATGCAAATGAAAATGTCCGTTGCCGAAAGTTTTTTTAATCTTCGTGAAAAGCTCTCCAATCGTATCGTAATAAACATATCTTAGATAATAAATGATGCTTAATGCTTCATCAATAGGAGTTGGTTTTTCTTTATTTACAAAAGGAGTTTTACCCAACTGCTGCAAAAGCATATCGATATTGGTAATAGAATCATCTGTGATTGCTTTTCTTAAATCATGTAAAATTCTCTGTACAGAACTTGGATAAAATTGAGTAGGGTGAGCCGTAAAAACAATTTTCACCGTAAAATCTCTTAGTTTTTCACGCACTTTTTCCAGCTTATGATCCTGCAAAGAACGCTCAAAGAGATTGGTAACCGTACCGCTGTCACTTTCAGAATGAAGATTCGGAAATGCAGCATCTTCTATACTGTCAAATAAAACTACCTGTCTTTCTATATATTGTATGATTTTAAAAAGCAACTCGAGTTTCTGTTCTTCTGTCTGTAAATCGGTATGATTGGTAAAAAATTCTTCCACGATTACTTCTGGAGTTTTCCCTTTCTGATAACCGTTTTTACTCTCCTCATATAAGAAAGGAAGAAGCATCCCAATATTGGTCATTTTATCATAAGGCAGACTCATAAATAATGAATTATAAATCTGAAATTTATTTTCTACAATCTGCCTGAATTTTTCTGCTCGGTGGTCGTGTATCATCTAACAAATGTAATAGATTTTAAATTTAATTGCGAGTGATTAATCTTAAAAAAATGTGAAATTTGATAATAAAGACGTTATTCTGAATTATAAACCCTAAATTTATGTATTGAACAGTATATGATTATTATGAAAGAGAAACCTCTGAAGCAGCAAAGCATCGACGAATTGTATCAAAACGAACAAAATACTACAAAAGATTTTACACGAAATTCTGTGATTTTGATCATAATTATTGCGATTTCTATTTTTGTAACAGCAGAAAAAGGGTTTGGACTGATAACTTTCCTACCTATATTTTCAAGCTATTCAATTTTGTCGTCTTATTTCAGACTAAAAAATATTCGGGAAGAGATCAAATCAAGACTTATTCATTTAAAGCAATGATTAATATTTTATACATAATATAAGTTTTTAGAGAAAATTTTATTTAGACAAAAATTGAAAACTACTTAAGTTGCTAATGAAAATATTTTTTAAAGCACTCTCATTATGCCTGTATCATTGCAAAAATGACAATCAACTCATTAACAGATGACTTATTTACCTATATAAATATTTTTTTTTGAAAAATAATAAACTTAAAATCAAATAATTAATTCTCCACATCGAAATTTTTATCCTCTGGAAGGGAAATTAACTAAAATTTGCACAGTATTTGTATTTTAAAAATTAGTATATAAATAATAAGACACAATAATGCAAAAAAAAATACTTTCAGATCAAACTTTAGATGAATTAAAAATTACTGAGAAAAAACAAAGATCACTCTTTCTATTGTCTATAATATCTTTTCTGATTATTACCGGCATCTCTGCTTATCTAACTATCGAAGACGGAGTTACTCTATATACACTAATTCCTGTAATTATACTTCCATTTGTTATTTACTCAATTGTTCATTTCAGAAAAGTGAAAGACGAAATAAAATCAAGAACTTCTCATATTCTTCACCAGAAAAGAATGGAGGAAAACCGTTAAAAATAATCGATTTCAAATTTAATATTATGAAATCTAAGAAAAGTAATTATTTTAAAGGAATATTATAAATTAATAATTGCAGCTACTCAGAATTCCGATAGTTTAAATAAAATTAAATCATACAAACTTTAAACTTTCATTAACTGAAATTTCATAATTCAATGCGTAAATTTGGTCTAAAATAAATTTAGAACAATGCTTAATTTCGAATTAAAAAATCCAACAAAAATACTTTTCGGGAAAGGTGAAATTGCTAAAATTTCAAAAGAAATTCCTCAAGATGCTAAAATATTAATGATTTACGGTGGTGGAAGCATCAAAAAAAATGGTGTTTACGATCAGGTAAAAGAAGCTTTGAAAGATTCTGATCTTCATGAATTCGGTGGTGTTCCTGCTAATCCGGAATATGCCGTTTTACTTGAAGCTTTGAGTTTTATTAAAGAAAACAATATTACGTTTTTACTTGCCGTTGGCGGAGGTTCTGTAATTGATGGCGTAAAGTTTCTTTCTGCTGCTGCAAATTACGATGGCGAGCCATGGGAAATTCTCAAAAACTCCGTAAGAACAATGGAAGGTGAAGGATTACCATTCGGAACAATTCTTACTTTACCGGCTACAGGTTCTGAAATGAATTCTGGATATGTAATCTCCAGAAGAGAAACCAACGAAAAACTATCTTCTGGCGGACCAGGATTATTTCCACAGTTTTCAGTTTTGGATCCGGAAGTAATTCAGTCAATTCCAAAAAGACAGATTGCTAACGGAATTGCCGATGCATATACTCATGTTCTGGAACAATATATGACATCGCCTTCTTCAGCGGATCTTCAGGAAAGAATTGCAGAAAGCATCCTGATTAGTCTACAGGAAACAGCACCAAAAGTAATGTCTGGTAATTTTGATTACGATGCTGCTGGAAACTTCATGTGGTGTTGTACAATGGCTCTTAACGGACTTATTCAAAAAGGAGTGATTACAGATTGGGCAGTTCACGCAATGGGACATGAACTGACTGCGTACTACGGAATAGATCATGCAAGAACACTTGCTGTAATAGCACCGTCTCATTACCGCTACAATTTTGAAACGAAAAAAGAGAAATTGGCTCAGTATGCAGAAAGAGTGTGGAAAATAACGGAAGGAAGTGTGGAAGAAAAAGCAGAAGCGGCAATAAGAAAAATGGAAGAGTTTTTCCATAGTTTAGAAATACAGACAAAGCTTTCAGATTATACCGATGACTATAAAGATACGGCAGATCGTATTGAAAAAGCCTTTACAGAAAGAAAGTGGCTTGGCTTAGGCGAAAACAAAAACCTAACTCCGCAAGATGTGTACAAGATTGTTGAGATGAGTTATTAAAATACTTTAGAAGCGGGAAGTTTTTGAATGTTTCTGTAATAATAAACTCAAGATTCAGGACTTCTCTCTTTTAATCTCTTTCTCTTGAACAAATAATTATCTTTTTTATAAATATTACTTTAAAAAACCGAAAATTCATTATAAATATTGCAAATTTATTTATATTTTAGCACAATCTTAAATTTGTGAAAATGAAAAAATACTTACTTTTATTTGCCTTTTCAGCCTTAGCGCTTAGTTCATGTGAAGATGATGATGTTGAAGGTTTTGAATTGGATATGTTAAAAGGTCAATGGAAGGAAACCAAAGAAGAAGTAATTTCCGGAAAAGATAATAAAACGGTACTCAATACTGTAGTTCCTACTGGCTGCAATGCAAAAAGCACTACAGAATTCAGAATAGATTATTATACCGCATACACAGCAGTGACGGGAATAGGAACCAATTGTACAAGTTCTACAACAGAGGGCACTTACACATACGATGCAGAGAAAAAAATACTTGTTATAAAGCTTGATAATGACAATGAAAGAGCTTTCAAAGTTGATATACTGAGCAACAGCGAAATGAGATTAATGGAAATGTTTGACAGTATAGATTACAACGGAGACCAAGTCATAGATTTTGTGTACAGAAGCTATAAAAGATAAAAAAACAAAAACTCCCGAAAATTTCGGGAGTTTTTTATTATATTATTTTAATTAAAATTAAAGAACAATGAAGAAGATTTTTTCAGCATTACTATTGCTGACTTTTGTATTTATTTTTTCACAGGAAAAAAAGCCCATGTTTTGGCAGGACATTCAGAACTTCAAAACACTGGATCAACAGTCTGCTCCACCCGATAACGCAATTCTTTTAGTAGGAAGTTCTTCTTTTACAAAATGGAAAGACGTCTCAGAATATTTTCCCGGAAAGACCATTATCAACAGAGGTTTTGGAGGTTCTAGACTCACAGATCTTAATTACTATTCTGAAGATTTATTGAATCCTTACAACCCAAAACAAATTATTATCTACTGCGGAGAAAACGACTTTGCAGATGATGCTCAACTTAAAGCTGATGTTGTAGTAGATAGATTTAAGACTTTTTATAAAAAAATACGTACTAAGTTTCCGAACATCGAGGTTGATTACATTTCAATAAAATATTCTCCGAGCAGACAAAATCTTTGGCAACAAATGAAAAAAGCCAACAAAAAAATTGCAAAATTCATGAAGAAGGAAAAAAATGCCGAATTTATTGATATTACAAAAGTAATGAATGATGCAAACGGAAATATAAGAAAAGATCTTTTTGTAGAAGATCTACTTCACATGACTCCGGAAGGTTACCGACTTTGGACGAAGGTAATGAATCCTTATATGAAATAATTTCTAATTACAAAACGAAAAACGATTCCAAAAATTCGGAATCGTTTTTTATTATTTCTTTCTCTTAGATTTTGAAATTGATTTTTGCTGTGCACGGTTGGCTCCGAATTTTTTTGGAGCTTTTCTTTTTGAAGGACCGCCCCAGTTTTCTTTCTTGTTTTTATCTTTCTTCTCGTGGAAAGCGCCTCCTCCATCATACAATTTTGCCTGAGCAGGATTTTTCATCAAAATCACATCTTCTTCAGAAGCAATTTTCTTAGGATTTATTTTCACTTCTGCTGGGAAATCAATGTAAATTAATTCTTTATCCATCAATAACTCGATGTCAAGAACCAAAGTTTCTTCTTTTTTCGCAACAAAAGTAATGGCTTTACCGTCTTTATCTGCTCTACCTGTTCTACCAATTCTGTGAATATACTGCTCCGGAACTTCAGGAGTTTCAAAATTGATAACATGAGTAACATTTGAAATATCCAAACCTCTCGCCATAACATCTGTGGTAATTAAACCACGGATTTCCTCCTTTTCAAAGCGTTTCATCGCCTTCAATCTGTAGTTCTGAGATTTATTGGAATGGATTACATCAAACTGATCCGGGAAAAGCTCGTTTATTTGCGTAAATAATAGATCTGAGTGTTTTTTGTTGTTAGCGAAAATCAACACTTTAGACATATCTTCATTATTCTTCAACAAGTGTTCAAGCAAATTGATCTTGGTATTGAAGTTTTCAACTTTGTAAGCTGTCTGCTCAATTTTTTCTAGCGGAGTACCAGATTTTGCCAAAGAAATTTCAATTGGTCCCGCAAAATACTGATCCAACATTTCGTCTACGGCTTCCGTCATCGTTGCAGAGAAAAGAATATTTTGTCTTTTTTCCCTCATCATTTCGAAAATATGCGTCAACTGAGGTCTGAAACCAAGATTCAGCATTTCATCAAACTCATCAATAATCAGCTTTTGAACTTCTCTTAATGAGATAGCATTATCAATCGCCAAATCCATGATTCTTCCGGGAGTTCCTACCAGAATATCGCACCCATCATTAAATAAAAGCTTTTGCGTATTAATGTTTTTTCCACCGTAAATTCCGATTACTCTTGCAGTAATATTCTCTGTCAGTTTCTCTACAATTTCTGTTACCTGAACCACCAATTCTCTTGTAGGAACCAAAACTACAACTGTAGGATTTCCTGTTTTATTGTATTTCCAGGTTTTAAGAACCGGAAGAAGATATGCCAAAGTTTTCCCTGTTCCAGTCTGTGCAATTCCCATCACATCTCTACCAGAAAGGATAGGACCGATGCTTTTCTCCTGAATCGGAGTCGGCTCAAATAAATTTAAATCTGCTAAAACATCAAGAACTTTAACCGGAAGATCAAAGTCTGCAAAAGTGAGTTTTTCCATTTTGCAAAGATAGGCAATTAATTGAATTGATTTTTATGGTTGAAAAATTGATGCGTAATGCTGCTCAAATCAAATTAAAATAACTTTACTATTGTAAGAATTTTTGTGTTCTGCGAGAATCTTAATACACAAAAATTATTTATGGTTAGATTCCTGCGGAACGACAAAATAGCTGTCATTTTTTTAATTGTAAAAATCTATCGATTAATTCTACTTCCTCGTAATTCTCAATAGAAGAACAACGATTAAAAAAACAGAAAATAAGAATCCTAAAACTGCTATTAAAGACATTTCTCCAATTCTCGGTCCCGATTCTGAAACAAAAACAATTGCCGTTGCAATAATATTTGCTCCTAAAACCATAGCTAAAATTAAATTGATAATACTTGATTTAATTAATTGATTGGTCTTTTCAATATTTTTGATTTCACTAGAAATGGTGAATTGATTATCATCTAATTTTTGCAAAACTGAACGGAGTTCTCTCGGAATTTCATCTACGTTATCGGTAAAATTCATCATTTTATCCATCCCGGTTTTAAATAGTTTTTTCGGACTGACTTTTCGTGCGAATATTTTTTTTGTGTACGGATGAAGACTTTTCACAATATCCAAATCCGGATTGATGGTTCTCCCGACTCCTTCTATTAAACCGATTCCTTTAAATAAAAGATAAAAATAATCCGGCATATAAAGCTGGTTGTCTTTCAAAACATCTTTCATCTTATTGATAATCACGTTCGGATCGATGTCTTTCAGGGATGTACTGTGAACAAAATTCAGAACTTCTTCTACATCATTTTCAAATCTTCTTTCATCCGGAATTTCGTAATTCACTGCCATTTTCTTCAAATATCTTACTATTTTATGAGAATTTTTAGCAACAAATGCTACGATTAAACTTTCCAAAATTTCTTTGTCATTTGGCTGAATTTTTCCTACAGCACCAAAATCAATAAAAACTATTTTTCCGTTTTTCTTCACCAAAATATTTCCTGCATGAGGATCTGCATGGAAAAAACCATAATCTAAAATTTGCGAAACAAAAAGTCTTAAACCTACTTCAGAAACTATTACAGGATCGATATTATTATTTACAAGTTCAGTTTTGTCGGTAACTTTTATTCCGTCAATAAATTCCATACAAAGAATGTTATTGTTGGAAAACTCATCATAAACAATCGGAACGTAGGTTTCTTTATTATTCTTAAAATTTAAAGCAAATTGTTTAATATTATTTCTTTCATTTACCAGCGAAACTTCTTCGAGTAAAGATTTTTCAAATGTAGCGATTGCCTGTTTTAAATTTAGTTTTGAACCAATTTCGGAATAGGTAGAAATCAGTTTTACCAAGTCTTTAATAAGCAGCAAATCATCTTCAATTACGGTGAGAACATCTGGTTTTTTAATTTTCAGAATGACTTCTTCACCGGTTATCATAGTGGCTTTGTAAACCTGCGCAATTGAAGCTGTTGCCAAAGGTTTTGAAATGATTTCCGAAAAATGATCTTTAATTGAAATATTAAATTCATTTTCCAGAATTTCTTCTACATTCATATCAACAACTTCTACCCGATCCTGTAGTTTCTGCAACTCATGAATTAGTTCCGGCGGAAGAAGATCTTCACGATTGCTGAAGGTTTGTCCTAACTTCACAAAAGTTGGCCCAAGTTCTTCCAAAACAAGCCGAATTCTTTCATAGACTGTTCCTTTAGAAATAATTTCATCAGATTGTCCGGAATTATCTTCCGGTTTTTTACCCATTCTCGAAATCATATCTTTAAAACCGTATTTGCTTAAAACGGATATTAATCTGGCAGATCTTTTTAGCTTACGCTGTTGTTTGTCGAACATAATAACAAAATAATACGATACAAAGTAAATCAAAAAAAATTCCCAAAACCTGCTTCATTAGGTTTTTAGCTTTTTTTTAACCTCACTCAATTCATTACAAAACAAAAGCTCAGATTTTTTAATCTGAGCCTTATTTATTAATTAAAAATTGTGAATAATCACAATTATTCTGATTTATTAAATTTCAATAATAAAAGATTATCCTGATACAGCTCTAATGTTGTTCCGGAAACTACATATTTATTAGCTTTCTGCATCATAGACATGAAATTTTGCTCAACACTCATATTCTCGCACGCCATTTTGGTGGAACCCAATTGTGACGCCATAAAAGATCCTGAAGCTACATCTGTAGCCAATGTTCCAAAGTAGTTGTTGCATCCTGCATTTCCCGTCACCTTTACTCCGTCTATGTTCAGAGTCGGCGTTTTACCTTTTACATTATCTGCCAAAACCCACTTGGTAGCAGAAATTGAAGGTTGAGATTTTCCTACTTTAGATGAAGAGGAACTTGCCATTGTTCCGCAAGAAGCCAAAACAACCACTGTACATAAACTTAAAAAGACTCTTTTCATTTTTCTTTTGATTTAAATCAAATTTACGGAAATAATATTATGTAAACGTCTTTCATAATATTTTATTATTTCTTATAATGAAAAATCACAAAAAAAACGGACTGTAATCAGTCCGTTTTAATATAATTTGCTTGAAAAAGTTAAGATCTCAATTCTGCATTAAATTCTTTCTGGAAAGATTTAATCAAAGAATCCATTACTTCCGAGATTTCTTTCTCTTCAAGGGTTTTTTCTTCGTTTAACAGCTCAAAACTCATCGCATAAGATTTCTTTCCTTCCGGAAGATTTTTACCTTCATAAACATCAAAAAGGTTGATATTTTTAATGAATGAAGATTTGTTTTTTTCTGCTGATTGATATAAATCTTTGTAAGAAATATTTTTATCGATTAACAGAGCCAAATCTCTTCTTATTTTGTTGAATTTAGGAATATCTTTAAACTTCAGTTCGTTGTTGGAGCGTAATTTCTGAGCAAATTCCAACTCTATTTCCGCGTAAAAACAATCCTGATCAATATCAAAATCTTTCAGCATTACAGGAGCTACTTTTCCTATTCTTACCAAAGTCTGACCTTCAACTTCATATGATAGAGCATCTGAAAATCGATCATCAGACAAAGCAACCTCTTTATAGTCAATCGCTAATCTTTCCAGCAAAACTTTTACATAAGCTTTAAGATTGTAAAAATCGGTAACAGATTTTGGCTGCAACCAGTTTTCGGCAACATTTCTTCCGGTGACCAAAATCGCCAATTGCTTTCTTTCTTCGTATTTATCCTTTTTATGGTATATCTTCCCAAATTCGAAAAACTTAAGATCCTGATTTTTTCTATTGATGTTGTATACCGCATTTTGCAAAAGCCCTTCTAACAGAGATTTTCTCATGAATGCAAGATCATTACTCAAAGGATTCAAAAGCTTTACAGCATCTGTTTCATCTTTCACAGAAGTAAGAGAATTGTTCATGACTTCGTTAAAACCTAAACCTTGTAATGTTCTTGCCCAATTATTTTCCAGCTCATCCTGATCATTTGCGCTTAGCTTTACAGGAGTAAATGAAATTTTTTGCGGAGCTTCTATTTTATTGTATCCGTAGATTCTTAAAATTTCTTCAATAACATCAATTTCTCTTGTAACATCGGCTCTGTAGGCAGGAACAGAAATCTCAAAACCATTCTGAATTTCATTTAAAACCTGAATTTCCAATGCTTTTAGAATTTCTTTTACTTTTTCTCTATGAATTTTTGTTCCTAAAATCTGCTCAATTTTTGAGAATCTGATGATGATATAGTTATCTTCAATTTTCTTAGGATATTCTTCCAGCAAATCACCCACAAGCTTTCCTTCTGCCAAATCCTGAATCATTTTAATGGCGTGAGTAATTGCCGTTCTTGTGATATTAGGATCTACTCCTCTTTCGAATCTAAAAGATGCATCAGTATTTAATCCGTGTGATTTTGCAGCTTTTCTTATCGAAATAGGATTGAAGTAGGCACTCTCAAGGAAAATGGTTTTTGTATCATTAGAAACCCCCGAATTTGCACCTCCGAAAACTCCGGCGATACACATTGGGTTATCTTTTCCGTCTTTAATAATGATTTCAGAACCGTTTAAAGTTCTTTCAACACCATCTAAAGTTGTAAATTTTGTTCCCGCAGCAACAGTTCCTACTTTCACTTTTTTATCTGCAATTTTATCTGCATCGAAAGCGTGAAGCGGCTGACCAAAACCATGGAGAATATAGTTTGTAATATCTACAATATTGTTTATTGGGCTTAGTCCGATTGCTTTTAATCGGTCTTTTAACCAAGACGGAGATTCTAAAACTTTTACATTTTCTATAACAGCACCAATATATCTCGGTGTTAATTCCGCATTTTCAATTTCCAAAGAAAACTCGTGCGAACCTTCATTAATTAAAGCAACAGAAGAAATTTTCTCAAAATCACCTTTCTGCTGATTGGTAGAAAGAAAAGCATATAAATCTCTTGCAACACCGTAATGAGACATTGCATCGGTTCTGTTTGGTGTTAATCCTATTTCAAAAACCTCATCATTTGTTAATTCAAAATAATCTGCAAAATTTTTCCCAACTTCATATTTAGATTCATCTAAAACCATAATCCCGCCGTGATCATCGCTTAATCCTAGTTCGTCTTCGGCACAGATCATTCCCTGCGAAACTTCACCTCTTATTTTAGCTTCTTTTATCTCAAAAAAGTTTCCGGTTTTATCATAGATTTTTGTTCCTACTACTGCAACAGGCACAGTTTGCCCCGCTTCTACATTGGGAGCTCCGCAAACAATATTTAATATCTTTCCGTTTCCTACATCTACGGTAGTTTTCTTTAATTTATCAGCATTTGGATGTTTTTCACACGTCAAAACTTTCCCTACAATAATACCTTCCAGGCTTCCTTTGATGCTTTCAAACTTGTCAATTCCTTCTACCTCTAAACCGATGTCTGTAAGAAATTCTCCTATTCTTTCAGATTTCAGTTCTGTTTTGATGTAATCTTTCAGCCAGTTATTTGATATCTTCATTTAGTATATTTTGAAAATTTATTTTGAATTTTTTCAAGTTACAAATGTCGTGTTTTTTTGAGAAACAGAGAAATTTTTTATTCTTTCAACTGAACTTAAAAAACAAAAAAGAGACTAAAAAATCAGTCTCTTTCATTATTTATAAAAATTTAATCTTACAACCCGATTACCGGCATTGATAACATTAAAATATTTTCGTTTTCTTCCAATCCATCAAGAGGTTCAATGATTCCCGGTCTGTTTGGCTGAGACATTTTCATCGTAATATCATCTGCTCCCAAAATCCCCAACATTTCGGTTAAGAATTTAGAACTAAAACCAATATTGATGTCTTCACCATTATAGTCGCAAGGAATTTGCATATCTGCTTTGTTTGCGTACTCTGTATCCTCTGCGTGAAGATGAAGAATATTTGCAGAAAGCTTGAATCTTACCTGATTGGTAGATTTGTTTGACATGATTGAAGCTCTTTTGATAGCACTTAGCAAAAGATTTCTGTTGATTGTTAAAACGTTCGGATTTTCTTTAGGAATTACCGCAGTGTAATTAGGATATTTTCCGTCGATCAATCTACAAATCCAGATATGTTTACCGAAAGTAAATTTAGCCATATTCTCGTTGAAGTCTATGGTAAGATCTTCATTTGAACTTGCTAAAATATTTTTGAAAATATTCAATGGTTTTTTCGGCATGATGAATTCCATTGGCTCTGCATTCATCAAGTCTGTTCTTTTGTACACCACCAATCTGTGAGAATCTGTAGAAACAAAATTGGTTTCATTCTCTCCAAACTGGAACAAAACTCCCGTCATTACTGGACGAAGAGAATCATTACTTGTTGCAAAAAGAGTATTTGTAAGTGCTTCTGATAAAATTCCTGCAGGCATTGTTACGCTTTGCGCAGCATCAAATTCCGGCAATTCCGGATAATCATCTGCATTATCCAGAGCGACAGCAAAGTTATCTTTTTCATCTAAGATCTCAAGCTGGCTTCCCGTACCTTCATCATTATCTTTAACAACTAACGTTAGCGGTTGTTCGCCGTATGTTTTGATAAAATCTTGAAAAATTTTAGCAGGAACAGCAAATTTACCTGCGTCATCCGATTTTACATCGATTGATGTCACAAGAGTTGTCTCTCCATCTGATGCTGTAATGGTAAGATTATTTTCATTTAACTCAAAAAGATAATTTTCTAAAATCGGTCTCGATTGAGAGCTTGATATTACGCCACTTACAGTTTGCAATGCTTTCTGCAGTTCACCACTTGAAATAATAAATTTCATAGATTTAAAATAAGTTTTTACAAATATAACAAATAGAACTAAGAATGAAAAAAATAATCGCTACGAGTTTTAAACAAACATCACTAGTCGGTTTTCAGACTTGATATTACATTTAAATTTCTATAATCATTAATTTTCGCATCAAAAATTTCTGTTGTATAGTAACTGATATTTATTTTTTTATTAACCAGTGAATTGTATTCGGTGGGTAAATCAAGATTTGATTCTATATTCGAAATCCAGTAAAATTTAGTAAGATTATTATTTTCCCCAACAACATGAAAAATGACAAAATTGTCTTTTTCAATTTTTTTCACGGTTCCAGATAGTAATAATTCCGAATTTTCAGCATTCGATGTATCACTATAATCCGCAAACATCTTGACAAAGACATCAGAACATTCTGCTGCCATTAATAATCCGATTTTTCCACCCAATTCTTCGAAGGATTTGTCGCTTTCATCCCCAATTTTATCAACATCGATATTATAATCACGTTTAAGCTCTTTAGAATAAGGCATCGAAGCTGTAATCATGCATAAACCAAGTTTCATTTCTCTCGTTTTGGAATCTTTTATTTCTTCACCAACTTTCATTATGCAATCGCAGGATGCTTTAGCTATTTTCTTTTTATAATCCTGAGAAAAAACAAAGTTTGAAATAATAAGCAGAACTGTTGCTAATATAATTTTCATCATTATTAAATTTAAAATTTCTCAAAGATAAACGAATTCGTAAAAACATCATCACAAATATTATATTTGTAAAAAATTCAATGCGAAAACCACCCATTCATAAAAGCTTTCTCAATGCCTTTCGGGGTTTTTTTCTGATCTTGAAATCTGAAAGAAATTTCCAACTAGAATTATTGGCTTTTTTAGTCAATATTTTTTTAATTTTTTATTTAAAACTCTCAAGTATTGACACTGTTTTAATTTTAATGGTTTCTTTCGGAGTTTTAAGCGCTGAGATTTTCAATACTGCAATTGAAAAAATCTGCGACATTATACAACCGGAATTTGACAAAAGAATTGGGTTTATTAAAGATATTTCGGCGGCAGCAGTAATTTTAATGGCAGTTCTTTCTGTAATTGTAGGAATTATGGTGTATTGGAAGTATATACTATGAAATTTATGTAAAATATTTATGAATATCTGCTTTTAATTATCGATCAGTTGTCATTCTGCAATTCCCGAGGAATTTCAGATTAGCTTTAAATATAATGATTTAGATCCCTATCGGAATGACAAACCAACCGAAAAAAACTAAGTGATTATTTATTACGGGCATTCATAAAAATATTAATGTAAATGTTTATTTCATTGTTGCTTTCAAACTATTCTAAAAAAAGCTTGATATTTTTGTGTAATTCTATAATGTCTATTAAAATTTCAAATAGCGTTTGTCCGTTTCCATTGATTAAATCATCCAGTTTTTGCTGAATCAATGTAACGTTGAAAGGTTTTCCCTGTCGGATTTTATTTTCGTAAAATTGTTTCGTCAGATCAAAGCCTAAATCTTCTTTTGATTTTCTAGAATCTTTCCAGATAATTTCACCTTCGTATCCATACAAAATATCATCAAAACCATCTAAAGTTCCGACTTTCCAATCCTCATCTTTCAAAAAAAGTAATGAAACTTCTTCGTAGAACGCTTCCAGATTTGAAAAATGACTGCCATTGATGACAGTCATTTTGTTTTTATTGTTATTTGAAGTACTCCACTCCATTTTTAAAGATGTTGTGATAATTTGCGGTTGGAATATTTTTAAACAGACCTTCTGCAAAACGTTCCGGATGTCCCATTCTTCCGAAAATTTTTCCGCAAGGACTGGTGATTCCTTCTATTCCGAATAATGAATTATTGGGATTGAAAGGCATTCCGTGAGCAATATTTCCTTCTAAGTTTAAATATTGAGTGGCAATCTGTCCGCTTTCATACAACTTCTGAATTTCCGCTTCCGAAGCCATGAAACGACCTTCACCGTGAGAAATCGGAATGGTAAATACCTGATCTTTCATTCCTTTTAACCAAGGCGATTCGTCATTTACAACTTTTACGTTTACCATTTGGGAAATATGTCTTCTTATCGCGTTGTGAGCCAACGTAGGTGAATTTTCATCCAAATCTTTGATTCTTCCGTAAGGCAATAATCCGGATTTAACCAACGCCTGAAAACCGTTACAGATCCCGATAATCATTCCGTCTCTGTCGAGCAATTCGTGAACGGCATTTCTCATCTTCTCGTTTTTCAAAACGTTAACGATGAATTTTGCAGAACCGTCTGGTTCGTCACCCGCAGAGAACCCTCCTGAGAAAGCCAGAATCTGAGAAGTTTTGATTTCTTCAACCCAAGCATCAATGCTTTCATCCAGCAATTGGTGATTGATGTTGATTAATGGTAAACTGCTGATTACAGCGCCTTCTTTTGCGAAAGCATTCAGTGTATCGTATTCGCAGTTTGTTCCCGGGAAAACCGGCGCAAATACTTTTGGCTGAGCGATTCCGTGTTTCTTAATAATGATATTTCTTGGGTTGACTGAATTTAATTTTTCATCAATTTCAACCGTTATTTTTTCTTTTTCAACTGTTGGGAAAAGGTTTTCGAAGGTGTTGCTGTTGGAAGCGAGAAGCTGGAGGATGGAAGTTTGAAGATTGTTGATGGTTAAAACTTCATTCGCAACCACTTTTCCAATGAAATGAAGACTTGCAGAGCTTAATTCTTCTTTAGATTCGATGATTAAGCTTCCGATATTTTTAGTTAATAATAATTTTTCATCTACTGTAATTTCAGCGCCCAAACGGTTTCCGAAGCTCATTTTTGCCAAAGCAACCGCAACTCCGCCTTCTTTTACAGTTTTTACAGAAACAATTTTTCCGGCTTTGATATTTTCGAAAATAAATTCATAAATATTTTTTAAAGCATCGTAATTCGGAAGTCCGTTTTCCTGAGCGATATGATTGAAGAAATACACTTTATTTCCTTCGTTTTTAAATTCAGGAGAGATGATATTTTTCTTTTCTCCGTTCGCACAGGCGAAAGAAATTAATGTTGGCGGCACATTCAGATCCTGATACGTTCCGCTCATTGAATCTTTCCCACCGATGGCTGCCAAACCGAAATTAATTTGCGCATCATAAGCTCCCAAAAGTGAAGCCAAAGGTTTACCCCACTTTTCAGGATTCTGACCTAATTTCTCAAAATATTCCTGAAAACTGAATCTGATGTTTTTATAATCGCCACCCATTGCAACGATTTTTGCCACACTTTCTACAACAGCGTAAGAGGCTCCCAGTAAGGAGTTCTGTTTAGAAATTCCTGCATCGAATCCCCAACTCGCCAGAGAAACGGTTTCAATATCTTTTGCTCCAATGATCGGCAATGTCTGAACACTTCCTTCCATTAAAGTCTGCTGATATTTTCCACCCAAAGGCATTGCAACCGTAGTCGCACCAATCGAGGAATCGAACATTTCCAGCAATCCTTTTTGAGAAGCCACATTTTTATCGCTTAAAATCTTAAGGAAATTCTCTTCATTAAATGTTAAATTCTCTGCTTTTAGTTCATTAAGATGGGTAATTTTAACTTCCTGACTTTTTGAACAGCCATTTGTATCTAAAAATGCTCTTGAAAGATCAACAATTTTATCGCCTTTCCAGAACATCTGCATTCTTCCCGAATCTGTCACTTTTGCCACTTCTACAGCAACAATGTTTTCAGCCTCACAGAATTTAATGAACTGTTCTTTATCTTTTGGTTCAACCACAACCGCCATTCTTTCCTGAGATTCAGAAATAGCAAGCTCGGTTCCGTTTAACCCTTCATATTTTAAAGGTAAAACATCTAAATTAACTTCTAAAGAATCTGCGATTTCGCCTATTGCAACGGAAACACCTCCCGCTCCGAAATCATTTGATTTTTTAATCAGTCTCGTTACTTCAGGATTTCTGAACAATCTCTGGATTTTACGTTCTTCGACAGCATTTCCTTTCTGAACTTCAGAACTCATCGTGTGGATTGAAGTTTCGTCCTGTTCTTTCGAACTTCCGCTTGCACCCCCAACTCCGTCACGACCTGTTGCTCCTCCTAAAATAATGATTGAATCACCAGCTTCAGGTTTTTCACGTCTTACCCAATCCACAGGAACGGCTCCGGCAACGAAACCAACTTCCATTCTTTTGGCTTTATAACCTTCGTCATAAATTTCAGAAACCATAGTTGTCGCCAAACCGATTTGGTTACCGTAAGAAGAGTATCCATTTGCCGCCTGTTTCGTGATTGTTTTTTGAGGCAACTTTCCCGGTAATGTTTTATCAACCGGTTCCAAAACATCCGCTGCACCCGTTAATCTCATCGCTTGGAAAACAAAAGAACGTCCAGACAAAGGATCTCTGATGGCTCCTCCTAAACATGTTGAAGCACCACCAAAAGGTTCGATTTCTGTCGGGTGATTGTGCGTTTCGTTTTTGAATAATAAATACCACGGTTCTTTTTTGCCGTCGTACTCAGCTTCGATCTGGATTGTACACGCATTGATTTCATCAGAAACCACCAAGTTTTCAAGCTTCCCAGTTTTATTGAAATATCTTCCGCAAACGGTTGCCAGATCCATTAAAGAGATCGGTTTCAATTCGCGCCCTAAGAATTTTCTTTTTTCGATATAATCATTGAAAATAGTTTCCAATGTATGTTTAAATTGTCCTTCGAATTCGATATTTGACAATTCTGTTTCAAATGTTGTGTGACGACAGTGGTCGCTCCAATAGGTGTCTAAAACTTTAAGTTCCGTTTCTGTAGGATTTCTCTGTTCCGATTTAAAATATTCCTGAATGAATTTCAAATCATCTAATCCTAATGCAAAACCGTGATTGTTGAAGAATTCTTCAAGCTGAACATCATCAAAATTGATAAATCCTTCATGAACAATAATTTTTGACGGTGTTTCTTCCGCAGGAATGTTTAAAGTTGATAAATCTTTTTCCTGAGATTCCACTTTATTAATCAAAAGGTCTTTAATTTTAAGTAAATCTGATTCGGAAACACCTTCGAATTCAATTAATTTACCACTTCTTACTTTAGACTTCTCATTTCCCGTTAATAAAGCAATGCACTGTTGGGCAGAATCTGCACGCTGATCGTATTGCCCTGGCAAAAATTCCAATGCGAAATAAACTCCCTGTGCAGGATTTTCTTCGATTAAAATATCCGTAACTGGATCTACGAAAGTGCTGTTAACTACCTTTTCGAATTCGCCGTCATTTAATCCGAAAATATCGTACACGTTGTATACTTTTACTTTTTGGATGGACGGAATAACCGCTTTTACTTCATCAAAAATTTTTGGACTTTCTACATCGAAAATTCCTCTTTTTTCTACGAAAATTCTTTTGTTTTGAGACATTAGATGTCAGATATTTAAATATTATTAGACTTATTAGTTAATTTACTCATCTTTGTTCAGATCAGTTTTCTTGCGGGAATTTACAATAAGATAATACTTTTGAGAAGTATTATATTCGATTGAATTTTCCTGTTTCCACATTTGGTAGCCTTTGTAATCAAATTGATGATTTTCAGGAGGAACTAATAAATAATAGTAACTCTCCATCAAAAATTCATCTATAAAGCCGGATTCTCTTAGTTTTATAAAGAAGCCAATTAGATTATTTGTTTCGTAACCTCCTTTGCTTGGTTTCGGATTTTTTTCCGTTTTATAGTCAATAAAACCATTAATACCAGCAATCTGATAGTTTAAAAGTATACCCGGAATTCCTGATGCTCTTTCATATTTATTGATATTTTCATAGATCCACCTCATCTTATTAGTTGCACTACTCATAGCACTTCTAAGCATTAGAGAATCACGAAAACAGGCTTTTGCGTAATAAATATTTGAATATCTCGTCAAAGGATTTTTTTCAACAATTTTTGATGGCATTATTTTTTTCAAAAACTCTTCCTGTCTGTTATCCAGAGCCAAAGTATCATTTCCTTTCTGACTTGTTTCTGAAACAAAGATCCAAAATCCTGCATCATAAACTCTTACATTTATTAATCTGTCAAGATGCGAAAAATAAGTGCTAATTCCATTGAGTTTAAAATTGCCGTCTTTAAAACTTATTGTTTTATTGATAGCCTCTTTAGGACTGTATCTTCTGCTTTTAAGATTTTCGAAATAATAATTAAAAAGCCTCTCTTCATCTAAACCTCCTAAAACTATTTTGAACTGAAAAAGAGCATCATTATTTTCATTTTTATATTCTGCAGAAAAGACACTATCATTTTTAGAGTTTGCAAATAAAGCTATTTTTGAAAAATTACCCAAATTCATTGGCGCAGAAATTCTAGAAATAGGATGTTCAAAATCTGTACTTGATTTAATTTTTTTATTCAGTCTTAATTCCTGCGAAAATATCATCACAGGTAATAAGAGCAAAACAAAAAAGATACTAATCTTCATACAATTATTAATAAAATATGCAGCCCAAAAAGACTGCATATTGATTTATACTTTAAGGTCAGCTTCTAATCCTATCAAATCTTTGTTGGCATCAATAATCGGCTGAACTTCATTCGCAATGAATTCTTCCGTTTGAATTGGTGCAAAACCGATGAAGTTTTTAGGATCAAGAACTTCTTTTAATTTTGATTTATCCAGTTTTAATGAATCGTCGTTAAGGATTCTTTCGATAAGATCATTTTCCTTACCTTCTTCTTTCACCTTTTTAGACGCTTCCATGGAATGAACTCTAATCACTTCGTGAATTTCCTGACGGTCACCTCCAGCTTTCACTTCTTCCATGATGATGTATTCTGTCGCCATGAAAGGAAGTTCTTCCATAATGTGTTTATTAATTCTGTTTGGATACACCACAATTCCGTTCATGATGTTATTCCAAATTAACAGAATCGCATCAACCGCTAAAAACGCTTGAGGAATGGTTAATCTCTTGTTGGCAGAATCATCCAATGTTCTTTCAAACCATTGCGTCGAAGCCACCATTGCAGAACTAGTTGTTAAAGACATAACGTATTTTGCTAAAGCTCCGATTCTTTCGCTTCTCATTGGATTACGTTTATAAGCCATTGCAGATGAACCGATTTGGTTTTTCTCGAATGGTTCTTCAATTTCTTTCAGATTTTGAAGCAAACGTAAATCATTGGTGAATTTATGGGCTGATTGAGCGATATTTCCTAATAAAGCAACAACTTTAGCATCGATTTTTCTGTCATAAGTCTGTCCAGAAACGCCAAAAACTTTCTCGAAACCAAATCTTTTTGACAATTCTTTATCTAAATGTTTTACTTTGGAATAATCTCCGTTGAAAAGCTCCAGGAAACTTGCTGCAGTTCCTGTTGTTCCTTTTACTCCTCTGAAACGTAAAGTTTCTAAGAAGAAATCAAGCTCTTCGATGTCAAGGACTAAACTTTGAAGCCAAAGGGTTGCTCTTTTTCCTACCGTTGTTAATTGTGCAGGCTGAAAGTGTGTAAATCCTAAGGTTGGTAAATCCTTATACTGAATTGCAAAATCAGAAAGATTTTTCATCACATTAACCAACTTTTTCTTTAAGATTAAAAGTCCATCACGGATCTGAATTAAATCTGTATTATCCCCTACAAACGCTGAAGTTGCTCCCAAGTGAATAATTCCTTTTGCAGATGGTGCCACATCACCATAAGCGTGAACGTGAGCCATCACATCATGACGAAATTTCTTCTCATATTCTGCCGCTTTTTCGTAATCGATGTTTTCTGCATTGGCTTTCAACTCGGCGATTTGCTCGTCTGTAATATCAAGACCAAGATCTTTTTCGATTTCAGCAAGAGCAATCCAAAGTTTTCTCCAATTCTGGAATTTATTGTTATGAGAAAAGTTAAACAACATTTCTTCACTGGAATATCGCTCTTCCAACGGATTTTTGTAGGAATTCATTCTTTCTTTTACTTTTTAGATGCACAAAAATACGGATTTTGATTGAGAGAGAAAAATGTCACACGCTGGAAAAATATTTAAAATATCATGTACTTTTTATCTGTAAAATAAATGAAATTTCATTAATGATTAATATTTTGTATTGATATATAAAGCTTTTCAACTTGATTCAGGCTACAACCGAAGAACCAACCGCCTTTTAGCCCTGATTGCAGCGACATCCTTTTTCTTTTTGGATTGAAAAAAGCGTTGGCGAAAAAGATACAGCGGAAAGCAGGATTAAGCTCCAGAAAAAAAGAAAATTTTTGAATTATTGTTGTATTACTCTTTCATTTTGTACCACCTTTTACTCGAAGTAATTTGAAAGCCGTATCTTTGCCCCGCAGAAAAAAAACAAGTATGAAATACGCAGAAAATATTCTCGAAACTATAGGGAATACACCTCTTGTAAAGATTAATAAAGTTTTAGGAGAAGATTTTCCAGCATTGGTTTTGGCAAAAGTAGAAACTTTCAATCCAGGAAACTCCGTAAAAGACAGAATGGCTCTGAAAATGATTGAAGATGCCGAAAAAGACGGAAGACTGAAACCGGGAGGAACCATTATTGAAGGTACATCCGGAAATACAGGAATGGGACTTGCTCTCGCAGCGATCATCAAAGGATACAAATGTATTTTTGTCACCAACTCTAAACAGTCTAAAGAAAAATGCGACATCCTTCGTGCAGTAGGTGCAGAAGTAATAGTTTGTCCTACAGATGTAAAACCTACCGATCCTCGTTCTTACTACTCAGTTTCTAAAAGACTGGCTAAAGAGACGGAAAACGGATGGTACGTTAATCAATATGATAATTTATCAAACAGAGCTGCACATTACGAATCTACAGCTCCTGAAATCTGGGAACAGACTGAAGGAAAACTGACTCACTTTTTAGTAGGAGCAGGAACCGGAGGAACTATCACAGGTTGCGGAACATTTTTCAAAGAAAAAAATCCTGATATTAAAATAATCGGTGTTGATACGTACGGTTCTATCCTGAAAGAAATACACGAAACGGGAGAGATTAAATTAGAAAATGCGTACACTTATATTACAGAAGGAATTGGTGAAGATATTCTTCCTGAAAACTACGATATGTCGGTCATTGATCATTTTGAAAAAGTAACGGATAAAGACGGTGCAATCTATGCCAGAAAACTGGCAAAAGAAGAAGGTATATTCTGCGGATATTCTGCAGGAAGCGCAATGGCTTCTCTAGTTCAGATGAAAGATCAGTTTACGAAAGATGATGTGATTGTGGTACTTCTTCACGATCACGGTTCAAGATATGTAGGGAAAATCTACAATGATGAGTGGATGAAAGAAATGGGTTGGCTAGACTAATCAGTTCTTACTTAAAAAATAAAACTCAGAGTGTTTGCTCTGAGTTTTTTGTTGTATTATTATTTGTTCAATTACTGAATATTTTTTTCCACAGCCTGCTTCAGCAATTCAAAATCTGATGGCTGCATTGATTTTTTCGGAAACATATAATTGAATTTTCCTTCTAAAGCTATAAATTTATTATCAATTTCAGCAGCAGTAAATTCCGTCCAAAGACTTGTTTCTTTTTCGTTATTTAAATTAACCTTAAAAACTTTGTTATTAAACTGAATCTGATAAATCTCAGCATTTTCAAGAGTTTTGAGATATTTTACAACTTCTTTTTTCCATTTAGAAACCTTATTGATCGCCAAAGAAAGATAAACTGCACATAACAGAAAAAGAAAGCTTACAAAATATAAAATTCCGAATTTTTCTTTGCTCAAATCATCTTTAAAAACAAATAATATCGCCAAAATGAAGGCAACAACCGAAGTTGTAATAAATTTCCCTTTTACTGAAGGCGAGAAAAATAAGCTTCCCTGATTTCCGTGAAGATAAACTTCTTCAAAATCTTTCCTATTTATCTTTAAGTTGATGATTTTATCATCGTTGGCTTTGTACATTTTCTGGATATTAAAAATTACAAAACTAGATTAAATATCTTCATATCTGTCATTTATTGCTAAAAGTTTATTCATCAATTCACGATTTTTCTGATTGAGATCATCCATTTTCTTCAGCATGTGATGAATAACCTCAAGACCGGGAAGATTTATTTCCAGATCATAATACCAATTGGCAAACTTCTCAAAAACATGCAGATCTTCATAAATAAGGTAGTGAACATTATTTTCAGTTTCTACGTTAATAAGACCATAGTCTACCAATTCATCAAAAAAAGTGATTTCTATATTGTATATTTTTACGAGTTCTTCCCGTGATATTCTTTCACTCATGATTTAAGAATTTTTAAGTTGTTGAAAAAGTTCTTTCTGCTTATCTGTAAGACTGGTCGGCAACTTCACTTCATACGTCACGAAAAGATCACCAAATACGCCCTCCTTTTTATAAACTGGAAAACCTTTTCCTTTTAATCTTACCGTTGTTCCGTTTTGAGTTTCGGGCTTTACTTTTAGATTCACGATTCCTTCCAGAGTTTCCACTTTTACATCTCCACCGAGAACTGCAGTGTAAAGATCTATAACAATTTTAGTTTTGAGGTCGTCTCCTACTCTTTCAAAATCAGGATCCTGGTTTATATTAAAAGTAATATATAAGTCTCCATTCGGACCTCCATTAAACCCTTCGTTTCCGTGACCTTTGAGTTTGATTTGCTGACCGTCATACACTCCTGCAGGAATGGTAATTCTCACCTTTTTGCCATTAATATCAAAAATCTGCTGATGTGTTTTTGCGGCATCTTTGAAGTTTAAATTCAATTCTGCCTGAATATCCTGACCTTTAAATTTTCCCGAAGAACTACCTCGTGAATTCCTTCCAAAACCACCTCCTGCTCCGCCGAACATACTTTGGAAAAAATCTGAGAAATCTTCGCCTTCAAAATCGGCACCAGAAAATCCTCCTCCGTAATCTCCGCCTCGGTTTTGATATTGACTTTGCTGCTTTTGAGTCTTTTCGTATTCTTCGCCATGCTTCCAATTTTCACCATACTTATCATATTTAGAACGATTTTCAGGATTGCTAAGAACTTCATTGGCTTCATTCAGTTCTTTGAATTTTTTCTCTGCTTCTTTATCCCCCGGATTAAGATCGGGATGATGCTTTCTTGCGAGCTTTCGGTACGCTTTTTTGATGTCGTCCTGCGTTGCGCTTTTGTCTACGCCTAAAATTTTGTAATAATCTATATAAGCCATAGAAACGATTGTTTACTCAAATTTAACTCTTTTAAAGGAGAAAATAATCCAATAAATTGTTAAAAATAAATCTATCTTTACTAAAAATAACTTCATGAAAGAGGTATTAAAGAACTATTCGGGGATCATCTTTTTACTTTTGGGAATTACAATCGGAAGCATTATCGGGATTGTTTCTCCGCAAATTGTAGAATATATAAAACCTTTAGGAGATATTTTTCTGAATCTGCTTTTTGTAAGTGTGGTTCCGCTGGTATTTTTTGCGGTTTCCAATTCTATTGCATCTTTAGAACAGCAGTCAAAATTTGGCAAGATCATTTTTACGATGTCTTTTACTTTTTTACTTTTTATTCTAATTGCCGCTATCTTTACGATTGGTATGGTATATTTATTTCCTGTCTCTTCTATTTCTGGAAGCTCAGAATTACTCATCGAACAGAGTAAGGAAGAAAACTGGGGCGATAGAATTGTAAGCTTCTTCACAGTCGGCGAGTTTACCGAACTATTTTCACGAAAAAATATGTTGGCGCTGCTGATTTTTGCGTTTCTTACCGGCTTTGCAGCAAGAAAATCCGGTGACAACGGAAAACCTTTCAGAATTTTTATTGCATCGGGATATGAAGTGATGAAAGAGTTGCTTCTAATGATTATGAGAATTGCACCAATTGGTTTGGGAGCTTATTTTGCGTATCAGGTTGCTACTTTAGGACCTCAGCTTTTTGGTTTTTATGCTAAACCTCTCGGACTTTATTATGTTTCCGGAATTATCTATTTCTTTGTTTTCTTTTCATTATACGCATTTGTTTCAGACCGAAGAAACGGAATTAAAAACTTCTGGAAAAATGCCGTTTTGCCAACATTAACTGCGATAAGCACCTGCAGCAGTTTTGCAACGATGCCTACGAATCTGGTTGCTACCACAAAAATTGGCATTCCAAGCTCGATTGCTAATTTAGTGATCCCGATTGGAACAACATTGCACAAAAACGGCTCTTCAATGTCTTCTATCATTAAAATCTATGTGGCTTTTCAGATTATAGGAAGAGATTTTTTTGAGCCTTCCAATCTTCTCTTGGCATTAGGAATTACGGTTTTTGTGAGTATTGTTGCGGGTGGAATTCCTAATGGCGGTTATATCGGTGAAATGCTGATGATTTCTGTCTATCAGTTACCACAGGAAGCTGTTCCTGCTGTTATTATTATCGGAACTTTGATAGATCCTTTAGCAACAGTTCTCAATGCAGTGGGAGATGTCGTAGCCGCAATGTTTGTGAATCGGTTTGTGAGGGTTTGATTTTAAATATTAATTCTAAAAATATTTCAATAAATTTTCTAATATTCATTTTTGAAAAATCTTCTATTCACTCCTTTTCACATCTTCCAGATTCTTCAATTCTTCGGGTGTGAAAAGTTTATAATGTACTTTAAAAGTTTTTCCTAAAGGAGTTTCCAGAGAAAATCCACCTGGTCCAAAACCTTCCAAAACGTCTAATGTAAAATGAGAATACTGCCAATATTCAAATAGATCGCGGTCGATCCAGAATTCATTTCCATTGATGGTTCCGATCATAGCATCATTCATTCTCGGAAAATATCCGCCTTTTTCAAAACATTGAGGCTGCGTTCCTTCACAACATCCTCCTGCCTGATAAAACATGAGTTCACCATGCTTCTTTTCGAGTTCCCAAATGAGTTCGAGTGCCTTTTCTGTAGCAGAAAGTCTGGATATTTTTTTTGTTTCCATAATGATTTTATATTCTTGAAATAGTAAAAAAAAAATAGTACTTAAGTTTTGTAAAGTTAAAAAAAGCCTGACAAAACAATCATTGTCAGGCTTTGGTGATATGTTTTTCACATAAATTCTGCGTGAGCGATAGTAAGGGCGGCGAGGAACGAGCCGGTGCGGAGCGAAGCGGAGCACCGAAACGAAGTGTAGCCCTGAATAGCCCGACCACATTGTCTCATTGACAAATGAGACAATGTGGTCACGCCCAAAATACTAAAAGAACCCTAATTTGTTTTTATTGTAAGAAATCAACATATTTTTGGTTTGACGGTAATGATCCAACATCATTTTGTGGTTTTCTCTACCAATACCCGATTGTTTGTAACCTCCAAAAGGAGCTCCTGCAGGATATGAATGATATTGGTTAACCCAAACTCTACCCGCCTGAATCTTGCGCGGAACATTGTATAACTGATGCGCATCCCTCGTCCAGACTCCTGCTCCTAAACCGTAAATTGTGTCATTGGCAATTTTAATACCTTCTTCTTCGTCTTTGAATGTAGTGAATGCCAAAACAGGTCCGAAAATCTCTTCCTGAAATATCCTCATTCTGTTATTTCCCTTGAAAATCGTCGGCTGAATGTAATATCCTTCGTCAAGACCTTCTCCTACGTGATTTACATCGCCTCCTACCAGAACTTCGGCACCTTCTTCTTTACCCAGTTTGATGTAGGAAAGAATTTTATCTTTCTGAATCTTTGAAGCCTGCGCTCCCATCATCACTGTTTTATCAAGAGGATTTCCTACTTTTATTGCTTTCACTCTTTCGATTACTTTTGCAATAAATGCGTCTGCAATATCTTCCTGAACAAGCAATCTTGACGGACAAGTACAAATTTCGCCTTGATTCAAGGCAAAAAGAACTGCACCTTCGATTGCTTTATCCAAAAATTCATCATCTGCATCCATCACCGAACTAAAGAATACATTTGGAGATTTACCTCCCAATTCCAGTGTTACAGGGATGATGTTTTCTGTTGCATATTGCATCACCATTCTTCCTGTTGCTGTAGAACCTGTGAACGCAGCTTTTGCTACCTTAGGATTTGTTACCAAAGCTCTTCCAAGCTCTGCACCGAAACCATTCACGATGTTTACAACTCCGTCCGGAAGTAAATCTCCGATGATTTCCATTAAAACTAAAATAGAAATCGGTGTACTTTCTGCAGGTTTAAGAACCACGCAATTTCCTGCTGCTAAAGCCGGAGCAAGTTTCCAGACTGCCATCAGAATTGGGAAATTCCATGGAATGATCTGAGCAATTACTCCAAGTGGCTCATGAACAATTAAAGAAACAGTATCTTTATCCAGCTCGTTATGAGAACCTTCATCTGCTCTGATTACCGAAGCAAAATATCTGAAATGATCGATTGCCAAAGGTAAATCTGCAGCCAGAGTTTCTCTTACGGCTTTCCCGTTATCAATGGTTTCTACGGTTGCCAAATATTCCAGATTCTGCTCTATTCTGTCCGCAATTTTATTTAAAATAATACTTCTTTCGGTAGATGATGTATCTTTCCATGTCTGGAATGCTTTCTCAGCAGCATTTACTGCCAATTCCAAATCTTCTTTTGAAGAATGTGCAGCTTTTGTGAAAACTCTTCCGTCTACGGGAGAAATAACATCAAAATAATTTCCGTTTATGGGTGCAGTAAACTGACCGTTAATAAAATTGTCATACTGATTTTTGAAATCCGGCCACTGTAAAGTAGTTCCTGATTGTTGTTCTGTTGCTGTACTCATATTGTTGTTTGATTTTTTATATACCACCAAATTACATTTAACTCAAAGAAACAGATAGCAAAATCCTACAAAAAAACTGTAAAATAATACAAAGACTTTATTTTATCTTTTCATTAACATCTTTTTTATCAATAAATTTCTATATTTGATAGAAGATTCAACGAAAAATGTTTAAAAATGAATGATAATAAGTTTTTATTAAATACTCCTGAATTGAAGAAGGAAAATCAGCTTTTACATCTCGTTGAAAACCAAACCAAATTCAACCTCAACAATTGCGAATTCAGCATCTACGAAACCCATCAGTCTGCATTCGGAGTAAAACTACATTTTGATACTATTGCTTTTACCGCAATGCTGAGAGGAAGAAAATACATGAAACTTGAAAATAAAACTTCGTATTTCGATTATTTTCCGGGAGAGAGTGTTTTGGTAGCTCCTGGAGAAACAATGGTAATTGATTTTCCGGATGCAGACGAAACGCCTTCGCAGTGTATTTCTCTAAGTTTAAATCCTGAATTTATAGAAAATTCTCTCAATCATCTGAACTACAGTTTCGCAAAAGTAGACGAAACCTCCACATGGAATCTCCAGCTTGACGAATATTTTCTCTTTAACAACCAGTCTTTGGCTTCTGCTACCAACAATATTATGAGAATTGCAATGGATGATAATTCTCAAAAAGACATCATGGCAGATTTTGCGCTCAAAGAACTTTTAATACGACTGATGCAAACGCAGGCAAGAAGTATGGTAGAAAAAAATCTGGCTAAAAATAAATCGAGAATCGGTTTTGTGGTAGATTATATTAAAAAAAATCTCCACCAGAAACTTTCCATCGAAACTATTGCAAAACTGGCTTATGTAAGCAAATCTAATTTCTTTAAAATGTTTAAAGATGAATTGGGTACTTCACCCAACGATTTTATTCTTCAGGAACGCATTAACAGAGCAAAAGAACTTTTAGCTTTAAATAACAGCATCAAAGAAACAGCTTTCCAGACTGGTTTTTCTGATACGAATTATTTCACGAGAGTTTTTAAGCAATTGGTTGGAGTGACACCGAAAAGTTACCAGAATAAAGTTATTAGTTATTAGTTATTAGTTATTAGTTATAATCTATTTAAAATGATTTCTCTGAAAAACTTGAATAATTTTCTCAGAGAAATCATTTTAAATAGAGAAGCTACTTATCAATCTTAGTATTTTGTTTTTATTCTTGTAATATCATTTTTAGTTTTAAATAAAAGATAGAATAAGAATTCACTCTTTATAACCGTAATATCTCGCTCCCATTAAAACTGGATTTTCCAATTCTACAGACTCCAAGCCAAAACCAGAATAATCAGATTTTACAGAATGTTGCAATTGTTTTCTGTGAAGTTTTTCGTAAGTATCAAAATCTATTGCTAAACGGTTTTTAAGATTTTCAAATAAATCCCATTTTGCAACAACATCTTTCCAGTTTTTCGATATTTTCCCTGCAAAAACTTTTGATTTTGAACCACTTCCATAACCAAAAAATCCTACTTTTTCTCCTGCCAATTCTTCATTTTCATTAAATGAAACCTGCAATGCAGAAAGTAATGCCATAAAGATAGAAGCGGTGTACATATTTCCGATTTCTGATGATGCGCGCTGAGTTTTTTCTATTTTTTCATTGATAAATTTCAAATAATCCTCAGATTTTGCAACAGCTTTTTGCTCGTCTGGAGTTGAATAGTTTAAACCTTTTTCCAAACTGTAAATTTCAGTAAAAACCCGTTTCCCGTGAAATGCGTAAGGAAGATGGAAAACTAAATATTTCCAGTTTTCATAAGGCTTTTCATTACCCGAAACTTCCTTGTAATGTGCATAAGATTCACGGATTCTGTCCTGATAACACTGATTGGAATATTGACCGTCAAAAACAGGCTCATCCGTAAATATCTCAATTTTATCCGGAAAATTATCGGGCGTATTCGTTAAATCATCTTTTTTGAAATGACGTCTCGGTTTAAAGAAATCGAAAACGCTTTCTGTGGCAACTCCCCATTCATTCTCAATTTCCAGAAGATTGGGTTTTGAAGAAATCAATAAAGAAACAGCTCCTCCACCTTGTGTATATTCTCCGGAAGAAGCCAATTCATATTTTGCATAATCACTTGCTATAACAACTGCTTTTTTCTCCGGATTCACTCTTACAAAATCTAAAGAATTGTGAAGCGCATCTACTGCACCAATGCAGGCAAAAGTCAGATCAACAACATCACAGTTTCTGAAACATCTTTCACCAAATTCATCCTCCAGAACTTTTTCTACCATTTGTAAAGCATACGAAGCAGTTGGTTTTGCGGCGTCAATTGCGCTTTCTGTACCAAGATAAATCCTGGAAATTTCTTTGGGATTTACATTGTAATCTTTGATTAATCTCAATAAAGCTTCTGCGGCAAAAGTAGCAGCATCTTCATGAACATCAGGAAAACCCATTTTATGCAATCCTAAACCTTTCTCTAATTTTGCAGGTTCAATCCCTCTTTTTTCCGCTAAGTCTTTTATTTCCAAATACAAAGAAGGTACATAGTAACTTGTTGCCTCAATTCCGAAACTCATAATCGTTTAATTTTAATACGAATTTATAAAAGATAATGCAAAAAAAACTTCATTATTGTCTAAATTTTTGAGGATTATCCAATATTTTTAAATAGGTCAATATTTTTTCAAAATAATAATTAGCGATAATCAATTCATTTGGGTTAATAATTCATGTATTAAAATTTATCTTTATAAAAATTATTTTTCAAAAGATAAAAAATACCACTTCCCAGTATTTTCTTAACACCTTTTTTAGTATCGACACTATAACTTTGCACTTCAATATTATGATGATAACTATGAAGATGAATACAGAAATTAAAACCATATTAGTACCAACAGATTTTTCGGAGAAGTCTAATAACGCTGTTGCAATGGCAACAGAAATGGCGATGAGACATCAATCGAAGATTATTCTGTTTCATGTTGTCAACAATTATTATCTGATAGACCGAAGCGGTAAGCAGGTAATAGGAACAGAAGTCGTTCAGGAAAATACAGAAAAAGCAGAGGATGCTCTGGAAACATTAAAGAAATCTATACAGGAAAAATACAGTTCGTTGCAGGTTGATATACAACTGAAAAGTGAACACATGGTGAACAGCATGAATGATCTTGTGATCTCAGAAGATGTAGATCTTGTGGTAATGGGAACAAAAGGGGAGCAAAAACTAAAGCAATTTATTTTGGGTTCGTTTTCTTACAGCGTGCTTTCTAATGTTCATTGTTCTGTTCTTTTGATTCCTGAAGGTTTCAAAAAATATGAGTTTAAGAAAATACTGTTTCCTGTGAGAGTTCTTGATCATCTCAGCGATAAGCTGGAATTAACGCTTTCACTGGCAAAGAAAAACAAAAGCATCATTAATATTTTGGGAATAAGTGATCAGAATGATGTTAAAAATATTACTACAGCTTATCTTGATGTAAAGAAAAAATTATTTATAAAATCAGCAGATTATACTTCAGATTTTTTACTTACAGAAGATAAAGCTGTACATATTTCGAAATTTTCAAAAGAAGAAAATGCTGATCTTATCGTCTTAAATTATGAAGATGAAGAAAGCTGGAAATCATTCTTTTCAGAAAACTTTTTAAAGAAAATAATTAACAATACAGAAATTCCTTTGTTTTTTCTGAAGCCAAAAATTACGAGAAAACATACAGATAAAGATCTTGGAAATTATGATATTACCCTGCCCTATCCGGGCTAAAACAATTAAAATGATTAATATACAAACTTATACAGAAGAAAAAACGGCTGATGAAATTCAGAAACAACAAATTGCGTATTTTCTTCTTCAGCACTTAGAACAATTCGGAGACCCTAAAAATGATATAGAAAGTGCCATCAATTATGCGATGGGAATAGACGACAAACCCGGCGGAATCGTTATAGTCGCAACCGAAGAAAAAACACATAAAATTTTGGGTGCAGTGGTTGTCAATAAAACAGGAATGAGCCAATATATACCGGAAAACATTCTCGTTTATATTGCCACCGACAAAAATGTACGCGGAAAAGGAATCGGAAAAACTCTGATGCAAAAAGCAATTGAGCTGTCACAGGGAGACATCGCACTTCATTGTGAACCAGACAATCCCGCAAAATTTCTATACGAAAAACTGGGTTTTACCAGCAAATATCTCGAAATGCGATTAAAAAAATAAAATGTCATACATTACTATAAATTCCAGCAAGCTTTCTTATAACTTCAATTTTCTGAATCAATTGTTTACTAAAAATCAGATTGATTGGGCAATTGTAGGCAAACTGCTTTGCGGAAACGAAAAGTTTTTGAAAGTTCTTTTAGATATATCCAATAAAGAAATCTGCGATTCGCGGTTAAGTAATTTGAAAATAATTAAAAAACTGTCGCCAAAAACGCAGACTGTCTATATAAAACCTCCTGCCAAAAGACTTGCAAAAAGTATTATAGAATTTGCAGATGTAAGTTTTAATACCGAAATAAATACCATAAAAGCACTTTCGGAAGAAGCTGTTTCGCAGCAGAAAACGCATAAAATCGTGATTATGGTAGAAATGGGTGAATTGCGGGAAGGAATTATGGCTAAAAATCTTCCCGAGTTTTACAGTAAGGTTTTACAGCTTCCGAATATTGAAGTTGTAGGTATAGGAACTAATTTAAATTGTCTCAACGGAATTCTTCCAGATAAGGATAAACTTTTTAAACTGAACCGATACAAAGAGATTGTAGAAGAAAAATTCAATACAAAAATCCCTTACATTTCGGCAGGTTCTTCGGTGACGATTCCTTTAATTTTCAGAAAAGAAATCCCGAAAGGAATTAATCATTTCCGTGTTGGAGAAACATTATTTTTCGGAACCGATGTTTACAAAGACTCTACCATCAGCGGAATGTATCAGGATGTTTTCAAGCTTACTGCAGAGATCATCGAAATTATTGAGAAACCCATGATTCCGGCTGGAAATTTAGGAACCAATCTTACCGGTGAAAGTCCGACATTCAACAAAAAAAATATCGGAAAAACTTCTGTAAGAGCAATTGTGGATATTGGTTTATTGGATATTGACCATAAAAACATTAAGCCAAAAAATCCTGAAATCGAAATTATCGGAGCAAGTTCAGATATGCTTATTCTGGAATTGGGAACTAATGATTCTGATTTTAAAGTAGGTGACACCGTAGATTTCAGCATGAATTACATGGCGGTGCTTCGTGCTATGAATTCCGATTATGTTGATAAAAAAGTCGAAAAAATGATACATTCTAAAGATTTCAAAATTCTAGAATTAAAAAATTAATATATATTCTGCTGTCTTATTAGAAAAATACCATGTTTTAGAACGTGGTATTTTTTATCTTTATAACTGAATACAAAAAAGCAGAATTATGTCTACTGACTCTATCAGAATTCTTACTTTAAATAAACTTAAAAGCCAGAGCAACATCAAATCAGATTTTATAATCATGAATCTGGAAGACTTTATAAGTCAATTAGGAACAACAGATCATCTGAAGAATAAATTCTATGCTGTTTTGCTTTTAAATGAAGGTAAAGGATCTTTTGCTATCGACAACAACGTGTTTCAGTTAGCCTCAAATATGGTATTTTTTATTAATTATAATCAGGTCTATCATTTTCAGGATGCAGAGCTTTGCAAAGGTTCGGTTTTACTGTTTACAAAATCTTTTTACAACCATATTTATACAGGAAACAAAATCATCAAAAGTGATACTGCACTGGCAAAAATGTCGCCGTTCATTCGTCTGAAAGCAGAAAGCAGAAAAGATCAATGGCAGAGTTTTGAAGAAATTAAAAGAGAATATCAGTCTACAAAACCATTATTCAGAGAGATTATTTGTCTTTTACTGAAAGCTTTTATCTTAAAATACATTCGCTATTCTGACACGAACACTCAACTGAATATACAATCTGACAGAAAGAAAATATTGGTCAACGATTTTACAAATTTGGTTAATTTACATTTCAAAGAACTGAAAACAACTTCTCATTATGCAAAGAAACTGAATCTTACCGCGAATTATCTTAATTCAATTGTAAAAGAAAACTTAGATATTCCGGCAGGAAAATTCATCAAAAACAGAGTAATTCTTGAGGCAGAAAGGCTGCTTTTACATACATCGTTATCGGTGACAGAGATTTCTTACGAGTTGGGTTTTAGTGACAAATCACATTTTGGAAAGTATTTTAAAACCGAAAAGAAATATTCACCCAACCAGTACAGAATTATAAAGTCTCAAAATTCTGACTAAATTTTAAAACACAAAAACACTGCCGAAACAGTGTTTTTTTTTTGTGAATATATTAATTCTTATTTGAAACTTTCAATCGCTTTGTTGATGGCATCAATTTGCGGATTAATGCTTGAAGCTTTTTGTGGATTCTGTTTCAGAAGTTCCATTTTTTTAGCCAAACCATCTCTCAACATTTGAGAAATCATCATTTTAACCTGAGGATTTTCTCCCATCTGTCCTTTTGCCTGACCTAAAATCTTTGTAATGCTTTGGGTAGCTTTCAGGTTATCTGAAGTCATAATCCAGTTATATCCTTCTTCAGCAGTTTTACCTAATTCAGGATTCTGGAATTTGATAAACGGATAAAACGCCACCAAAGATGAAATATTCGCCATCTGAGAAGTCACTTTATTTTTAACAATAATAGGAAGCATCTGCGTCAGTAAATCTTCGGAAGCACCTTCCAGATCAATCTTATCTGCCAAAGTATTTGCTTTCGAAGGATCTACACCCAAAACAGCTGCCACAGAATTGGCTTTTACTGAATTGGAAACTGCATTTACACCTTTCTCAAAAATCGGAAGGTATTTTTTATCTTTTGTCTTTGCCAAAGCTGCAATTGCTGCTCCCTGAACCAACGTTTTAGGATCATTAGACGCTAATTTTTCAACATCTGCTCCCAAAGCTTTCAATTGTTCGGCATTGGATAAATCCATTAATTCTAAAGCTTTCTCTCTCACTCGGAAGTAAGGATCCTTCAATGCTGCAGACAATAATTTTGTCGCTGCAGGACTTTTTCCTACCTGATCTTTAATAGCATTTAAAGCATTGTAACGGCTTTTAAGTTCTTTGGACTTGGTGAACTGCATCAAATTTTGCTCAGGCGTTTTGTTTTCTGTAACATCTGCAACCAATATTCCGTCTGCGTTGATATTAACTAAATCCGGATTCTTTGAAACATCAAAAGTGAATGTGTTTTTTGCAGCAGCATTTACCCAAACCTGTTGTCTTTTTGGTTGTCCGTTATCATAAACATCGATGGTTAAAGGAAATTCAAATGGTAATTCCTGAGACTGATTGATGATAACAGTCACTTGTTTTTTCACCGGCTCGAAAGTGTAAGAATAATTCAGTTTCGGATGTCCGCTTCCAAAGTACCATTGATTAAAGAACCAATTGAGATCTTTTCCTGAAACTTTTTCAAAACAAAGTCTTAATTGATGAGCTTCTGCATTTTTGTATTCGTAAGTCTTCAGATAATCATTCATTCCTGCAAAAAAAGCATCATCTCCCAAATAATTTCTCAGCATATGAAGAATTCCGCCACCTTTTTGATACGTTACCAAATCGAAAACATCTTCGCGGGATGCATAATCAAATCTCACCAAATCTTTTTTGAAATCTGAAGGATTGTGAATGTAGCGACCAACATCTTCCATCTGATGATAATCTGCCTGATCTTTTCCGTACTTATATTCGTTCCAAAGATATTCTGAATAATTGGCGAAAGATTCGTTCACCGTTAAATTGCTCCAGCTTTCTGCCGTTACCAAATCTCCAAACCAATGATGAAACAATTCGTGAGCGATAGTATCTTCCCACTGGTTTTCGTCGATTAACTGCCCTGGTTTTTGTAAAATATCGCTTCCATGAAGTGTTGCAGTCGTGTTTTCCATTGCACCACTTACATAATCTCTCCCCGAAATCTGCGCATATTTTGACCAGGGATAATCATAACCCAATTTTTTAGAGAAAAACTCCATCATTTCCGGAGTATTTCCGTAGATCTGTTTTGCGTACGGTTCGTATTCTTTCTCGATGTAGTAATCAACCGCAATATTTTTCCATTTATCTTTTACAACAGCATATTCACCAACTCCCATGAAGAAAAGGTAAGTAGAGTGTCTTTTATCCATTACCCAATGATCAGTTCTCATTCCGTTAGATTCTTTCTGAGAATCTTTCAGAAGTCCGTTTGAAAGCGTCACATATTTATCAGGAACCGTCATATAAATTTCCTGAGTCGTTTTCTGAATTGATTTATCTATTGTTGGAAACCATGCTGAAGAAGATTCTGTTTCGCCCTGCGTCCAGATTTGGGTTGGTTTATCGGGATCCTGACCTTGCGCATTGATGAAATAAAGACCTTTTGCATCACTTATCGCCTGGCTTCCTTCCTGTTTCACTTCGTTCGGACGCGCTGTGTATTTGATGTAAACCGTATAATCCTGATTTTTCTGATACGTTTTATCTAAAGAAATCTTTAAGACATCATTTTTATAATCATACTTTAAAGGAGATTTTTTACCATTGTTATCCAAAGCAACTTCGTGAATCAGCATTCCTTTTGCATCCAAAATCAATTCGCTGGTGGCATAAAAGTAAGGTGATGCAGTAAGCCATTCTTCCCCGTTCATCTGCTCTTTCTGATAATCGAAGTTTACTTTTAATTTGGTGTGCTTTAGTTCTGTAAGTTTAGCAGGTGTTGCGCGATATTCTTTTTGTCTCCCGGAAGTTTCTGTTTGTGCAGATACATTTCCGGAAAATAAAGCTCCCAATATTGCAACAGATAAAATGATTCTTTTCATCTTTATAGATTAATTATTTTTTATTGTTTTTTGTGATGATGTCGAAAATATCATTGACTAATGTTTCGTAATCTCCTTTTTTCAGCTGTTCTTTGGTCTTGGCAAAAGCTTTTTTCAATTCGCTTTCAGGATTTTCTTCATCGATAATCTCAACAGACTGTACCCCTTTCAACTGAAGAACTGCATTTTGAAGCAGTTCCAGATCAGCGTTATTTTCGGTATTTATTTTTAAATATTTCATATTATTCTTTTGTGAAAACAGTTTCTATTCCCGATTGAATAATTACAAACTGTTTTTTGGCTGGTTCAAAATTAACAGTAATTTCTGCTGCATCAAATTTAAAGTTATTTTTTGAAGTAGCTTCCAACGGAAATGCACTTTGATCTGTCGCCTGAGCCATCAACTGTTTATTTTCAATAAAAATATTAAATTTCACAGGTATTCCCGGTGCAGAATATACTCCCACATATTGTTGAAGTTCATTTTCAGAAACAGTAAACGTTTTAAAACCCGGGATCTGGAAATCTTTTCCTGTAGCAGCTTTCAGCATATTGATGGCAATCTGATTGTTATCATAATCTGACTGATTGGTGACTGAAGCCACCGCAACTTTCAAATCAGGAAAATAATATAGAAAAGATCTGAATTCATCGATTCCACCTGTATGTCCGTAACCTGAATATTCGTTGAATGGAACTTTTACCAATCCGTATCCGTAATTATCTGAGAAGTTTTTCATCTGCTTCAGACTTTCTTTTGTAATAAGTTTTCCATTTTCCAGACCTAAAATGAATTTTAAAAGTTCTGTAGGGGTAGAAATAATATTTCCTGCACCAAGAGGAATACTCATATCCGTTTCCGGAGAGAGATTGTATTGTCCGTTGGAATAATCGTAAGATTTTGCCTGATTTTTATCTGAGTTTATTTTACCGCCAACTTCGGTTAAGGTAAGTTTTAAAGGTTTTGTAATTTTATCTTTAATTAATTCAGCGTAAGATTTTTTATAAACTTTTTCTAAAATAAAACCTAAAAGAATATAGTTTGAATTGCTGTATTCAAATTTAATTCCGGGGTTGAAATCGCTTTTGTATTTTTTAATAATATCAATCAAATCCTTCTCAGTCTTGGTTTGAGTATAATATTGCATATATTCTTCTTCATCCGTGAGATTATGAATTCCGCTTCTGTGTTGTAAAAGATTTTCGATTGTTATTTTATCTGCATTTGGAATATCAGGATAAAACTGAGACAATTTTGTGGTTAAAGTCAGCTTTTTTTCTTCCACAGCTTTCATGACCAAAACCGCAGTAAAAGTTTTTGAGATCGAACCAATACGGTATTGCGTATTCATATTAGCTTTTTGCTTTTTTTCTACATCCGACAATCCAACGACTTTTATAAAGGAAGTTTGATTGTTATCTGCAAAGGCAAAACTTCCCATTATTTTGTGATGAACATTCAGAGAATCAAGATAATTACTCAGTTTTTCTCTCATATTAGTTTGAGAAAATGCAACAGAAGAAACACTTACCGCAATAGCGAAACAAACCTTTTTAAACATGGTGAATATTTTTACTATATGTTGCTGAAATACAAGAATAGTTACAAAAAAAGTGAAGTTTTGAGGCTTCACTTTATATTTATATTAAGTTTTTATTTTAATGAATATAATTTCAAAGTTTGTCATTTAGCAGGAATCTAAATGATACTTTAGTCTGTGTCGAGATTCCTCCGGAATGACAAACTATATATAAAAGTTTTATCTTGATTATTAAAATTCTAAATGGCAACCGGAGCTTTTATTCCCGGATGCGGATCGTAGTTTTCTAAAGTAAAATCTTCAAAATTAAAACCGAAAATATCTTTAATTTCTGGATTAAGCTTCATTGTCGGAAGCGGTCGCGGTTCTCTCGACAGCTGTCTTTCTACCTGCTCAAAATGATTATTATAAATATGAACATCACCAAAACTGTGAACATAATCTCCTACTTCAAGATCACAAACCTGCGCAACCATCATCAACAATAGTGCATAACTTGCAATATTAAAAGGAACTCCCAAAAATACATCTGCACTTCTCTGATATAGCTGTAAAGATAATTTTCCGTCTGCAACGTAAAACTGAAATAAGGCATGACAAGGCGCTAAAGCCATATTGGGAATTTCTGCAACATTCCACGCAGAAACAATTAACCTTCTTGAGTCCGGATTTTTTTTAATCTGATCAATCACTTCTGTAATCTGATCAACCACTTTGTTATCGGCTCCGTTCCAGCTTCTCCACTGTGCTCCATAAACAGGACCCAAATCTCCATTTTCATCTGCCCATTCGTCCCAAATGCTTACACCGTTGTCGTTGAGATATTTAATATTGGTATCTCCTTTTAAAAACCAAAGCAATTCGTAAATAATTGATTTCAAATGCACTTTTTTGGTGGTTACCAAAGGAAAACCTTTTGACAGATCATATCTCAACTGATACCCAAAAATACTTCTAGTTCCTGTTCCTGTACGGTCGGTTTTATCTGTTCCGTTTTCTTTAATGTGCTTTAAAAGGTTTAAATAGTTTTGCATTTCATGAAGATTTCAAGCTTCAAATTTAGAGATTCTGATCCGAAAAATGACTAAAAAAAGCATCCATTTTAATGAATGCTTCATATAGTATATTTAATTTAAATCTATTAAACTGCTGTATAACCACCATCTACAAGATAATATCCTCCTGTCATGAATGATGATTTTTCCGAGCTTAAAAACAATACTAATTCTGCCACTTCCTCTGCTTTTCCAAGTCTTCCCATCGGATGTTTCGCGACTAAAGCTTCCTTCATATCTCCACTTACGCTCTCCAACAACGGTGTTTCGATGTAAGCAGGACCTACAGAATTACAACGGATATTTTTTTGTCCGTATTCTGCGCCAATGTTCTTAGTTAGACCAACAACTGCATGTTTTGCCGCTGTGTAAGCCGAAGAAAGAGGAGCTGCAACTGTTCCGTGAATTGAAGCGATGTTGACGATTACTCCGCCTCCGTTTTTCTCCATTTGTTCCAATTGATATTTGCAACCGTAAAAAACACCGTCTAAATTCACGCTTAAAACTTTTCTCCAGCTATCAAGTCCGTATTCTCCGGTTAGTTTCTGATCACCACCGATTCCCGCATTGTTACAAGCAACATCTAATCTTCCATAAATCTCAACTGTTGATTTGATCAAAGCTTCAACTTCTTCAGCTTTCGAAGTATCTGCTTTCACAAAAGAAGCTTCACCACCTTCAGATTTTATTTTTTCGACAGCCTGATTTCCGTGTTCTTCATTAATATCTGATACAATTACTTTTGCACCTTCTTTAGCATAAGATTGGGCAATTGCCAATCCGATTCCTGAACCCGCTCCTGTAGCAAGAGCTACTTTATTGTCTAAAATCCCCATATTGATAATTTTTTTGGTATTTAATTATATAATAAATTTACGACAATCAATTTTAGATTCAATATGAAGCAATGATAAATTTTTCTTAATTTTTTACCAAATCAGTTTTATCGAAACTTCTTCAGTATTTCCTTTTATAGATTTTAATTTTCCAAATTTTTCTTTATCAAAAATTTTATCATTCCAGTAATCTAAATTTACAGTTCCAAACTTTATGAGTTTTTTATATTTACTCGAATCAATAATATCTTTCAAGCCAAATTCTACCGAGACATTTCCGATCGATTTTAATTTCCCCAGTCTGCTATTATCAATCACATCCTTATTCCAATAATCAATCTGGTAATTCCCGATTTTCTTTACTTTGCCAGATTTTTCATTATCAAAATTGTCGTAATATTCTATCGAAATGTTTCCGATGCTTTTGATTTTACCAAATCTTACATTACTTTTATCTAAAATATCCCAATAATCAATTTTTAAGTTTCCGATTGTTTTTAGTTTTCCGGATCTGTAAGATTCAAAATTTGAATTATCATAATAATCAACATCACCGTCAGAATTCTTTGGCTGAAAACCTGAAATTTCACCGACATTATTTAGTTGTACGATCAAATTCCCTATCGTGATATCTACAGATTGTAAATCATAGTTTTTTGCAGAAACATTTGCTATGATCTGAGAATAAACTAAAGAATGTAGGATTAAAAATAAAACCGGAAAAAAGTTTCTAAGATGTTTCATGTTTTACCAAATTTTTTCAATAGTCTGACTCACTTTATTAATGATAAAAGTTCCAGATTCTTTTTTACCGAACATTTCTTTTGCTAAAGGAGATTCGCTCGAGATTGTCATGATTTTTTTATCATCAAAAATAATTTCTCCAACAGATGCAGAAATATAAAACAAGCCTTTGTCTGTTTTCACTAAAGCTCCATTCTGAACTTTAGAACAGGTTTCAGTACTTAGTTTATGAAGAAAACCTTGCTGATTCAGAACTTCGTTTAGTTGTCTTTGAATATTGTTGATTTCTTGTTGCAACATTTCTCTTCCGGTTTCATATTTATCACCCATCGAACTTTTGGTATCGTTGCTCGAAGCACGGGTTTCAGCAATAAGGTTTTCAAAAGTCTGAATTTTTGCTGAAATTTTATTTTTTATAATATGTAGTATTTCTTCTTTTTTCATTTTTGAGATTATCTATGAATTAATAAAAATAATGAAACATTAAGTTTTGGATAAAGTCCATTTATTATCGCAAAATGAAAGCGGGCTAAAGCCCGCTCCTATTAATATTATTAAACTTCAATACTAATTTAAATTTTATTTTTCAAAAACAGCAAAATCTGAAACTTTAAAATTAAAGTCTTTTCCGTCACTGAAATTTCTTTTTGTTTTATCAAATACATTTTTATATTCTCCTGATACATTTTCATCCTGAATGGTGAAATTCACAGGCTCTTTAGAAAAATTTAAAACAACCAAAACTTCATTTTTTCCATTCTTTCTTAAATAAGCCAAAATTTTATCATTTGCAGAGGTATTAAGAAGGTATGTTGAAACTGCAGCGTCTCCTCCTCTCAAAGCAGGATTTGAAGATTTTAAATTTAATAATGTTTTGTAGAAATCTGCCATTTCGTACTTTCCGTTCCATTCGATAACATCTTTCTCAAAGAATTCTAATCTTTTCTTGTTGGGAAGTTCCTGACCGGAATATAAAAGCGGAATACCGTTCCATGTTGCCGAAAATACAGCCATCGGTTTGGTAATTTCACCATATTTTTCAAATTCTGTTCCGTTCCATGAGTTTTCATCATGATTGGTTGTAAACCAAGCTCTCATTGAAGAATCTCCTATTGCAGAATATTTTTTCAACAAATCTGTAAGTTCTGTAATAGGCTCATTTTTCTTGTAATAGTCTGCAGATTTGTGCATCCATTTCCAGGAATAACTTGCGTCGAAAACTTTACCGTAATCAGGATTTTCGAGCTCATCAAATTCTCCTATGAAAAAAAGAGGCTTTATTTTCTCAACTTCCGGTCTTGCCTGTTCCCAGAAATCAACTTCTACCCAAGATGCAAGATCACATCTGAAGCCATCGATATTGGTTTCTTTTACCCAAAATTTCATGGCATCAATCATTGCTTTCCTCATCTCCTGATTTTTGTAATCAAGTTCGATAATATCATCCATTCCTGAAGCAATGTGGAATTTTCCGTCCGGATCCTTTAGATAAAATTCAGGATGAGTTTTCGTCCAGACATGATCCCAACCTGTATGATTGGCAACCCAATCGATGATTACTTTGAAACCTAAACGATGTGCCTCATTCACCATGTGCTTAAATTCATCCATCGTTCCAAATTCAGGATTGATAGATGTGTAATCTGCTGCTGCATACTGACTTCCAAGGCTTCCTTTTTTATTTTGCTGGGCAATTGGAGTAACGGGCATAAACCACAAGGTTTTTACACCCATATTTTTCAGACGCGGCATTTCTTTTTCAAATGCTTTGAATGTGCCTTCCTGAGTATATTGTCTTAGATTGACTTCATAAATATTGGTGGTATGTTTCCATTCTGTAGGTAAATCCATATTTTTTCCGATGTTTTGCGAGGTACAGGATAAAAGTCCTAAACCAATAGTTGCGAGTAAAATTGCTTTCCTCATACATTTAATTTTAACAAAAATAATGAATTGCAATGTTAATAGGGAATTGAGAATGGTAAATTTCATAAGATTTCAAATTTTTACTATGCATATCTTATTAAATCTGAATTTTTGGAAAATGAAAAAACCATTCTTGAGAATGGCTTTTGTTCAGTTTTAAATTTATTGATAAATGACAACGTTATCTTTTTTAATCTGATAACCTGTTTTTTTACGAGCTAATACATAGCTTTCTTTAATATTACTGCCACTTTTCCAAATTTTGTTTTTCCCTTTTCTTGTAAGAATAATGCTTTTTGCTGCGCCATCCGAAATAAAAATTTCAGCTTTTTTCATATTCTTACTGAAAATAACTGCCGTCATAGAAGTATAACTTTTATCAGAACTCACCTCATTTAATTTAATTTTCTGTTCAAAAACTTTTACGCAAGTATTTTTGATTTGTGAATAAGTATATCCCGCAGAACCGATACAACCATGAACATCTTTGTCTCCGCCTACTTTTTGTGCCAAAGCCAAACAGCTAAGAGATATTACAGTGAGTAAAATTATTTTTTTCATATTTAAAATTTTCAATTTAGTATTAGTTAATTGATTGTAAGATACAAAAAAAGCCACCCGAGATGAGTGGCTTTGAATATTTATTTTGTCCAATTGATTTTTGAATGTTTTACATCCTCAGAATTGGTTCCGATCATGATGTCGAATTCTCCTGATTCCCAATCGTACTTTAAGTCTCCGTTGTAGAATTTCAGACTTTCCGGAGTGATGTCAAAAGTAACTTTCTTAGATTCTCCTTTTTTCAGCATTACTTTTTGGAAACCTTTCAATTCTTTCACAGGTCTTGTAATGCTTCCCACCATATCTCTGATGTATAATTGAACAACCTCAGCTCCATCATAATTACCAGAATTCGTCACTGTAACTGAAGCTTGAATGGTCTGATTTCCTTTTGGATTTGCATTAGAAACCGTAACATCAGAATAATCGAATTTAGTATAACTCAACCCGTAACCGAACGGATAAAGCGGAGTATTACACTCATCCATATAGTTTGAACGGAATCTGTCGAACTGACATTTATCTACTTTGTCCTGAGCCAAAGGACGACCAGTGTTTTTAGCATTGTAATAAATAGGAACCTGTCCAAGACTTCTAGGGAAAGTCATCGGTAGTTTCCCGGAAGGATTTACTTTACCGAAAAGAACATCAGAAATTGCATTTCCAGCTTCAGAACCAGCAAACCAAACGTTAAGAATCGCATCCGGAACATCTTTCATATTCGTTAGAGCTAAAGGACGCCCAGTGAAAAGTACCACTGCAATTGGTTTTCCAGTTTTCTTTAGTTCATTAAGCAAATCAATTTGAGACTGTGGAATGGTAATTTCTGTTCTTGAAGAAGATTCACCGCTCATCTCTGCAGATTCACCGATTGCCAAAACAACAACATCCGCTTTATTGGCAACATCTACAGCTTCTTTTAATAAAACTTCTTTGGAACGGTTATCTCTATCAGTTTTTTTACCGTGCGCTGCATAAATGTCTTCTAATTTTGCATCGTAATCAATATTTGCACCTTTAGCAGAAATAAACTTTACATCTTTACCGTAGTTTGCCTGCAAACCTTGCATTAAGTTGATCGCTTTATCATGTTTTGCAGCAACACTCCAAGTTCCTGCCATGTTCAGAGAATTGTTTACCAATGGACCGATAACCGCAACAGTTCCTGATTTTTTCAAAGGAAGAACCTGATTCTCATTCTTCATCAAAACCATAGATTGCGCTGCTGCATTTCTTGCAATATTTCGGTTTTCTAAATTATAAACTTCTTTTGCCGCCAATTTTGCATCACCGTAACGGTAAGGATCATCAAATAATCCCAAATCATATTTCGACTCCAAAATTCTTTTAGCAGCCATATTGATTTCAGCCTGAGTAACTTTCCCTTCAGCTAAAGATTTTTTTAAAGTTGTTAAAAATCCTTCACCTACCATATCCATATCGATTCCCGCTTTCAAAGCCAACGCCGAAACCTGCTGAAGATCGCCCATTCCGTGATCTACCATTTCCGGGATACCTGTATAATCGGTAACTACAAAACCTTTGAAGTTCCATTTATTTCTTAAAACTTCTGTCTGCAACCATCTGCTTCCTGTTGCAGGAACTCCATCTACTTCATTGAAGGAAGCCATCACAGAAGCTACACCTGCATCTACTGCTGCTTTGTAAGGAGGAAAATATTCGTTAAACATTCTCACATGGCTCATATCAACCGTATTGTAATCTCTTCCCGCTTCACCTGCACCATACAATGCAAAATGTTTTACACAGGCTAAAATTGTATTACTTAGAGACAAGTCATTTCCCTGATAACCGTAAACCATATTTTTAGCGATCTCACTTCCTAAATAAGGATCTTCACCAGAACCTTCGGAAACCCTTCCCCATCTTGGTTCGCGAGAAATATCTACCATTGGAGAGAACGTCCAGTTGATTCCGTCTGCAGAAGCTTCTTTTGCTGCCACTCTTGCTGATTGCTGAATGAGATTCATATCCCATGAAGCTGCTAAACCTAATGGAATAGGAAAAGTAGTTTCATAACCGTGAATAACATCCATTCCGAAGATCAAAGGAATTTTCATACGGCTGTTTTCAACGGCAACTTTCTGTACTGCACGTATTTTATCAGCACCTTTTATATTGAATAATCCTCCTACTAAACCTTGCTCCACTTTTTTTCCGATGTCTGAACTTTTAGCCAAACCTGTGGTAAAATCTCCTGAACTTGGTAAATTGAGCTGTCCTATTTTTTCGTCTAAAGTCATTTTTGCTAAAAGACTTTCTACGAAAGCTTTCTTTTTAGACTGATATTGTGCTGTCTGAAAAGACTGAACGGGTTTCGTGACGATCTCCTGCGCCGAAAACATAGGTGCAAGAGCTAATGCTGCTATTACAATTAAATTTTTACTCATAACTTCTTCATTTTTTGAGGAACTTGTGAATCTAAGATCTCATAATTCCTATACCTTAATACTATTTCTTTTAATTTATAATCAATGTTTCTTTTTAAAGCAAAGAAAAACTAAATTGTTAATTTATCAAAGATTTTTATCATTTAATTACGCTGATACTTTTTCTTTTTGACATCATCCATTCGTATAACTTTGGATTTGAATAAGTGGAATCCCATGAATTGTGATTGTCATTCGGGAAAATCATTAATTCTGCCGTCGGATTTACAGGATGTAGTTTTTGATAAAAATTAAAGGCATTTTCCGGCAAAACCACATCATCCATTCCGCCATGAAAGATTTTCATGTTTAAATTTTTGTACTGATGAATATTCGCATACATTACTCTGTCGGTAGGAGCACAAACCGAAACCACCGCAGCAAACATTTCAGGATGTTCCATTGCTAATTTTAATGTTCCCCATCCTCCCATGGAAAGTCCGGTAAGGTAAATTCTGGAGTCATCGATTTTGTATTTTGACTGAATTTCTTTGATTAAATGATATACCGTTACTGTATCCCACCAAGTATTTTCAGGACATTGAGGAGCCAAAATTGCAACAGGCTCTTTAATCAGGTTTTTGTACGTAAACGGACTGTGTGCTTTTATTTTTTCCAGATCATTGCCTCTTTCTCCGGAACCGTGTAAAAATACGATCAATGGAACATTTCCTTTTGCATTTTGAGGATAATCTAAAATATAGGAAATTTTTTCCTGTCTTTTGATTTCTTTATTGAGTTCCGTTTTTATTTCCTGAGCTGTTGTAAGTGTGGTAAGCCCGAAGAATAAAACAGGAAGTAATTTTAAGTTTAATTTCATTTAATATTTTTTAAATTGATGTTTTAATTAATATTTCCCTCTTACGGAGTTCTCTTAATTGTTCTTATATTGCTGTTAACAGGTTTCTATCCTACGGAGATCTAATTATTCTGCTTTGTTATCCTTGTCAAGGTTTGAAACCTTGACAAGGATCTTTTTTGCAGTTCGTTATTATTAGCCCCGATAGAAGCGGCATCCTTTTTTGTTGCAGGCGGAGCAAAGCGGAGACTGCAACAAAAAAGATACAGCGGATAGCGGGAAAAAGCTTCAAATAAAAATTATTTGATGTTATACTTTTCTGATTTGAAGCTTAATTTCTTTAATCCCTGTTGAATTTCCGGTGCGTTCATGAATAATTTCCAGAGAAATCCGGTTCGGTAATTTTCGATCATCGGTGCAATTGTCCCCTGATCTATCGCTAAATATCTCGGTGTAAACCAATTGTCATAATGAATGGAAGTTGCATCATAAGGGCCTGCATTTCCTATGAACTCAGGTTTTTGAGTATATAAAAATTTCAGAACATTCATTGATTCTTTGGGAGTGTACGGAAAACTGCTCAAAGCTGCAGTAGGAGTAATTACTCCGTGATCATTCTGCGGAAAATGAGCATCATACCCTGTTCCTCCATCTTTATTTCTGGAGTAACTTGCTGTCAATCCCCAATAATTTTCATCATACCCCTTCCAACCTTTTGGGTTTTCGACACAATATTTGTAATCGATGAGTACCTGATTTTTATTTAAATCAAAATAATTTTTGATGAGTTTATCTGATAAATTCGTAGGATCTAAACCGATATAGGAATAGTGTGCCCAAAATAAAGGTCCACCAAATTCTTCCGCACCGTTGTGTTTTACATACATCGGAAGTCCGTATTTTTCTTTATCGGAAAGGTAAGTTCCGTTTCTTGTCCAGCCTTTGTAATAGGTTTCTGCGTCAATAGAATAGGTAGGTGAAGAAGCTGCGAGAATGTATGTAATCAGGCATTCATTGTATCCCTGCAAAGGAAAATTCATTTCCCACTGATATTCTGGCGACCAATGCCAGTATAAAACTTTTTCTCCCCCTTTGGTGTACCAGTTCCATTGAATTCCTTTCCAAAGGTCGTCACATTTTTTAGCCAAAACTTTTTCCTCGGCATTTCCGTTCTTGAAATATTCGCGAACCATCAAAATACCTGAAGTTAAAAATGCTGTTTCTACTAAATCTCCTCCATTATCTTTTTTTCCGAAAGGAACGGTTTTTCCTGTCTCACCGTTGATCCAGTGTGACCAAACCCCTTTGTGACGGTCTGCTTTCGCCAGAAAATCCATCATGGTTGTGAGCCTTTTTACAGCTTCTTTTCTTGGAACAAAGCCTCTTTCTACACCAACTAATATTGTTGCTAAGCCAAACCCTGAACCTCCTGTTGTAACTACGTGCTTGTCTTTGTCTGGATAAATATCGTCTTCGTGGTAACGCTCTCTTCCAAGCATTGAATTTGGTTCTGCGTAATCCCAGAAGTATTTGAGTGCATCTTTTTGAACTTTATCCATCAACTGCTCATCGGTAATGTTTTGTTTGACGATAGTTGTTTTTGAAATATCCTGACTGATCTGGTTGTTTTTACAGGAAATTATAGCTAATGCTAAACTTCCCGTCAATAGTATCTTCTTCATTTTTAAATTTTATGATTAAAACTTAACTGAAGATTTTAAACTTCAACTAAGCATAGTTTGATTTATTTAAAATCCGTACTGCGTTGAATGAAAGCCAAGCTTGATTAAACCTTGCCTTACATCCGGAGCATTCATAAATAGTTGCCATAAAAACTGAGTTTTATGGTTTTCTATCATAGGAGCAATGGTTCCCTGATCTATTGCTAAATATCTTGGCGTTACCCAATTGTAATGTACTGAATATGCATCATAGGGTCCTGCAACCCCAATATATTTACTATAATTTTCGTTATAAAGGAACCTTAACATATTCATACTTTCCACTGGTGTGTAAGGCATATTTGACAGTGCTGCCGTAGGTGTGATGATTCCTAAATCATTGCTTGGCTGATGTGCAGAGTAATCATCTCCTCCTGTGAGTGGATTTCTTGAATAACTTGCTGTAAGTCCCCAACTTTTTGAATTATAACCGAGCCAGCCTTTCGGATTGGCAACGCAATACTGGTACATGATTTTTGCATGATTTGTAGTAGCACTGCCGTAATTAACGTAATCATCTGTTAATCCTCGTGGATCAAGTGCTAAAAACGAATAGTGTGACCAAAACATTGGGCCTACATTTCCGGGAGCTGTGTTATGATTAACTACTAAAGGCAAACCATATTGCGATGCCGAACTTGCAATAGCTCCATTTCTCGCCCAACCGTTTGTGTAAACTGGCTTATTGATAGTATGAGTTGGTGATGCAGCTGCAAGTACATACGTAATTAAAACTTCATCAAAGCCTTTAAGCGGCATATTCATATCAAATTCAAAGTTTGGAGACCAATGCCAGTACAAAGTGTTTTCGCCTTTGGTGTACCAGTTCCACTCAATTCCTTTGAAAAGTGTGTCGGCTTTTTGTGATAATGCAATCTCCGAAGGATCTGTAGAGTTTTTGAAATATTCTCTTACACAGATTAAGCCCTGAGCTAAGAAAGCTGTTTCTACTAAATCTCCACCATTGTCTTTTGGACCAAAAGGAATTACCTGACCATTGCTGCCGTTCATCCAATGAGGCCATGCTCCGTGAAAACGGTCAGCGTTCTGAAGGAAATTCAATGCAGTTGATAATCTTGAGATAGCTTCAGCTTTTGTAACATAGCCATTTTTAATACCTACCAGAATAGTCATTAATCCAAAACCAGATCCTCCCGCCGAAACCACGTTAGCATCTTGTCCCGGATTATCGGTATGGTATCTTTCTCTAGCTAGTTTGGAGTTGCTCTCTGCATAATCCCAAAAATATTTTAATGCATCTTTCTGAACCATTTCGACGAGTTGAGTGTCGGTGTATTGAGTAGGGGTTTCAGTGTTCCCACCACCGCCAATCGGTGTTCCTGTACTTGAAATACTATCATCGGAAGAGCATGAAAACAAGGCAAACCCGATAAATATTGATGTTATTATTTTTTTCATAATTAGAAATATTAAAAAAAGAGCCCAATTAAGGGCTCTATATTATCTATTATCCTTTTCTAATTTATAGAGAGCTACAACATCTCCGCTTGATAATGCAGTGTTATAAATTCTAAACTCATCAAGCTGACCAGCATAACTAGTTGCCCAGTCCTGTTGGGAACCATTATTTTGCGCAGGTACAGTTTCAAACTGATGTGATCCAAAAACTACTTTACCATTAGTTCCTGACATCATAAACTGACCATATCCTTGTGCCGAACCGGCAGAATTATTAATATCACCAGGATCATTTGCATACCAAGGCGCTGATCCTGCTAAACCAGTAGCGGGAGCGTAAGCAAAACCTGTTAAATTTGCAGCAGGCTCTCCATTAATAAAGCAACTAACTTTACTCGTGGAAGAATTATAAGAAACTGTTACATGGAACCATTTATTTTTCTGGTTATCAATATTCATAATAACACCTTGACCTTTCCAGGAAACCCCAGGTCTGCTGTTCTCAACACCTAATTTTAATCTTATCCTATCTGGTTTAGTAGAATCTGGATTTTCAATAAACAAATTAATCCCACCCCAAAATTCTGTAGGTCTAACTATTGTAAAAATCCCTTGTGCCCCTTTACCTTGACCAGGTGTAGCTGGATCAACTGTATTGGCACTTTTCATCCAAAAACTAATTGTGAAATTATTAAGATTCGTAATAGCACTAGTTGCATTGGCAACAGCATATCTCATTTGTGAACTTGAACCATCGTATGCATTACCCTTTACACCAGCAGCAAATGCAACATTAGTAGGAACTGCACTTGTAATATTATTCTTAAAATCATTAAAATTGTTATCAAAACTTAATTTTGCAACAAGATTTCCGGAAGCAATATCATCTGAATTTGCATATCCTCCAATCTCTACATAAGGTACAGCTGGGTTATCTTTGTCAATACTGTCTTCACAGCTTGATAGAAAAACACAAACAGCTATCAGAGAACCAAAGTATTTTAATTTATTTGTTTTCATTTTTTTTAAAATTTTATTAGTAACCAGGATTTTGACTAGCCAAACCTTTTGCTTCAAGGATAAATTTATTTGGAATTGGGAATACTTCATGGGTTCCCACTTTAAATGTTTTACCATTTGCTGCCATTGCAGACTGAGCCTGACCCGTTCTTACTAAATCAAACCATCTGTCATGTTCCATAGCCAATTCCAATCTTCTTTCTTTATAGATTGCCATTCTCATATCTAATTGTGATACTGCAGTTGTATTTGCCAATCCTGCCCTGTTTCTTACTTGATTTAAGAAAGTACTTGCTGTTGTAGTTTGCCCAAGCTCATTCAAAGCTTCTGCTTTCATAAGGAGAACTTCAGAGTATCTTAAATATCGAATATTTGTATCAGTATCATCATCTCCGGTAAAAGCGGATGAATATGCTTTATAGTTATAATAATTATTTTCTACAGTTGCAGGAACTACTCTTCCATCATACAGCGTTGTAGGTTTTGCAATAATTGTAGCATCTCTTCTTTCGGTATCACCTTCAGAATTAAATGCATCCATAAGACTTTGCGAAGGAGTATTGAAACCCCATCCCCATCCACCGGCACCTCTTGCACCTTGAACCTGTGAATATTGCTGAATACCCGGTTGACTCGGACCTCCTTTTCCTTGAATTTCAAAAATAGATTCTGCATTATTTTCTCCGGAAACTTTATAAATATCCTGAAAATTAGGAGTTAATGAATAACCTGTTACCTGATCACAATGATTAATAACCTGCTGCCATTTCTTCTGATACAGCGATACTTTTGCAAGTAACGCATGTGCTGCACCTTTAGATGCTCTCCCTACATTATCACCAGTATAGGCTGTTTTTTGAGGTAAAACCGCGATCGCAGCCTGCAAATCACTTTCAATAAATGCATAAATTTCTGCTTTTGATTTTCTAGTGAAAACCATTGTACGATCTTCTTCTGTATTTTCAAATACTTTATTTACTAAAGGGACATCTCCGTAACTCCTTACCAGTATAAAGTAAGAAAATGCTCTCAAGAATTTTGCTTCACCTTCCAATCTGCTTCTCAAAGATGCATCTGCTTTATCCAAAAGGGGAAGATACTTTAGAGCCTGATTTGATCTGTTGATTGCCTGATAATGACCCTCCCAAACATCCTGAAAAGATGGTGATGTAGATGAAAATGTAAGTGCATCCAAAACGTCTTTATCACTTCCCGAATCTCCAGGAGAAGATCCTTTATCAGCATCGTCGCTGGTGATGCTGCTGATTCCTATCCATGCAAAAGTACTGATATTCCAATCAAGATATTTTGCATAAATAGATGTTACAAAACTTTCTGCACCTGCATTGTTATTGTACTCATTTAGTATATCTTCTAAAGCAATCTGCTCCGTTGGTCTTGTATCTAAATAATCATCACTACAGTTTTGATTCAAAAAACCTAGTGATAAAACTGATAAAAATATTATTTTCTTTTTCATAATTGATTTCAGGTATTAAAATTTAACGTTTACTCCAAAAACAAAAGAACGTAATGTAGGATAGGCATCCAACTCAACTCCTGTAAGTCTGTATGGATTACCATCTGCGTTCAATTCAGGAGAAAATCCTGAGAATTTCTGGAAGATAAAAGGGTTAATAGCACTTACATAAAACCTTAGAGAAGAAACATATTCTACAGGTTTATTAAAATTGTATCCTAATGTAATATTATTTATTCTGAAAAAGTCTCCGGATTCTAAATAATAAGTTGATGCAATAGGAACAGCATTGAAAGGTGCTGGATTTGCCGCAGATGTGTTTGAAGCGGACCAAAAATTAGAAGCTACATCATATTCTACATTTTCACCTGAAAATCTTTGCGCTTTCTTACCATTATACACTTTATGTCCAAATGCTCCAAAACCGTTAATTGCTAAATCTACATTTTTATAACGTAAATCAATATTGATTCCGAGTGTAGACTTTGGAATGTAAGATCCGAAGAATTTTCTATCTTCTGCATCTTGAGAACCTGTTCTGCCATTACCATTAGTATCTACATAGGTCATATTTCCATTTGCATCAAGACCATTTGATTCCCATAAATAAAAGCTTCCTAAAGGTTGTCCTACTGCTTGCTCACCAAAATATTTAGTCCATTGACCGTTGCCTAAACTACCTCCTAAGATCGGATTAACACTTGAAAAAATTTCATCAAGTGTATTTTTATTATTTGAATAATTTGCATTAAATGAATAAGAGAAATTTTCCCCCGCTGTATCCTGCCATCCTAAATTGATTTCATAACCCTTGTTTGAAACTTTTCCAAGGTGTGAGAATCCTGAAATTGCAATCCCTGAAGAAGACGGCGGTAAAGATCCTAAAATAATATTTGTTGTGACTTTATTATACAAGTCAAAAGATCCACTTAGTCTTCTATTAAAAAATGCAAAATCTACACCTCCACTTGTTTCTTCGGTAATCTCCCAACCAAGATTCGGATCCAGTAGTTGATTATTTGTTGTTCCATTTGCATTATTTGCGCCTCCAAATGAATAGTTATAATCTGCACCTGAAGCTAAAGTAGGAGTATTTAAAGGTACATTTTGATTACCTAATCTTCCCCATCCTCCTCGGAATTTCAATAAATTTATTACAGAATTATCTTTTAAAAAGTTTTCCTCAGAAACTACCCATCCTGCACCGAATGATGGAAAATTACCCCACTTTTGTCCTTCTGTAAATTGGGAAGATCCGTCTCTTCTTATGGTAGCAGTTAATAAATATCTGTTCATCAACTTATATTGCGCTCTTCCGAAATAAGATAGGGTTCTGTTCTCATTAGAATCTACACTATTGAAATTTACCAAACTTGCATTTGTAACATAATCAATACCGCTTAGATTCCAATAATTACTATTTGCTGATAGGTTTTGACGAACCATTCTTAACCTATCCGCTCCAGATCTGAAAGCGGTTTCTGTACCTGCAGTCGCCTCAATATTATGAATTGATGCAAATGTTTTGTTATAAGTTAAATAATTTGTCAATTGCCAGTTGTAATAATCCTCTTTTACATTAGTCAACTGATTTTTATATGCTGGTGCAGCCTGACCAATTAATCTCACCCCATTGTCAAAAGCATAACTTTTAAAATTATAATACTCTCCACTAAATTGTGATGTAAATTTAAGCCCGTCAAACACATTGATATCAAGCTTCAAACCTCCCTGCATCTGCATAGATTTTTGTCGCTCATTATTCAATTCTAATTGAGCCAATGGATTTCCTACGTTATTAAACTGAGAAACTCCTGTTGGAGAAACAAATCCATTCGCTCCTACAATAGATACTCCATACTGTCCGTCTGCAAAATAAACAGGCACTATAGGAGACTGTTTGTATGCTGAAGTAAATGCCCCTAGTGGTTTTGGAGTAATATTAGAGAATGAAACACTTAGATTTTGTGCTAAAGTAATTCCTTTAGAAATTTTAAATTCATTATTTGTTCTTACTGTTGCACGATTATAATCAGTTCCTTTTAAAATAGCTTTCTCATCATAATTGTTTAAGCTTAAAAAATATTTAGCTTTATCTGAAGATCCTGAAACACTTACATTATGCTGATTATAAATACCAGTTCTTGTAATTGTATCAAACCAATCTGTATTTACTGGCTGATCCTGAGAAAACCTTGTGGTACCAGATGCAATATTATTATATAAACTAAACAGGTTACTTCCTGCCATTTTTACTTTCTTCAAAGGATTTCTGACACCAATGAAACCATCATACTCCACAGTAACCCCTCTTCCTCTTCCACTCTTAGTAGTAATAATTATAACACCATTTGCACCTCTGTTACCATAAATCGCCAATGAAGATGCATCTTTAAGAACATCGTACGTAAGAATATCATTTGTATTGATATTGTTAATATTATCAGCAAATAAGCCATCGACAACATACAAAGGAGTTCTACCTCCTTCTACAGTACCTAAACCTCTAATAAGAATTGTTGGGGTAGATCCCGGCAAATCAGAAGCTGTTACCTGAACCCCCGCAACTTTACCCTGAATAGCCTGAGATGCATTTAAAACTTTTGTTTTTGATACTTCTTCCGCTTTTAACGAGCTTACAGCTGAAGTATTGTCAATAGCTTTTCTGGATCCATATCCAATCATTACAACTTCCTCTATTTTCTGCTCTTTTGGGAGCGTGTCTTGAGGAGTCGTCTGTCCATTTACTTTCATACCGAAGTAGAGAACTGCAATCAGACAAGAGTACTTTAAATTAGTTTGTTTCATATAGTTTAATTTTATCTTGTACAAAATCAAAATGTGTAAATAAGTTTTTTTTACACTATTTTCTCAAAAGAAGACTTTCGCTCAAAAATATAAAAAATATCAAACGATGTTAATATTCGTTAAAAATTTTAAAAATACCACATAAAATAATCAAATTCATTAACAAATCCCCAATTTTAATAAATTTAAAACCATAAAATTTTGATATAAATGATTATTTCATATTGAAGCAAAGACAAAAATTGCTCTATATTTAACCAAAACGTAACATTACCACTCTAAAATGATCTTATTCTAAAAGAATTAAACAAATTTATAAATGCAACCAATCTGTAACTGAAAACAATCATCAACTATAAGTACAACTAAATAATTTCAAAGTAATTTTTATTAAACAGACATTTGTTTTTACCTTTGGTGCAGTATTTGACAAACATTAAAAAAAATAAAATGAAAAAATATATTATAGCTATTGCAATCGTTTTCGGAACAGGTGCAGTGGTAAACTCTACTTTGCAGTCTTGCTCTACGCTTGCGACTTCAGATTTGGGATTGGCGGTTATTAAAAGAGTTCTTCTTGGTGGTATCAACAAAGGAATGAGCATTTATGGCAACCGAGATGCTTTTCTTCAAAACAATCTCGTTGATAAAGCATTGCCAAAAGAGTTAAGAGATATCAATAATACTCTGGAAAAAATTGCACCTTCTTTAGTGGCAAAAGAGAGAGAGTACATTGCTGATGCAGCAGTCTACACAGTCAATATCTCAAGACCAATTCTTGAAAATGCAGTGAACAGTTTAAATACACAGGATGTAACGAGAATTATTCAGGGAGAAAAAGGAACTGCAACTCTAATTTTAAAAGAAAAAACTTCTCAGCAACTGGTTGCGGCAATCGCACCGAAAGTTGAACAGGAACTTAACAAATACGGTATCGTAAAAACCATCAATACAGCCTTGTCTGGAAGTAATCTCTTGGGAAGTTTATTGGGAGGAAATAAAAGCAATGTAAATGCAGGCGGATTGAGTATGTTGGCTTCTGAACAGATTGTCAATGGATTATTCAATATTATAGAAGATCATGAAAAGCAGAACTCGGCATCACTTCTCGGACCGCTTGGAAAATAATTTAAATTTTATTATATTTATATAAATTAAGTAGCAAGAATGGACATATTACAAGGAAACCAGCACGCAAATCCTGAAGATTTTTATATTTCATTGAAAGAAAAATTAGAAAACAATCACGACTTTCCGGAGGATTATCTTTTCAAATTTATTATTCCTACCGATGATGCGAAGCTTACAGAAATATACAGAGTGTTTGACGGTATAAAATTTACATTAGGAAACCGAGAAAGTAAAAACGGAAAATACACAGCCTGCAATATCAACGCATTTGTTTTGGATGCAGATCAGGTAGTTAGAATTTACCAGGAAGTGGCAAAAATAGAAAACGTCATCTTATTATAAACAAAAAAGTCAGCGATTATGCTGACTTTCTTTTTATGTTGAACTTTATTATTGCTCGATAAAAAATTTCACATTTTCTACTGGTCTTCCCAACATTGCTACAGAACCTTTTATTAAAATCGGTCTTTGAATAAGTGAGGGATTTTCTGATAATATTTTCAGCCATTCATCTTCTGTAAAATCTTTTCCTGCATACTTTTCGAGATACAGTTTTTCTTCTTTTCTAATGATATGAGAAACATCTTCGTTCAGTTTTTTCAAAACTGTTTTCAGCTCCAGAACACTTAAAGGATCTTCTACGATGTTGATAATTTCAAACGGAACACCGTTTTCATCCAAATACTCTAATACAGCATTAGATTTTGAGCAATTTCCGTTATGCAGAACTTTTACCAACATTATATTTTTATTTTAAAGTGAAAATCTTATAGTTTTCTTCAACAAATTTAGAACCAAAAACTTTTTTGCAGATTAAATTTCCGCTTTGTAAGTTTAAAACAAACCGTTAAGCTCTGTTTCTATTTTTTCTAAAATCAACCCGAAATCTTCCGGCTTTTCCACAAAATCAAGATCATCTACTTCAATCACGAGAAGTTTTCCTTCTGTGTAATTAGAAATCCATTTCTCGTATTTTTGGTTTAGTTTAGAAAGATATTCTATGCTGATTGAAGCTTCATATTCTCTTCCTCTTTTGTAAATTTTCTTCACCAGATTAGGAACATCAGATTTCAGATAAATTAACAAATCAGGAGCCGAAACAAAAGTTTTCATCAGATCAAAAAGAGATGCATAATTTTTAAAATCACGATCCGAAAGAAGTTTCATGTCGTTAAGATTTTCTGCAAAAATATGAGCATCTTCGTAGATGGTACGATCCTGAATAATATTCTTCCCGCTGTCTCTTATTTCTTTTACCTGTCGAAACCTGCTTCCTAAAAAATAAATCTGCAGCGCAAAACTCCATTTGCTCATATCTGCATAAAAATCTTCAAGATAAGGATTGTGATCTACGTCTTCAAACTGTGCATCCCAACCATAATGCTTTGACAGCATCGTTGTTAAAGTTGTTTTTCCTGCTCCAATATTTCCGGTAACTGCAATATGCATACTTCGTCTAATGTATTATATTTTTAATGTATTATCTCTCTAAAAGCCAAGACTCTGAATTTCATCTAAAAGCTTCAATATATCTGGCTTAGTAGACTTTTCGTTGATCAATTCTTCTACAGTTTTCTCGGTATCGTTTTGACGACTTTCAACTGGGGTCTGAATTTTAGGATCTCTGCTGTTTTCGAGGTTGTAAAGATAAAGTTTGTTGCCTTTGATTTCAAAATATGCAAGGGAGTTTTTTTCCACAATCTGCACTTCCGGATCTTCAAAAATTTTCATCAGTTCTTTTTCAGGAATATACTTAAAAACAGAGTTTTTGGCAACGATAAGAATAAACTCGTTTTCCCTTCTCAATCTTTTTCCGTTTTCTACAGGTGTTTCAAAAAGTTTTTCAAACTTCAGATTGTAAACTCTGAATTGATTTTTCGTTAAAACATACACTTTATTTTCAAAAACCAAAAGATCTATAAGATCATCAAAACTTGCATCAAAAGGGTAAGAATTGATGGTTGTATCGTTTCTGAAATTATATTGAAGAAGCCTTTTCGTACTTTCATCCAAAAGCCAGACCTGCTGAAGATCTTCTGCGTAAGCATGTTTAATATAAGTGAATTTCTGCCTAAAATCTAAACGCTGAATTTCATTTAAATTCTGATCTACAAATTTCATTTCCTGAGCATTTTCCGAGAAAAGTGCAATACTCAAAGGATTCTGAACACCCTGAACTCTGAAAGGAACTGTAAACATCAATTTACCCAACTGCTTCCCTAAAGAATCGTATTTTGTAAAACTGAAATCTTTGTTTTTATAGAGATACACATTTCCGTAATCATCTGCAAACAAATCTCTTACTTCTTTCACCTTCAAACTGTCAAACGGTAAAACCCGCTGCGCAGAAAATGAACAGAAAATAAAGATGAATAAAAATTGTATTAATTTCAAAAAAGATATTTTATCAATAATTACGTTCTCCTGCAGAACGCTACAATTTACATTTTATTTTATCGTAAATAAATGGTTTCATTAATTAATTGCAACTTCATAAATTTTCGCCCAATTTTTACCCGCCACCAACATATTATTTTCTTTGAAAGCAATTCCGTTTAATACCTTTTCAGCATTATTTTTAGAGTTTTCCGCAGTAATTTATGTATAAGAATTTACTTTACAGCAATTTCATAGATTTTTGACCAGTTTTTTCCTGTAACCAACATATTATCACCCTTGAAAGCAATTCCGTTTAAAACATCGTCACTTCCTTTGGTATTTTGTTTTGCAATATCTGTAAAATCGAATTTACCCACTACTTCACCGTTTGCAGGATTAATTTTCAGAATAACTGGTTTTTGCCAAACGTTTGCATAGATGAAACCTTTATAATATTCAAGCTCATTCAACTGATCGTAAATTTCAGAATTTCCGGCAACAGAAATATATCTTGTCACTTTTGAAGGATCGCTTGCATTCAGAAAGTAAAGATTTTTTGTACCGTCTGAAGCGATCAGGTTTTTACCATCATAAGCCAATCCCCATCCTTCTCCCATCACATCCGGATAAGGAAATTCAGACAACAATTTCAAAGAATTTTTATCGTACACAAATCCTTTTTTGTTTTGCCACGTTAATTGATACACTTTATCCCCTACAATGGCACTTCCTTCAGAAAAAATATCTTCCGCCTGTTTGGTAGAGGCAATTGGTGTAGTATCTCCCAAATTGTACTTCAGAATTTGAGAAGAACCTTTCTGTCCGTCACTTTCATAAACTGTATTGCCTTCAAGCTGAAATCCCTGAACAAAATTTGCCGGATTATGCGGATATTCCGCTACAATCTGATACGTGATATTCTGTACAGGATTTTTGGTAAAAACATTAATGGTAGCATCCTGATACAACGTTTCTCCGCCTTTTGTTTTAATATTGAAAGTTACTGCATTATCACCTAATGTAAAATATTTGGAATCTACAACAAGATTAGAAGTCTCTTTGTCTCCAAAACTAATCGAGATGCTTTCTGCATTGTCTAAAACTTCTTTAGGAAGGTCTAATTTATCACCAAAATGATACCCTTTAGCTTCCATAGAATTGTTGTAGTCTGCTAAAGAATTCAATATCTTTTCATCATTTTTACAAGAAACGAACAGGAGCATTACTGCAAAACCTGCTATTATTTTATTTTTCATTATTATTTCTAAATATTTTCCAAAAATAGCAAAATTTATTCCTCTTTACTAATTTCAGATGTGGGGGATCTATCTAAAGCACAATATTATTTTTTGGAGAAATTGCAGGCGGAAGATCTGTCTCATCCAGCATATCTCTCATATCAATTTCTATAGTGCGGCTAATCTGCGTAATGGGAACATCATTGGGACTTCCTTCAAAAGGATTTACCGAAGCTTCACCCACACTGTCTAAGGTGTGAAAACACCACGTCACCAATAAAGAAAACGGAATATTGAACCATAAGGTATAATTTGCCAACAAAGTTCCCTCTCCCATTTTATCAAATTCTTTTATCAACCCGAACGGAACGAAAATGATAAATAACATCAGAAGATACGTTGTAATAGAAGAAAAATTTCTGGGATAAGGAAAGTTTTTAATTCGCTCTGCTTTCCCCTGATTATCGGTAAACTTTACCAATTGCTGATTGATCTGCGACCATTGGAAGTCATTAATTTCACCTTTTGCGTACGCTTCCGACAAATCTTTACTCTGCAAAGCCATCAATTGTGTTGCTCTGTTTTTTTTGCTTAAAATATATTGAAGTTCTTCGGCAGAAAGGTAATTTTTCAGATCTGCATCCAAAGTTGAAAGTCTTTCAGGAATATCATATTTCTCGGCATATTCTTTAAACTGTTTTGTACCCATATTTTCCCAGTTTCTTGATTCTCTGAGCTGAAAACGAAGTGCCGTTAACCACGCATAATGACGATTGAACATCATTTTCACCTTTCCTGAATTTTTTTCTGATAAAGAATCTCTCAAAATATATCCGAAACTACGGCTGTCGTTAATAATAGCTCCATAAATCTGCCGTGCTTCCCAAAGTCTGCTGTAGCTCGCATTGTTTTTGAAACCGACAATGAAAGCAACCGCCGTTCCCATGATCGCAATCGGTTGCCAAGGAAACGAAATGAAAGTAAATCCTAAATAATAAATAACCGTGGGAACTGCTGATAAAATAAATAAGATGTACAGACTTCTTCTCGTCCACATGATAAATTCTATCGGTGAAAATCTTTTTCCTGAATGCATTTTTGTATTTTTAGTTTTTTAAATAAATGAGGTTTTGTTAAATGGATATAATTCCTAAAATCTGATTTGTGCATTAGATTCCAAAAATAATTTAAGAAGGAACTTTTTCTTCTAAAATATCATTTCCTTTTGTATCGAAATAAGTACAAGTCATTGTATTTAAATCCATCTTCCATCCTTGTACTCCATTTTCTGCACAGTCTCTGCAAAACGTCATATAATCTGTACCGCCTTGCTGATGAAGTTTTAGACGAGATTTAAAATGATCCAGATTTAAGTTTTCCGAAATTATTAATTGATCGTACTTGCTTCCTGTATTTGCAACGTTATTTTCAGAGTCAAAATAAGCGGTACTTCCATCCGTAACGTAAACGGTGTAATGTGAAACACCAAGATTTTTTATTGCCTGAATATATTTTGGAAAATCTGCTCCGCTTTTTACTTTTTGATGTTCTGCTTTAATTTCTTCAATTGTGAGTTTCATTTGTTGTTTTTAAATTTAATTTTTATTCTAATGTTGATTTTTTATGCTTTAAGATTATCCATTTTTATCCATAAATATTAAATCTTGACGCAAAGTCCGCAAAAATTTTCGAACCATTACCTGATGTAATTTTTAAGAGGTATTTGACTTAACAAAAGACAACTAACGGTTATTAAATTATTACGAATAATAAGTTTATAACTAAAACTAAAACCGACAAACTGTCTGTCGGTTATTTATTTTTAATTAATGAAAAAAATTTAAGGGTGTTGTTGTGTTTTTGAAGGATCATCATAATTTACCATCCAGTTAATCCCGAATTTATCGGTAAACATTCCGAAATAAGCACCCCAAAAAGTATCAGCAAGAGGCATTGTAATCGCTCCGTCTTTAGAAAGTCCGTTAAAAAGTCTATCCGCTTCTTCTTTAGAATCTGCATTGATAGAAACAGAAAAATTGTTCCCAACTTTCAGACTTGCAGCCCATTCTCCACCTGTATCACTTCCCATCAACATCGTTTCTTTAGAAATTGGCAAAGTCACATGCATAATTTTGTCTTTATCTTCCTGAGACATTTCTTTTCCGTCTTGCGGAGGCATTTCGCCAAAAGTTCCGATGTAAGGAAATTCTCCCCCGAAAACAGATTTGTAGAAATCGAAAGCTTCTCTACAGTTGCCGTTGAATGTTAAATAAATATTTACTGTTGCCATAATATAAGTTTAAATTAAGTTATTTGTTAATCGTAAAATGGATTTTATCTATGCTGATCGATCAGGATCATATTTCCGTCGGGATCTTTAAGAAAAATATGTTCGGGTCCGGAAGTTGTTTCGTCTGCTTCTTTTTCCAGTGTCACATTATTTTCTTTTAAATGCTTTTGAATTTCCCGCACATCATCAAAAGAATTAAGGTTTTGTGCATTCTCGTCCCAACCAGGATTAAAAGTAAGCATATTACCATCAAACATTGCCTGAAAAAGCCCTATTAAAGTGCTTCCGTTTTTCATGATAAGATAATTACTCTCCAAGTTTCCGCCCATTTGACTGAAACCTAATTTTTCGTAAAAATCTCTTGATTTTTCTAAATCTTTTACGCTCAAACTAATAGAAAAAGCTCCTAGTTTCATCAGTAAATTTATTTTTTATTTAAAGCAAATTTATATCCTACAAAAACTAATGCCCAAGATATAATTCCCAAAAACCAGAACCAAATAGGTGTGGGAAGAAGTGACATCATGTAAATAGACTGTATCAGAAAAATAGCTCCGCAAATCAAAGCATATATATTTTTTCCGTCTTTTGCAATTTTAGTAGAAACAAATCCCGAAACCAAAGCTGCAACAGAGTAAGAAATGATTACAAAAAACAAAGCCATAAACGGTGCAGTTTCTACATAATTTTTCATGGCTTCCATATCATCACTCTTCATTCCTTTTGGCATCGGATAAAAATAATGACTAATCGTCTGAACGATTCCTACACTAAGTCCGCCGGAAATTATCCCGACAATTACTGCGAATATTTTTCTTAACATGATTATTGGTTTTTTAAGATCGTTTTAAAATTTAAAGTTCCATCATAGCTTTTCCAATTACCAATCAGCTCGATGAAAGGATTTTCTATTTTCTCAGTTTTTTTATTCCAATTAAATGTGTAAATAAATTTCCCTTTAAAAATACCGGAATGTTTCCCTTTATTTTCTTCAGCTAATTCGTAATCACCATATACAACGCCTCTTTTCTTTCCGTCTTTATATTTGGTAATGGTAAATTTACCTTCATATTTAGATCTATTTTTGTCTACAACTGTGTATCCTGAAACAAAATATTCCTGATCGTTTTTTCTGTTCTGCTCAGAAATTTCAATTTGAAGTTTAATCGTTTCATTTTCATTACCAATAGTCCCGATGTACGGTTTTGAATTATTTATCCAGACGTTTGCAATATTCGGCATTTGAGCCAGCGCAAAATTGGAAATGAGAATGAGAAGAAATAAAAGTTTTTTCATTTTTGTTTTTTTATTTAAATATAACTTTAGAAATATCATTATGTGAAAAATTACTGAACCAAACGTCTGATTCTTTTCCGCTATCTAAATTTTTCCATATTCCTTTAAAAGTCGTGCTAGAAAAATTCCCCCTTTCATTTTCATTTTTCAATGTCTGAATACGAAATTTTCCTTTGAAGAATCCATCATCAATATCCGGTTGGTTCCCATTCAGCTGAAAATCACCAAATATTAATAAATTATCCGGAAGATCTTTGTCATTAAATACATAATTGAAAGTAAGTTTTCCTTCGTAAGAAAATGTTTTACCATTTGTTGTATAGATTCCTTTCACAAAATAATTTTCCGGTTTTTTTGCATCTTTAACGATAGAAGTAAACCGCACATCTATTTTTTCATCAGCAATTTTGCCGTCAAAACCTAATTTTTCATTCAATAAAATTTTACTGAAATCCTGATTTTTCAAAGGAAAATCATTGGTCTGTGCATAGAAAGTAATAAAAGGAAAAAATAAGAATAAAAGTATTTTCATCCTGATAAATTAAACTCCAAACTGAGACAAATGGTGATTCAGATGTTTTGCAAACATATTATTCCATTCACGGGACGATAATTTCCCGAAAGAAAAAGATTCTTTACCATCAAATGCAGCAGGTCCTAATTGCTGGGTTTTTTGAATATACCCGATTAATCTCTTCTTTTCTTCATCAAAATCTCTCCTTTCTTTGATCAAAAACTGTGGTGCTGTAGGTGAATCTCTGGGATAAGCTTTTTCGCCGACAACTTTAGACTTAACAAAATTTTTCAGGATAAATTTGGCAATTGCTCCTGGTTTTTTGTGTTTCTCTGGTTCGTAAACCATTTCGTACGTTATACAACAGTGCGCCAACATTTGATCTACCGTCATTCTTCCCCACAAACCGTGTGTTTCTTCTACCAGATTATTTATTCTATTGATGTAATTCTGAGCGTCTTTCGCATCAAATACGTTTTCCATAGTTTATTAAATTGTATAGTAACAAATATAATATTATTTCACATGATTTTAATTTCTTTTTTATTCTTAAAAGTGAAATATTCAATTTCATTACAAATATGACAAATGATGATTTCATAAAAAAACCTCTTTACAAAACTTGCAAAGAGGTCTGGTTTTATTTGAATGTAAATTCTATTTCTGAATTGCTTTTTTCATTACAGAATCCGGACGCAAAACTCTATATCGTACTTCCAAATCTTTAGGAACATAAAAAACCAAAGGTAATTTACTGTTATATCGTACAATTTCCGGTTGTAGAGAAACGAATTTCTTAGTCTTTTTCTGATCTGGACAAGCCATTAAAGTTCCGCCTGTTTCACCGGTAGACTCTACATCATAATAGTTATAACCCCAACCTTGAAGATCCTGAGTCATTACTTTTCCCATTAAAAAATGTTTATTACAATCCAGCATTTTTTCTGTTCCCACAAAAAATTCTACTTTCAGATCGTTTTCATTTTTAGCAATCGGAAGCTGAATAAAAACCTGTTTGTAGCCTTCCTTAGCTTTAGGAAACATATCAATTTGTAGTTTCTCAAATTTTTCTGTTTTCTTTTGAGCCGAAATATTTCCAACTAAAAACATCATCAATACAGCAGATACGGTTTTTAAAAATTTCATAATTAAAGTGTTTTAAAATGATCAATTCCTTAAAGTCAAAAACTATTCCGCAATTTCCACATTTGTTCCTTTTGTATGACTATTCATCTGCGGCGCATAATAGTTCTGGATTGTTGTAATTCCATTAGAGAATTTACCCGAAGCATTCGCAACGTAATCGTACTCAAAAACATATTTTCCTTTTGGCATATATTGAATATAAAAATTGGTTGATGCATCTTTTGTAGACTGATAATATCCTAAACTGTTTTTCCACTGATAACCGGAAATTACATTCAGCGGTTCAAATCCTGCAGCTCTCATATCTTTGATGTGGATAAACTCCATTGGTCGATCTGTATTCAGAATCATTCTCACCGTCACTTTATCACCAACTTTCAATGGTGTTTCAGAAGATATTTTCTGGAGTTCTTCACCATTTACTGTTTTGACTTTTTTGTACAATTCTTTTGAAACTGATATATAATTCTCAGAAGATTTTATTTTATCCAAATTCTCATAATATTGCCAGAATAAACCTCCCTGAACAATTCCTGCACCTGGTTCTGTAACCGTAACAGTCGCTAAGTTTTTATCTAAAACATCTGTTTTTATAGCAGATTTTACATAACCTGTTGCCTGAGTCTCCGGTCTAAGTTCTTTTCCGCCCCAAATAATAGTTGCTTTGTCGCTTTCTGATGTCGTCCAGGATTTTCCTGAATTTAAAATCGTAAAAATAACTTCTGAAGTTCCTCTTGAGCTTCCCCACGAATTGACTTCTTTCTGCGTAATCAACCAGATTTTCATGTCTTCGACGAATTTTTGATCGTTCGGTTTCAGTTTATTGAAGGCTTCCAAAGCTCCTGCATGATTCACTACTTTTGAACTAAACCAACCCCAATCGTCAAGATTCTGTTTCCAGTAAACACCCTGAGTTTTTGAATCTACAGAAGTTTCTTTTAAATAGTTTAATAATTTATCCGACACATCTTTCAAACCATAATCATTCATCAATAACGCTGCACGATGCAGTCCGAAGAAGGTGAAATCTGTAATTTTTGCAGTTTTTGCTTTCTGTTTCACTAAAGTTTTTATTGTAGCTCCTTTTCCTTTTAATGGATAATCTTTCTCCCAGTAATTTCTTGTATCGAGATAATCTAAACTCCAGTTTGTCCAGATGTTTTCTGTTTTCACATCATAATATTTATCAATTTCATTATCTACATATTTTACCAAATTGGCAACCAATTCTTTCTGTTCTGAATTTTGATAATCTTTTACTTTATCTTTCAACCAAGAATTGATTTTTCCTAAGTTTTTAAGAATATACAACGAGGTAGAATATGAACTCGGATAGCCGGAATACCAAGAAAAACCACCATCCGGATTTTGCAGTTTTTTGAAATCTTCCCAATCCTGATTGATCGAATTTTTCATCGTATTGGCATCAAACAACAAGGCCAATTTTTCCATTTGTTCTGTTTCATTCTTACTTTCCAAAACCCACGGAGTTTCCTCTAATAACAATTGTTTCAACTCCTGATTTTTCTCAAGATTTGAATTTAATAATCCTTTGCTTTGATATTCTTCAAAAACAGTTTTCAGTTTTGGATTGGCTTTAAAAATTTCTGAAGCCAAAACATCGGCAAACCATTTATTAAAGACAACATCGGCAGAATTATTCTGATCGTTTTTCAGACTTGGAAGCGCAAACATGATCTCCCAAATCGGATTCGTTGTGAGTTCCAGCGTATTTGAAACATTTGAAATTGTGGTTGAATTAGCATTTTTTAAATTATCTAAAACAAACGTTTTTGTTTCACCTTCTTTCACAAAAACCGGAATTGCATCTGTCACCAACATTCTGTTTGGAAGAATCGCCACAGCTTTTTGTTCACCATCAGAATATTGTCCGGCTTTTGCAACCACTTTTAATATAATTGAAGAAACATTATTCGGAACTTTTATTTTCCAAGTTAAAGCCGAATTTCCGTTTTCATCCAAGTCAAAATTCTGAACGTTTGAATTCAAATTAAATTTTGACGAAATATCTTCGTTGGTGAAAGCATCCAGAATCTGCAAACTTGCAGAACCGCTTAATTTTTTCGATGTTAAATTGGAAAGTTTTGACTGCAAATTCAGTTCATCACCTTCTCTTAAGAATCGCGGATAATTTGGCGTTACTGAAAATTCTTTTTGCGTTACGACTTCTTTTTCCAACGTTGCCGCTCTTGCATCTTTTGTGTGAGCTAAAAACATCAGTTTCCATTTTGTCAAAGCTTCCGGAGAAGTAAATTCAAAATTGACATTTCCTTCAGAATCTGTTTTTAAATCAGGATAAAAGAAGGCAGTTTCGTTAAGATTTTGGCGGACTTTTACGTTATCTAAATCTTCTTTTTTAATACCATAAGATCCAATAACGACAACTTCTTCAATTTTTTTATCCATTTTAACTGAATCGGATAAAGTTCTAGCTCCTCTTACTGTAATCCCGGGAGCTTGACCAGCAACATTGCTTAGCGAATAACTGCTTTCAATCTCTTCTGCGACAACCATTTTAGGTTTTGGACATCCATTATACTGAGAAGTTCCCGGAACGGTGGGACAAGCGTCATCAGAATCTGAAACACCATCTCCATCTGTGTCTGACATTCCTGAAAATATTCTGCCATCCATCCAATTGAACATTGGTAATTGTAAATACTTATTATTTGAATACGGAGTTCTTTTCTGATAATACTCTTCTCCTAATTCGTTCTGAATTGTGTAATACTGAATGAAATTATAGTAAGATCTTAAATTTTGCCACCTGTAAGTATTTATCGCAAACTGATCCAGCGACATATCATACATATTGGCTAAAACCTCAGCACTTATTTTTTCTTTATCCTTTCCAAGTACTTTTACAGACCATTTCTCTTTGCTATTTGGTTGTATTTTATCTCTAAATGTTGTGGTTTCAATAGTTAAAGGATCTTCATCGGCAATATTATAAGATAATGACTTTGTCTGAATATCATTATAGGCAACAATCTGGACCGATACATTTATCATGGATATTTTTTCATCCATCGGTGCAGTTACAGGAATTCTTAAAACTCCGTTTTTCGTTTTTTGAACAGAACTTACAACATTATTTACACCATCTTGAATAAAAACATTTACTAATGCATCTTTAATTGAAGAATACACATAAACCTCACCAATTTCTCCTCTTTTAAGCTCATTATTTTGTTGAACAGCTTCAAGATAGATATTCTGATTTTTTTCTATAGATTTCTTATTGAACACAGCAAATTTCTGCTGAGTTTTAATGGTATCATTACCTTCAATATTGAATAATTCCAACTCATAGTTTCCAGCATCAAGTTTACCTAAATTAAAGGATTCTTCATTTCTGGATGATCCGTTTAGAATTATTGTTTTGTTTTTATTGTTTTCATCATTATCATTTTTGTCATAACGATCGTGTGGAAATTTGTTGATAAATTCAGACTTTGATAAAACTGGAAGATCCTGTATTTCATCCTTAAATTGATCTCTGAATATTCTTTCAGGTGAATGAAACTTAGAGAGCTTAACGAGGTAAGATTTTTTTAGATTCTGATCGTTATAATTTCTTGTTTCAACTTTTATTTTTACATCTCTATCAGTAAAAACATTATTAATCTGATCAGCTTTTATATAATGCGAAACCGAAGCAACTTTCACGTTTGCATTCGCAGATTGCGTTTCCCCGTTAATATCCGTTGCGATTGCATTAATTGAAAAATTATCAATCTGAATTCCATCAACTCTTTCATCTTTTTTTAAATCTACTTTAATTGTAAATTCACCTTTTTCATTGGTTTTAACTTCACCTAAAATAGAATTTTCGTTACTGTAATTTCTTGGAAAGCTACTGAAATATCGCCATCTTATATTCTGTTTTCTAATTTCGTAGCTAACTTTCGTATTACTAAGAGCAACACCTGAAAACATCATTACAGAACCTTTAAGCTCTAAAGTTTGTCCGTATTTATAATCACCTTTAACAGGTTCAAAAGTGACTTCAAACTTTGGTCTTTTATATTCTTCTACATCAAAATCAATTCTTTCATCAATAAAATAGTTGGATGCATCATCATCATTATTGACTTCAATACTAAAGCTTCCGTTCAGTTTTCCTTTCGGTAGAACAAAACTTCCGTTAACAGATCCGAACTCATTTGTTTTTAATTTTAAAGACTGCAATTCTTCACCGTTTACGTCAAGTAATGTAATATTCAACGGTATATTTTCAAGAGCTTTTACGCTATTCGTTTCACCGTTCACACCGGTTAAAATCGATTTAAAATAAACAACTTGTCCTGGTCTGTAAATTTTTCGGTCAAGAAAGATCTGTGCCGTTTCTTCATTAGAAGGTTTAGAGCTTGCATAAGAATCAAATGCACCATATATTTGAAACATTTGATAACTGTTGCTTTTTGGCTGATGAAGAATATAGGTCTTGTAATAACCATCACCATTAGTTTTAGAAAGAGCAAAGATTCCGTTTTTATCTGTTTTAAGATTAGATTGCGATATTATTTTTCCGTTCGAATAATCATAAACAACAATATTTTCATTTTGATTTGATTTTCCATCATTACTTTTCACCAATTTTAGCTTATCATTAATGCTTCCTTTATCTGATCTGGAATGATAAATAATTTTATTTTCTGAGACTAAAAAATAAAAATTCTGATTTTTAAGAGCTTCCTTATCTCCATCAATAAGATATTCTGCAATATAAATTCCGGCAGGTAAAGGTTTTATTTCTAAAGAAGTTTTATGTTGCTGAAAATCTTTCGGATCATTAAGTGTGAAGTTTTCTTTTCTTACAAAAGATTTTTTAACATCAGTCAGCTTATTATTTTGAAGATAAAAAATAAGATCTTCTGCATTTTCAAGCTTATAAAGATCAATACTGAAATTTGTAACATTTTTATAATCGGCAGAAATCAGAATAGGTACATTTGGTATTATCTGTTTTTCGTAGCTAAGATTTAAGAAAGGATTTCTAATTCGGTTCTCAACGTTTTGAAGATTCACTAAGAATGGAGATTCCGGATATTGTTTTTTAGCATTTTCAATAATGCTTATTGCCTCATTCTGTTTTTTTTCATCAATCAAAAGATTAGATATATCTTCATAAATTAGAATTTTATAATCTCCATTTATGTTCGATTTAACAAGACTCTGTAATTGCACCAGTTTATCTTTACATTGATTATAGTCACAGTTCTGATCAATTTTCTCATGCGAAAAATAAAGCTTCGAGTTTCCTGAATTAGCAGTAATAAGCTTGTCATAAATAGAACTTATTTCTTTCTGATTTACCTCAAGTTCATTTTTGGTGAACAATTGAGGATTTTTTAGAAAATTTATTTTTTCCGTAGCATACCAATCATAAATTGTCGGGAAATAATCTGCATTGGAAGTATTGTAAAATACTTCTTTATATTTTTCAAATTTTATGTTCTGTAGATCTTTTTTACGAGAGTCAAATTCATTATAAATCTTTGAAAGATAATTCTTAAAATCAAGCTTTGTCCAAGTTTCGATCGTCGAGACATCTGCATTATCAATATTAGTTCGTTGGCTAATTTTCCAGCTGTTTTGTTGGAAATAATCTTTAACAAAACCAGAAACCAAAATTTTTAAAAAAAACTTGTCATCGGCTTTTAATTGATCGTCAACAGTCTGTTGCTTAGAAAAAAACTTAGACAAACCATCATTTTTTTCATCATCTGAAGTTCGATTGATGATACTGAACTCTGCTTTTAGGGTTTTAATCAGCTGTATCGCATTATTTTCTTTCATGGCACGATTTTGAAGTTCGTTTAGGAGAGGAAGATTAGACTTTACCTTGCCAGAATTGTAATTCTCTTCAATTTTTTTCCACTGAGTCGTATAATAATCCTGAGCTGAAATCCTGCTACAAAAAACAAAAGCAAGCAAAAGGAACAAAATCTTGGAAAATCTTTTCATATGTTTTATTTTTACTAAATGAATTGCTTAAAAGTACTGAAAAAAAACGTTATAGACAGCCAATTATACGTCTCTTTAATGGGAACTTTTTTTGCAGTTTTTTTCATGCTTGAGCAAAATACATTCCGTTTTCCTTCAGTATTCTTGATATTCATCACCTATTTCAGCGGATATCTTTATACCAAATACCAAAACACAAAACATTTTTACAAGATCTTCATTCTAAACATCATAGCTGGTTTTTTTTCGGCAGTTTTAATTATTTTTAATCATAATGAAATACGATTGGTAAAATGGCTGATTATTGTTATTTTGGGACTTCTCTACAATAGTTTTTTTCTTGAAACATACATCCGAAAAATTCCTTTGCTTAAAGTGTTTTATGTAGGATTCGTTTGGGCATTGGTTAATTGTTGGCTTACGCTACCAGAATTTGATATCCCTGTATTTTTTATCAGTTTCTCTTTTGTCACAGCGTTAGTTTTACCTTTTGATATTCGCGATATGAAAAGTGATACGGTAGAAACTTTCCCGAAGTTAATTGGAGTACAAAACACCAAATATCTTGCTTATCTTTTGGTTTTTATATCTGTCATTTTATCTGTTATTTATCTGAAGTTTCAATACGGACTAAGTATATTTCTAACTGCAATCATTACTTTTATCTTAATTTACTTTTCCGAAAGCAAACGAGATGACGCCTATTTTTCTTTTGGAGTTGAAACTTGCTCTGTACTTCCTTTTTTATTTTTAATAATATTGGAGTATTTTTGACGAATGATTATCAGGAAACTCTCCCTTTACAATTTCAAAAATCATTCAGAGAAAACGTTTGATCTTTCTCCGCAGATCAACTGCTTTGTGGGAAATAATGGTGTGGGAAAAACCAATATTCTGGATGCTCTGCATTACCTTTCTGTAGGAAAGAGTTTTTTGGGAAATACAGATCTTAATAACATCAAAAAAGATGAAGATTTTTTCTCCATCAATGCAGAAATTCAAAATGATGATTCCGAAGACATCATTAAAATTTCCCAACCGAAAGAAGCAAAAAAAATCATTAAAAAAAATGATAAAACGTATGATCGTTTAGCAGATCATATTGGTTACTTGCCGAGCGTGATGATTTCACCTTACGATTCTAACCTCATCTCAGATTCGGGAGAAAGCAGAAGAAAATTTCTGGATTCTATGATTTCTCAGACCGATTCCGAATATCTTTTTGGATTAATGCAATATCAGAAAACCATTCAGCAGAGAAATGCTTTATTAAAATATTTCGCCAAAAACAGAACTTGGGATAAAGATTCTTTGGAAATTTATGATGATCCCATTACAAAATCCGGAACACAGATTTATAAAAAAAGGAAAAATTTTGTTGAAAAACTCAATCCGATTGTACAGAGTTTTTATGAAATTATATCTGGAGGAAAAGAAAGCGTTTCTGTTGTTTACGAATCTCATTTACAGGAAGATTCATTTGAAAATTTACTAAAGGAAAGTCTGGATCGTGACAGAATGCTTACTTACACTTCAAAAGGAATTCATAAAGATGATCTTTTGTTTGATATGGATTCGGTTTTAATCAAAAAAATCGGTTCACAGGGACAACAAAAATCGTTTTTAATTTCATTAAAATTAGCACAGATGAGCCTAGTAAAAGAACTTACCGGAAAAACTCCTATTCTATTGCTTGATGATATTTTTGATAAATTAGATGACACTCGTGTTGCGCAGTTGATAAAACTGGTTAATCAGGAAAATTTCGGGCAGATTTTCATTACGGACACGCACAGAGAACGCACGGAAAGTGTGGTAAAGAAGATTAATGAAGAAAGTATTATTTTTGAGATATGATTAAAAACTTTTCATGTGTATTTTTGATACTATTTTTCTCTTCTTGTTTTAGTCAAAAGAAAAAAGAGAAAGATTTATTAGAAGATTATTCTGTCGCTCATGGTAAGAATAATAAAAGCTATCGACCAATTTCTTTTGGTCAAAGAATTAAAAATTATCCATTTAATAAAGCAAGTAATATCAGTATCGTTTCATATAATTTAGATTTTGCAAAAAATAATGGTTATGAAGTTCCTCTAGCTCCACCAAAAACAAAAGAAGATTCGATAAAGCTTAATGAATTTTACAATCGTCCAAAATCAATAGATTTTAGAGAAATAATAGAAACTCAATCTGAAAAAGGAATTGTAGAATCTAAGGCTTTAAATCTTGAAGAAATATCTAAAATTAGCCATATAATTTATAATACTTGTGAAAAGTACTTCATAACTATGCGTTCTCAATCAGGCTGCTTTTTTCCCAGAAATGCAATTGTTTTTTATGATGAAAATGATAAAGTTTTTGAAATAATGGAAATTTGTTTTGAGTGCGGAAATATTGAAAGTTATCCATCAAATTTTATTGATTGGGAAAGTACGTGTGAATTTATCTATCCTGAATTGGAAAAGTTTTTTAAAGATAAAGGATTGCGAACACAATATGTAAAGGAAAACTAATGAAACGAAATAAGAAAAGAGAATTTCAATCCTCAGAACTGGTTAAATCTTTTGCTAGAATTTATGGTTTTGAAGATAAATTATTAGCTTTTGAAATTAAAGATTTCTTGGCAGAATATCTTGATGAAAGTTTGTTTAATGAAATTGAAAGTGTGAATATTGACGATAAAACTATTTTCATTAAAATTAATTCTCCACTTTTAAAAAACGATTTTAAAATGAGAAGAAGCTTTTATCTGAAAAAATTTCAGGATAAATTTGGAGAAGAAAAATTTACTGATCTTCAGGTTTTGTAGTTTTGGCATTTTGCATAATGCGAGAAGTTTTATAATCAAAACTGGAACGCAACGGAATAAAAAACTTGAGCGGATTTTTAAAAAAATATCTGAATATCTCTCTATAAATCTCACTTACCTCACCAATATTCAGTTTTCTGGATCGGAAAGCCAAAAGCATCGACAAACCGAAACTTACCAAAAAATTGAAAAAGCCTATGATGAAAACCGTAAGCAAAGAAATCCAAAACGTGTAAGAATCTACAGTGAAATCTTTTCCGTACAATCCTAAAGCAAAGTTTCCTGCTGCAAAAGTAATATGACGAATATCAAGATCCAGCCCGAAAAATAAACCAATCGGCGCGGTTGCTCCCAAGAAACCACCAAACCAGAAATTAGATACAATTCCTGCCCAGTTTTTAGCATAATAATTAGATAAACTTTTCGCAAATTTCGCTCCGAACACTCTTTTGATTGATTGGTTTTTAGCAATCCGATCCGGAATCTGAAAGAACACAGAGTTATTACCAATATTCCCCGAAATAATCCCCGAAATAAAGAGATAAAAACCTGCAATACTCGCATGAAGAATAGCTTTAGAATTAAAAGGATCTAAATCTCTCAACAATTTTTCAGATTTTTCTATGGCAAGATTTTGTGAGAAAAACACATCAAGCCCATAAATAATAAGTAATGCAACCGGAAAAGCAAGCAACACATTTCCGACAAAAGCAATAAATTGACTTCTGAATAATTTGGAAACCAAATCTGCAAATTCAACGTTATTTCTTTTGGTATTTCCTTGTTCAGAAAGCACCTTGGTCATTGTAGCCGCCGTCATTGCAGGCTGTTTTGTTGCCAAAGTAAACCCCATAAGATAGATCATCACAAATCCCATTGCATAATTCAGAGAATACAGAAAAGCGTGATAAAAGTCGCTTCCCGGCATAAAACCGTATAACATCTTCAAAACACATAAAGCACCTACAATAATACCTCCACCACTTGCTTTCAGAAACATTTTCATGTATTGTTTTCGGTTGGAAGTAATATAATGAGTTCCTGTTTCTGCAGTATGATTGGTAATTAAATGTGAAATCAATCTTGTACTGTCGTTGAAGAGTTCGGAGATATTATTCTTATGAGATTTATAACGAAGAACATTCAGCATCAACTGTTTAGATTTCACAATAACATCTTCATCATTATCTATCACAAGTAATTGCACAATCTCATAGATTCTCTGCGTTTGCTGACGTATTTTCAAAAGAGACTGATTGATCTTTCCTGAAATACCATATTTGGAAGAGTTTTTGAAAGCAATATTTACAAAATCAAGACATTGCTCTACATAGATTTTTATCTGTTTGTATCTGCTGTCTTTTGAGTGTAACTGTATTTCGGGATTTACCTTAAACTCTTCTGCCAAAGCTTCCAGCTCATTTTGCAATGCCAAAAACGGATTGTCGAAATTTCTGTATTCCGGAGCCATTCTTACGACCTCAACTTCAAGAGCCATCCCTGTAACACGCCAAGAAAGAATATTCATCGAAAAAATAAGTTCTCTTTTTACCTTTTTTTTCTGAATAAAATTGGTAATCCCAAGAATATGAAAAAACTCATTGAGCTCGTTTTCGGGAAGATTATGCAGATATTCCAGATCTTTTTTGGGTCTGAAACTGATATTATCTACCATATACCAAACCGTTTTTTCGTTTTCTACGGGTGGTAAAACTTTGTTAAGAATTCTTTTCTTGAGTTCCGGAAAAAACGCATTTTCCGATAAAATATTGGCTTCTGTAAGAGATAAATTGAAAGGTCTGCCTTCAAAAATATTATGAATGTAATGTTTGAAATTCTCTGCCAAATTAGCATTTGTTTTGAAGCAGTTCAGCACGTCTGTAAAGTCCGCTTTTTTTATGCTTTCTAAAAATTCCGCAAAGGGTTCTAAAGAAAGAGTTTCGTTCTTAAAAGAAAAATATTTTCTAAGAACAACTTCAAAATTTTTTGTACTTGATGCAGTAAATTTCATTAGTGCAAAGATACTACTTCAAACTTACATTTCTCATCTGTCTCATAATCCAATTATGTTTCTTGCGTAAATAGGAAGAAGGGTTTTTAGGATCATATTTTTTTGGGTTTGGTAAAACAGCCGCAATCCACGCTGCTTCGGATGTATTGAGATCTTTTGAAGATTTCCCAAAGTAATATTGTGATGCAGCTTCTACCCCAAAAACACCTTGCCCCATCTCGATAGAATTTAGATATCGTTCTAAAATAATGTCTTTACTCCAGACTTTTTCGATAATGAATGTATACATGGCTTCAAGACCTTTCCGAACCCAGCTTCTCCCCTGCCAAAGAAAGATATTTTTTGCTGTTTGCTGCGAAATAGTACTTCCTCCTCTTAGTTTTTTACCTTTTTCGTTATTCTTCATCGCCTTTTCGATGGCGGTATAATCGAACCCATTATGATTAAAAAACTTTTGATCTTCGGATGCAATGACTGCTTTTTTCACATTATTTCCCATTTCATCATAAGAAATATAGTTGCGATGGAGTTTACCATATTCGAAAATTCCTCCTATCTGAGTGAGTGTAATGGGCGGATTGAAAAATCTTCCCCAAATAATGAATATCACGTTCAGAACAAGAACAATGAAAATAAGTTGTTTTATTTTTTTCCACATAAGCTAAAAACTTCTGCAAAAATAAAAAAATCCTGCGATCTATTGTAATTCTTTAAGATAAGTCAGTTTATAGTCAGGCAAAAGTTCTGGATGAAAGATTTTTATATAATCTTTGAGAATAATATCTGAACGTACTACTCCACTCTCAAAAAAATCGTTTGATTTCTGATTTTCTTTGGCATTGACACCATATATTTTTCCTTTGTTGAAAACCTCAAGCTTAGCATAATATGGATTGATATTCAAAAGCTCTCTTTTAGAAAGATGATTCCCTGCATTTACCCAATATTTCGTTTGATTAGATTTTGAATACACTTCCTCAAAACTCATTGTAACAGCTTTTTCTTCGGTATTGTTTTTTAAAATATAATCTGCGTTTGCGTCTGCAATATAATTGGCTGTAAAAGTTTTGCCACCTGGTAAATACCAAACATCGCCGTACATTTCGTTGGCTAATACTTTTGGCTGTGATTTAGATTTCAAAGCCAATTGTTTTAGCTTTTGATAATTTTTCTCGATTTCACTATATTTTGACTGAGCAATATTTTCTTTACCGAAGAGTTTCCCAAAAAGTTTGAGGTAAGCAGTTTTCTCTAGTGGCTTTTGCTCTAAATATTCATCCAAAAAGATGACCTGTATTCCATTAGTTTTTAAAAGCTGATAGGTATTATCAAAACTTGCAATATAATTGGTGAAAATTGCATCAGGTTTTAATGAAATTATTTTTTCAACATCATATTTCTGCTCATTTCCAACATTTTGAATTTTCCCCTGAGTTACTAAATCATGAATTTTTTCTGAATAAATATACTCCGGACTTGAAACTCCAATAATTGTATTTTCTGCACCAAGTTCAGAAATATACCCTAATAAACTTGAATTCAACAAAATAACTTTTTTAAAAGGAATCTGATTGGTTTTAAGATCATACTTAAATTTTCCCGACTCAAAGTGGAAATTTTCTCCTTCTTCTGTATAATTTAGTTTTGAAGATAAATAAACAGTATTATTCTGGGATTTTTTTTGTTCTCGTTTACAGGATATTAAAGAAAAAAATGCGATAATAAATAAAAAATTCAGTTTCATCTTTCAAAGAAAGTAAAAAAGTCTTATATTTGCAAACCTTTAAACAAGGCCTCGTGGCGCAACTGAATAGCGCATCTGATTACGGCTCAGAAGGTTACAGGTTTGAATCCTGTCGAGGTCACAAAAACCGACATTTGAAGTTTACTTCATGTCGGTTTTTTATTTTGTTCCTGACTATAAATGATACTTTTATGCAAGTGCAAAACTTTCGAAAATCCTCCTTTTAAGTTTTTGAGTTTATAAAATAAAGTATAAGTGGTTATTCCAATGAACAGAAACAGTCAATTTGCCACTGAAAATAAAGTTGATGAAAAATTACAAGAAGAATTCAGAAAGACAAAAAATTATCTTATAAATTTTAATTACAATAATGAAAATATATAAAGCCTAAATATTAAATTATCTATTTTTTTTTAATGATTGGACTATAAAAAGAAATAGAATAAAAAAAAATCCCAACTTATGTCAGGATTCTCAATAATTATTCTTCTTGGCTCTCAGTATATATTTTGGAAAAGAAATAAAAATATCTTTCTTTATTAATAGTAAATGTAAAATGGCATCAAAACCCACTTAAAGCTATTACATTTGCAATAGAATAATAAATGTAAACATCGTTCCTGTAACCGAATTTAGAAATAGTATCTGTGATTTTTACCATTAGTAACTATCGCTTTATATATTTGCACTTGTGTCATTTTTCAACTCTGTGGAGAATTTTATTGATAAACATTTCTTTAGTGAGGTCTGTACTTATTTGTGTAATCAAATTTTATTATTTCAGATTCCTGCCTCTTTTTTAATTCAGAAGATGTTCTATCGATATCGCTTTGGTATCCTGTATCAGAATTAAATTTCTGAGTAGATTTACATTGTGTAAGTAAGAAAATATGAGCTGAAATAATTAATTTTAAAATTGTTTTTTCAAATTTATTTTTTTTCATTATTTTATTATTTTATTATTTTATTATTTTATATAAATAAACTACTGATCTTCTTCTATAAGAAACCAGTAACTAGTGAAAAATATAATAACCTGAGTGAGTTTAAGATTAAACGAAGGAACTTAAGTAACTCCTTCAAATCTAATTATAATATCTAAGCAAAAACAATCTTAAACAAACTCAGGTATTGTAAGCATGAGGATTTTAACTGCTAAAATCATCCTCAAACCATCTATAGTTTCGTTAATCCAAAAGTAAAACCTTTTGTGCCTAATTCTGTTGAGCCATTAATAATAATATCGTCTAAAGTACCTCCAAGCAAAGTACCATTTGCTGCTACAGGTCTAAATGTAACCATGCGAAGCCTGTCATTGGCTTGTAATTGAGTTACAACAGTCGGTAGAGTACAAAAAACTCTGAAGTCATTAAAATTTGGCGGGATTAAGGAAACTGTTCGTGTGCCAGAAACTGTTGTCCATGTTACTCCACCATCCGAAGATTTTTCTACATTAAAAACCTGAAAAATATTTAAATTTGATGAAGTAGTGACTGACGTTCCTAAGGATGCATTGAGTTGATAAAATCCATTTTGTTTTATGGTAACATATCCTGGGTTTACTGTAGCGTCCATTGTATTCAATCGAATATTATCATTTATAGGACCAAATCTAATCACGATATGATTTCCGTTATTAAAATCGCTAAGCAAGTTATTATTTGAAGTGGTAAAAACATTTATTGCATCTATATATAAAGTTTTAGGTCCTCCTTCTTTTAAAGTTCCTACCACGCCATTTCCACCTATAAACAATGGTTTCGCATCAAGCTCAGCTAGTTCGGGAGTACTTCTGATGCGTACTTTACCTTCTATGTCAAGCTTTTCTGCTGGTGCATTCGTGCCAACTCCTAGATTTCCTGCTCCACTAAAAGTAGTATTAAATCCGGCAGTAGCTATTTCCGTGTTTTTTATTAAAGATCCGCCAAGCTGTATACTGTTACCTGTTTTTGTTAAACCATTGTCTGCCGTTACCGAAGGCGCAGAAGATATTTTTACCCAAACGACACCATCGAAATAATAATATCCTTCGGTTGTTACATTTATCGTTTTTGTCGTTGGTGATGCAACTCCCGAAGTTACATACACTATAGTTCCCTTTTGTTCTGCATTGTATAGACTATCTTTACTCGAAAGACTATTCCCTGAGATTCTTGGCGCGATTATACCGTCTATTTTAGTTAGATCCGCAGGAGTTCCCATTATATCCAGAGTAGCTTTGGGAGCATCTGTGTTAATTCCTACTTGACCAAATGAAATTGTAGAAATCAACACAAGAATTGTGGATATTTTTTCTCTCATTTTTTATAATTTTATAGTTTACTCTAAATAAACTACTGATCTTCCAATATAAGAGACCAGTAGTAACTAATAAAAAAAATATAATAACCTGAGTAAGTTTAAGATTAAACGAAGGAACATAAGTAACTTCTTTAAATCTAATTTTAATTTCTAAGCAATAACAATCTTAAACAAACTCAGGTTCTATAAGCGTATTGTATGAGGATTTTAACTGCTAAAAAATCATCCTCACACAACTTATAGTTTTGTTAATCCTAATGAATATCCTTTAGTGCCTTGAGCGGATACACCATTAATTTGAAATGAAGTTACAGCCTGACCGAGTACAACACCAGAAGCGCTCTTAGGTCTAAATGTTACTAAGCGAATCCTGTCATTTGCCTGTAGTTGAGTTACAATTGTTGGGAGAACAGAATATAACCTAACATTACTGAAATTTTCCGGAATCGACTCCCTAACTCGCGTCCCGGAAATAGGAGTCCAAGTGGTTCCATTATCTGAAGATTTTTCTACGTTAAAAGATTGGAAAATATCTAGGTCAGTTTCTGCTTCAATTACAGTAGTTAGTGATGCAGTGATCTGATAAAATCCAGAATCAGATATTATAACTGATTCTTTGTTTACCGTAGCATTTAATGTATTCAATCGAACATGAGAAGAGGAATCAAAATGAACCAAAATATCTGCTCCTGTATTAAATGCATTAGCTTCATTTGCAGAATTAGTAGTAACATTGGTTGCATCCAAAAATAAAGTTTTAGGTCCTGACTGATTAGAAGAAGACATCTTTACCCAAACAGAACCATCGAAGTAATAATATCCTACCGTTGTAACATTTACAGTTTTAGCTGTCGGTACCACTACTCCCGAAGTTACGTATACAATAGTTCCGGTTTGTGCAGTTGTATAAAGCGTATCTTTATTTGCAAGATTATTTCCTGAGATTCTTGGTGCTATGATACCATCTACTTTCGTGAGATCTGTAGGATCTCCTACTACATCAAATGTTGATTGGGGAGTTTTTGTATTGATTCCCACTTGAGCAAATGAAATTGCAGAAATCAACACAAAAATTGTAAGTATTTCTTTTTTCATAATTTAAATTTATAAGGCTGTCGCGCGTACAATAAAACTATCAATGTTACTGTTTCCGCCAAAATTCACTGTAAATGTTCCCAATCCCTGAGTATTTGTTGTATTAATAGGAGCAATAGACGCGTTTCCGACAAGACGCACAGTGTACACACCGGGAGAAAGAACCAATGATGCTGACGAGCTGCTAATGAACGTACCTAATAGATTAAACCCAGTAGTTGTGCCTGACAATGTAACAGGTATGGCAGATTGTGCGAAATTAGTACCAACAGAAATACTACTGGAGGCAGGCACCGCGGTAAAATCACAATAGGTCAAGACTCTTTTTGTCTTTTCATTGCTTTCATTGATTTTATTAGGAAATGAGTACCCGCAATTATATATGATATTGACTAGTGATCTTGCGGTCACAGTAAAAGTGTAAGTACTCAAAGTAACATCACTGGAAGGAACACTTTCAGTAGCCGTAGCGGTTGCTCCAGCAATATTATCTATACCGTAATTACCTACAAGTTCAGGTTCTTGAGAAGGAAGTGTTCTTAGAACACCATTGCTATCTGCTACCACTTTTTTTACTGTCAGGTTTTCACCAGATAAAGAATTTATACCTCTAACTCTTACATTATTATTTACATCAAGGTTTTCTGATGGACTTGTCGTTCCTAAACCAAAATTACCGTTATCCAACAAAACTGCTCTGTAAGGACCCATTCCCGCACTTGCAAATGAAGCAATCCAGTTACCAGCAGTTTTATTTTTAACAATTAGAGTGGCACCATCATCATAATCAGAAGCTAAATTAAGTCTGCTTCGAAGGTATGTATCACCATCTACATCAAGCTTTTTAGTAGGAATCACACCAAGTCCCAGATTTCCTGTTCCACTAAATGTAGTATTAAATCCTGCAGTAGCTATATCTGTGTTTTGAACTAAAGCACCTCCAAGCTGTACGTTATTACCGCTTAATGTAAGACCGTTATTTGCTGTTACTGTCTGCGTGCTGTAAGTACTGCTTGGGATAGATTTTAAAACACCACTGCCATCTGCTACCACAATTCTGTCTGTAGATAGACCTGCGTTAGTATTAATACCTCTAACTCTTACATTATTATTTACATCGAGGTTTTCTGATGGAATTGTAGTTCCTAAACCAAAATTGCCGTTATCCAACAAAACTGCTCTGTAAGGATCTGTTCCAGACCCTGCAAATGAAGCAATCCAGTTACCAGCAGTTTTATTTTTGACAATTAGAGTGGCACCATCATCATAAGCAGCAGCTAAATTAAGTCTGCTTCGAAGATATGTATCACCATCTACATCAAGCTTCTTTGTAGGAACCACACCAAGTCCCAGATTTCCTGTTCCACTAAATGTAGTATTAAATCCTGCAGTAGCGATGTCTGTATTTTTAAGTAGTGTGCCTCCTAATTGTACATTATTTCCAGTTTTTGTTAAACCGTTGTCACTTGTAACAGTTGACTGTACAGATGATAAAGGAACTTTTTTTGCAATACCTGTATTATCTAATACCATTACTCGATCATTCGTATCAATGCTAGCGTTTTCTGGTACTTGTCTGAATCTCACATTACCTTCTACATCGAGTTTTTGGGTAGGGGAAATATTTGTTCCGACTCCTAAATCTCCAGATTCGCTTAAAATCATATCAGTATCTACAATCCCACTCGTACGGAATTGGAGATTAGACAAATTGTTAGTGCCGTTTCCTTTATATTCACTAACTATAGTTGCTACAGTTTGATTATCAGTATTATTTATTCGACCTCCAAAATTCATGAAGCCCATTACTGTTGGATTAGTTAAATTAGCGGTTCCATTTCTTAAGAGACTTAATCCTGGAGAGGGAGTAGTGGTAGCAACGTCGAGTAAATTATTTGAAGAAACGAATCTCCCGTTTCCAACTACTTCTAATTTTTGAGTTGGTAATGTAGTACCAATACCTACATTTCCTGTTCCGCTAAATGTGGTATTAAAACCTGCAGTAGCGATGTCTGTGTTTTTTACTAACGTTCCACCCAACTGTATGTTATCGCCTGTTTTTGTTAAACCGTTGTCACTCGTAACAGGGTTTAGCAATGCTCCGGAATTGGATGCTATTCTATTCCATACCGTACCGTCGAAATAGTAATACCCCACAGAAGTAATATTTACTCTTTGAGAAACGTTATTTCCTCCAGACACATCCGTAATATACACTATGGCACCTCTTTGATCTGCACCGTATAAAGTGTTACCTTTATTAGTCAATTCTGCTCTGGTAAGTCTTGGTGCTTGTAAACCTGTGATATCTCCAGACAATGACAATCCGTTGCTATCGCTTTTTCCATTTACATCTAGTGTAGTTTTGGGTGACACGGTATTAATACCCACTCTGCCTTCCTGACTTTTAACTAATCCTGCTAAAAGTATAGGCATGAGTAAAATAGATTTATTCATACTTGTTTGTATTTTTATGTGCCGCAAAGTAAGCACTAATAAAGCTAATCATTAACACTGCAAATACACTTCGCACTGAAAATCAACAACATAAAAACACCTCATCACTGAAAATCAATAATTAAAATTAAACATGAAGTTTTCGGAATACACACTGCTATAACGCTTCAATGGTATAAATTAAATCAATGATCAAGCGATCTAATACAAAAGCCTAATAATTTTCATATTTAAAATCAAGCATTATAATTAAGAGCTGATGTAAAAATTAACATCTAAATACGATCAAACATTTCTGGGATTCATCTCACAGATAAAAAAACAACACTGCATTTACACTTAAAAATAAAATTTTGATCAAAAACTCCCACTGCATCAATAATAAGCAATATTGAATAATTAATTAAAAACTTAATTTTGTAAAAAAAATGCAGCGCGTAAAAATTTATCATTATAGCCTTCCTATACTTTACTAATAATTATTATTAAATTAATTTTTGACAACACATACAATTTTCATTTATACTATCAAATAAAAACATGACATTCATCAATCCTTTTAAAAAGTTATTCTGTCTTTTTTTTGTATTCCATATATTTTCTATTGAAGCCCAAAGAATTACTGTTGCAGAAATTGATATTTTGCAAAAAAAAGCAAGTAAAATAATACGGAATACGGGGGATTATAAAAAAACTGTACTACTTCAAAAAGAAATTATTATAAATTCAAAAAAAATAAAGTACAAAAAAGGTGAAATCAGGGGGTATCTAGAACTCTCAAACTCTTGCTTTGGGATGAATATGCTGAAGCAAGGCTTTTACTTCTTGGACATAGCTGAAAAACAATTAAAAGATTATAATGATAATTCTTTAAAATCACGTTTTTATTTTATTTACGGAATGTATAATTATAAACTTGGAGGATATCAACAGTCTATTATAAATTTTAACAAATCTTTGTATTTCGCTTCCCGCATTGAGGATAAAAAATTAGCTGAAAAACGTAAACAAAATGTATATGACTGGAAAAGATCCAGCTTTCTGTTTCTTAATCAGATGGATTCTGTATATAGTTGCGAAAAAAAATGTATGGCCTCACCCAGACCAAAGCTATTTTTAACAATCGCAGACAGGAATTTAAAAAAAGGCAGAATAGATTCAGCTGAATATTATATTAATAAAGCTAACAATCTAATAAAATCTTTAAATGCTCCTATGGAGGGAAAGTGTAATGTTTTAATGGCTTATGGAAAATTATATATCGCAAAAAAAGAATACGGAAAATCTTTACAATACCTTTTTAAAGCTCTCACGATAGCGAAAAAAATGAGTTTTAAGACTAGGGAAAGAGAAAGTTACAAACTGATATATGAAGCATATGGAGGTGAGAAAAATATAGAAAAGGAAAACGAATATCTTCTTAAGTATTCTTCACTTAATGATAGTTTGAATCAAGCTGAGAAAAAAGTCATAAATCTTCCAGTAGAAAAGTTTTTTAAAGAAGAAAAGAAAAACATAGAAGAAAGGAAGAAAAACTTATATTATTTTATAGCATTCACTATTATATTCTCTTTATTCTTAGTATTTATTTTAAAAAGAATCTCGAAAAATAAAAAAGAAAAGACCCAAATTGTATTGAATGAAAAAGAGGAAGAATTAGATTTTCTAAAGAAAAAGGTTGATGAAAACAGAGAACATGTATTATATCTCGCTACGAAGAACGATCCTACTTTTATTATAAAATTCAAGGAGGTTTATAGTGATTTTTATGAAGACATGTTATCAGAATATCCACAGCTTAATATTAATGACATGAAATTCATTGCGCTTATTAAACTACTTTTTTCTAATAAGGAAATTGCTACCTATACCAATGTATCTATACGAACAGTAGAATCTAAAAAATATAGAATCAGAAAAAAATTAAATTTAGATGCCAATATAGATTTTAATGAATGGATCATTAACAAATAAATACTTTTAACCGTCAAAACCTGATTTTTATGTGATAAAATACATCTTATGATTGTCCGAAATCAGTAATTACTTATTTTTCAGCAGTATTTTTGTCATTCCGCAGGAATCTCAACATCACAAATAAAACTCAACTTAGATTCCTCCGGATAACAAATGACTCATGTTTTTTTGTATTATAACTAAAAACGGACATTCGTTATATTTTTATGTTCCAGCTCAATGATATTAAACTTTTTATGAAAAGAAAAATTATTGTACGTTTTTCATTCGAATACAATCAATCATATAAAACAGAATTTTTATTGAAATTTTTTTATTGAAGTATAGCTCAAATTTCATTTAATAACTTTAGAATATTATCTATTTCTGCTAATAAAAGGTTTGAATGAAGTTCTGTTAACTTTATCAACATACAAAAGGTTTTATTTAAATTAAAATCAAAACTTTTTTTGCTTAGATAAGCAAACTGACGGTTTCAAATCGGAATGTAAATTAATTACAGATATCATCTTTAATTTCTTTAACGGCATTATTATTTTCCGAAATTAAGCAACTTCAAATTTTAAAATTAAGATGTTAATACAGACACATTCTCCTGTTGCTCCATTTCTATTTTTCTTTGCTTTATAAATTCAGCCGGACGTAAGCCGTTTATTTCCTGAAAAAGATTAGAGAAATTTGCTCTTGATGCAATGCCACACTCTTCAGCTAAGCTTTGAACTTTAAAACGTAAGTATTGAGGTTCATCAAACATTAACTGCGTAATGTAGTTAATGCGTAAAGTGGATATATATTTGCTGAAATTCATTCCGGTAATATCATTAATATATTGCGAAAGATAATACTTATTGGTTTTGAAAGCTTCGGCAAGTTGTTCTATTGTCAGACCGCTTTCCTTAAAACCTTTATTTTCTTCAAATTTTTTCAATTTCGTCTGAATATCAAAAAAAACATCTTCACTTAGGGTATGTTTTGATTGCGGAGATATATTTTCATAAGGAATATCTATGAACTGTAAATTCTGCTGTAATTTTACTTCAAGCTCTACATATTTTTTTTTGATCTCTATTGCATGATTATAATATGATCGAATTATTATAGACAAAATAATCACAGTTAGTACCAATATAATGATTGCTATAACTCCCCACTTATTTTTAGCTTCTAATTTGATTTTGGCTTCTGAAAGAATTTCACTGTCGTAACCTTTATGAATTCTTGAAGACAAACTTGGAAATTCTTTCTTCAAAATATTATCTACTTTAAGCAAATCTTTTGTGTAAGATAATTCTTTGTCTTCGTTTTTATTTTTTTGATAATGAGAAATCAGTAATTCATAATTTTCCTGCAACTCAGGAAAAAAGAATTCCCTTTTTTTAAATATGGAATCAACTTTTACAAACTGCTTAATAGCTTCATCTTCTTTCCCTGTTTTTAACAGGCTCTTACCTATATAAAATTCAGCCACAGAAATCCAGTATACCTCATCATTTTTTAATAATATTGGCAACGAATTTTTGAGATTTTTTATTGATGATCCGTATCTTCTGAAGTAGTAGTCAGAAATACCTTTGCTCTTTAAAAAATAATTTCTTTCCTTAATGAAGTCATTAAATTTATCTGTAAACTGTAAACCAGCGGTAATTAAAGAATCAGCCGATTTATAGTTTTCAAGATAATGATAACATACTATTGCCTGATGAAGACTGTTTAAATAACCTTTGCTATCATTATAAACCTGACTGGGATAATTTTTCTCTTTGGTTTTAGGCTCAAAATAAGAAATACATTCATTAAAATGTGTAACGGCTTCATTATAATATCCCAGATAACTTTTTACCAAGCCCATCTGATATATAATTTTAAACCTTAAATATTCGTTCTGTATGTTTTTTGAATAATGGTGTGCTTTCAGAGATTCATCCAAGGCGGCATTATAGTTTTTAAAATAAAAATAGTAAATACTGCCTTTGTACAAATGTGCAGATGATATCAATTCCCTATCTTCAGATCTTTTTGCTGCTATAACAGCACTGTCTGCATATTGTAGTTTTACTCTCTTGTCAGATGAATAATAAGAATAGTCTTCATAGCCTTGTTTGAGCTCAATAAAGTTTTTTTCTTGTCGGGCTTTCCTTATATATCTGCTTACGTAAGGTAAAGCCGTCTTATCATTTTTTTCATAGCTATCATATACATTTCTTAGCTCTTCATAAATACTTTGCCCACTTATTTCCCCGAAAGGAAAAATCAAAAACGAAAACAATAGTTTAAAAATCCATTTTCTTATTAACATTTGGCTCGTTGAGTATTTGGTGAAGTCCAAAAATAACTAAAATTATTTATAAATGGAAAAAAAAAGAAAAGGTGTGTAAAATAAATGAAAATATATAATTTTTTTATAATCAATAATTTAAATGTTTCAATACAGAAATTTTCCAAATTAGTACGTTGTGATTTAGCAGTTTTTCATATTGAAACATACATATTTTGTAAAACAATATTTTAGCAGATAAATTTGGTAGCAGAATTCAAAAAATAATCCTGGTACCGGGATAAACTTCAAAAGCAAAAAAATGAAAAAGTTTATCTCTTTATTGGCAATTAATGCCATCATATTTTCAGTAACAAGCTGTAGGGAAGTAAATGAAATAGCTTCGATTCCTGAATCTGACTTTAACACAATAACAAACAAAAAAACTAACTCATTAAACTTAGAACAAAAAGCGAAATCAAAAGATAGCTCTAATGTAGAAAAAGATAAAAAAGATCCACCGCCAAAAGATAAGTTTGAGTGGTAAAATCAGTTCAAATATTATTCCACTTGAGAATTACAAAAACAGATAACTGTCTTATCATCTGTTAAAATATTATCAAAAGATTTATCATTCTATTGAATTTAGTAGTGGCCAATACAAATGCAATGGATTATAAATAAATTAAAAATTTTTAACCAAGAACAAAGTAAAAGTTCCCGGCTTTGGCTCTTAAAAACACTAGGGAATACCAAATTTTATTATGAAAAAAGTAATCTTATTAGCAAGCGGGGTTGTTATTATGTCGCTTATGTCATTTACCGGAAACAAAAATGAAGACATCATTGAAGTTAAAGGAAATGTGATCACAGTTAAAGACACAAGAAAAATTTCTAAGAAAGACATGAAATTTTTAAGTGAAAAAATTGCGGGATGGACATATTGTGACAGGTATTCTTCATCAAGAACTTGTGAGACTAAGAACAGAACTTTTCCCAGTACAGCTGTGGAAAGAGCTGAAGTTGAAAAAGTTATTGCAAAATATCAGTAAAATGTAAATTGAAGAGTTGGGCTGAAAAGTCAGCCCAACTCTTCTTTTTGAAAAACTTGTAATTATGAAAAGAATATACATTGAAATTACCATATATGTCTTGATCATTGCAAAAGTAATTCTAATAGGTATCACCTCAACCTGTTCAGCATTCTGTGAATTTTACAAGTATGAAGAACCAGACATCATTAAAATGCTGTCACCTCGAAGAGGCTATGAAAACACTTTGACATCATACTTGGGATTTGATACCGGTTATGGTTTTTTCGCCCCAAATGTATCAAGCAACTTCATAATATTAAGTACTGATAAAAAAGAAAATAAAACATATTATTCTTCAGATTTACTTGAAACAACCGAAGGGAAATTAAGATTTTTAAGCGTCAATGATATTTTTCTCAAAAACATAGCCAACGACAAAGAAAAGATAAAAGTAAATCATATTGTTTTAAAACAGATCAATAAATATTTTGAAAAAAAATACAACTCAGAATTTGAAACATTTGTTTATTTATATGACTATCCAAGCCTAAAAGATTTTAAAAAAAATAAAGATGAAAATTTAATTAAAGTTGATAGCATAAAATGAATAAAATACTTGTCTTCGCCAATCAAAAATTTTCTGAGAATTTTGTTGTGTTTTTCAGAATTTCCATCGGGCTTATTGTACTGCTTCATTTTTTGTCCTACTGGCAGGATTTTGAATTATTATATACCGATAAAAGCATTGTACCAACAGACCTACAGAATTTATATGGAAAATATAACATTATCACAATTGACGACATTTTAGCATTTTTAAATAAATTTTTCGCCTATCACATTTCAATATTAATTTTTAAGATTCTGTACATTGTTTTGTCTGTAAGTATAATACTGGGTTTTTTTAGCAGAATAAGCTCGCTGTTACTTATCATATTACAGGTATCTTTCATTAAGTATGGTACACTTCTACACTACGGTGCAGATTTTTTTACAACGATGTCGTTATTTTATATTTTTATTTTTCCGACAAGTTCTTATTATTCTTTGCAAAAAAAATATTTTTCAGGCTCGTTAAAATTTATACCGGATCAATCATTATCTCTTTGCAAAAGATTAATTCAGGTTCATTTATGTATTGCTTATTTCTTCTCAGGATTTGATAAAATATTAGGTTTTAATTGGTGGAATGGGGAAGCAATATGGAAAGCGATACATTTGCCAAATTTCAATCATTTTATAGATTTAGGCTCTTATATTTCTAATCCTCTATTTTACATAGCAGCAGGATGGTGCACAATATTGATTGAAATTTTATATCCCATATTTATTAATATTAAGCATACGAGAAAAACCTGGCTATTTTTGACCATAGGAATGCATTTAGGAATAATTATTTGTTTTAATTTATTCTTTTTTTCCGCCATTATGATTACTTGGAATTTAACGTCTTATTATTTTGATTATTATGAAAACGAAAACATATAAAATCACTCTATTAATCCTTTTAGTGTTAACAAACTCATTTTTATTTTCACAATATAAAGTGATCTATGAAATGAAATGGAAATCTGACAAAAAAGATTCAACTTATAATAATGAATTGTGTGCTTTGGTTATCCATAATGAAAACACAGCCTCTTTTCAAGCTTTGGAAAATTTTAAAAGAGATTCTTTACAAACTGCTATCGTTAAGGAATATTTTAAAAACCAAAAAGGTAATCTGCGACTGCCTGATGACAGAACTGATGCCAAATTTTCATCCATCATCATTAAAGATAGATCAAGTAAAAGTATTTCTGTAGAAGAAAAGTTGTTTACAAATGTTTATGTAACTAACTGTAAACAATCTCTCAACTGGAAATTGTTAAACAGTAATGAATCAAAAATTTTTGGATATTCCGTGAAAAAAGCAAAATTAAATTTTGGTGGAAGAAACTGGACCGCTTTTTATACAACAGAAATTCCTTTTCCTGATGGACCTTATAAGTTTGGCGGACTTCCAGGACTCATTTTGAAAATATATGATGATACAGAAAATTATCATTTTGAAATAAAGGGAATAACAAAGGAAGTTAATAACCTAGAAGAAAGAAATTTCAGCTATAATACAGTAAATCTTACTCCTAAAAAATGGATTCTGTTCTGGAGTAAATACAAAAATCAGCCTTCAATGATTTTTGAGAATCTGAATACTGAAGATACAACTTTTGTTATTGACGGACAGGACGTGAGTAATAAAGATGTCAAAGCTTCTTATGACAAAAGAGAAAAAGTAAGATTAGGTTATTTTGATAATTCCATAGAGTTAATTCCGTCGTGTAACTAATACATTTAAAAATAAAAAATTTGTTACGACAATTATTGTCCAAACTATATCCTATTTGTTAAACAGATCTAAAAATTGGATTGGTTGAAAGTTATTCAAATAAAGCAATATACCACCTTAACATATAAACAAAGCATTAGGAATTGATAAAGCTGTCGCAGAAAACAGATGGCATCGTAAAACAATCGATGGAATTATGCTCATAAAACCCTATGTAACCTGAGTTTGGTTTTAAGCTCAAATATCATTAACACTCTTAAATATTGATTTTTTTAAAGGAATAGTCTTAGGCGTAGTTATTCTAAAATCTTTTATCTTTTTTATTATTCAATGCTATAATTTTTCTCAAAAACATGAATATTTATATTCCTTTAATCAATTTCAGACCGATTAAGAAATAAGACAAAATTAAAGAAAACATTGAAGACATTTTGGATAAATGAAAATACTAATGATGCATCATATCATCTTCCACGCTTTTTATCGGAATGTGTATTGCTAATTTAATATTGATTTTATGATCCGTTAATGATGAAAATATTACAATAACGTGAACGGTAATAATCGCTTATCCATCCTTCTTAAATAGCTTTAAAATACATTGCTGATCATTATCACAACCTCCCCAACAACTCTGCTTTTTTCTCATTAAATTCATCTTCAGAAATTAAATCATCTTCTAAAAGTTCTTTTAATTCTTTTAATTTCGATTTGATATCTTCCTTTGAAACGGATGAGTTTGATGTTAAATCAATGGGGTTATTGGCTAGTTGATTTTGTTTTGGAAAAATATCGTTAGTTGGATTTTGCTGTAAGATCATAACAGAAATTTCGTTAAAACCTCTTTGATTGGCATAATCTAATGGTTTTTGTTCGCGTACATTGGTAAGGTTTATATCGGCACCGTGTTTGATTAAAAGAGCAACAAAGTCTTTTTTCCCATTGGAAGCTGCATAATGCAAGGCTGTATTTTCCGATTCGTCTTGAATGTTCACATTGGCTCCGTTTTTTAATAGTAATTCTACCATATACAAATGACTGTTTTTTACCGCCAAATGCAATAAACTTTCACCTCCAGAAGTATAGCTACTGCTCAAATGATACAAACTATCTGATGATAAATCTTGAGCGCTTTCCACAAAATCGAGGTAGCTTCCCAAAGTGACTGCTCCTCGTGTAGGGGTTTGAAAATTGACATCCAAACCCTGCTCCAAAAACAACTGCACCATTTGCTTCTGGTTTTAAGCACAGGCATAATAAATGGGCAAAATTCCGTTTTTACTGGTCTGAAAAACATCGGCTCCAAACTCTAAAAAATAATTTGGTAAGCATTATATTATTATTGGAACACGCAAAAAGCAAAGGTGTTGTTCCGCTAAAATTAGGCTCATCAGCCGCAATTTCTTTTTAATATAGGACTTAGTGTGTAATAGGTTTGGGTTTCCATATTGGCTTGGTGTTTAATGTCATCATCAAACGTAATGGTTTTGAAAATCTGCACGTTTTGAACTATTTTTTTGTAGAGTAAGAAATGCCTTTTTAAAATATTGAATCATTCAAATTGAATTTCCTTCTGTCACATTCATAGCGATATACTAAAATTGCTCATTTTGAAATTCAAAGATTAATCGATATATTTTTCACTTCATTTATAAGTCATAAAAAATCACGTCACTTATTTAAAGCAACGTGATGTAAATTTATCATTTAAATCATCTCATTATCAGATAATTAAATATCTATAATGGATTAAAGTAACCTGTCAAAATGAATAGGGAGATCATAAATTCTCTTTCCGGTTGCATGGAAAATTGCGTTTGTAATGGCAGGAGGCATTCCTACTCCACCGATTTCGCCTACTCCTTTTACTCCCAAATCATTTACAAATGAATCATTTTCTTCCACAAATACCACTTGCAGATCATGAATATCTGCATGGACAGGAATATGATATTCACCCAAATTGGCATTCATATATTTTCCCAACTCATGATCGAGTATGGTTTCTTCGTGCAGAGCTTTGCTGATTCCCCAGATCATGCCTCCCAAAACCTGGCTTTCTGCTGTTTTAGGATTGATAATTTTCCCTGCTGCAACGGCTGTAACCGCTCTTTTTACTTCAATAATTCCCAACTCTTCATCTACTTCTACCTCAACGAAAACCGCACTGTGAACGGCTCTGGCTTTTTTTCCGTACTTTAGTGGGTTGGGCATTGCAGAATTCGTGGTTCGAATTGCTTCTCCGCCATTTTTTTTGAAAATTTCTTTGACATCCACCTGTATTTCAAGCTGATCTTTTACGGTAATAAAACCATTTTTGAATATAACATCTTTAAAATTTACATTTTTTAAAACAGAATCTTTCAAATCTTTAGCTCTTTCGAAAAGTTTCTTATTTAAAGCCTGACAGGCATTCTGTACCGCAGGTCCCACTGTTGCCGTAGTAAATGATCCTCCCTGAATCGGAGCAAACGGCATCTTACTGTCTGCATACGAAAACGTAATATCTTCCATGGAAAGTCCCAGTTCATCTGCCGCAATCTGCGTCATGATCGTCTTCGTTCCGGTTCCGATGTCGGTCACGGCACTTTTTATTTCAACTTTTCCATCCGCTGTCATAATCGCTTCCGCACGTCCTAAAATCCGATTGGCATCCCAAATTCCGGTAGCCATTCCGTAGCCCACCAGCTTATTTCCGCGCTTCATGCTTCTGGGTTCAGGATTTCTATCTTTCCAGCCAAATTTTTCTGCTCCTTCCAGATAACATTTTCTGAGTTCCTTGCTCGAATATTCCTTATCACTGCTTTTATCAATTTCTGAATAATTGATAAGCCTTAATTCCAGCGGATCTATATTTAATTGATAGGCAATTTCATCCATTGTTACTTCCACAGCGTGCATTCCGGTACTTCCGCCCGGTGCTCTCATATCAAGCGGACTGTAAACGTCTAACGGAACAATTTCATGTTCCAGCAAGGTATTTTCTGCGGGGTATAGCATATTGGCCCAGTTCACCACAATTTCCACATAATCTTCAAATCGCGAAGTTTCCCCAGTTGCTTTGTGATAAATTGCATTGACTTTACCTTCTTTATCCGCACCGAATTTTGTATGCTGCAACGTCGGAGGTCTGTGTCCGATCATGTACATCTGAGCACGATCCAAAGTGACACGAACATTACGTTTTAAAGCCAGCGAAGCCATTACCGCCATAAAAAGCTGCTGCTGCGGACGAAGCCCCGAACCAAAACCACCGCCTACAAACGGTGAGATGACCTGTACATTTTTCATTTTAAGCCCGAAAACATTCGCAACATACATTTGGGAATTAATCGTTCCCTGTGTTTTATCGTAAATAGTGAGTTTATCTTTTCCTTCGTAGATCACGGTGGAAGCATACATTTCCATAGGATTGTGATGCTCGGTTCCGTGGCTGAAATGGCTGTCGGTTTTTATCAACGAATTTTCATATTCTTTTTTGAAATCACCGGTAGGCTTTGGCGGAGGCGGTTTCAGCAGCGAAGCCAGTCCTTTTTTAGGATCTCTGGCTTTTTCAAGATTTTTCTTCAGATCCGTTTCAAAATTTTCGTCTTCTTCATAAACCACTTTTATTTTTGCTGCCGCATAACGTGCCATTTCAAAGGTTTGTGCAACCACCAAAGCAATCGGTTGTCCGTTATATCGGATTATATTATCTTTAAGAGGTTTAAAAACAGTTCCGGGAGGAGCATCCATATCGGCATACTGAAAATCAAACCAGGCAGTTGAAGGTTTATTTTCATGGGTGAACACCTCAATAACTCCTTCTAATTTTTTTATTTCTGATGTATCGATGGTCTTGATTTTACCTTTTGTGATCGTGCTGTTGACGATGTACCCGTACAACAAATCCGGAGCATAATATTCTGCTGCATATTTTGCACTTCCTGTCACTTTCAGATGACCTTCAAGACGATTTATTGATTGTCCGACAGATGGTGTATTTTTCATAAAATTTTCTTTAGCATTCATAATAATTTATAAAGAAGGCTTAGCACCCGGTCTCTGAGACGCCGGATCAAGAGCCATCATACAGTTTCTGACGATTGCTTTTTTGGCAAGATTAATTTTAAAACTGTTATGCTCAAAACCTACGGCTCCTTTCAAAATAATGTCAGCCGCAGCCGCAAAGTTTTCCGGATTTGCTTCTTTATCTGTTAAAAAATCTTCAGCTTCTTTTATACGCCACGGTTTGTGCGAAACACCACCCAAAACAATTTTTGCTTCTTTAATTATTCCGTTTTCCAGTTCCAGACCAGTAGCCACGGAAACTAATGCAAACGAATAAGAACTTCGGTCTCTTAATTTCAGGTAAGAATAATTTTTTGAAAATCCTTTTTCAGGCAGTTCAATTCCTGTGATAATTTCTCCTTTTTTCAGGTTATTATCGATCTCCGGAGTATCTTCTGGAAGTCTGTGAAAATCTGAAAATTTCAATGTCCGATCTCCATCCGTTCCCGATATATGAACAACTGCCTCCAAAGCTGCTAGAGCAACACACATATCCGAAGGAAAAACAGCAATACAGTTTTCGCTGTGTCCTAAAATTGCGTGAATTCGGTTATACCCTTTCATCGCAGAACATCCGGAACCAGGGTTTCTTTTATTGCAGGGAGTGTGAATATCATAAAAATAATAACATCGGGTTCGCTGTAATAAATTTCCGCCATTGGTCGCCATATTTCTGATCTGCGCTGATGCTCCTGCCAAAATAGCTTTAGAAAGAATCGGATATTTTTCTTCAATAATTGGATGATACGCTGTATCTGCATTCGTCATTAAAGCACCAATACGAATTCCTCCGTTATCAGATTCAGTAATCTCAGCTATTCCATCGATCGGATTAATATCGATTAAAGTGTCTGCCTCGGTAACAAAATATTTCATCAGATCGATGATATTGGTACCTCCGGCAATGATTTTATTTTCTTCATTTGCATAAGTCAATGAAACCGCTTCATCAACACTATTGGCTTTTGTGTAGGAAAAATTATTCATAAAGACCTTGTTTTACTGCCATTACAGCGTTAATAATTCCTCTGTTGGCACCACAACGGCAAAGATTTCCGCTCATGAGATCCTGAACTTCTTCACGGGTATTCGCTTTGTTTTCATTCAGTAATCCTATGGCACTGCAGATCTGTCCCGGAGTGCAATATCCGCATTGAAAAGCATCGTGATCGATAAAAGCTTTCTGAACGGGATGCAGGTTTTCACCGTCGGCAATCCCTTCTATGGTCGTAATTTCAGCATCATTTTTCATAACGCAGAGACTAAGGCAGCTTAATACTCTTTTGCCGTCAATCAGAACCGTACATGCGCCGCACTGCCCATGATCACAGCCTTTTTTTGTTCCGGTAAAATGCAGATTTTCTCTCAGAGCATCAAGAAGTGATACCCATGGAAGTACATCCAGATGATGTTCCTTTCCATTTATTTTTAATGTAACAGATTGTTTTCCAGTGTTCGCCATAAATCGGTAATTTGGTTATGGGTAGTGATACAAAAAAAGAACCGTTATTATCGAAAATATCTTTTCCGTGGTATATTAAAGCCTGAAATTGATTTAAATATATTCAATCTAAATAAGGAAAACTGATCATGAAAGGAAAAAAAATATTCTGTACCGTTCAGATACAGAATATTGATATGATTCTAAAATAGAAAACAGTCTATTTGCGTGACAATGCCATTAAAATTTTATCGGGAGTAATCGGCAAATCTCTCATTCGTATACCAATGGCATTATAAATTGCATTGGCTATCGCAGGTGCTGTACCAATAATTCCTACTTCTCCGAGACCTTTCGCGCCGGAAGGGTTAATATTCGGATCAGGTTTATGAATAAAATCCACCTCAACAATCGGAGCATCCGCATTGACAGCAAAATGATATCCTGCCAAATCATTACCGATTAACGTTCCTAATTTTGCATCAATCTGATTTTCTTCCATCAGCGTCATTCCGATTCCGCCAACTGCGGCTCCCGACATCTGATTGGCTGCTGCCTGACTGTTAATAATGTTTCCGCCATCTGCCACGACAGCCAGTTTTTCAACTTTCACTTTTCCGGTTCGTTTATTAACGCGGACTTTGCAAAAATGAGCCGCTGAAGAGCAGAACGCAAATTTTTCCCGCTCACTTCCCGGTTTTGATGATACCTCAACACGAATTTCAGTCAGATTATTCTTTTCAAACAGTTCTGCATAAGAAACAGAAACAGTTGAATTATTTTTTAAACTGATGCTTTTATCAGACAGAAGAATATTTTCTAAAACAGCTCCTTTAAAGTTTGCATTAACTGAAGATGCATATTCCGCCAGTTTTTGCTTCAACTGATTGCTCGCATCATACACTGCACCACTCACGGAAGAAAGTCCAGTACTTCCACCCTGACTTGGCGCAGGAGGAAGGGCAGAATTCCCCAGTTCTATATTGATTTTATTTTTTGAAATTCCGGTAATTTCGTGGGCAATATTCTGCATTCCGGTTCCTGTTCCCGTCCCGATATCTGTCATCGCAGTCTGTACAACAAGACTTCCGTCTTTGCTCATGATTACCGCCGCTTTGGCTTCTGATCTTCCGGCATTCCACATTCCGACAGCCATTCCGTAGCCAATGTACCAGTCGCCTTCAATAACGGTAGACGGAGTTGCTTTTCTTGCATTCCATCCGATCATTTTAGCACCTTTGTTTATACATTCATCAAGAAAATGAGTAGACCACGGTAAATTTGAATCAGGATGATTTTGCAGTGAAATATTCTTTAACCTCAACGCTACAGGATCCATTTTCAACTGGTAGGAAAGTTCATCAATGGCGGATTCCAAAGCGAAAACTCCGGTACAGTCTCCCGGACCGCGCATCCACGTTGGTGTGCTTAAATTTAACGGAACATTTGCCGCTTCCGTTTTTAAATTGGGAAACTTGTAAATTAATCTTGTAACCCGTGTAATTCCGTCATTAAAGTTTTCATAAACCGAAGTTTCATTCTTTGCCTGATGCAATATTCCTGAAAGATTTCCTGACGAATCTGATGCCAATTTTATTCTCTGCCATGAAGCCGGTCTGTAACCTGTTGCCGCAAACATCTGTGGTCTTGTAAGCATCAGTTTTACAGGACGTCCAACCTGTTTAGCTCCCATTACTGAAGCCAAAACGTGTGGCCAGACTCTGAGTCCGGAGCCGAAACCGCCTCCTACAAATTCACTGAATACCTGTATATTTTTTTCAGGGATGGAAAATAATTTTGCAAAGGTTCTCTGGACATTATTTACCCCTTGGTTTTTATCGTAAAGCTTCAATGTATCACTTCCGGTCCAATGCGCAATGGTAGCGTGCATTTCCATCGGATTATGTACATCTGCCTTAATATTATACTGCTGATCTACCTTGAATGGTAAATTTTGCCAGCTTTCAAAGTTTCCTCTTTCTTTTCCTTCAGCTTTTAAAGCAACTTTTTCTTTCGCAGAATTAAAATCGACTTCAAAACTGTCTTTCTGATATTCCGTTTCCACCAATGATGCGGCAAAAGTTGCGTCTTCCAGTGTTTCTGCAATCACCAGTGCAACAGGTTGTCCTTTGAAAAATATTTTATCCGTATGAAAAATCGGTAAACCAAGTCTCGACTGTTTAATTTTTTCTTCAGAATCCATACCCGGAACCGAAGGCTTGTGCAGATGAGTAATGATATCAATAACGCCTTCCACTTCTTTGGCTTTATCAACCGAGATCGACTGTATTTTTCCGGAAGCAACCGTACTGTTGACCAATACGGCGTAGCACATATTTTTAACCTCGTATTCGGCAGCGTATTTACCGCTTCCGGTAACTTTTTCCACTCCTTCAACACGTCCTTCGGGTCTTTTGGATTTAATTTTCAGTAATTCGAGTAATCCCATAATTGTTACTTTTTAATATATCCCGATCTTATTGATTTACACAATTTTGTAATGCTGTAACGATAGCTCCCTGAAGCATCGGTATCTTATACCCGTTCTCAGACAAGGGTTTAAGATCTTTGGTCGCCAGTTTAGCAGCTTCTTCAAAGATTTCTACCGTAGCTTTTTTTCCGTTCAGAAATTTTTCTGCTTCTAACCATCTCCAGGGTTTATGCGCCACACCACCGGAAGCTAAGCGGGCATCTTTTATTCTTTTCCCATCCAGATCTAGTGCTGCTGCAACCGAAACCAATGCAAAAGCGTATGAAGTCCTGTCTCTTACTTTTACATAAGCAGAATATTTCCCGAAAGCATTATCCGGAATTTCTATATTGGTTATTATTGCATCCTGTGGTAAAGTATTATCTAGCCAAGGTGTATTTTCCGGCAGTTTATGAAAATCTTTAAAGGGTATTTTAATTTCTTTCTGATCTTTTGTCTGAGCGGTAACGGTGGCATCCAATGCAGCCAGAGCCACACAAAAATCCGACGGATGAACCGCAACACACTTATTATTATATCCTGCAACGGCACTCATTCGGTTTGCACCATCAATGGCACTGCAACCGCTATTGGGTTTTCTTTTGTTGCAGGGGGTTGTAATATCATAGAAATAAGGACAGCGGGTTCGTTGCAACAGATTTCCCGCCGAACTTGCCATATTTCTGATCTGTGGTGAAGCACCCGCCAAAATAGCTTTTGAAATGAGAGGAAATTTTTCCGTCACTTCTTTGTTGTTTGCTACTTTACTGTTACTCGCCATTGCGCCAATCTGCAAACTGTTATTCTGATGACTTACCGCATCGGATAATGCCGTGGTAACATCAATCAGCTTCTCCGGCTGAGCAATGTTTTTCTTCATCAGATCTACCAGATTCGTTCCGCCTGCAATATACTGACTGACTGCTGATTTCATGGCAGAAGCTTCAGCAGCAGATTTTACTTTTTCAAAATTAAATGGTCTCATTGGGCTGCAACTTTTTGAATGGACTGAACAATACCGTTATACGCTCCGCAACGGCAAAGATTACCGCTCATATATTCTTTAATTTCTTCTATAGAACCTGTATGACCTTCATTAACGCAGGCAACAGCAGACATAATCTGTCCCGGCGTGCAATATCCGCACTGGAAACCGTCACATTCTATAAATGCCTTCTGCATCGGATGAAGCTCATCTCCGTTTGCGAGACCTTCAATAGTTGTGATCTCTTTTCCCTGAGCCATTGCCGCTAATGTAAGGCAACTCAGTGCTCTTTCCCCATTGATATGGATGGTACAGGCGCCACATTGTCCGTGGTCACAGCCTTTTTTAGATCCGGTAAGATTTAACTGTTCTCTGAACAGATCCAATAAGGTAGTTCTCGTATCCACATAAAGGGTATGACTTTTTTTATTGATGGAAAGCGTAAGTCTGGATACGTTCTTCTTGGGAACAAGATACTGTTTCACATCCTGATAAAATGCTTTTACCGAAGACGGAATAGCCATAAAACCAGCCAGTAATCCTGAAACTTTGAGGAAGCTCCTCCTGCTGTATTGTCCTTTTAATTCCATAAGTTATTTTTTAATCAATATAATTGTATACGGATAGGTTTTAACAAATATCATCAATTAAAATAAGAAATTGATGATATACATTACAGTTTTATATACCAATATTACAGTTTTTGAGTGTAGCCCGGAAAAAAACAGATAATATTTATGTAAATTTGAATATATAATAACTTTTTAATGATTTTATCTCAACAAAAATCATACATAAGTTGAAAAAACAATGAGTAATCCATAAAAATGTTTTCGGATGAAAGAGATCAATGATATTGTAAAAGCATATAAAAAGGCGCATTTAAATGGGTCAAAGGCTGCTTTGGCAACGGTAGTAAAGGTAGAAGGTTCTTCATACAGACAGGCAGGAGCGAGAATGCTGGTTACGGAAGACGGACAGCTTATAGGCGCCATCAGTGGAGGATGTTTAGAAGGTGATGCTTTGAGAAAAGCGCTGCTTGCCATTCATCAGAAAAACAATAAGCTCATTACGTATGATACCAGTAATCCGGATGATCTGGAATTTGGCGTTCAGTTAGGATGTAACGGAATCGTACATATTCTTTTTGAATATATTGATAAAAATTCTCCTCAAAATCCAATCTCCCTTTTAGAAAAAACAACGGAAAAAAGAGATGAATCTGTTATTATCACAATATTTTCACTGGAAAAAAGAAATAAACAGACCGGAACTGTAGGATTGATAAAAAAGGAAAATACAATAATATCGGACTCAGGTTGTATTTCAGAAAGTGAACTGAATCGTTTTTCTTCAGAAGTTTTAGAAAAAAAACAAAATATCCTCACTCAGATTTCGTCAAATGAAATTCTGTTGCAATATGTTCCGCCACAGACCACTCTGATTATTGCAGGAGCAGGAAACGATGCTAAACCTTTGGTAGAAACGGCTTCCATTTTAGGATGGAAAACAGTAATTGCAGACGGAAGAGCAACACATGCCCTGAAAAAGAGATTTCCTCTTGCGGATGAGGTATTGCTCGCAACGCCTGAAGAAATCATGAAGACCATAGAAATTGACGGAGCAACGGTTTTTGTGATGATGACGCACAATTATAATTATGATCTCGCTTTGCTGAAGCTCATTATCCATCAACCTTTACAATATATAGGATTATTGGGTCCTAAAACCAGATTCAACAGAATGATGGATGATCTTAAAAATTCAGGAATTATGGTCGGAGAAAAAGAATTAAATAAACTTTTTGGTCCGGTTGGAATAGATATTGGTGCAGAGACTTCGGAAGAAATTGCCATTTCCGTAATTGCAGAGATCAAAGCGGTCTTAAGCGGAAAAAAAGGTTCCTCATTAAGGGATAAACCAGAAAAAATGCATACTGATATTCTCAGTATATAAGGAAATTATGATAACAGATCAATTCGGAAGAACCCATAATTATCTTAGGATATCTTTAACGGACAATTGCAACCTGCGCTGCTTTTACTGTATGCCGGAAGAAAATTATGATTTCACACCGCATGCAAAACTGATGCAGGCGGATGAAATTGATACCATCGCAAAAATATTCGTCGAGCACGGCGTTACTAAAATCAGACTTACCGGAGGTGAACCGTTCGTGAGAAAAGATGCTTCAAAGATCATCAGAAATTTGGGAAAACTTCCTGTACAATTGACGTGTACCACCAACGGAATTCGAATTGATGATATGCTTCCTGAAATTATTCAGTCAGATTTTCAGAGCATCAACATCAGCCTTGATACTTTACAGAAGGATAAATTCCTGAAAATTACCCGTCGCGATTATTTTGACCGCATCCTCAGAAATATTGATCTTTTACTGCAGCATAACATCAAAACCAAGATTAATGTTGTTGCCATGAAAGATATTAATGATGATGAAATTTCAGATTTTATCGCTTTTACAAAAGATCATCCTGTAGAAGTGCGGTTTATTGAGTTTATGCCTTTCAGCGGAAACAGATGGAGCAGCAATCAGGTCATGACACAAAAAGATATTCTGAATATCATCAGGGAAAAATATGATTTTAATCCGCTTCCTGTCGGTTTTCACGATACAGCAAAATCTTACAGTATTAATGGTCATAAAGGTAGTTTTTCCATTATCAGCACGATGAGCGAACCGTTTTGCAGCGGCTGCAACAGAATCAGGCTTACCGCAGACGGAAAATTAAAGAACTGCCTGTTCTCAAAAAAGGAAACCGATCTTCTTACGCCTTTACGAAATGGTGAAGATATTTTACCGATTATAGAATCTGCGATCTGGTCTAAAGCAAAAATGCAGGGCGGACAACTGAATGAACAATTTGAAAAAATAAACACGTCTATCATTCAGAACCGGAGTATGATTAATATTGGCGGATGATGAAAAATACAGGAATTATAGTATTGGCAGCCGGAAATTCTTCCAGAATGGGATCTCCGAAACAGCTTTTGGTGTATCAGGGAAAAACATTTTTAGAAAGAATAACTGATACTGCTTTAGAAGTATTTGATCCCAATCAAATCGTTTTGGTTCTCGGAGCCCGTCATCATGAAATATCTTCTGTCATCAAAAATAAAAATATACACATCGTTATCAATGAAAACTGGGAATCAGGAATGGCTTCCTCCATACAATCAGGAATGAAAACACTCTCCGTTCTGTTTCCGGAAATGGAAAGATGTTTCATTTCGGTATGCGATCAGCCTTACCTCATGAGTGATTTATTTTCAAAAATGCTTCAGTTGCAGAAAACTTCGGGAAAGGAAATTGTTGTTACAAAATATGCCGATACATTGGGCGTTCCTGCTTTATTTTCTAAAAAATATTTTAAACCATTAACGGAACTTACCGGTGAACAGGGCGCCAAAAAGATCATTCATCAGAATATGAACGATGTGGAATCTTTTGAGTTTGAAAAAGGTGCTGTTGATATTGATACTCCGTCAGATTATAATCATTTAAAAACCCAGCCATGATAAGCGTAGAAGAAGCAAAAAAAATAATTGAACAAAATATTCCGGAAAGAAAAACCCGGATTCTTACTTTGAAAGAAGCATTCGGACATACAACCGCAGAAGATATTTATTCAAAATATGATATCCCGAATTTTTCACAGTCCTCAATGGACGGCTACGCGATCCGTTTTGAAGATAAAGATTTAAAGCTGAAAATTTCAGGCGAAATGCAGGCGGGATCTACAGAACAGTTTCATCTCGAAAAAGGGAATGCCTGTCGTATTTTTACGGGAGCTCCCCTTCCCATCGGTGCAGATACCATCGTTATGCAGGAAAAAGCTTTGACAGAAAACGGATATCTCACGGTTCATGATAACGGCCTCGAAAAAGGGCTGCACGTACGAAATGCCGGAAGCGATGCGAAAAAAGACACTGTGGCAATACGTTCAGGAAGTTATCTTTCGGCTGCTGCCATCGGATATCTCGCCGGAATCGGATGTACGGAAATCAACGTTTTTGCTCCTCCATCGGTTTCATTAATTCTTACGGGGAACGAACTTGTACAACCGGGAGAAAATTTAGCTTTTGGTCAGGTTTACGAATCCAATTCCTATCAGTTGGAAAGTGTTTTAAAACAGTGTGGAATTACTACCGTTAAAAGTTTTTGGGTAAAAGATGATCCTTCTGAGGTTGAAAAAACGCTGGATCTTGCCATTTCCAAAACAGATATTGTGATTTTGGTGGGCGGCGTAAGTGTCGGCGATTACGATTTCGTAATTGATGCCACTAAACAATGCGGCGTTGAGCAGAAATTTCATAAAATCCGACAAAAACCCGGAAAGCCTTTCTATTTCGGAACGAAGGGAGAAAAACTTGTTTTCGGGTTACCCGGAAATCCTTCATCGGCATTAACGTGTTTTTATTTATATATTGCGCCATTACTTTCAGAAATGATGAAACGTCCGGCGATTACGGAGAAAACGAATGCAATTTCAACTTCTTCGTATGGAAAGAAAACCGGTCTTACCCATTTTCTGAAAGCAACCTATGAAAACGGAAAAGTAACGCCGCTTCATGCGCAGGAATCGTATCGTCTCCAGTCTTTTGCAGGAGCCAATTGTCTGATGATTTTACCTGAAGATTCGGAAGGCTGTAAAAAAGATGAAGAGATTGAAATTATAGTGTTAAAGTAAAGATCAAATAATGAATGTGGAATTTTTTTATCTGATTTTATTTGTCATCGCAGCTTTATATGCAGCAGTCGGACACGGTGGCGCAAGCGGTTATCTGGCGTTGATGGCTTTGTACGGAATAGCTCCCAAAGAAATGAAACCGACCGCTTTGGTGCTTAATCTGTTCGTCTCGCTTACTTCTTTTATACAATATTATCGGGGAGGACATTTTAAACTCAGGATCTTTATTCCGATTGCTTTGGCGTCTATTCCTCTGGCTTTCGTGGGTGGAATGATTCATATTGAAGATACGCTCTATAAACGTATTTTAGGAATTTTATTGCTTTTTCCTGTTTTCCGTTTTTTCTTTTTTAAAAGTCCGGATGACAGCGAACTGAAAGATCCTCAAATCTATTTATCCTTACTTTTCGGAGGAGTGATCGGTTTATTATCGGGAATGATCGGCATTGGCGGAGGAATTTTGTTATCTCCGGTGCTGATTTTACTGAAATGGACCAACCAGAAACAGACCGCCGCAATCAGCGCTGCTTTTATTTTTGTTAATTCAGTGGCTGGTTTGGGAGGAATGTTTACCAAAGAGATCGCCTTTACCAGCGATATGTGGATGTACATCATCTGTGCGTTTGCAGGAGGATTGCTTGGTGCCTATTTAGCTTCAAAAAAACTGAACCAAAACGGTCTGAAATATGTACTTGCTGTTGTACTTTTAATGGCTTCCTACAAATTAGTATCAAGCACTATTTAAAGATCATTAAATGAAAAATTTAATTTTACTTCTTACAGTTTGCTGCGCTTCCGTTGCTTTTGCCCAATCTGCAAAAAGCATTGAGATTATCGCTCCGGATAACCAGAAAACAATTGTAACATCCGCCGAACTTTTGAAATATCCACAACATACAATAGACAGCATACAGATTACCAACCATTTAAAGGAATACAAATCTACCCTTAAAAATATAAAAGGGGTTTTGCTGAAAGATGTTCTTTCAAAAATTTCATTTAAAGAAAAATCACCAAAAGTTTTAAGCGAATACTACATTACCTGCATTGCAGAAGACGGCTATAAAGTTGTTTTTTCGTGGAACGAAATTTTTAACACGACTGTTGGTGATAATATTTTAATAATTCCGGAAATCGAAAACAGACCAAAGGATGGCATTTCTACCCTCTCTCCTACTGATTTTGCGACCGGAAGACGATATGTAAAAATGCTGAAAACCATTCAGCTAAAAAAAGTAAATGAATGAGTACTGTAAAAATAATAAGCTTTGGCAGACTGAAAGAGATTTTAGGTCCGGATTTTGAAGCGGAAGCCGAAAATACCGATCAACTGCTCAATCAGCTGAATGAAAAATTTCCAAAGTTGAAAGATTTAAAACTGAGAATTGCAGTGAATCAGAAGATTATTTCAGAAAACACCGAACTACACAATAACGATGTGGCAGCTTTAATGCCACCTTATTCAGGAGGATAAATTATGTTGAATTCAGAACGCTACGACAGACAGATTAAATTACAGGGTTTCGGTATCGAAGCTCAGGACAAACTTGCTTCAGCGAAAGTTTTGGTGATTGGAGCAGGAGGTTTGGGCTGTCCTGTTCTCCAATATCTCACCGCAGCCGGAGTCAGCAATATCGGAATTGTAGATGATGACCATGTTTCGCTGAGCAATCTGCACCGACAGATCCTTTACAATTTGGGTGACATTGGAAAACTGAAAACCGAAGCTGCTTTCGAAAGGCTGAATGCGATGAATCCCGAAGTACATTTTAAGATTTTTTCCGAGCGGATTAATCCCCAAAATGCAGTTAATATTGTTTCTGAATATGATATCATTATAGACTGTACCGACAATTTCGCAACACGCTACTTGCTTGATGATGTATGCCGGATTTTAGAAAAACCTCTTATTTTCGGGGCAATCTATCAGTACGAAGGTCAGATTGCTGTTTTTAATGTCAGAAATAAAGAAGGTTTTACAACCCATTATCGAAATCTTTTCCCTGAACCTCCAAATCCGGGAGAGGTTCCTGACTGTAACGAGGCAGGAGTTTTGGGCGTTTTACCCGGAGTTATCGGAACTTTGCAAGCTACGGAAGCCATTAAACTAATGACAGGAATAGGTGAACCTCTGATCAATAAATTAATGACAATCGATATTCTAAGTTATCAGACTGCTGTTTTTGAAATTCCTTCGTTAAATTTAACGGATGAAAGTATTCCTTACAGTATTGAAGAATTTGAGAACATGAACTATCAGCTTCACTGCGGAATTGAATTTGCCGGAATTAAAAATATTTCTCCTTCAAAATTTAATGAAGCTATAAAAATTCCCGATACAGTTGTTATTGATGTTCGGGAACCGGAAGAACAACCCAAATTGGACGTTTCGTATGTCTCGATTCCATTATCTCAGTTGAAGGAAAATGTAAGCCAAATCAATAACAGAAATATCATTGTGGTCTGTCAATCCGGTAAGAGAAGCCTGTCCGGAGCGAAAATTTTACAGGAAATTTTAGAACAGGAATACAGCATCAGTCATCTGGAAGGCGGAATCAATCATTTAAATAAAGAAACTCATGAGTAAGATTAAAAATATATTTCAGAACAGTCCTGTTTCACCTTTATTCATCGCGGAAAGCATTACCAAACATTCCGCAAAAACGGAAATTGGAGCGCATCAGATTTTTCTGGGACAGATTCGCGCAGATGAAATTGACGGTAAAACGGTAAAAGCGATAGAATATACAGCTTACGAAGATTTAGCCATCAATCAAATGGCAGTTATCAGAGAAGAAATTTTTGCAAAATACAATCTTACCTGCATGCATATTTATCACAGTTTAGGTATTGTGAATGCAGGAGAAATATGCCTTTTTGTGTTTACCTCATCAAAACACCGCAAAGAAGCAACTTTAGCCTGTAACGAAGTGGTGGAACGTATAAAAAACGAACTCCCGATCTGGGGCAGAGAAATTTTTGAGGATGAAACGCATCAATGGAAAATAAACCAATAAACCATGGTAGATATTACTTTTAAAACCTTTACGTTGCGAAAAGCGATTGCAGCGGCAACGATAAAAACTTCAGCAATTTCAACGGTAGAAGCCGTGAAAAACGGGACGGTTCCAAAAGGCAACGTTCTTGAATTTGCAAGAGCTTCGGCTTTACTGGCGATTAAAAAGACCAGCGATGTTATTCCGGACTGTCATCCTTTGCCTGTGGAATTTGCCGCGATTAATTATGAAATGAGTGGTTTGGATATTAACATCACCGTTGAAGTTCATACCATTTATAAGACCGGCGTAGAAGTTGAAGCCATGCATGGAGCTTCTGTAGCTGCTTTGGTTATTTATGATATGCTGAAACCGATTGATAAAAATGTAGAGATTTCCAATATCCGGCTTTTGGAAAAGCAGGGCGGAAAAAGCAGTCAGAAAAATATTGAAACGGAAAATCTTACCGCCGCAGTAGTTGTCTGCAGTGATTCTGTTTCTCAGGGACTTAAAAATGATACTTCCGGAAAACTTTTGGTAGAATCTCTTAACAATCACGGAATCAACAGTGTTGATTATTCAGTAGTTCCTGATGATATTTCTGCCATTCAGGAAAAGATAGAATTCTTTAAAAATAAAGGCTGTCATCTTCTTGTTTTTACAGGCGGAACGGGTCTTTCGGATCGTGATGTAACGCCGGAAGCGGTTTTACCATTCATTACCAAAGAAATTCCGGGAATTATGGAAACGGCAAGAAACTACGGACAGGATCGTGTGAAAACATCCATGCTTTCCAGAGGAATTGCCGGATTTTCTGATGATATGCTGATTTTAACGTTTCCGGGATCTTCCGGTGCGGTAAAAGAATATGTTCAGGCACTGTTTCCGCAGGTTTTACATGCATTTTCTGTGAAAAAAGGAGACGGACATTAATAATGTTTAATCACTTCTATGTACAATTACGAATGAAAATTGGTTTTAGCCGAAATTGATAATAAGTTTTGGCTAAAGCCAATTTTCCATCTTAATCGTTAAAATGGGCTAAAGCCCATTCCTATTGATATTTGCGTTGTTCTTTCAAGCTCATGCGAATTATCTATTTCTCAGGAGAAGAACTGTTTTCTCTATTTTTTCCACAGCGGTTTCAATCTCCGAAAGAGTGGTATATTTTCCTATGCTGAATCGTATTGAAGCCAGTGCATCCCGATCACTCATTCCCATCGCCTGAAGCACGTGAGAAGGTTTTGTGGTAACAGCATTGCAGGCAGAACCGCTTGAAACGCAGATATTTCCTAAGGAAAGAATAAGATTTTCGGAATAAATACCTTCAAAACAGATATTGGTGGTATTGAAAATCCTTGCAGAATGATCTCCATTGATGCTTGTCTGAGGAATTTTAAGCAGCTCATTTTCAATATGATCTCTTAGCGCTTTAATTTTTTGAGCATCCTTTTCCATCTCCATAAGTGCGATCTCGGCTGCTTTTCCCAATCCGATAATTCCCGGAACATTTAAAGTACCGCTTCTTAGGTTATTCTGTTGTCCTCCCCCCTGAATTTGTGGCTGTACTTTATTTTTAATCGCGGAAGCAATATAAAGTGCGCCTATTCCTTTGGGGCCGTAAAATTTATGGGCTGAAAAAGCCATCAGATCAATATTCAATTCCTTTACGTTCACAGGTATTTTTCCAACAGCCTGTGTCGCATCACAGAAAACACAGCAGCCTTTTCGATGCGCTATTTCTGCGATTTCCTTTATGGGATGGATGACTCCTGTCTCGTTATTCACCAACATGATACAGACCATCAACGTTTTTTCGGTGATCAATGATTCCAGCTCAGCAAGATTGATATTTCCCAAGTAATCTACATTGAGATAATCGACCTGAAATCCATCTTTTTCGAGTTGCGCACAGGTATCTAAAACGGCTTTATGCTCTGTGGTCTCTGTTATGATATAGTTTTTATCGGTATCTGTTTTAAATCCTTTTAACGCAAGATTTACAGATTCTGTAGCCCCTGATGTGAAAATAATTTCCTTAGTATCTGCGCCAATGAGTTCCGCTACTTCTTCAGATGCATTTTCAACGGCTTCTCTTATGGTAAGCCCGAAAATATGGGAACTTCCTGAATTTGCATAAAAGTCATTGAAGTAAGGCAACATAGCATCCACTACCCTCTTATCAACCGGAGTTGTTGCGTTATAATCAAGGTAAATAAAATCATTATCTATCATAACATTTTAATTCATTTATAAAAATAGCGAACTTTTTCAGGTTAATTTTAAATTTAGTTCAGAAGTTTGTGTATCGCCGAATATTTGTAGGGTTTAAAGCAATCTTTTTGCCGAAAAACATTCATTATATTTGCAGTATGCTTTCCAAGAATGATTTTCCAAAATTAAACGGACTCGTCCTTGCCGGAGGAAAAAGTCTGCGGATGGGAAATCCTAAAGACAAAATCAACTGGCATGGCAAAGAACAGCGGTATCATGCGGCAGATCTTTTATCTCCATTCTGTGATGAAGTATTTATTTCCTGCAGACAGGATCAGCTTGAAAATTTTAACAGGGATTATAAAGCGCTTCCTGATACTTTTTTAAATATGGGACCTATTGGCGGATTGCTTTCCGCATTCCATTTTCAGAGGGATAAAGCATGGCTGGTTATTGCCTGTGATCTTCCTCTTTTAGACCAAAGTTCAATAGATTTTATCATACAATCTAGAGATCCTGAAAAAATGGCAACAGCTTATGAAAGTCCTTCTGACGGATTACTGGAGCCGTTAATTGCCATCTGGGAACCCAAAAGCTATCCTTTGCTTCTTCAGTTGCTTTCAACAGGAAACTCTTCATTAAGAAAGGCTTTGATTAACAGTGATGTAAAAATACTGAAAGCTGAAAACCCTGATTTTTTAATAAATGTAAATACGCCCGAAGATTTGGAAAAAGCAAAAGAACTTTTGGGAATTTAGTTTCATATCCAATTATTTTTACTCCAAACTTGTTCCGGATGCGGCAATAATATGCTCGTCGATCTTTTTAAAAATATCCGGATCGTGTTTTCGGATTTTGATTCGGACATATTTGGAAGCGGGCATATTGGCTCCATTCACTACATTGTTGATGGATACCAACACATTGGTTTCCGGGAAATAGGTCATGGTGCTTTTCTGCGGAATAGGATATTTTACCACAATAAAAAGCGGTGCTATTCTTTCTATACCATCATCATAATTGAAAAGATCTACGTGGTCTCCTTCTTTCAGACCAGCTTTTTCAATGTCTTTTTCGTTCATCATCACCACTCTCCTTTCATTGAAAATTCCACGGTAGCGATCATTTAAACCATAAACCACTGTATTGAACTGGTCGTGTGTTCTGGTGGTTCCCATCAGATATTCATCATCGGCAAGCGAATTATCAGGTACGGATGTTATATTGAAGGCTGCTTTTCCCGGATGGAATTCACTGTTGAAAACTCCGTCTCTCGCTGAATTCGGAAGATAAAAACCGGCTTTCTGCACTACTCTTTCGTTGTAATTTTCAAATCCCGGAATGCATTGCTTCACATCATCACGAATGGCATCATAACTGTTGATGAATTTATCCCAATCCACTACGGAACGTTCTCCCAAAACCGCTTTTGCCATTCTGCAGGCAACGTGGGTTTCATTGATCAGATGTTCTGAAATCGGGTCTAGAATTCCTTTGGAAGCCTGTATCACGCCCATTGAATTTTCGGTACTTATATGTTGAATTTCTCCGTTTACAATATCTTTTTCACTCCTTGAAATCACCGGTAAGATCAGGGCTTCTTTACCATGAATCAGGTGATTTCTGTTCAGTTTTACAGAAACCATCACCGACATTTCGAGATTGCGCATTGCTTCTGCTGTAAAGCTGGTATCGGGAGCTGCGGAAAGGAAATTCCCTCCCATACAGAACATGAATTTTACTTTTCCTTCATGCATCGCCTTCAGCGATTTTACCACATCATAGCCTCCTTTTCGGGGTACTTTAAAACCATAATATTCCTCAAGTCTGTCCAGCTGTTCTTTGGTGGGATGATGGTTGATAAGCAATGTTCTGTTTCCCTGTACATTGCTGTGACCACGGACAGGACAAGCTCCGCCTCCACGAATTCCGATGCTTCCTTTCATTAGTAAAAGGTTCACTATATTGTAGATCATTTCAACACCGTTGTGCTGCTGCGTAATTCCCATTCCCCAACAAATAATCATGCGTTTTTTTGAAGCGATCATTTGCGCTGCTTCTTTCAGACTTTCAACAGAAATTCCGCACTGTTCAGATAAAAAATTAAGGTCATATCGTTTTAATTCTTCAGCCAGTGCTTCGAAACCTGCTGTTTTTTTTACTATGAAATCCTGATCCAATACTTTTCCGGGATTTTTTGCTTCTTCTTCCAGTACAAGGATCTGAAGGGCTTTTAAGAGCGCCATATCTCCATTGATTTTAACAGGAAGGTATAGATCTGACAATTCAAAAGGCTTATTGAGTAAGGCACGAACGTTCTGAGGATCTTTAAATCCTTTCAGACCTGCTTCAGGAAGCGGATTGATGCCTATGATTTTTGCTCCGTTTTTCTTTCCTTTTGTAAGGGCAGAAAGCATTCTCGGTGAATTGGTTCCCGGATTCTGTCCGATAATTATGATGAGATCGGTATCATAAAAGTCTTCCAGTTTTACGGTTCCTTTTCCGATACCAATGCTTCTGGAAAGTGCATATCCTGAAGTTTCATGGCACATATTGGAACAATCGGGGAAGTTGTTGGTTCCGAATTCACGGGCAAACAACTGATATACCCAGGTTGCTTCATTGCTGGTTCTTCCGGAGGTGTAAAATATAGCTTCGTCGGGAGAATCCAGAGCATTTAATTTTTCGGAAATTTTTGTAAAAGCTTCATCCCAATTTATCGGCTGATAATGTGTTGCTCCTTCCGGAAGATACATCGGTTCTACAATTCTTCCCAATTGGCTGATTTCAAAATCCGTCATTTTGGCTAAATCGTATACCGAATTCTCTTTAAAAAATTCTGCTTCTATTTTTTTTGAGGTTGCTTCTTCAGCCAGAGCTTTTGCTCCGTTTTCGCAGTATTCCCCCAGTTTGGAACGTTCGTCATCCGGATCGGGCCATGCGCAACTGGGACAGTCAAATCCGTCAAACTGGTTCATGGTAAAAAGTGCTCTTCCGCCACGAAGGACTGAGGCATTGAGAACCAGCTGTTCCAGTGAATGAACCACTGCAGGAACTCCTGCTGCCCAATCTTTTGGCGGTTTAAGTTTAAGATTCATTAATTTATAAGGAGATTCCGCCGAAGGCTGTCCGCTGTTTTCTTCTTTTTTATTGAATACCTCTTTATTTCCCATGACTTCTACATTTTTAAAAAATGAAAAAAATTAGCATTTTAAATTCGGATTAGGATAATTGTCGCTTTGATCTTCCAATGTATTATCGATGCAGACAAAATCTTTCTCTACTAAAATTTTCACCAGACCGGATTGTCCGTCAAATCCTACCCTGTCGGTGGAAATCCATTCAGCGATCATGGTTTCAGGCATTTTTAAAACCATGGTGTTATCGATGAAAGCCGATGAGAGTTCTGCGTCTTCTGTTTTTTCAATAGAATAGATAAAAGGACGGTCTATAAATTGTGTGGTACTTGAAATTTTTCCGTTTTTTCCGAGTTCTGCTACTTCAGACTGAGTGAGGCGGAATCTTACGGAGTTGTCTTTTATTCTTATTTTCATAATAGATTTTCAATTTTAAAATGGCTTCCGGAATGGTAGATATTAAACCGGTTGTTCCGCAGAAAGCCTAATAAAGTAATATCAAATTCTTTGGCAAGGTCTATTGCCAGACTTGAAGGCGCTCCTATTGCGGCAACAGTTGCAATTCCTGCCATTGCAGCTTTTTGAATAAGCTCAAAGCTGGCTCTTCCGCTAAGAAGTAAAATTTTATTGTCCAGTGGAAGAAGATTGGCAGACAGCGCATATCCTATAAGCTTATCCAGAGCGCTATGTCTTCCCACATCTTCACGTATGGCAAGAAGGTTTCCTTGTAAATCAAATAAACCTGAAGCGTGTATACCTCCCGTTGCACTGAAATTATTCTGAAACGACTGTAATTTTTCGGATAATTGATAGATCGTATCCAGAGAGACTTCTGTGTTTTGTCTTTTTTGATCTTTAAAAATGCTAACTGTTTTTATAGATTCTATGGATCCTTTTCCACAGACCCCACAACTGGAAGTTGTATAAAAGTTTCTTTCAGTTTTCATAAGGTCGGGAGCAAAACCTTCATTCAGTTCTACAATAATAATATTTCCGCTGTTTCTGGAACATTCTTCCTTTGGAGAATAAATGGCTTTAACCTGTTTATTACTGGTTATAATTCCTTCTGTAAATAAAAACCCAACCGCCAGTTCTTCATCATTTCCGGGGGTTCTCATGGTAACCGATATATTTTTAGATTCTTTTTTATCTGCTGAATAATAGGAAACTCTTATTTCTAACGGTTCTTCTATAGAGACATCATCCGTATAATGAAAACTGATGTTGTCCTTAACTTTAACGATTTCTATCTGCTTTACCGATTTATCTGATAACAGATGAGCTTTCATAATGTACTTTAATTGGTAAAATAAAGGTACAACTTTATTTTTCAGATAAAGAGTAGATGATAATCTAATTTTCTAGCCATTCATGATTTTTACTTTAGGATATCAACCGATAAATTCTCAACCTACAAACAAAAAAATCCCGATAACTCGGGATTTTAAATTTCAAATTCAAACTTACTTAATCTCCACAGGAACCGATATTTGATCCCAATCCATCGAAAATCCGTTCTTATTTATTTTGTAAACCAGGGTTTCTTGTTTTGCCGACAAATCTTTTGTTCTTACATCCACACGCAAAGCATCTTTTGCTTGTTCGTATTTGTAAGCACCCCACTGTTTTGCCTCCTTGTTGAAGATGGCAGTCCATGTTCCGCTTTCTTTAGGAATTAAGAAAAAGCTGTACTTTCCGGCAGGAAGTTTTTTACCCTGAACGGTAATTTCTTTATCAGTTTCAAAAGTTGTAGCTTCATTTGCTCCTGCACGCCAAACCTGATCATAAGCAACCACATTCCCCCATATTTTACGATCTTTCACAGACGGACTGCTGTAAGCAATGGTAATATTTGCATCTTTAATTTTTCCTGTAACCGTCATTGGCGGACTCGCAGGTTTTTTAGTCTCCTGTGCAAATGCATTTACAGAAAGCGTCATGGCAGCGACAAGAACGGTAGCAGATTTAAAAATTGTTTTCATACTATTTTTTGTTTGTAAATTTAATTGTTGTTATTCCTTTACGAAGTTACTGCTTTCGGCTTATAAAATATCAATCCGATTGCAGAAAATACAATCACCGCTGCTGCGCCGATCACATTAAGCCAAAGAAAGGAAACAATATCGAACTGATAAACGGCAATCACCGCAATTTCAGATAAAATAGCTGCAATAAATACATTCTGTCCGGTAATTTTTTTAAAGTAAAAAGCGACAAGGAAAATCCCCAGTATCGGGCCGTAGAAAAGGGAACCCAATACATTCACCGCTTCAATAAGAGAACCCATCTGTGTGGCAAACATCGCCACACCGATGGAGAAAATTCCCCACGCTAAAGTGTGAAGTCGGCTGTACTTCAGTTCGGTTTTGTCATCCGGAATTTCTTTTTTAAAGATCAGATGAACATCTTTTAAGGAACAGGCAGCCAAAGAATTCAGCGCCGCGGAAATGGAACCCCAACTGGCAAGGAAAATAACGGCAAACAGCAACCCGATCATTCCAACAGGCAAAGTATTTTTCACGAAATACAGGAAAATATAATTCGTATCCGTTTTCTCGGCATTAAAGTTTGACTGATTGATCGCTTCTTCTACCCTTCCGTGAAGTGCTTTTACCTGGGTTTGTGTATTTTTAAAATCCTGAATTTTTGCTTCCAGCTGCGGAGCATGCGTTTCTTTCAACTTCAGAATTTCATGTGATTCTGCATTAAATTTTGCCTGTAAATCCTGATGCTCTTTTTCGAATACCGCAGCCTGCTGAGGTTGTGTTTCCTTTAAATGCTGATAAGAACGTTCGTTAAAATAAATCGGAGCCGGCTTTAGAGAAAAGAAAGCGAAAAGCATGGCACCAATTAAAAGAATTGCAAACTGCATCGGGATTTTGACCAACCCGTTCAGCAGCAAACCCATTTTTGCATTGGTATTGTCTTTCGCCGTAATGTATCTCCCAACCTGACTCTGGTCTGTCCCGAAGTAAGAAAGCGCCAGAAAAAAACCGCCAATGATCCCGCTCCAGATGTTGTATTTGTCTTTCCAGTCGAATTCCGTGGTGATGACATTCAGCTTCCCGGATTTTCCCGCCAGATAAAGCGCATCTTTAAAACCGATTCCATCCGGCATATTTTCGATAAGTAAATACCCTGCAAAAGCCATGGTTCCCAGAATAATGAGAAACTGTAGTTTTTGGGTATGCGCGATCGCTTTTGCACCGCCAACATAGGTGTAAATCAATAGAATTCCGCCTGTTAAAACATTCGTCAGGTAAATATTCCAGTTTAAAACGCTGGATAAGATGATACTCGGCGCATAAATGCTGATTCCTGTAGACAAACCTCTCGAAAAAAGGAAAAGCAGTGAAGTGAGTACCCTTGTTTTCTTATCAAAACGGTTTTCTAAATATTCGTAAGCGGTGTAAACATTCAAACGCTGAAAAATCGGGATAAACGTAATACAGATCACAATCATCGCCAAAGGCAGCCCAAAGTAATACTGAACGAAACGCATTCCGTCTGTATACGCCTGTCCCGGCGCCGAAAGAAATGTAATGGCACTTGCCTGAGTCGCCATAATTCCGATCAGCACAATGTACCATGGCATTTTATTGTCTGCTTTCAGGTAAGATTCGTTGCTTTTCTGTCCACGCCCGATGAATACGCCGTACACAACCACTGCAACCAATGTACAAATAAGAACTGCCCAATCTATCGTACTCATGCCCAGAATTTAGTAAACCAATAATAAAAAGCGATCTGCAATACCAAAGCGAGCGCCAGTAATATGTACCATGTACTCCAATTTTTAAGTGGCTTGTTCATCAGTTTTTCTGTGCAGATAAAAAGTTTAAAAATAAACGTGCCGCACCTACATTTCCCGCAGGCAACTGCCTGAAAAATGCCAGCGGTGTATAAATAAAGTTTCCCTTTCCGTATTGGGCATATAAAGTAGATCCCTGCAAAGGCTCTTCACCGGTGTCGTGCATTTCAAAAAGCGGTTCATACGCCGCATCCCACTGATCCGGAAAATATGCGCCGCGTTCCTGTACCCAGCCTTTAAAATCATCTGCTGTAATTCTGTTCGGAAAGTTCAGTAATTTATGATTCGGATTTAAAAACGTAACCGCCGCATTTTCTTCGGTAACCCGTTTGTTGGCAATACGGAAATTGTATATTCCCAATTGATCGACGGTTGCATCCTGATTGGTGTTATACTGCATCACCAGATTTCCTCCGGCTTTTACATAAGACCATAAAAAAGGCATCCAGCGACCCAGCTTTTTCTCTGTGTTATTGGCACGAATCCCCAAAATGATGGCATCATATTGCGAAAGTTTATTTTGACTGCCATTCCCGCCGGACTGATCGATGCTTCCATAAAAATCTTCGTCTTTCAGAACATCAACCTGAATACCCGCAATGCGCAGGAACTCAGGAATAAAATCTCCTGCACCTTCTATATACCCCACTTTTTTTACTTTTGCCTGAATGTCACCTTTCATTACGGTTACCGTTGCTGGTGCAAAATATTGCAAAGATGGCAAATGCGGATACTGAATTAATACCTGTTTTTTATTGTAAGTAGCTCCATCTGCAACAAAATTAGCCTCCAATTGTAAACGGGATGCATTTATTTTGCTGAGTTTATTTTTGGGAATTACATAATCGATGGTTGTTTCTTTTCCATTGAATGAATTTACATCTGTACTGCCTAATTGTTCTCCGTTGTACATTAGATTAATTTTACCATTGCTGAACGGCTTATCTGAATTAACTTTAACATTCAGGCTCAAATGTAGATCTTCATTTTCTTTTGCTAAATAAAGCGACTGTGTAAATTTCAGTTCCAGAGCAGGAACAATGCGCAAAGCTTCTACCACATCACCTCTTACCGGGTCTAATTTTTTGAACGATAAAGGAAGCTTAACCTGAAACTTTTCCGAGCCGATTTTTAAATCCACCCAAACATTCAGTGGTGATTCTGCTTCCGGCAAACCGATTAACGTATCATCTGGAACTGAAAAAGTTGCCGCATTCACAGGCGGTTTTGCCAACCAGTAAGGTTCCGTAAGTGCTGCATCTGATGGGATCTGAATATCATGCTGAATGGTAATTAAAGAATCTTTTGAAAGGTTTCTGTTGAAACTTTCAGATTGATTTAGCCATTTTACATTTTCTAATACAACAGGATTTACAGCTCTTGAAATAATATTTAATCTGAATTGATAATGATTTCCGGCAACGGCTTCAGCCTGATTGGTCACTACTTCCCCCATAAATCCGGCGCAGCTTAAAATAATCTGGTCAAGAGATTTAATTTTATCTTTTTTCAGCTCTGCATCTTTCAGCGCCATAATCTTTTTTCGTAAAGCAAGCAAAGCAGGTAAGCTGAGATCGGGATTGTTGAAATTAAAATTTGAAATAATCTGATCGAGTGATTGATCAATATCAGCATTTCCCTGTGAAGTCCATGTTTTAACGATTCCGTCAAAAATTGTCGATTTTGCAGGATCTCCGATAACATGGGAAAAATATTCAGTTTTTATTCCGGCTACAGACTGTGTTCCCGCACCCTGACTTTTATGTAAACTTCTGCTGAGTCCTGCCAATTCACCATAGCCCATTCCGAGTTGCGCATCATATTGTCCAACGGTAATTTTCAGTTGATTTTCGGCAGTTGTATTGACCGCACCAAATCGGAAAGTATTCCATAATATGCGTTTTGGTTGCCACACATTGACATATTTTAGTTGATTTGGAAAAGCATTTTTATCGCCTGCCAACTTAAAAGCTTTTTCCGCAAGCACAGCCGAAGCTGCGTGTTGTCCGTGTCCTGCCGCAGCTGTAGGCGGAAAACGGCAAATAATGACATCCGGACGGAATGTACGGATTACCCAGACAACGTCTGCTGTAATGCTGTCTGCATTCCATTGTTTAAAAGTATCGGTGGTATTTTTAGAAAAACCGAAATCAATTGCACGGGTAAAAAACTGTTGAGCGCCGTCTAATTTTCTTGCCTCCAAAAGCTCATGGGTTCTGATTAATCCCAGTGCCGCACCTTGCTCTGTCCCCAATAAATTCTGCCCTCCATCGCCTCTGGTTAAAGACAAATAGCCTGTCTCTACATTTTGATCGTTTACCAGCCATGAGAGTAATCCCGTATTTTCATCATCGGGATGAGCGGCAAGATATAACACTTTTGGCAGGTGTTTAAGGGTTTTGATTTCTCGGTAAATCTCAGATGATTTTGACGGCCGAAGCTGCTGAGCCGGACAAAAGGCCGCATAAAAGACAAGGATAAAAACAAGGGTTACTTTTCTGAACATTTGAATTTGCTTTGCAGGGCAAATATAAGTAAATCGTTTTTCTTTCAACCGTAAAAGAAAAAAGCAATCATCCACTCCAGATATTTTGTTGTATTCTTCGCAATAAATGAAATCATTTTTCTGTCTTGATTTCAGTAACTTTTTGTGAAAATTCACTTAAGTTTGGTGACTAAAATTAAAAATTAGGACAACTTTTCTATCAACAATTACATTTTTTCAAGAAAAATAAAATCTCTTAAAAGAAAACACGAAATAATGCGTTTAATTCTTAAATTTGAATAATGCAAAAATATCTTTATCTCATACTTATATCATTTTCTCTCACAAGTTGCTATACTTATCAACGTAAAAAGCAAGTGGTTGAGCCGTTGGAAAATAGTCAGGAATCAGCGAAGAAAACTGTCAATGGAACTGCTGCTTCAACTAAAGATGCGACAGCGGATGTAAAAAGCAAGAAAGCACAGCAAATTGTTAATGAACAAATACCTGTTCCAATCAATGTTCAAAATGAGCTTCAGCCTACTAAAAATTATAAAATAAAAGTTGACGGAAGAGCTTATAAAGTAATCGTTGACAAATGGGAAGGTGACAGTCTTGTTGCGCATCCGATAAGTAAGCCTGAAAAAATCCTGAAATTCCATAAGAATCAGATCAATGCAGAAACGATTGCAGAAAAACGCTTTTCAAAACCATTATCAGATATTTTAACTGTAGTTACTTACGCCGGAATCGGAGTTGGAGTTTGGATGCTTCTTCGCTGATTTGGTAATTTTTAGACTTAAAAATCTTCCATTTGATAGCCTTCAGGAGTAACGCCCTGACTTGTAAACTTTACTTCTTGAATGACAAAGTCTGTAGATTGCGAAAATATATAAACAGGGAAGATGAACAAAAGCATCCCACGATATAAGTTATACAAAATTTGATCTTCATTATGATTTATATAAATTTATTTTTGTAACGGTATCAAATTCAATCATTTAATAGAAGACTAAAATAACCCAACCTATAAATGAGTTCATAACTTTTGTTAGTGAATTTAATTCCATTTTAGATGTAGCTTTGAGAGAATTAATTATAATTATTTTTGAATGTCCGTTTTTAATCATAATGCTAAAATCAGCAGTCATTTTGTCATTCCGAAGGAATCTCAACACACTGAAAATAAAGCAGTTTAGATTTCTCTGGAATAACAAACAAACTTTTAAAAACTAAATTATTAGTAATTACGGACATTCATATAATTATTAGCGTTTTTCATTCGGATCAGTTAAATGTTTATACTCTATATTTATTAGCTTCCTTATAGAATTTTGATAAATTTCTGAAGTTATTTATGATTAAATGAGGATATAATTTTCCTAATTGCAAGACCTGAATCAACTAGTACAGCATTTAAATAAAATATCTGATTTAAAATATACTTTTTTTAGTTTTATATCATTTAAATTAGTATTTTTAGAGCTCAAAACTAAAACCATGCACCAAAAAACATTATCCTCAACAAATGAGGCTGTACGAGGCTATCGTATAATTTTCGGCCTAAGAATGCCACTCTCCATCCATTCCTATCTATTTTCAGTTTCTCATAGAAAACGCTGTAAGCCGTAATACACTTATAAATAACTGATTTATGATCAACATTGAAAAAATACATTCAATGAACATCCTTCTGACGTAAAATAATAAAAACTAATTACCAATAAAACACCATTTCATGAAAGCAACACTGCTTAACATCGTGGAGATATTAAAGAAATATCTCCCGCAAAACAATATGCCTGAAATATTGTTTGATTCGCCTTTAACGAATAAAGAGTACAATGATAAAAGGCAAATATTCAATACCTACTATCAATTCCGCCCTACTGCAATTGTATTCTGTACCAACACACAACAAGTATCAGAAGTCATTAAATTGATCCGACAATACAATTATACGGGAACATTGAGAATCCGTTCCGGCGGTCATGATCATGAAGGGGAATGCTCAGCAACTGACTCTCTTGTAATAGATCTTTCAAAAATGACAAAGGTTGATATTAAATCAGATCTTAATTATGCGACGATTCAGCCGGGCATCATGTTTATCGATCTTATTAAACAGATGAATGCTCAAAACGTGGGATTACCACACGGAACCTGCTATTCTGTCCGCATAGCAGGTTTTACATTTGGCGGTGGATGGGGACCATGGACTCGCCAAAAAGGAATGGGTTGCGAAAGCCTTGCCGGTGTAACGATTGTTTTAGGCGACGGATCTTACCGTACCATCATAGATAATAAGCTTATTACTGAATATAAAGGTCATCCGGTGGCAGATCTTAATGAAGAAGACCGCAAACTTTTGTGGGCATTACGCGGTGGCGGTGGTATGAGTTACGGTATTATTACTGAACTCATTTATAAAACATTTACCATGCCAGATTATACGACTAAATTCACCGTTGCATGGGAACAAAAATTCGGACAGGATATTCCACCTGCTGTCGATATACTTAAACGTTGGGAAGAACTTATAGAGTATAATGAAAATCCTGACTTACTTGGTACCAATCTTAAAGTAGTTGCTAAATTTAAAGACATAAATGATACGACTCCGGTAGAAAAATCTTTACATGACTGCTATTTCTACGGATATTATATGGGAAGCAGAGAAAACTTCCAGAATCAGCAAGAGTTTGAAGAAAATCTTTTAAAAATAATTGAAGAAAATTGGTTTCCAGAAGATCAGTTTAGTCAGTACAACGTTAATTTTGAAGACAGTATTGAAGCTGTATTATCCAATAATGTCACCAATAACTCTGGTAAATTAACTGCAGTATCTAATGACAACAGACGAAAATGGAGTACATTTTCAGCTTGGGACAGAATTGTGAAATGGGATACAGAGCAGGAAAAACATCCGCTGCTAGAAAGTATATACGACACTGAGTCTTTGCCTCCTCATTTCCAGGCTATTCCACCTGAAATTGATAAACCTGCACCGCATAAAATCACTTCGAGATTTGCCATTGTTACAGATGATGGAAACCTTGCCTCGCAAAGAAGGATAAAATTGATCGAAAGTTTAGAATCAAACCTTTTAGCTACCGAAGGTGAAAATCAAGGAATGAATACCTATTTTACTTTGGGAGCTATTACCGGAGACTATTATCGTGATTATGATTTTAATGCGAATCAATTTCCTGAAGGAAGTTCTTTTGCCTATAAAAAATGTTTCTACACAGTTCAATATCAGGCGTGGTGGGATAATGACGGTATTGAAAATCCTAAAGTACAGCCTTACGTTAACCGTGCGATAGATTGGCTAGAAGTATGCAGAAATTATGAAATACCTGCAACTTACGGTGCTTTCATTAGTTTTAAAGACGACAGTATTCCGACACGGGTCTATTTTCAGGAAAGCTATGACAGGCTTAAAGAAATAAAAGAAGCTTATAGCCAAGATCCTGACAATATGCTAAGTAGCAGAAAAACGATCATCTGATCAAATCTAACACATTCGGTAAAATTAAACGTGAGTTTTCGAAAAACCAATCACAGAGAAATTAAATAAAAAATCAACTAATAATCAAAAACATACAAGACATGTCAGAAATTAAACAAGTAATTATTCATCCGGCAATAGGAGTTGCCAGAGTAGGTAACAGTCCGAAAGAATATTTTCTTTTGCCGGAAATAATCAACAAACCAATCACCGACCCCGGTAATTTCAGGGATAAGGAGGGACGTATCAAACGTCAGGCTGCACGTTTCAGGCTATACGGTGCAGATGAAAACGGGAATATCATCCGCGAACTTACTGCAGAAGATGGCGACATTACCTGGACCGTACATGTCGCTAATAAAAAAGCAGCTTGGTACAATTTCGATCTTGCTTTAGATATTCCACAGGCTACAGGTGCCTTCAAAGGATATTCACCTGTGGAAAGCACTTTGCGTAATGTAACGATCAGTGATGCTGACCGATCCAGACTTGTAATTGATGGAGGTTCGTTAATGATCTCCGGAGTTAATACCAATGCCGATGGAAATGACCAAAACTTTGCATTTGACAAGGGTACTTTTTATTCACCGGACGGTAATGATAAACCAGTTTACCTTGGTGAGCTTCGCACTGACGAAAACGGCTCCCTTTTATTCTTAGGAGGTTATGGTCTGTCTGCATCCTATGCTAATGAGAGTGCTGTTACTTTTGCTAATAATGATACATGGCATGACGATACTTCGGACGGTCCGGTTGATGCGAAGATAAAACTTAAAACAGGAGAAGTATTCGAAGCTGTTGGAGCATGGGTACTTACTGCACCACCCGATTATTCTCCAGGCATACAGGCGTTTGTCACTGGTTATGATCTCTTAGCACAAACAGCTATTGATATGGGACAATCTGTGTTGCCAGAAATTCCGGAGTTTTGGGAACATATTTATCCAATGCTGGAGCGTATGCCACTGAACGGTTGGGTGAATGCGGGAATTTTCAAACAAAACGGCTGGGGAAGCCCGGGTGATCTCTCAACACCGGAAATGGTAGCAAAGCTTTCAGATACTTCTAATCAGCATTTTGAGCTGCGTCAGGCTATATTCCGTCAGTTCCGAAATCCTGATTATCTAACGATGCAGGCAGAACTTTTCCCGCCTGTTTACGGTGATGGCTTGCAGGGCTTCAAAAGTAGCGATACAGATCCGCGTAATTTCATGGCAGTGATGCCGTTCCAGTATGAATATTTTCAACAATGGGCAAATGGAAATTTCACTGTAGGAAACAGACCGGAAACTAAAAACTGGGATGATATCACTCCAGCAGAACAGGCTGCTTATTTAGACCGTACATCACTTGATGAAACTATCGGCGGCCCCTTCCATCCGGGATGTGAATTTACGTGGCCCATGCGACAACCTATATTATATTCAACACCGTTCAGAATAAAGCGTCGACTTGATGATCCACTTACATACGGACCGATACTCAATTCACAGATTGCGCTGGAAATCAATGGGCCTCTTGATGGATCGGCTGCAGGAGATATTACCAAATGGATGGCTGTACCATGGCAGACAGATACTTCAAGCTGTCTGAGTGGTTATGTTGGCATTATGGGTCAGTATATACCAACTTTTTGGCCAGTGAGGGTGCCAAACGATGTACTTACTGAAGCTGATTATGAAATAATGATGAATGAGAATTCCACCTTGGAAGAAAAAAATGCTGCTTTCAGCAATCGTGTTAAGTGGTTGCGCGGTATAGTGTATCAATATGGGTATCCTCCGGTAAATGTAAGTCCTTATACCAAAGGTATCAATGATTTTATCACTCAATGGCCTGATGTAGGTATCCTTATCCAGAAAGAAGGCATTGGTGATCCCAATTTCCCGGATAAAATGTGGGTAGAGAATGGAAGAACGATAGGAGAAGATCAGGTTGTTTCGGACAAAATGCTGATGGCTGGTTTAGAGCAGGAAAAATCACCAGAAGATTCTGGTTACTTATGGATGGTAGAACGTGCAGAAAAGAGAAAGAGAGGATGATAACAAATGTGCTGATAATAGGTAATGGTGCTGCCGGATTAGCTTCGGCAATCACTTTACGTCAGCATGGTGCATCGGTAGTTGTAGTGCATCGGTCCGCCGATGCACATACAATCCGGGTGGGTGAAAGCCTTGCAGCTTCTGCCCGATATTCGCTTACAGAGCTTGACTTATGGGATGAGTTTTTAGCAGCAAAACATTCACCATGCTATGGCAATTCTTCCTGTTGGGGAGATGATAGGTTATTTTTCTATGATTTTATCCAATCATCATTCGGGCAAGTATGGTATGTGAATCGCAAGGCTTTTCAGTCTATGCTTCTTCAAAAAGCAGTATTAGCAGGAGTCAGGTTCATTGAGACAAACCGTGTCTTTAAGTTGGTAAGAGAAAATATGTATTGGCAATACACTGAAGGTAATTTAAAAATCAAAGCCACTACAATAATCGATGCAAGCGGGAGGAATAGCTGGCTAAGCAGACAACTTGGTATCAAACGTATTCGCAGGGATAATCAGATAGCGGTGGTCAGTTTGCTAACTTCTACTAATCCTATAAAAAGTCAGCAAAGTCTTATCGAAGCAGTTCCCGACGGTTGGTGGTATGTTTGTGATGCTGGAGAAGGAAAAGTAGCACGTATCTTTTTTACTGATCCCGATCTTTATGACCGTGCAGATTGGCTCGATCCTTTCTATTGGTGCAGGAAGAGTATGCAAACGCGCTTTGTAAAACATCGTGTTCCTGTAAATCGGTACAAACATGCTTTGCCTATACAATATACCTCATCAGGAAGCCAACATCTGGAATCTTATGCAGGTGAAGGTTGGTTGGCTGCGGGTGATGCAGCCTGTGCGTTTGATCCATTGTCCTCACATGGTATTGCTTTCGCTCTACGTAGTGGGATTGATGCAGGTATTGCTGCCAAAAATGAACTGGAAGGTAATACAGAAGCCGGAAATCATTATGATCAAAACATCCGATTAGTTTTCAGCTTATATGAAAAACAACGTTCAGCACTCTACCAAAAAGAGACACGCTGGACTGACCATCCTTACTGGGCAAGAAGACAAAAATCAGCAGTTGCTAAAGACGGTATGATTATAGAGTAAAAATAGAAGGATTTGAATATTAATTTCTCGAAAGTGGAATAAGATATTTAAAATGCATGAAAGCGTTAAAAAATGAATTTCAAAAAATTACTAATCGAATAAGTAACTATTTATTGCTTAATTTAAGTAGAATTAGTTTTATTCATTGATAAGAATAAACCACTTATTAAACAAAGAAATTTAGTCCTTTGTGGATTGCTTTCATTTTGAGTATCTTTGAGATATGACACAACATCACACGGGCAAGTTGCAATTAGCAAGGCGTTGTGAATTGCTTTCATTTTTGAGTATCTTTGAGATATGACACAACGTTTGACGTTCCGGAGTATTCTCAGTTCTTGTTGTGAATTGCTTTCATTTTTGAGTATCTTTGAGATATGACACAACGTAAAGCTGGTGGATAATCCTAGAATGCTGGTTGTGAATTGCTTTCATTTTTGAGTATCTTTGAGATATGACACAACCTAAAATCACAGGAAGATGAAAGAATCGGAGTTGTGAATTGCTTTCATTTTTGAGTATCTTTGAGATATGACACAACATTAGAGGCTTTTTTGTATATTAGCCCTATGTTGTGAATTGCTTTCATTTTTGAGTATCTTTGAGATATGACACAACACACCTTATAAACGGGTGTAACTAAAATTAGTTGTGAATTGCTTTCATTTTTGAGTATCTTTGAGATATGACACAACGGAGATAATCTTCCGAGATATTATGCCAATGTTGTGAATTGCTTTCATTTTTGAGTATCTTTGAGATATGACACAACAAATGCAAATTTTTTAAAGATTGAAATCGAGTTGTGAATTGCTTTCATTTTTGAGTATCTTTGAGATATGACACAACAGAAGCAACTAGACTTACTAAGCAATTTACGTTGTGAATTGCTTTCATTTTTGAGTATCTTTGAGATATGACACAACATTAAACAATTCTTTGGAGGGAAGTTATGAGTTGTGAATTGCTTTCATTTTTGAGTATCTTTGAGATATGACACAACCTTCGATAAATATACCACATTCCATTTTGTGTTGTGAATTGCTTTCATTTTTGAGTATCTTTGAGATATGACACAACGATTGCGCCTTTTTTAGTTAGACGAAAAATGTTGTGAATTGCTTTCATTTTTGAGTATCTTTGAGATATGACACAACGGGATTAATATAATTGATTTTGATGCAACTGTTGTGAATTGCTTTCATTTTTGAGTATCTTTGAGATATGACACAACTCTGTAATTGTGTAAAAGTTGCTCAAATGTGTTGTGAATTGCTTTCATTTTTGAGTATCTTTGAGATATGACACAACATTACTGTGCAAAAATAGACAGTGTTGTTGGTTGTGAATTGCTTTCATTTTTGAGTATCTTTGAGATATGACACAACATACAAAGATGATAAGAGGGTTACTGATGCGTTGTGAATTGCTTTCATTTTTGAGTATCTTTGAGATATGACACAACCAAATGCTAATCCAGCTCCTCCATTCAGTGGTTGTGAATTGCTTTCATTTTTGAGTATCTTTGAGATATGACACAACTGCGCAATCAAAAAAGAAAACTATTGTAATGTTGTGAATTGCTTTCATTTTTGAGTATCTTTGAGATATGACACAACAGATACTTTTCTATCCCGGTAAAGCCTACCGTTGTGAATTGCTTTCATTTTTGAGTATCTTTGAGATATGACACAACCAGAATGTTTTTAATGAGATAGATGGTCATGTTGTGAATTGCTTTCATTTTTGAGTATCTTTGAGATATGACACAACAAATCAGGAATCGACAAAGTTGCAAAAGATGTTGTGAATTGCTTTCATTTTTGAGTATCTTTGAGATATGACACAACCTTATCGAATACAACTCACCAACACGCCGAGTTGTGAATTGCTTTCATTTTTGAGTATCTTTGAGATATGACACAACGTTTATGCTTTCACCTGGCGCGCTTAACGAGTTGTGAATTGCTTTCATTTTTGAGTATCTTTGAGATATGACACAACGGATCCATTAGGGTTATAATAGGCATCTACGTTGTGAATTGCTTTCATTTTTGAGTATCTTTGAGATATGACACAACACGGCTATTTTATGGTATAATGCTTCTTTAGTTGTGAATTGCTTTCATTTTTGAGTATCTTTGAGATATGACACAACAACTGAATTTTCAGAAGATGTTGCGTTTATGTTGTGAATTGCTTTCATTTTTGAGTATCTTTGAGATATGACACAACAAAGATAATGTTTTGAATAAACAAGCGGAAGTTGTGAATTGCTTTCATTTTTGAGTATCTTTGAGATATGACACAACATTTCAATATTGTTCTTCAAGATTTTTATTGTTGTGAATTGCTTTCATTTTTGAGTATCTTTGAGATATGACACAACAATGAAGCGGATTTTAATCTTGACCGATGTGTTGTGAATTGCTTTCATTTTTGAGTATCTTTGAGATATGACACAACGAAGATGATTCGGGAGCGCAAAGCACAGCGGTTGTGAATTGCTTTCATTTTTGAGTATCTTTGAGATATGACACAACAGTGAACCGATACACGTTATTTCACGGCGAGTTGTGAATTGCTTTCATTTTTGAGTATCTTTGAGATATGACACAACTCGATTTATCGTTGTGATGAACAAACGTTGGTTGTGAATTGCTTTCATTTTTGAGTATCTTTGAGATATGACACAACCAGTTCCGCCGATTTCAACCATTTGAGGTGGTTGTGAATTGCTTTCATTTTTGAGTATCTTTGAGATATGACACAACTACGGGCGGAATGGCGAACGGCGATGTCGGGTTGTGAATTGCTTTCATTTTTGAGTATCTTTGAGATATGACACAACGTAGTAGTATGATTTTTGCTAGCTGCACCTGTTGTGAATTGCTTTCATTTTTGAGTATCTTTGAGATATGACACAACGTCATGGTAATAACAGATGAATTTCCTGCCTGTTGTGAATTGCTTTCATTTTTGAGTATCTTTGAGATATGACACAACAAATACATCTGAATCGTAAGTATCGAGATTGTTGTGAATTGCTTTCATTTTTGAGTATCTTTGAGATATGACACAACGGATGTTTTTTTTAACTCTGTGTCCGCCTTGTTGTGAATTGCTTTCATTTTTGAGTATCTTTGAGATATGACACAACATAAATCAAATATGAAACTACAGAAAATGAGTTGTGAATTGCTTTCATTTTTGAGTATCTTTGAGATATGACACAACGCTTCGATAATATTGATGAATACATTCAGCGTTGTGAATTGCTTTCATTTTTGAGTATCTTTGAGATATGACACAACCAGGAATTTCTGCAAAAAAAATACGGATTTGTTGTGAATTGCTTTCATTTTTGAGTATCTTTGAGATATGACACAACACAACGGAAAAATTAACAAAGACAAAACAAGTTGTGAATTGCTTTCATTTTTGAGTATCTTTGAGATATGACACAACCACAAAGCTGGTTTGTCAATCAGTCAACAAGTTGTGAATTGCTTTCATTTTTGAGTATCTTTGAGATATGACACAACAAACGATTTCAGAGAAAAAAGTTTTGGTTTGTTGTGAATTGCTTTCATTTTTGAGTATCTTTGAGATATGACACAACCTAAATATTCTTTGAATTACACATCAATACAGTTGTGAATTGCTTTCATTTTTGAGTATCTTTGAGATATGACACAACTCATTCATGTGCTGAAGAATGGCGATGCTGTTGTGAATTGCTTTCATTTTTGAGTATCTTTGAGATATGACACAACCTCCGGGGGTGAGCTTGTGGCAAACAATATAGTTGTGAATTGCTTTCATTTTTGAGTATCTTTGAGATATGACACAACTTCATCATTTTTATTACAAAACACAAAGACGTTGTGAATTGCTTTCATTTTTGAGTATCTTTGAGATATGACACAACTACGTTTCTTTTGATAATTATCAGCCGGGTGTTGTGAATTGCTTTCATTTTTGAGTATCTTTGAGATATGACACAACAAACGAATGTTTTTTTAAGCAAACAAACGAGTTGTGAATTGCTTTCATTTTTGAGTATCTTTGAGATATGACACAACAAATAATGTTTTTGCTGATGGAGAAAACCGGTTGTGAATTGCTTTCATTTTTGAGTATCTTTGAGATATGACACAACCCACTTCTTTTCCATCTGCTGTTTTGCAGTGTTGTGAATTGCTTTCATTTTTGAGTATCTTTGAGATATGACACAACGGAAATACTGAAAAATGTTCTTGTAAATACGTTGTGAATTGCTTTCATTTTTGAGTATCTTTGAGATATGACACAACGTACCGAACGAAGGCGCTACCGAGTTGGAGGTTGTGAATTGCTTTCATTTTTGAGTATCTTTGAGATATGACACAACGGTAGCGGTAATCTATCGGGTAACTCGAAAGTTGTGAATTGCTTTCATTTTTGAGTATCTTTGAGATATGACACAACAATAAGCGATAAGCGCACTATATCGGACGCGTTGTGAATTGCTTTCATTTTTGAGTATCTTTGAGATATGACACAACAAAGAAGACGGGTCGGAATCTTCAAAAGAAGTTGTGAATTGCTTTCATTTTTGAGTATCTTTGAGATATGACACAACTTTTGAATACTTGTCAAAAAGTTACTGGACGTTGTGAATTGCTTTCATTTTTGAGTATCTTTGAGATATGACACAACTCAATGCCTTCACGGGCAAATTACGCCCGAGTTGTGAATTGCTTTCATTTTTGAGTATCTTTGAGATATGACACAACCAATATTTGCCATTTTTTGTTCAGGTGGTGGTTGTGAATTGCTTTCATTTTTGAGTATCTTTGAGATATGACACAACAACATATCCCCATGTAGCGGAGTCTTGTTCGTTGTGAATTGCTTTCATTTTTGAGTATCTTTGAGATATGACACAACACTAAATCTTCTATCCCAAGTCCAGTATGAGTTGTGAATTGCTTTCATTTTTGAGTATCTTTGAGATATGACACAACAAATCTGCTTCTGCAGAAGCTGCAACAGTAGTTGTGAATTGCTTTCATTTTTGAGTATCTTTGAGATATGACACAACAATAGTTTGGTTTGGGCTTAATGATTCTCTGTTGTGAATTGCTTTCATTTTTGAGTATCTTTGAGATATGACACAACCTCAAAATTTAACTCTCTGTTTTTCAGAGGGTTTATTTTGTTTTCAGGATTTAAAATTCAGAACAATTCGAGCTGTTGGAAGGTCGGTGGCGGTTCTTCTTTATTTCTGGCAAAAAAGATTTCGATGTCTCCAAACTGTTTATCGGTAATGCACATAATGGCAACCTTTCCGGCTTTCGGAAGCATAAATTTGACTCTTTTGATATGAACTTCTGCATTTTCCCGGCTCGGACAGTGTCGTACATACATCGAAAACTGGAATAAAGTAAATCCGTCATCAATCAAAGCTTTCCGAAAACGGTTTGCATCTTTCATATTTGCTTTCGTTTCGGTCGGGAGGTCATACAATACTAAAACCCACATAATTCGGTATGCATTAAACCTTTCGGCGTTCATTTTTGGTGACTATTGTTTGTTTGTCGTAACGTTTGCAGCCCGACCTGAGTGGAGCTCTTTTTGCAGATTTTGGTGCTGGAAAAATGCGGTTGGAAATCTGCAAAAAAGCGGGAACGGAGGGCGGATAAAGCTGCCATAAAAAAATTACATCAATTCCGGATAGGAAATCAGTCGTTTTTCTCCTGTGTAGCATTTGTAAAGCGATGAAGCCGTTGTTTTTACTGCAACCAGCAACGGTCTTGTTTTGTCATCAATACGCACATCTTTGGTCGCAATCTGGAGAATATGCGCTTTAAATTCTTTCGTCAGTTCTTCAGTATCCGGATGAATTTTCAGCCACTGCATCACGAGTAAATCAACAAACGGACGATAAGGCTCCATTAAATCATCGGCAAGGCAATACGGATTGTATTTATTTTTATGAAAAATGCCGAGAACAGGCAACAGTCCGGTTTCTACAATGGCTCTTGCCACAATGCTTCTGAGCACGGCGTATCCAAAATTAAAAAACTGATTGGGTGAATCTCCGAAACGCTGTCTCAAAAAGTCCAGACTGATCAGATATTTCCAGTAATGCTGCGCCGCAATCCCTTCCATATTCGTTATATCGCCGGACTTTACATTTCTCTGATATTCAATCATCGGTTCATAGTAATTCCCCAGTTTCATCAGGACATTTTTCTGGTTTTCGATCTTGCATTCCACCGTCTGTTTCCAAAGCTGTTTTTTCAGCGGTTCACTGGCTTCCAACTGATCTTTTACCCGGTCGGAATGTTCGGTATGCCCGTACAGCGGAAGCATTATTCCGTGCGGTAAATGATGGGCATCGCAACTCACCACTACGACATTGTTTCCCATCATTTTCTGAATCAGATGGTGTGAAATGGTAATCTGATAATGATCCAGCATCAATAATCCCAAATCTTCCACAGGAACACTCCCCTTCTCCGTTTTGGTTTCTGGACAGAGGATTTTCAACTGCTCGTCTTTGAGTTTAAGATAAGCGGGATTGCCGATGTAGATGGAGCGGGTGATCATATCTTAAACTTTAATATTCTCCTATTTGAACAATCTTGCCTAAATGGTTAAGTCTTACTTTTACAATAAGTTTCAAATTGTTACAACTTTGAATTACTTTGTAAGATGTATCCTTTAATGATGAATTTAAATCAACCGTAGTTTCTAAATGATGTCTAAACCAAAATCCTGAAAGTAGTGAACCAAACTTCTGCACTCTAAACATATTCTTAGAAATCAAATTGAGATTCTTTTCATCAAACAAGTCAGTTTCTTTTGGATTAAAATCTTCTGACGGAAACAAAAACATTTCATTTTGTTTCATTGTGAAAAGAAACTTCCATCCTAAATCTTGGTTATACTCTTTATCAATAATCGAAAGTCCTTGATTTACTCTTTCAACAGCTTCATAGAAACTTACCACTCGCTCTTGCAAATTTCCATCTGCGTCTTCATAAATAGCAACGTGATGATTATTTCCTGTACTTACAAAATCCACAGGTATTTTTTTACCATTTTCATCAAGAAGTTCATTCCCAAAATGATCTTTTTTATAATGCAAAGTTTCAGCATTATTAATTCCAGTTATGGTAACTGTTTTAACGGCAATTCCTTTAGACTGGTTCAACCAAATCGGTTTTTTTTCTAAATCGGAAAAAGCCTCTTTTGCATTTCCATTAAATGCATTCAGACGATTTTTTAAAATTTCTTTTACTCCTTTATCAATTATTTTTTCAAGATTTTTATAGTCTTTAAAATTATCCGCATTTACAGCTTTTCTTATGGTATAACCCGTTTCGTACCAAGCCAAAACTACACTTTCAGGAACTTGTTCGGTTTTTTGTTCATTCAAATAAATCGGATTTTTTGCAGGCACATTTTTCCCTGTAAATGCTTTCTTTGAATCTCCGTTAAATTCTTTTAGTCTATCCAATAAAGCGTTTTTAAATTTTTCATTCTGAACTTTATTAATCGTTTCCAAGTCGAACTTTCCAGATATTTTTTCTTCTTTTGTTTTAAGAAATTTTGCACTTCCGTAAATGGTTTCTTTATGAAGTTGTCCTCTTGGTGTCAATACAATTTTTGAAACTACTCCACCCTTTTTCTTGGTTTTGTTGATGTTTTTGGTAACAACTTTATTTTTTGCTTTGTGAGAAATTAAAACTTCTTCCAATTGTTTTTTGGCTTCAGTACGGAAATTTTTAATCGGTAATTTGAATCTTCTTTCTTTTGAGCCGTTTTTCTTTTCTACAATTTCTGTAATTATGTTTTCAATAGCAAAGATATTATGATGTTCTTTATGCTTTTCATCTTTTCTAGCATTCAAATAATTCAGATATTGGATATGATTGTGGGTGGTAAATGCCACCGTAAGAGCATCCATTGCGTGATGACGATGGTCGTTTCTCTTCGTCCAATCAATAATTCTTTCTTTCTCCTCTCCTTTGGAATTTTCAATCATTTCCGTCAAGCCCAATTTTCTATACTTTTCCAAATTAAGCTCTTTCATTGTGTTGACAAGATTCCAATCTTCCCGAAGTTTGTCGGTAATTCTTCCTGAAGTAGAAATTACAGAATTGGTAATTCCGAAAAGAATTTCTTTTGCTTTTTTAGCAATATATTGGGTATCTCTTAAGTCTCTTTCGATGAAACCTTCTCCTATTTCGCTTCCTTTTTTCTGTAGTTTTTCAAATTTAGCTTTAGAGATTGCACCTTTGTCGAATAATTCTTTAATAATGTTCAAGAATTTTTCTAGCTTTTCTTTTCCTTCAATTTCCATATAATCCAATGCAGTAAAGTTTCCTTTTTTAAGGTTTGCGCCTCTTGGAACCAACACTTTATTAGAAAAACTGTCATCAAAAAATCGCGATTGCGGAATGATATGGTCAATATCATACTTGTCTGTAAACAACTCTTCTCTCTTAATTTGAACATCGGTATATAAATCTTTGAATAGGTTTTTCTCTAATTCCAAATACAATTTATATCGAATGATATCATTTCTTGAAGGTGCTTTTATTCCAAATTCTTTCTGCAAAACTTCGGCATATTTCTGATGGAGCAAAGTTGCTTTGCTGATATCGGAAGTCATATTTGCACGCTCTTCTGCATTTTTCTTGAGTTCTCTTGCCAATTCTATTCTTATTTCATCGGGTTTTCCGTACGCTTTTATCACTTCGTTTACCAGATTGATCATTTGGTTCAAAATCTTTTCAACCACGGGATTTCGTAATGCATTTTTAGGTAGAATTTCCAATTGCTCTTTCAAAATTCTGTTTGCTAGTTGATCTTTTGTAAATGAATTTTTAGAATGATTGTATCCCGCTAAATGACAAGCATCGCTGTATTTATTTTCCTTAATGTAAGGATAAATCTTTCGCATCGCTTTCGAACTCAAACTTCCATAATCTGGAGAAAAACCAACATCAGCCAGTATTTTGGAATGTTCTTTTTTGAAACCAAATTTTTTCTCCAAAAGTTCATACAATTTTACGTTACCCGATGCAGAATCGTCGCCTTCATAAGAATACAACAAATGCCATAATTGATACGATTCTTGTTTTTCAAAATCTTTCCCATCAAGTTCAGGGTTAAAATCCAGAATAGAAGTATTAATTCCTAATTTCAAAAAATTCTCTTTGATAAATTCTTTTATTTTTTCTGAAGAAATATCAATTTTTGAAACTTTAATATCATCATCAATACTTAATTTAAATTCTTTTGGAAATTCTATTCCTTCACTGGCAATAATCTTTAAAAAAGCAGTATAAAGATTTTCGTTGGTCCGGTTTCCTTCAATATTTTTAAAATTGGTTTTCCATTCTTTACCAGAATAGCCCATTAAGTCTAAAACATTCTTTGCTGAAAGATTTCCTTTGATATTGACTTCATTAAAAATAGATTCTTTAATGTCTAAATCAAGCGGAAACAATTCTTTAGATTCAATACTTTGAAACACCAAATTATTCAGAACCTGCCAAATTTTGAACTCTTGAAATAGAGGCGAAGATTTTGGAGCAACCTTTAAACCAACCGTTTTCTTCTTAATTTTTCCACTTTCTGTTATTTCAATTTCCCTGTTTTCAAACTCACAAATACTGATTAATCCTTTTTGGGATTTGAGTTTTCTTTGATAAAAAATCACGACATCACGAATTTCTTCTTTTAACTTTTTGGATAACTCCGAATGATATTTTGCTTGTGTTTCCCAGATTTTCTCAAATTCATCCAAATAATCCTGTCTGTAAAAAACTTGATTCTTGAGTTTCGTATGCGGATTTGCTTTAAGTTGCTGATAAAGATATTCACCAACGGTTTGCTGATTAAAATAAAGTTCCTTGCTTCTATCACTGATTGCACCAAGATAACCGCTAGAATTATTCAGATTGCTATTAATTTCTTGAAATACAACAGCCAAACTTTCAAAGTCCAATTGTTTTTTTACCGCTTCGCTTCTCCAAAAGTATTTTTCGACTTTTTTCTCCTGCATTGTTCCGGTTTGCTTGATTCCGACGAGAGAAAACGGCTCTTTCAAAATAGCCCAAGTTGCATTTTTATTTTTGCCTTGTAATTCTTTATAAAAGTCATCGGTTAGGATTTCGGGGTTAAATTGCTTTTGAAATTTCCATACTCTATCAAATTCAGATTGTAAATCAGAACGGTAAAAATCCGGTAATTGCTTCTTATTTTCTATTAAAAGTTGGTAAGAATATTCTCCAGGAGTTAGATTTTCTTCGTACAATTTTTTGGCAACAGACATTCCGTCAATGATTTGTCCTTCATCTTCGTTCTTTGCTTTTCTACTGCTTCTATAACCTCGTTTTTTATTCATTAAAAGTAAAACCCTTACAAAATCTGAAAGTTCTACTTTTTCTTTCGCCGATTTCGCTCTTAATTCCTGAGTTTGAAACGTAGAATTTTTACCAATTTCTGTAAGCAAATCTCCTTGTTTCAGAATATTGCCTTTCTTTAAAACATCAATAAGATTTGCTCTTCTCAATTTGAATCTTTGCAGATTTCTTCTTGCACTTCTTGCTAAAGTTCTACTGGCATTGGTTGTAATTGGTTTACCTTTTTCGAAATTGATTTGTTCATCAACAGTCAAAGGATTCACACGAACACCTAACTTCACTATTTTATTATTTTCAGGATTTTTAGAATTTTCCTGAACAAGAGCCCATCCAATTGAAGACACTCCTAAGTCTAATCCAAGTATATTTTTAGTCATAATTATTGAGTTTTTGAAATTGTATAAATGTAAAAAGAATATTTTTCATTAAAATACGGAAAACCGTAAACCAACTAAAAAAATATTTTTCTACATTTGTATCCGAAAGCAATTCACAATAAGGATTATTCCGTTGTGAAAACATTTAAGGCGGGGCAACTCGCCTTTTTTTTGTTATAAACATACAGTCTGAATAGCTTATTGTTTGAAAACCCTTCATTTCAGCTTATTTTTTTGACACTAAAAAATATCTATCTGAAATCAATTTTATTATATGAACAACTATTATATTCATCTTGTGTTCTCAAATTAATTCAAGCCTTTCATCAATACAAAAAAACCCCACAATCAGAAGACTTTCATTCTCCGATTGTAGGGTTTAGGTTAGTTAAAAATTCTATTTTATTTTACCAAACAAACTCACATGGTAATTGTCTTTCTGCAATTACTCTGCGTGATCTTGTCACATACAGCCTCAGGAAAGATCCTGGTTCAATATTATAGATGTTTTTGCCATAAATTTTAACCGTCATCGTACCGCCAGATTTATCAAAATTATAAATAACAATCTGTTGCTTCGGATAAATTTCTTTGAAATTAACAACCATTTTCACCTGCTCTCCAATAATATGAATCAGTCGGTTTCTATCATCTACATCCAAATAGCCGGAAGGATCGATCTCATATTCGTGGGGATCTAGTCTGATTGCATATTCAGATTCATCATTTACAATTTCATCTTTAAGACTGGCTACATTACCATTGGGAATAAATATGGTGTCTGGTCTTTCCTCTTCCGATTTGAAGTTTTTACTGGCTTTAACGGAACCTTCTACCGTTAATTTATCTTCCTTGTTAGATTCTCTTCCCATACCGAAGAGTCTTGACTCAAAATTAAAGTTTAGCCCGTCAAAAGTACCGTAACTTGAACCATATTTATAATAACCTTCTTGTTTAGCTGAAACGAATCTGTCATAGCTACGATCAATCATCCCAGATTCACCTCCAAAATAATCATCTGCAATGAGTAAACCAGATCCTGTATTTGTGGTAAAATCCACATTCAACTGAATACCATAAGAAGAAGCATAGTTCCAACTATTAATATTAGCCTGGGTAAAGTGTCTATCAGTCCATATCCTTCTTTCTTTCATCCAGTTTCCTGTGTCAGAAGTTGTTTGACTTAAAAAGAAATCTTCTTCTTTATTACTTTCGTTAGCTGGTCCTGTTACTTTCCATGCTCTATAATTATCTTTCCATCCTTTAATTAGTAATGATGACTGATACCCTCTACCTGATACTTCGTGAAATAAAGGTAATAATTTATGATTTAAAGCTTTATTTCCAGAATTAGGTAAAAATGTGCTCGAACCATCTGATCCAAGACCATTACCCATAATTCTGGTATCTACTACACCTGTGCCTAATCTGAGTCTTTCGAACGATGAGCCGTCTGACTTATAAAATTTCGTATAATCACCCTGATTATTATTAAAGTTTAATACATCTGATAAAATGTTATTGTATGCCAGATTCCATTGATTAATAACACCTTGAGTAAGATTTCCCTTATCCCATACTTCTACCCATCCACCATCAACTCCATTCTCAAATCTTTTGTATCTTAATGAATTAGTACCTCCAGTCATTTTTACTGCAATCTCACCATAATAACCGCCTGCATTAGCATGAAGCATTTTAAGCCTAAACCACCAATCATCTGTAGGATTTCCCACTCCTGTTCCTGAACTGTTTAAGTATCCCATTGAACTTCCATAAGTGGCTTCCTGTAAATAACAAGCTCCTGCAGCATTAAATGTTTTACCTGGAATATATGGGTTTATAGTTAAGCCAAATGAAGTATTAACCCAAGTATCTGTTGCATTATTTCCATTTTTATTTGCTTTAAGATCCAAATTGTCATCTACACTAGTCTTATTCCTTAGGTTTAATACTGCTGTTACCGAATCTTCCTGTAAAAATACTGAATCATCTGTGAGCGCTGTACCTCCATGAGAAATTATTTCAACATCTATAAATATCGGATTATTAGCTGTATGAAATTTATGTACATTTATGTATGTTCTATCAATAGCAGGATCAAAATATATTTTTTGTTCAACATACATCCTTTCTACTACAGCACCGAAAGCTTGCGTACATTTACTCTCAAACCCCCACGCTCCGCCAGTATTAACTCCGAAAGTAAATTGAATTTCTATAATACCAATAGCATAAGCATTATGATATGATGAGTTAACTCTTAGAGTAACATCACCCACCATATTATTGGGTAAATACACCCTATTTACAATTCCACTATTGTATACTGGACTTTCAAAGAAATAAGTTCTTTTCTTACTAATTGGAGCAAATTTTTTTAATTGCTGTAGGTTTACAGAATGGTTATCAAAGGTTCCAATAGGAACTACTGGACTTTTAATAAATGTATTTATGTTATTAAAAGTTTGTGTACCATTAAGCGATGCGTAACTTTCATTATCAATACTCCCATCTGCTTTTAAAAATTGGGCGGCAGTACCGCCCAATACCCTATAGCCTTTCGAGGTGTTATAGTATGCATATTTAATATCCATGTTTAAATATCTTTACGGGTTACTGTTATAGCTACAGTGTTTGGTAAAGCAGAATCAAATTCAATATCGATTTTATTAGGATCTGTTAATTTTATTCTGCCATCGATTTTGTAAAACGTTACTGTATCGTACATAGCAACGTCTACATTTCTGGTCCCTAAGTTATGTACCACACTTGCAGTTCCTGAAATAGAAGTACTGTATGATTTCACAATATTACTTCCGGCGATAACTCTACCCTTAGAATCTACTGTAACCTCATCGTACGTTCCGGCTGTCACTCCTGTTGCAGCTAATGTCAAAGCTGAGGTAACGTTGGCAGACCCGTCAAACGAAATATTCCATGCTGCGTCTCCTGTTGCTGAAATTGTTCTTGGAGTGGTCAGTTTTGCGGATGATCCGGTGGTATTGATTGCTGCAGTTCCTGTTAATAATGTTGCCGGAACCGCAGTTACAGGAATCGTAACGTTTCCGGAACCATCGATTGTTTGTGCTGTGGAAGTAACTCCTGAAAGAGCGATGCTTCTAGCTGTAGTCCATTTTGTAGCGGAAAGAACACTTTTTGATGCATCTGTCGTGTTATCAACATTACTTAAACCTACATGAGATTTATTTAAAACAACAACACCTGTTAATCCGTTTACAGAATCTACAGCTCCAGAAGTGATGTAAACAAATGTTGTACCCGTCCATCGGTACGTTTTGTTGGTATCAAGCGATACATAAATTTTACCTGTTTCACCAGTAAGAAGGTTTGTATATGCTGCTTCTTTATAAAATTTTCCATCGGCAACTTTATAATACCCTTCCAAAACGTCATCCACATAAGACGGTAATTGATTTGCAGGAACCTGTCCCGATGCATCCAGTGTAGCAACTCCATTCGCTATACCTTTTTGTGATACCGGGATATAATTAGCCAGATCTGCAGATGTAGGCAAAGAGCCTAAAGATACCGTAATCCCGTTAGCAGTTTGGGTAACTCCTGTAACTACATTTCCTGTACCTGAAGTGGTAACCGGCAATGAGAATGTTGTTCCCGACAATGTCAAACCATTTCCTGCACTATAGGTGGTATCTATAGAAGCAAAGGTAATGGTATTTCCTGACTGACTGATTGTCATATTAGAACCTGCAGCAAGCGTAACATCTCCCGAAACTAAAGAACCTGATGCACCACCTTTTAAACGGGTAATAGTATCAGGCGTTGTGAATGATCGGTTTGCCGACAAATCATAAGCTGTACCGTTAATGGTTAGTGTTCGTGTTTTGGGTACGTAATCTAAAGGATTAAAATTTCCATCATGCCAAAACGTACTGATTGACCTTGTGCCACCGCCGGCTGTTAAAACTTCGCTGTCTGTTTTTCCTTCAATTTTGTAACCAACAGAGCTTCTGTAATAAGCGTATTTAATGTCCATAATTATATTTTTTTAATGGTTAACTGAATCATATTTGGTGGTAAAGAATCGAATAGCACATCAATAGTATTTGTGTCTATTCTTTTTACCTTAAGGGGCACTGTAAACATCGTAACTGTGTCATAAGCATCAATGACAAAACTTAATGTATTAAGATCATGCTTTATTCGGGAGTCGCCCCTAACTTTTTCTTCATGCCTGATTTTTTCGGAATTGGCTGCATCTTCGATTTTTTTAATCTTATCATACACCAAATCATTGAATTTATTTTGATAACTAACTGCACCCCAGTTTGAATAACTTCCAACAAGATTAATTTTATCGTCTGAACTATTTCCGAGACTAGTTTCTTTAAGCAATTCTATCTGCTGTCTGTTTTCTTTGATGTAGTCTACTATTTTTTGTAATTCATCGAGGTTTACATCATTGGAAATTAGGATTGCATTAATTTTGGCAATATCTGCAAGCATTTCATCATCTTTTATGTGAAATACATTCAGAATTTCCTGGATCTGCTCTTTTGTATAGACATTTCCTGTCTCTTGGTCGCCATCAACAGTTGCTGCTAAATGTATCTTTAACTTTTCTTTCCATTCTTCTACATTCGCAGCAGTAAGATTTGATGCGTTAAGCTTTGCAAGTACCGAATGATGCGCGTTTTGATCTTCCTGATGATTTGTAAAAGCTTCATTTAATCCTGTCACATCGCTCATTTTGATTTTATCATTCAAATGACGGAATGAAGAAAAGGTCTGCTTAAATTGATATTCTGTAGGCATATCACCTTCTTCAAACCAACTGAAGATCGTATTTAATGGTGTAGGTGTACTCATTTGCTTTTTGAAAATTAGTTTTGATAAATTGATAATTGAGAAAATTCTCTCCCTATTCATAAGCCAATCGCTATGAATACAGTTTTCTTTATGGTTCTGGATTAATTACGGAGTTGTGATCAATCAACCCTGTTTTTTTAAAAAATTTTATATTGAAATCAGCAATATAATTTCACATTTTTATCTGCGACAATTTTTGCCTGATCTCTTCATATATTTTTTTGAAGTCAATGACTATCCGAATTTTTGAGAGTTCAAATTTGATCATTATTTTGCTCTTATAAAAGTTTTTTCACCTTTTCATCCTGTAGTTGCAGCAGTCTTAACTTTTCTGAAACAAGATAATATTGTTTGTAATTACCGTTTGCAAAATTCATTTTTTTTGAACAAATCTGAAAGTTTTTCCATCCTTTCATCCCGTAGTTGCAGTAGTCTTTGCTTATGTAAAATACAATAGAAGTATTTTTAAAATTTAGATATGATTTAAAATAACCTCAACAGAATCATCTGGAAAATAGTATGATCTATTCAATGATTACAAAGCAAAAGCGCCACTTAAAACAAGTGACGCTTTTTATTAAATGAATTAAATAATACTAAATCAGATCTTTATAAAATCTAAGGTTTATGATACGGGCATCCTGCAGGAGGATTTACAGTACGCTCCGCATTAGAAGCAGGTGTTGTCATACTCATTCCGGAAGGAGCATTGAAAAACTGCTCTTCAATAATTTTTCTCTGATCTGCAGGAATATCTTCAATCTTACGGAGCGTATTCACCTGAATGTGGGGCCAACTTGTAGTACCACCATCATTTCCGAAATCAAATTCAAAAAATATAATCTGCTCATATTGCAACTGAAGGATTTCTTTTCCGTCTTCTATCACCGTTTCTATCCACATTCTGAAATCTACTTCAACAGTAGGAACAAATCTATTAACAAAAGGAACATTTAAAATTCCTCCCTGCGCTCCGGTTTTCATTTTGGACGACATCTGAATCAAAACATAATTCGCAACATTTTGTCCGCTCAATGTATCTCTCAGTCTCATATCGGGTCTTACACAATAAGGATACAGATCATTCGCAAGAATTCTTTGAGTGTAGATTTTATTAGAACCAGGATCGTTTTCATCCGTCAATGTCTCATGAACCCAAACCGGAGCTGGCTGATCAAGATTGATAGGATTTGTAACACTTGCGCCGGCTCCGCCCATCGTTGGCGAAATTGCAAGATGATCCGGTTGCCAAGTCGCATCACCGTAAGGAAATTGCGGCGCACCACTGATTAAATAATTCGGTCCGCTCGGTGCAATATCTCCCAATAAAGTAATGGTGCTTCCGTGGGGAATAACACCACTTCTTGAGATAGAATAATCTGGTATAAAATAAGGCCCGCTGATGCCGTCTCCCGGCTTTATTTCCTGCGCCGGAATAATTTCAAAATATTCCTGACCATCTTTTAATTCGCTTAAAAGAATATAACTTACATTTCCATTATCATCTTTTACCTGAACCAATGGCTCATTTCTGTATTCTCCTTTATAGCCGTATTTTTGATAATCTTCCTGTGAAAAAGCATGAATACCACGGTCTTTTTCTATGGTTTCTCTGGTTGCTGCATAATTGTACACATCACTTAGCCAAAGATACATACCGTTTTCTTCGTGAATTCCTGCATATTCCAGATCAGGTTTTCCTTCAACTTTATTGACGCTTTTAATGGTTTGATCATATTTTACTGCACCACAAAACAATTCACTCGCGCCACCACGATTACGAACACCACCTTGAACGATTTCGAAAGTCAGTTTTTCAATGTATTCTTCCGTGTCAAAACTGAATTTTCCCGGAATTGTATTTTGATCAGTTCCCGGAGAAGGCATAATCGTTGTATGAATTCCGCTTCCTAATGAGGGTCTTTTTATGTCCTGATTATAATTGGCATTGTAACTCACCCATGTTCCTTCAAGAGCTGCTAAAATTCCATAATCAACATTATTGGCAATTTCCGCTAAATTTTCTTCTCTAAAAGGTCTTACCGGATCGTCTATCAAAAGTTTGGAATACCCATCCATAAGCGTTGCCAAATAGCCTTTTGTACTTTCTGCTGAGGTTCTTAAAAGTTGACCTTCCTCAAGTCCGTCTTTTTTTCTTTTTAACATGATATATTAGTTTTTTGGGGTTATTAATTAGAAGGATACTCAAAAGTTGGTCCTGCATTGTATTGGGAAGTCAATGGCTGACTCATCAATCCGATTGCCTGCTCTTTCAATGCATACATATACATGATGGATTTTGCCAGTTCTTCAGAGTGTCCTTCTACGGCAGCCTGAATTGCATCCAATAACTTTTTATACGTAATATTAAATTGTTTTCCCTGTTCGAATAACTGCGGATTCGACTGGTAATCTGACATTTTAGGATTCGGTTTCATCGGATACGCTGCGTTCCAGTCTACGGGAAGCGGTTTTCCAACCGGTGGAGTGGTTACAGGCATCATTCCGTTTTCGTCGGTGAAGGGTCTGTAATCTCCCCCTAAATAAAAATGTTCATGGAAAATTTCCTTAAATCTGAAATAATGTGCTAATTCTGCACCTTCCTCAAACTGTGAAGGATCTACATCGAAAATAGAATCATCCGCGCCTTCTCCTTGTCCTTTAATTTCCTGAAAAACAAGAATAACGCCTTCTAATGCATCAACAGGATACAGTTTTCCGCCGCTTCCGTAGTATTGTTCCGGACGGATCTGTTTTGCAGGATCTCCTGTAAAAATTCCGCCTTTGTTTAATTCTTCAAAAGTCTGCGGTAGTTTTCCGTTTGCTTTATAATAGGCGATGATCTGGAATACAACAATGTAAAAGAACACTACATCATAATACTCTCCAATGGTATGAACGTTTTTCATGATGAAATCCTTCATGTTTTCCAAGGTCCACAAATTATTTTCCTGAACGGCGCCTCTTGAAAGCATGGCTTCCGGTTGTGCGTCATAATCATATTTCGGTGCTTTTACTAAAGGATTGCTCGGACTTTCGATAGCAATAAAGGTTGCAATACTGTTGGATGAGAACGTTTCCAAGCCTACGTAGAAATCCACATTCAATGGCAGTTTCATCGGGTAATTAGGATAATTCTGCGGTCTGTTGACTGAAGGTTGAATGCTTACTGCGTTCATGACGTTGCAAACCATAATCATGTGAAGCATTTCTTCAACCGCTACACTTCGGATGATCTGTGAAGGAAGAATATTCGTTCCATCTTTAATAGAATATAAAGCCGTTAAATACGGAGGAATTGTGGAATGCTCGATTAAAATCGCAGTCTGAAGCAAATCCTGTAAAATCGGGCGGTAATCCAGATTCTCTAATCCTTTTTTTACCTGAAACGCCTTTTCTCCGGAGAAATCTGCGGTCGGATTAATTTCCGGAACTTCACCGCCAAATTGAGATCTAAGATACCCATTAAACGCATCAATCTGGTTATTAAGCAAAAGATTGGTTACGTTTTTACTGTGGTATTTTATTCCTTCAATCCAGTTTTCTTTGCTGTTTGTGTTGTCGAATAATAACGACTGTAAAGAAATGGCTTCGTCTACAATGGTATTTTTATCTGAAGAACTTCTTAGAAGGCTGCTGTTTTCCTGAGGTTCTGTTTTATTGATTAGTCTTTGTCTCATGTTTTCTATTTTAATATGTTTTCCAGATCTTTCAGAATAGATTCTACGGAACGGATGGTGAATGCGGATAAGGTAAGAGTAGGGTTGGAAGTTCCCAAAGTTGTCATATTTCCGGCTCCTACAATGTATAGATTCGGATGATCCCACGATTTGCAATAGCTGTTCGTTACAGAATCGTCCGGATTGTCGCCCATTCTGTGGGTTCCTACAATATGTCCGGCTCCGTTATAAGAATATCTTACATTATTATATACAAAAGTATTATTGTCTGTCGCATTGTATTTGGTGAAATCTTCAATACCCAGTCTTGCAAACATTTGGTCTGAAGCTAATTTTGCCTGCTCCATTGCTCTCATTTCGTATTCTGTAAGCCCGTAAATGATAACAGGACGCGGAATTCCCAATACATCCAGATACTGGTCGTTAATAGTTACTCTGTTATCCGGATTCGGAAGCTGCTCTATCTCAAAATGGAAAAGCACCTGTCTGGAAAGTCTGTGCGTTAATGCATCTTTCAGTTCTTCTCCGAAAAGCCCGTCATTTAAAAACTCTGAAAGGTCTGATCCTGGAGAAAAAGCGGGCCAGCTCCATCCCCAATTGTCAAGAGGAGAAATCCACGCAGAAAATTTGCTTCTGAAATTTCCGTCACGGAAAGACGAAATATTGGTTGTGGAACCGGGACCTCTGTAAGAATAAACAGGATCCGGGAATAATCCCCAAGTAAGCATTACCATGTGATCCATCAGGTTTCTTCCCACCTGATCGCTTCTGTTGGCAACCGTTTTTTCAACATTTTGTCCGTTCTCGAAAACGGTGTATTTTGAGTTTAAAAGAATTTTCGGATTTTCGAAAGCATTGGCAGCAAGAATAACGATTGTTTCGTTCGTATCGATAACTTCTTCTACAAACTCTGTTTTCTCTCTTGAAATATATCTTCGGATGTGAACTTTAGAGATTTTTTCCTGATCTGCCACATCTACACTCAGTTTGTACACTACGCTTTGTGCCTGAACCTGAATATTATGATTTCTCTGAAGATTCTGGTTTTTATTAACTTTATATAAAGCTTTTTTCAGCGTTTTCAGAGCGTTGTATTTTGCCTGAACCGGACAGATCGGAACGCAGGATGCATTTCCTTCACAACGTTCTCCCATATAAGGATTCCATACTGCTCCTAAAGCTTTGTATTCTTCGCTTTCAATATTTTTTAAAGTTAAAGTATATCCCGATTCAGAAGCTTCAGCTTTCACTATTTTGGATGTTCCGTAAGCAATATTCGGGGTAGAATTTCTTCCCTGCGGAGACGGAACAAGCATTATCGGATATTCTTCAAAGTTAAGCTGAACCGAAGTTCCTGCCAATCCGTTAATAATCTGATGATCCATATAACTCTGCGGAATTTCTTCCATCGGAAAAACATAATTTTTACCGTAATATTCTTCCATACTTTCCTTAATAGGATATTCCTGCGCTGCAACATTTCCGGAAACACCGATCTCAAATTCCGCCATTTCATAATAAGGCTTTAACGTCTCATAATCAATCGGCCAGTCCATTGCTCTGCCATATTGTTCCTTCAGTCTGAAATCGTTCGGAAGCATTCTTGGGGTAGTTCCGAGCCAGTGAAGTGTGGTTCCGCCTCCTACGCGAATGGCATCACTTGCAAAAGGCATCGGACCGAACTGTACCAGATAACCTTTTTTATCCGGAAACGGCGGAACAATCGGTTCTATATCCAGAACATTCGGAGAGGGAGCCTGTTTCAGATTCGGATACGGTGAATTCGGAACTTTAGCTTCTTCTATGTAAAACTTACGGATATAATCGTTGTAAGTAACCATTGAAGTGGCAGAATCGAGTTCTATTCCGGCTTCAAGCCCCGCTTCATACATCAGAATTGATAGTTCTTTATACGTTTTTGAGTCGTCCGTTTCGGAACGGTGGATCATTTTTTTTGCATCGGCATCAAAAACGTGATCTGTTAAAAGTTTGGCAATCAAAGATCCGGCGATTCCTGTTCCTACGATGATTACATCTTTCTTTTGCTGAGGTTTTTCTGTCTGATTCATGAGTTGCTGTTTACAGGTTTTGTTTCCCAAGATTTAAAGCCCGGCTGTTTTGCTCCCGGTGGATGCGCATGCATTACCGTCCATACAAGACCTTCTTTGTAAGATCTGTCGTTTACGTAAGCGCCTTCCCAGGTTCCCATATACCAAAGGGTAATTACACTCTGGGCAATTTCCTGAGTTGCGGGATTGGCAATAATTTCTGCGGTGATCGCAATTTTCAGCTGATCCTGACTTGCCGAATTTTCCAGAACATTTTTAGAAATATTCAAAAATTCAATAAAAGTGGCAGTTTCAATCTGGTTGAGAATGTACTTGTAATAAATCTCGGCTAAGCCTGTAGATTGGAGCTCGTTCACGGAAAATCCGGTGAGGGATTCTGAAATCGCCATGAACACGTCGTAATAATAATCGTCGACGTTGAAGATTTTGCTGATAATCATTTTTGTAAAATTTGGTTTTAAATAAAGCCTGTATTCTTAAAAAAAAGACATTAAAAGTCAATATCAAATATTAAAATATTCAGTATTAAACTTTAATTAAAAAAATGGTTTTGTTGTTTGGATTTAAAGCGTTTAGATAAATTCTTTATAACTGATTGTTTTCTAAAGCTTGTATTGAGGCAACATACTTTTTGTAAGTAATGGATAAAGGTTGAAAACCTTTTTTAAGAAATGGTTTCATATTATTAGTTTTGGTTGGTTAGTTTTTTAATGATTCGGTTATCAATACAAATATACACTTATTATTAAATTATAATCAAATTAAAATTTAAAATAACATAAAATTAATATTGGTTCTAAAGATATTCTTGTTATTTTGCAACTTATTCCGAAATGTTATTTGACCTCAAAATTAATCTATTCAACGTTATCAGACATCCGTGTTTTTACTGATTTTCAGAGAAAAATTTTCACACAAATAAAAGCGTCACCGAAGCAGGTAACGCTTTTATAAATGAAAAAACCAAAGCAAAAAATTACTTCGGTTTTGATGATTTATTTAATTTTAGATTAATAATGGTTCAAATAAGGTCTCTTTAAATTTATTTTGTGAAAAACAGATCAGCTTCCTGCTTTCTTCTTTTTACCAAACCATTCAAAACTTTACCTCCGGCGGTAATATATCGGGAAGTAAACCAATCTTTTATGGTTTCAGAATCTGATTTTTTATTGATTAGAGAAAACAAAGTATCAGAACCTCCTGTGTTGTAAGTGTGAGAAACCAAAGCATCAAATTGGTTTTGGGAAAGTGTAACTTTAATTTTGCTTTTAACTATTTTTTCATAAGTAGGCAAAACAGATGCAAATAACTCCGCTGCTTTTTCTCTGGTAATGGGAGAATCTTTCATGGTTACTTTTTTTCCACCAGGATAATAGGTGTTCCCGTATCCTATGGTGGGAATTCCTGCTGAATCTAAATAAGGCTTGGAACTGAAACCTTCAAATGATAAAATAAGATTTATTCCTTTTTGTGATGTTTTCATTTTTTAAAATATTTATATGTGAAAAAGATGAATATTAAAAAGACTACAATTGTTGTAATGACAATCCAGGTTCCTGCCTGAAATCCTTTAGCTGTTATTTTATTTGTCTTCTGTGAAATTTCGGAATCTGTTTCTTTATTTTTCTCTTTTGAAACAGCGTTATGAGACAATTCTTTGATAATACTTATAAATTCTTCTCTTTTAGTTTCTGCCTTTTTATTTTCAGCCTTTTTAAAATGATTATTGATTAAATATTCTGCGTTTCCTTTAATAGAAATACTCTGAATGGTATCCCGACCAACAACGTTGTGAAAAACAAAAGGATTTGATTCATCAGATTTTCCTGTAATGACTACATCGCCAGAAGTTTCATTTTTATTTTCATTGATAAATGTGGAAGTTTCTGTATTCTGAATCGATTTTGAACTTTCTGATCCTACAGAATCAATTTTTACCATTTCTTTTTCTCTACTGTTTTCTTTGTAAAAGGCTGTCATTTTATTTTTGCTTCTACAACCAAAGGCAATGCTGATTAAAACCAGCAGTGCTAAAATTTTTGCTTTCATGAGCTTTATTTTTTTTATTTGAATGAATAGAATTCTGTGAAATGAAAAAGAAAGATCATTTCAGATTTTGGAAAATCAAACGTATTAAGAATATATGATTACTTCGCTAAGAAAATTTTTGATTTATCAATGATGATCCGCTTTTATTCGTCATGCTGAATTTAATACAAAGTTTTTTATCTACTATCTGTTTAAGTTAGAAGAGTGTTTCACTTAACTAAAAACTATGTTTCAATTTTTTTAAGTGAAAATTTTATCCTCCTTCACATACTCTTTTTTGATGCTTTCTAATAAAATATCTAATCTAAGTTTGTAATCAGATTGTTGTGATGCAATTGTTTTTAAACATACATCCTGTATTACGTTCATAATATTAGAACCCGTTAATTCGTACCTTTTAGCAATCTGATCCAGATTAATATCTTCGAGCTGTAATTGTTCTGGTAAATTTTGCTGCCAAATACGCAAACGCTCTTCATACTTTGGATTATTAAATTGTATACAGCTATGAAAGCGTCTCGTAAAGGCTTTATCCATATTATTCTTGAAATTGGATGCCAGAATAATAAGTCCAGAGAACGTTTCTATTCGCTGTAACAAGTAGGAAACTTCCTGATTGGCGTATTTATCATGCGCATCCCGCACATTGGTACGCTTTCCGAAAATAGCATCTGCTTCATCGAAGAATAAAATCCAGTTTTTATTTTCGGCTTTATCAAATAATTTAGCCAATTGCTTTTCTGTTTCACCAATATATTTTGAAACCAACATCGAAACATCAACCCGGAAAACAGGTCGTTTCGTATATTTTCCCAAAAGAGTCGCCGCAAGAGTTTTTCCCGTTCCCGGTTCTCCATAAAACAATACTCTGAAACCCGGCTTCAGCTTTTGCTGCATATCCCAGTCTTCCATAAGAATCTTGCTGCTGTTTGACCAGTCTTCAATACTCTGGATCTCCCGTAAAGTAGTTTCAGGAAGTATTAAATCTTTCCAAGACCGCTTGGTTTCTAATAATTCCGCAGGAAAATGATTGCTCATTTTCGGTAATAATTCTACTCCAAAAATTATGGTATTAAAAGCTTCCTGCGGAACACTTAATTGGCTGTTTATAGGTTCTTCATGAGCTGAAACCGAAAAAACAATCAATTCTTCTTTAATTAAAACAGAATTTGGACTGAAATAATCTAACACATTCAAGCGTTCTGAAATATTTTCTCCTCCTAAAATATATTGCACAAATTGGATTGTCGGATAAAAAAGTCTTCCATTATCACTTGTTGAACAAAAATCGAACAACGCGCTGTGCGGAAATTCTAAGTAAATGCGTTTCAACAATGACGGATCTAATCTTGGCAATAATGCTATTAAGAGAATAACAACTTCCGGATGAGTAAGATTTTGTTTAAAAATATAATCTCCGAACTCAAAACCCACGTAATTTTCAGCATTAAATTCAGGAGCTTGAGTATTAAAATCATCTGAAGTATTGTTGATACGCCATGTAATTACATCTTCTAAATGAGTAAATAATTCTTGTATTTGTTTTGAGTTCATTGTACTTGGAAATTAGTTTTAGGTGTTCAAAAATGACTTTTTTGAGTGACTTAGTGGATTAATTAGGATTCGCTTATTTTTTATTTGCAGCAATACAATATTATCTGTATTAATATTAACTTGTATAATTAATTTCAATATCTACATTTTCTCTTTTAGAATTAAAAACAATCGTATTTTCAGAAATTATGTAGTCTCTGGTAGCTCCTTGTCTCAGAGTAAGTCCATTTTGTAATACATTTACTATTGTATTTATTTTTGGAGTTTTTGTTAATGTAATAGTAATACCTGTAAAATTATCTGAGAATTGTTTTATTTCTACAACATTAGTAAAAAGTGCCCTCATGCTGTAGGGAATAGTTATCGGTTTTCTTAAATTATTATCATCAAAAGAATTACATTGTAACAAAAAACCAAACCAAGCACCAGTATTATTAAAACTTAATGTATTAGTATCTTTGGGTATAGTAATTCTAAATCTATAGCTTGTATAATTTACACGATTGAGACCTCCTATTGAATCAGGGATGTTAGCAGGATTTGTACTACCCATAAAATGTACAGGAGTTAAAGTCTCGTAAGTTATACCGGTGTTATTAAGTTCATAGCCATTGAAAGCAAAGTAAACTAAATTCATTCCAGAGTTATTATTTGCTATTGAAATTTCTGATGCGATATGAACCAAACCATCCACATAATAATTAGTCATATCAGATGTGTATTCAACATTACTAATATTTGAAAATTTGGAAAAATCGTCTTTTAACGAAGGCCTAAGATTAGCAATAAAGTCTACATCGCTTGCTATTCTTCTTGGGCTATAAGGTGAAGAAGATCCACCATCTCCGTTGTCAACAGCTAATAAAGTTACCATTAAGGCTAAATTTCCGTTATTCCATCCAAACGGATTACTAACTTTAGGAATTAATATGGTTGTAATCCTGCCTTGTGAAGGAAATGGAGAGTTAGTTGTTGTTAACTTATTTAAAGTATCTTCTACAACTGATATGTCAGTTGCTATAATAGGTGATGACCCTACAGAAACTTCAAATTGAGTACCACTATAAGTAGCAAGAGGAAAACTTTGATTAGAAGCCACTCTTATAATATAATTAGTTGCATCGGATGTAAAGTCTAATATCTTTATTTTCGGGTATAATGTTGATTCTTGTAGAGAGCCAGTAGATACTTCTATATAAACAGAGCCACTCCAACGGTATAATCTATTAGCATCTAATGCAAGATATAATTTACCAGATTCACCTGTTACCGGAAACCGTCTTAAACTTCCAAATTCCAATACATCATCTACATAGCTTGGTAATTGAGAAGCAGGAACTTTCCCCGCAACCAAATCAGCTTTTAGTGATAAGTCTGGCTTATTTTTTATAAAATCAGCAACAGAACTATCTGATTGATTCCAGTCACTTTGTGGTTTTAATGACGATTCCAATCCGTCAACATCTGTAATCGGAATTTTTGTATCGTTATGTCTGAATGAAGAAAAGGTTTGTCTGAATTCCTCTTCTGTTGGATTGTCGCCAGTCTGAAACCAGCTTAATATTGTCTCTAAATTTGCCATAGTGTAAAAAATGTATTGTGTAAAGTTGACAATTGAATTAAGATGTATTGGAGTCATGAGATTTACATCCTGAAACCAATATCAAATGTTTAGTTTTGCAATAAATGGATATTACAAGTCGATGTTGTCAGAGTTATTTGATTTTTCTTAGTGGAAACTTTTTTTGAAATTAATAGTCGATCTATTTTAAAAATCTTACCCAAAGGCTGCTCACAAAAGGAGAATCTCTTTATAAATATTGTGAGGTATATTTAGAGTATCTCTCAAAAGAAAATCCTACACTATATTTGAATTCTTCAAAAAAAGCAAGGTTTTTCCGGCTAAAAGCTGCCAGCTTGAATTAAGATTAGCATTAAAAAATAAAATCTATTGTATTTCATATATAAAAAGTTTTCATGATTATTTTAAGTTATTGAATTAAAAATCAACAGTTTATTTATTTAAAACAAATGTTCTTTTAATTTTTGGAGTAATAAAAGTTACTAAAAAGAAAGGTTGCTCACCAAAGAGTATCCCACTAAGCAAAGAGCTAAAAGATGAAAGAATTTTGTTAATTTATCCGTTTCAAAGATTTAAGAATTATAAAATCTATGATTTTCAAATACAAAATCCTCTTGCTAAAGGTTTCTCCCATAAGAAAAGGAGCCAGAATCACTGCCGAAACAGCTACTAAGCATAATCTGAAACAGAATCCTACATTACTATTAATTGATGTTTGCAAAAGCAAAAAGTAATTAAAATAAGGTTTCTGCTGGAAAGAGCATCCTATTAATTTAAGTTATATCAGTTTATGGCAAAATTGATAGCATCGTATTCACCGGAAGATCCCAATATAATTTTCATTCCTACCGGACAGATCTGTACGCAGTTCCGTTAATATCAATCTCTAATATTGCCTGTATCACTGCAAACGGTTTTCGATATTTTGTGTATTTGAAAGAACCAGATCTGTTGATGCTTCCTGAAGGCAAAAATTCTTTAAAATTGGCAGCTGGTCTGAAATAATGTATAGGTTCTATATCGATGATAATTTCATTTGAGTCTATGATATATTCTGATTTTCTGTTCCAAAGTTCAGCATCAGACATTTTTTCCTTGTAGAATCCTGCAGGTTTTACAGAGCCACTGGACATTTTTTTTCTTTGCTTATAGCGTTCTATAATGATTTTTGGCTTGTGCTTTTCTATATCTATTTCACCAATCAGTTTTATATCCAAACTTTTGTAATATACTGCTCTGCTTAGAATATGTGAGTATCCTTCTATTTTTGTCGGAATATTTCCTTGTGAATTTTCTATAATTTTATGACTTGCGCCAGAATTCATGATGTCATCTGCCTTATAAAAATCATAATATTTAGCCGATGTTTTGCCGGATGGTCTTATTGATAATCCAAAATTAAACTCATCTAAGTGGGCGTAACTGTTGATCAATTCAGCAAATTGACTTTCGGTGGGATAATCGCCTGTTTCAAAATAGGATTTTAATTCTTCTCTTGTAGTTAATTTATTTTTTTCTTTCATGATGCTTTCATATGGGTTATAGTCTTTAGCAAAAACTTTAGCTAATTATCATCGATAAACTCTTAACTATGCTTCACTTGCTGTTAGTAAGCATTTTATTTATTCTTCAGGCGGTGATCCATCATGATTTTGTGGCGACAAAGATGTATAATTACATTCAATTCTAACATTTCTCACGCTATTTACCTGTCCACCCCATGTGTTTTCGTTATTCTGTCCTGAGTATAAATAGCCTGTTTGTAATAGCTGTTCATTATCTGCATTATAAACCTTACATTCTATGGATTTTTCAACACCCTGAAGATTTGCATTATAGTGGAAGGTCAAATAATCCCATACATCATAATGATCTGTAACACTGTCCTCAGATTTATATTTATCACTCCAATAACCTGCTTCAGTCCTGTATAAAATTTCTATATCAGTATTATTTTTAAAATTAATTCTTGTATTTAATATATTTACTCTTTGTCCAATGTTGTTTTTATACACTTGACAGTAAAACATTTTGCCTTTTAGTGTTCCAAATTCAAACCCTTCTGTTGTAGGCAGATTGTTTCCAAATAGTTTATAAGCATAATAATTAGGATCTATCTGATATTGTAAAACATAGTATTCATGTTCTTTTAATCCCTCTGAGGAAAACTTTTTTGCTTTAATGGTATAAGGTGCATTGCCATAGAAATATTTTTTCACAGTAATACCTTTAGTTTCACCTATTTCAATCAATTGATCTTCTTCATCCTGTTGATTTATAACAAACGAAAATTTTTGATCTGCGACATCCCATACGTTATATTGAATATACCCATTTTCTATATCCACTAAACTATTGGCAAGAATTAATGCTTCTTTATTCGTAAGCACATCTTCTTTATGTCTTAAAGAATCGATCAATTTTCCAAACTGTCCTTGAGTAGGATAATCTCCTGCTTCAAAATAACTCTTTAGTTCTTCCCTTGAAGTTGGTTTATTTTCTTCCATGATTTAAATACTTTTTCTAATTATATTTGATATTTTTGTTGTTGATACTTTATTGTTTTTATTTTAAATATTGATTTTGCAATTGTGAAATTATTGCGAAAGAATAAGATGATGACTACTTCATTTTCTTGTACAAAACTCTCCTTTTTTTCATTTAAATAAAAGTTTTTTGCCTTGTGTATTCTGTAGTTGCAGGAATATTAGTGAATTGATATTTTGATACAAATCAAAATCTTAAGTATTGAAAACATCTCTTTACGCTTCAATATAATATCTAATATTTGAGAAAGAAGGTTGATGATTCTGGTCATTATACGAACCCATACACATAACAAATCTATAGTCTCCTAAAAACGTAAGTGCATCTATATTTCGTGAATGAATTGTACCATCACTATAAGAAACAGTGATATTCAACACGTCTTCTACTTTTGTATAAATTATTGTAGGTTTAATATATTGTTGTTTAAATACATTTAATTCTACTGAACCATCTACCCAACCGTAAGTATTGTCATCCCCCATCAAAGTGCCTATTTCAGGACTTTGTACTCCATCAGTATTATTTGTTCTTGCAAATCCTATTCTTCCCCCTTTTGTAAAATAAATGTGGTAACATCTATCAGGTACTACTACAAACACCCAGTTTTTATCGTGAGGCATCTTTATATTACTATTTACAGAAACCAAAGGTGTATCAATTGCTTGAGGATCAGGATAAGCCAAAAATTTAATAATGCCATTATTTATAGTAACTCTATTTGCCGTATCTACTTTTTGTACAGTTAGTTCATTATCTTTTAATTGAACATATTGATTGTTTCTTATTGTTGCCATAAATTTCTTTAAATCTATTAGGTTTTGTGGTAAAGGTGAGACAGGATCCGGATAAACATGATTAACTGTATAATTAACGTTCATTGCCGGTGCATTAATTGTTAAGTTATCTGGTATTGTGACAGATATTTCTGAAGAAACCCCCATTGCAACTTGTTTAGTTACAGGGTCTATTCTCAATACTTTATTATATTGTGTTAAATTTTCTGTCTGGTCAGTTAATCCCTTCAAATAATACGGATTACCCGAAGTATCCCAAGTAAAATTTGCATTTTGAGTAAAAGTTCTCGGCTGAATATTGGTCAAATCAGTTGTAGCAATATTTTCTCCCAGAAATTCCCAAGAAGTTCCATTCCAAAAATAATAACCCGTCTTTCGATCTGTCTGATAAACAACTGCTCCAGATTGTGTATCATCAAGTACAATAGAGAGCCTTTGCTTCTCTGTTATTCTTGGTGATATAAGTGCTGCTTTATCAGGAGAATCTACTGCCCATATAATATTTTTATAATCAATATTTCCTACTCCTGCAACATTACCATTATCCTGAAGTAGCCCGTCAATAAAGTTGTTCCCGTTCCATTTACCCACTTTATTATCTGTCATCGTTGGCTTATCCAATTTGTCATCTAATAATGTTTGTAAATTATCTATATTAGATACATTAAAATTAATATTTGACAATACATTGCCTTGATAATCTTTTAATTGCAATGTGTTGGAATTCAGCGCCAATTGTGTCCCTACATTCTTCACAAAATCGGTTACAGAAATACTATTCAGCAGTTCATTATCAGAATTGTAGAGTTCCAAGGATGATGTAATAGAATTATATCTTAAATCTTTCCCTTCATCATCTAATTTTTGTAAAGAAATCTCTGAAATCGGATTTCCTTTAGAATCTACTAATGAAAGTTTTTTACTTGTAGAAGACCACTGTAAGGTGTAGTCTAATGATAAATTTTCTAAACCTTCTATTTTTTCTTTAGGGATAACTTCCTCTTTATGCCAGTAAGCGTCTATTAATTCTGCAAATTGATTTTCGGTAGGATTATCACCCGTTTGAAAATAGGTTTTCAACTCCTCTCTTGTGGTTATTTTTTTTTCCATAATATCTTCATGTTTTTATTTTTTGAATATTTATTTTTTTACATCCCTATCAATGAATTCATGTTTCAAATTGAAAAACCATCTTTTAAATTTTCATAAATTTTTTATACAATTTTAGCTATAGTTATAGCGATTTTGCAATCAAAAACAGATAATTTGTTGATTAGTTTTAGGATGATAAAAAAAATTAAGTTAGTTGTCTTTAAACTTTCTTATGTATCGAGTGATTATAAATAACAGATCGATTATCTCTTAGTTTTCAGAGCCCAAAATTCATGTTTTTTTTGTTTATATAAAAGTTTTTGGGCTTGCGCAATCTGTAGTTGCAGTAAAAGTTATTTATTTTAAGGCTAAAAATTAGTTTTTAATATTTTATAAAAAATATGATGAATAAATATAAATTTTGATTTTTATAATGGTATTCTTGAATCTGAAATCTTGGTATATTCAAGAATTATATGGAGTGACCATTCAGCTTTCTGCCCATTGATTTGTGTAAAATTTAAGATAGAGTCATCATGAAAAAAATTAACCAACAAATCTAATGCATTTGTTATACTATAACTATAAGAACCAATTCTTGCTGTACCGTTTATAAAAATATGATCTATATTTAGTGATGCTAATTCAATAGATTTATTAAGCTCTGTTTCTGAAATACGCTCTACTATTAAGCTTCTGTAAATTGGTTTCTTATACTTATTATCAATTTGAAAATAACCTCCAGTCAAAGTTTCGTTAAAAAAACTGTTAAAATTCGTTTTTTCTTCCCATCCGAATGTTCCATCACTCTTAGCAACAACGTTTTTGTTAAAAGTAGAATCTGATTTTGGAAGCCTGTTCACTTTTAGTGAAGAATCAAAAGTTAATGTTCTTTCTACGAAATCTCCTCCAATGAGGGGAAGTGAAGTATTATGATTTAATACTGTTTCTGACGAATGTATAACCAGTTTATTGTTAGTATTTCCTCCTATTGGAGCATTCGCACCGATTGTAACATTATTACTACCTTTCAGATTATTAGGTAAATCCGTAGTATAACCAGATCTGAATCCTAAAAATGTATTAAAATTATATTCCTGCGTATGTTTAGTTCCACCGTCAACATATCCGGAATGGCTCCCCAAAGCAGTATTGCCATATCCTCCAATAAAATTATTAAGAGCAACTCTGCCAATAGCTGTATTATTATGTCCTGTAGCAAAATAATACATTGCAGCCTGCCCTACCACAACATTCCAGTATCCTTCTTTTAAAGCAATCATCGAGCTCGAACCTACTACTGTATTTCTAATTCCAGTTGTAAGTTTCCATAATGCATGATTTCCCAGAGCCACATTTCCATCTCCTGTAGTAAGATCCTGTAATGCTCCAAAGCCAAAAGAATAATTATAAGTTCCTGTATGATCCGGATTCATATTTCCAAACCATTGAGACCAAGTTTTAGTATTTACTCTTAATTCAATTTTATAAGAAGGATTGTTTTTGTCTTGTACAAACTTGATTCCTTGTTTAGGTACAGAATTACTTCTATCGACAACAGTTGCCAGCGTTTCATGTGATTCTATCGCTTCACTTTTATGCCAATAAGAATCTATAAGATCCGAAAATTGACTTTGTGTTGGATATTTACCTTCTTCAAAATAAGTTTTTAGTATTTCTTTTGTCGTTAATCCGTTTTCTTCCATAATACCTTAATATTTTTTAGTTGCTATTGCTAGTTTAATAATTGTCTGAATTCTTTTATTAGAGTTCAAAATTCCATATTTTTTTATTCTTATTAAAGCTTTTTGCCTTATCTAGTCTGTAGTTGCAGCAACTTGAAAAATTGTAAAATAAAGAAGTACTATTTTAAATTAAATATTTTATTTATAAATTGATAACTATTAAAAAGGCTTGGATTATAAAATCCAAGCCTTAACTTTTAAATATGATAATGTGAGATTATTTCATGATTACATACATAATTAATCCTGTTTAAAAAACAAATAGACTACAGCCGCCCATTCTTTTCTAATTCCTCTTGCATAGCCAATGGTACTGTGACTGCTGTTTTCTACCGTTCCATCATCTTTGATGTAACCAATGGTGCTGTGACTGCTGTTTTCTACCGTCCCGTCTTTTTTTACATATCCTACTGTAGAATGGCTTCTGTTTTCTATAGTTCCGTCACTTTTTATGTAGCCAATCGTACTATGACTTCTGTTTTCAACAGTTCCATCGCTTTTGATATAGCCCATTGTAGAATGACTGCTGTTTTCAATGGTTCCATCACTTTTAATATAACCTTTTGTGTTGTGACTTCCGGATTCTATGGTTTGAGCATTAGCAACAGAAAAGCTGAAGAAAATTGAACAAATAAATAGTATTTTTTTCATGATAATATTTTAATTAAATATATAAAAATATCAGGAATTTATTATTATTTTGAAGACATTCTTTAATATAAAAATTACAATTATTTAATTTCATTAAAAAGAAAATGATTAAGTTTTCACAAAAATATATACAAGCTCTAAAATCAGTTTATTTACTATTCTAATGATATTTTTCGGAAGAAATAAGGTTAACATTTTCAAAATGTGATGGTTGTGTTACCTCAATTCTCAAGAATTATCTAGAAATTTGTCTGATTATCCAACTTGTTATTATATTAGATAAATAACTTACTTTGAAAGCACAACAATAGTTTATTAAATGTTCTTCTCTGCTTCTTCTATATTGTAGGCTATTCTATCATCTTGACTGATTACATCATTAAAAATATCTCTGTACTTATCAAAACTATTTTTGTCATAATGAACAATTACCGGAAACAATTTGCTTGCCTGATAATACCTTCAATTTTGCAGAGCATTCTGTATTGCTTGTTCTATCTCTTTTAAAAGCGGTCTGCAATTTTTCTTTAAAAGAAATTCTTTCAGGTTAGATTCAAAAAATTTATCCCCATAGATACTCAAAAATGTTTATATAGGTCTAAAGTTCTTCTATTGACTTTCCATTAAGTGTAGAAATATATAAAGCATTTGAAATTACATCATATACATTATCTTCACTATGAATTCTATGAGGTTCAAAATTTTCTTTTTCATCCCACTTTTCGGAAATGAACTTATCAAGTTGTTGAAACCCTTCCGGTATTGCCCATGCAAGTAAAATAATCATTGCCTGATAAGCAACATATTGATTGTCATTATGAAGAAGTAATTTTAATTTCTCAACCCTGTCAAAATCTATTTTTCCAATGAGTTGTACTTCGTTTAAATCGTATCCTTCGTGTCCTTCTTCATTGTAATGATAAAGAAGTTCGTGTATTTAGTTATTCATTTAATTAAGTTTTATTAATAAGGTTTCAACAATATAAGAAATATTCATTCTCATATATTTTTTTGCTCACTATGCTGTAATATATAGTTTAAAGCCGTGATATAATCATTGATTCGGGATTGCGGTATTGTGACTTCATCATTAATTTTATCTCCATCGTAGTCAGTAACCATAACATTTCTGTTTTTTATATTGAATACTAAATTTCCAAATTTCAATAGGGTGTTATCTCCTTTAAGTCTTTTTTCAAGAAAATCATACACTTTTTTTGATTGTTCAATATTTATATTCATTTCAAATATTGAATAAAAATCTATAATTTGATAAAAATTTTCTTGCTTTTTATAGTCAATTATAAAATATTTATCGTGCAAAATTACGTTTTCATAATAGCTATCTTGTATCATTTTTTCTCCTAAACCGAATGAACTTTGAACAAAATCATCATGCTTATTCCAATTATCGAAACAATTACGATGAACATAACTTTTCACAAAATAAGTAAAAGTAGAATTTTGATCCGACAGTATGTAAGGCAATAATACAGATTCTTTGAAACTATCTATTATTTTTTCACAGATTGGACATTTAGCTGTTTTTTCAATATAAAAAGACATATTTATTTGGTTTATAAAGTCAATATTTAAAATTGAATCAAATAAAAAAATCATTTTGATTAAGTGACAGCAATTTATTTTCCTTATAGATAATTTCTACACTTAAATTCAGCAAACATATTTCAGCTATAAAAATATTGAAATTCTCCCATATATCATATGATATATAATATGTTTTGGTCCCATTACTATCCAATTTCACTAATTGTTTAGAACCATCTTTGTATTCCCAAAACATATTATTTTCCAAAATTTGTTTTCTTAAATCTACTTTAAGTTCTACTTTTTTAATTTCCTTTTTTAAACTAAAATTAAAATTTGAGTATTCTTTAATCCAAGATTTTGCTTTTTCACTTAATAAATAATTATTGTAGTCATTAAGTAATATATTATTTATTTCTTCGATTGTTTTTCTTTCCATGTTTAGTTGTCTTTAATATTAAATTCCGAAATCCAATTTTCATTCACAACCAATGATTTATTTTTCAATATATTTTTTAAATCATCTATATCAATTGTATAATCTGAAAATACACAATCACTTTTCGAAAAATCAGAATATGCTTTATAGATAGACTCTCTATAAGAATAACTAATTACAATTTCTTTAGTTCCTGTTTGTTCATTTATTTTAATTAGATTTTTACCATTTATCGCCTCTTCCCAGTAAAAATTTTCATTTAATTCAATATCAAAATTGATATTGAATTAAATGAAAATTTTCTTTTTTTAGTATTAACAGAAAAAATAGAAAAACAATATTTATATATTTCATTAAAATTATTGTCTTCGACAAATACTTTAAACTTTTCAATTTAAAAATTTTTAGCGTTGCTGATCATTTGTCTATTTCTGTATTATTCATAATATTTAATTATTTTATAGTATTTAAGGCATTTTTCTCTGGCAATTTGTGATCTAAATATTTCATTATCCATTGGTAAGCTACCAAAAATAAGGTTCATCAACAGTATTTCCCCAAATCGAACTTCTCTTTTAATTCATCATATCCATATCCTTCAAATTTAAACGTTTCGCTAATTTTTCGTATATCTTTAAAAACTCCGCAAAGATTTTTGACTTTGCAGAGTTTTATAGCTTTAGATACGTAGTAACAACTTCTAAATTCTTTATAAACTTAGATTTTTACTTTAAATACTTGAGAGTTTCTTCTATCTTCTCAATTTCCAATGTGTAAGAATTGACATTTATTCTTTCATAAAGATCTTTACTAGCCATTAAAAATTCTTTAATAAAGACATCTTTATTTAAATAAAGTGGTTTTTCATTACCAATTATAATCCAGATATGTTCTTTTTCTTTTTTTAGATTAACTTCAATGGGTTGATCTGGAAAATAAAACTTGCCAGACTCTTGATTATCTATTATTAAACTATAAATAGAATTAATGAAATATGAGCATAATTGATCTATCAAATCCCAATACTTAAACCCTATGAGTTCTGTTCCATAATATGATATATATATATAGCGCCCTCTATATAAAAGTTGTCCTCTTCTAAATATTCGGTTAATTGGCTTTCATTTAACTCATTAAAACGAAGAAAATAAAACTGCCAATTCTTCGAAATGTCTTTTAAATGATCAATGACAACATTTCGCTTTTTTAAGAAAAACTCTACTTGAATTTCTTTATTTTGTATAAAACTGACCGATTCTACCATCTTTAAATCCCATTGTTATATTAATATTTCCTATAGTTCCTTCTATTTGAAACATCCCTTTATTTGATTTTTCACCAATTAATAATGCCCTATTTTGGTTCATTACTTCTACTATTGCTTCTTCAACATCTTTAACGCCCCAATGTTTAGGTAAAAATGATTGTTCCGCTCTTATTGATCCTTCCCAAAAATTCGGATGATGACGTTGAAATATATGCTGAAAACTTTTTTTGTCAAGCTTAAATATATTGTTGCCATACTTAATTGTTTTATCTGGGTAAGATTTTATAACATTCCAAAGCTTTTGACTTCCTTGAATTGCTCCCCTTGGTGACGCTACAATAATACCTTCAACTTCATTACCTAAATCATCCAATACATTAACTTTTTCACCTATTGATGTTTTTCCAGAGATGATTTCGTCAGGTGAATATTTTTTCACTTCTCCACTTGCCAGTAAAACCCAAGGATTAACACTTCCGTAAAGATAAAATTTAAATCCTTTTACAACAATTTTAAAGCTTTGACTAAGCTCAAATAAAAAACCGAAACTTTTTAGAGTTTCGGTTTTTTTTCATTTTTAATTTTATGCTTCGATATAAAATTCATTATTTTTATACTCTTTAAACAATATACCGGAAATATTAGCTTCTTCAAGAGCTTTTTTAAGTGATTCTGAAACTAAAAGAGCTATATTAAAAGGAGAACGAAATAAATCAGGAGTCTCTTTTAAAAATAATTTTACTGGGCGTAAAAAAGGAGCTCTTTGTTCTTCATTATCTATCTTAACTATTTCATCGGTTTTTAAATCTTCAAATACAGACTGACTAAAATCAAGAATTTCATTTGCATATATCAGATGAAGAAAAAAATAATGATTTTCAACCAATTGCTGTGCCAAATTTTTGTCGGCTGCAATCAATGAACAATTATAAAACTGAAAGTTCTTAACATAAAAATCTTCAATTAAATCCTTAAATTTTTTATCTACAAAAACTCCTATGGAAGAATGTAACATATGTGAACTTAATACTTCTGTAAGCTTTGCTGCTCTTTTAAAAACAAAATTTTCTAAATTGGGATTTGTTTCTGGAAAAGATCTCACAGATAGTGTCTCAAAATTGTTAGGAACTTTAAAGTACTTTTGCGGTACATCTACTTGTGGATATGTTCCAACAATTTCACTTTCCGTAGACAAATCCATTTCATAATAAATAACTTTTTTCATATCTAATATTTTTTATAAAAACTTTTTAGTATTTCATTATATACTGTCTCTGGCACTAAATTACCCATTCCTTCGCCTTGTCTAAATAAATCATCTACTTTTATTCCTTTTTGTTTAGATAATACATCTAATTCTTTTAGCATTCTTGTAGATAATTCTTCTACAAAGCTTTTTGACATAGATTTAGTGTAAGTTAGGAAATGAATAAAATTGTCTCAAGATATTTTAATTAGTTAAATATTAAGTAAAAAACCGAAACTTTTTAGAGTCTCGGTTTAATTTTGCTTTTGAAATGAACAATATTTTTAATCAGCACTATAAAATTCGTTACCTTTATATTCCTCAAAACATACACCAGAAATATTAGCTTCTTCGATAGATTTTTTAAGTGATTCTGAAACTAAAATAGCAATATCAAAAGGGGAACGAAATAAATCTGGAGTTTCATTTAAAAATAGTTTTATAGGGTGTAAAAACGGAGATATTTGTTCTTCACTATCTATGACAACCATTTGATTTGTTTTTAAATTTTCAAATTTAGATTGACTAAGGTCAACAATTTCGTTTGTCTGTATTAAATGAAGGAAAAAATATGTGTTTTCAGCTAATTGATGTGCAAAATCTTTATTGGCTGCAATTAATGTACAATTATAAAACTGGAAATTCTTAACATAAAAATTTTCTATTAAATCCTTAAATTTTTGATTTACAAAAACACCTATTGAAGTGTGTAGTAGATGTGAACTTAACAAATCTGTTAATTTCGCTGCTCTTTTAAAAATAAAATTATCAAGATTAGGCTCTACAGATGGAAACTCTGTAAATTCTAGAATTTCAAAATTATTTGGAACTTTAAAATATTTTTGAGGGGCATCCAATCGTGGATGCGTTCCAACAATTTCACTTTCTGTAGATAACCTCATTTTATAATAGGCTAATTTTCTCATTGCTTAATATTTTTTATAATTTCAACCAGATCATCAACAAACTTACTAACACCGCCTTTTTCTAAAGCTTCTTTAGCTGTTTTAGCACCTTGAGAGCTATTTCTTCCAACAATGAATGCTTCTTCTCTACCAACTTTTACCTTATCACCAACTTTTCCTAATTTTGGATCATCAACGAATTCTAACTTTCCACTCGCCAGAAAACCCAAAGATTAACACTTCCGTAAAGATAAAATTTAAATCCTTTTGCAACAATTTTAAAACGTTTCGCTAAGTTTTCACCTCAATTTCAAGATGTTAAAACAGCCACAAAAATAAATTTTGCGGCTGTTTGGTTTTAAAAAAAGACATTTCAAGAATTAAAAAGTAAATTTTTCAATAGGAACAAATCTAAATCCTTTTAAGTTGTGTGCAATTAGTTTATCTTTAAGATTTTCATTTATAAATACTCTTGAAAGGTTTTTAACAGTAAAGATATCTTCATTAATATCAGTGTTAAATACCATTTTGTCTACACCTCTTATTTGCTTATCACCTAAAACAAAAAGTTCAGATCTTTCATAATCTATGCAATCAAGTTCAACATTTACTTTCATTAAATATATATTTAATGGTTCATCTGTATCTATATGATAAACCGTAGTAGGGATATATTCTACATAGGGATTACTCAAAGATTTAAAGAAGTCTTTTGCTTTTTCTGACACTCCAAAACATCCAGAAATATAATCAGTGTCATTTGTGCCTTGATAATACGTTTTGGGAGATTGTTTTCTTTGTAAAACCAATTCCAAATTCATGTCGAATTCCGAACTAACATATTTATCTCTATTTTCAATTTCATGTTGAATTAAAAAGTATTCCATGTAATTATTTTTTATTCAATTTCTAAAAATTTTATTCCGTGGAAATTTTTACTTTCTATCACTTGCTTCATTTTTCATTTACTGCGATTCTTAATTTCAAGCCTTTTATTTGAAAAAAATAATTTATTAAAGTCATCCTTAATTTTTAATTTGTTTATTTTTCTTATTAAACCTTGAATTATAACAATATCGGATTTTTCATAATCAATACAATCTTCATTTTGGGTAAACTTTAAAAGATAAAAATCTTTTCTATGATGATTTTCTTGTGAAATAGTGATAGGTATAAAATTTACATTTTTGATGTGCATTGACTCTATAAAGTTTTTGAATTTATGTGAGAAAACATTCATCCCAGAAGTGATGTATCACTATCGTTACTTCCAATATAAGGAATAGTCTTTAACGATGATTCTTTACCTTTTTGTAATAGCTCCAAAGATTGATGATACTCAAATGTTATCATTATATCTCCTTCGTTGTAATCTCTCTCTAAAAAAAAATATTTAATCATATTCATTGGTTTTATCTTAATACTTTTAAATTACCGCTCTCTGTTAAAGTATGTAATATTACTTTTTGTTCTTCAATAAAATTAAAAAACTCCGCAAACTTAAAAAGTTTGCGGAGTTTCATTGGTTTTAAAGTTGACTTCTTGATGTAAATTTTAAATTCATATCTGATTTATAAAATAAATATTTATAAATTAAATTCAATTACGATTAGTTAGTTATTTTAGAACTTATAATTTTCATCTATTAAAGTAAAATTTATGCCTTTTAAATTATTTTTCTTCATCTCATCCTTAATGTCATTATTAACAACTATTTCATAATCGTATCCTTTGATAAGAAAGAATTTTGCATTAAAATCTTCTTTGAAATGTATCTTATTTATTTCTCTAATCTTATCGAGAATTATAACAATATCGGATTTTTCATAATCAATACAATCTTCTATATTCGAAAATTTAATAGAAAAAGCATTTAACTTCTCATTCTTTTTATTTAAAAAATCAATAGGAATAAACTCAATATTAGGAATTTTATTTATTTCTAGAAAATTTTTAAAATCATTAGAAACTACATGCCCCGTTACTGAGTAATAATCTGTTTCATTTTTTCCTACAAATGGTATTTTTTTTAGTTTAGAATCTTTGTTATCTCTTAATAATTCTATGCTATCACCATATTCAAAAGGAATATATATGTCTCCTTCGTTAATAATATGTTTTAAAAAGTAATATTTCATAATTTGTTATCTTAAAATTCGTAAATCACCAGTTTCAGTTAATATATGTAAAATTTCTTTTTGTTCATTCACGAATTTATAAAACTTTTCCTTAGCAAATGCTTTTTGTTCTAAATTCATTTTATTAAAATCTGAAAATATCTTTTTCAATTCAACAGAAATTTGTTCATTATATTGTGGATGTGTCTTATGTTTAGCTCTCTTCCAAAAATTAGCAGGGATTTCAGAATCTTTTAAAGTGTTCTTGGCTGCTTCTACCACTTCATCAAACTCTTTTACAGGAGGTAGCATTGTTCCGTTAAATGTATCATCTAAATTAATTCCTAATTCGTCAAATACTTTACCAAATTGAATTTCCATTTCTTTAGGCACAATATGGTGGGCTTCGTAGCGAGCAGGGAAGGCTTCTTCTGGTAATAATCCTTTTTTATTTCTATCTTTTATTCCCTTTTTTATGGCAGATTTTAATTTATTTAAAGCATTTACCGATGGAGATTTTAATTGACCCGATATTTTAGCACTTTTTTGAGTTGCGGATAACAAATCGTCGGCTTCAATTTCATCTATTTTTTCAAATATTTTTTTATTTTTACTAAGAGATTGAGCTGCCATATCTCTAACATTTCTACCCCCGCTAAATCCAGAGCCTCCTATATCTTTTCCTAGTGGAGATATAATTTCAATATCTTCTTTACCAATGAATCTCGCTTGTATTCCATCTACTTCAAGTTTATCTCCTATTTTTTTACCTTTGGCTAATTCATTATCAATATGTTTCACTTCTCCACTCGCCAATAAAACCCAAGGATTAACACTTCCGTAAAGATAAAATTTAAATCCTTTTACAACAATTTTAGAACGTTGAATAAAAAACTCCGCAAAATAACTTATATTTTGCGGAGTTTTTTATAAAGTTAAAGTTTAATTATTCTATAATATTTTTGTTTAAAAATTCTATTGCTTGATCCAAATTAAAAAATAGTTTTGAGTTCCTTACAAAACCATATGTGGTATCTGTATTTTCATTAATAATATAAATTACCTTTTTACTATTATCAAAATCACTATACGTAGGGATGAAATCTTCCAAATATTTATCTAAATATTGATATTCAAAACCTGTAATATCAATTATTATACTTTCTACTTCTGAAAATTTTAAAAATTTATTTAGACTAGCATATAGTCTTTTAGCTTCTAAAATATCATCATCAAGGTCTGCAGTAGGTCCTGGATATTTACCTGTAACTTTAAAATACCCTAATTTATTCTTTTCGTCCAGTTTAGTTTCAAATAATAAAAAATGAACATGATCTAATGCCTTCACAAACTCAGGTAGATGAAACTTATTATCATATACTCTTACTTTTCCATCATGATATGTTTTTTTTAGTAGTTCAGAACAATAATTAAACGCATCTAGCTTTCCATCAAAAACATTTTTTTCTTCAATTACAAAATTTCCTTTTATAAAAATAAATCTATCTTCATAGATATGACCTAACCTAAAATGATGACTTGTATTATTTTGTAAGTTAGAAAAATCTACGATTCTATAGTAAGAATCATCATGAAATTCATCGTTAAGATAAAATTTAAGTAGTTCTAATTCTTTGTCTGAATCTATTTTTCCTATAAATGTAATTACAGGAACGAAACTATCGCTCTTAGTGAGTTTCCAATAGACTGTATTAATTGTAAAGTTTACTTTCGGTGTTGTATATGTTTCTAATTTCATATTAAAATATTATTTCTTTACCTGTCAATGCATCTTCTGACAAAATTCGTACGGTACTTTTCCTACCGAGTTGATTTTTGGTTTCTTTTGCAAATACTTCTTCTAAAATTTTTAAATAATCTGAATCAATTTTAATTAAATCTTCTTCTTTTAAAGATTTTGTAAAATTATTCATCTTTTCAAATAAATTATGTTTTGTAATAAATTTACTATCTATAATAAAAAAGTCTAAATCAGCTTTTGGGTTAGAGAAAAATTCTAGCCCGTTTTTTGAAGATATTCCCGATAAAGAACTACCTCTTAAACCAACTTGAATATCTGTCCTACCATGATTTTTCAATAAATTCTTTAATCTACCTAATCTTTCTGCTAGTTCTCCCGCAGATGTAAATCCACGTATTATCGTTCCTTTCCCAAAGTCTATTTCTTTTGATCTTTTCTTTGTTTTTTTGAAAGAATCTTTTATTTGTTTTTCAACCGCATCATCATCAATTTTACCTTTTGCTAAAGGAACTTTAGGATTAATTATGCCATACAAAGTAAACCATCTTCCTTTTAATTCTAAAGAAAATCCTTTAAATTTAAAACGTTTCGCTAAGTTTTCACCTAACTCGTCTAAATTTTTAGCACCTTTAGCAATGCCTTTTCCTATTCCCTGAACAAAGAACTTCGCTTTACCAGCCTGTTTCACAAATCCTTTTCCTGTAGCAACAAAAGCATTTTTACCTGCTTTTAGCGTACTTTTGACTCCTGCTTTGGCTAAATTTGCCACTCCTTTCACTCCGCTTTTCGCTGCAGTTTTCAGCACTTTAAACAAAGCCGCAGAATCGAATAAAAGTATGAAAATTAATTCAACTAAAATAATTCCTATCGCTCTTGCCAATGCTTTTCCTGCTGTAGCCGTTTTTCCTAGCCAACCATCAGTCATAAACGTTTTGAAGAAACCACTCGCTTTTGCAACAGCTTGTGCCATCATTATAGCAGCAAAGATTTGTAGCGCAGGTGGAATCAATGCAAAAATAGCTCCTGCTGTAAGAATCGCCAATGCAGTTATCCCGAGAACAATTGCAGCTCCGATTCCAATATATTTCCACTTATTCTCTTCCCAGTTTTTCTTAATTCCTGCCCACATTTGCTCTTTCAAATAGTACAAACGAACTCCCGGAGTCCAAGGACCAACCAATTTCATTTCTTCAGGCATAGAATTTTCTGTTGCAGCCTGTTTTCCAGAAGCACTTCCTGTATCTGTACTAGGCGGTGATTGTTTATTTTGATAATCAATAAACCAATCAGCTTGAGCATATGGATCGGTTGGAATATCTTGCTTTTCGGCTTCGGTTTCATTACCTTCCATTTCTTGTGATCCGGCAGCAGATTGTTTAAACATATCAAGCGTATTGCTATTGGCTCCGAAATTAACTTCACCATTACTGCCTTGTAATTGAGAAAGAAGTTCTGGGCTCAATTCCATATCATTCGTTACAGGATCTACATGGAAATCACTTTCGTTATAAGAATTTCTACCTAACAAGTCATCATATTCTGAATCTGATCCTGAGCTTGTAGCTTTAGCCATTGCTGTTTTTTCAAACGGCAGCGGTTGTGTAACATCCATTCCCAGAAACTCTTCAGAGATTTGTCCCATAAAATTATCCGGCATTACCATAGCCGAACTTGTTAAGTTGTATAAACCTTCCATTATTTTTATAATTCCGGCTACAATAAAATTAATTGCATCAAGAATCAGGTTGTAAAAATCTTGCAAAGCACCAATAAGCGTATCTACTGCTTCTGCCAAGAAATCAATAATCGCAACAACCGCTTTTTTGAAGACTTCGAATGTTTCGTTTACCAATTTTTCGGCGACTGCTACATATTTGTCTATTTTAGCTTTCAGTCGATCTCTGATTGCAGGAAACGCAGCCAAAGCAATATCCAGAAAGCCTTTTAATAAAGAAGCGAAGCCTTTAATAAAGTTTACAATTGCTTTTCTGGCTATTTCCAATGCCGCAAGAACTAATTTTTTGGCAGCTTCAAAAATGGTTTTAACAGCTTCTCTTAGTTTAGTAAAAATATAATTCAGGGCATCTTTCAGAGCATTGATAAAAGCTGAAGCTTTATCTGCAACCCAACCAAAGAAACCTCCGCTTTCCTTTTTCTTTTCCGCTTTTTTCCGCTGTGCTTCTTTGTCGGCTTCTTCCTTTTTCTTGCGTGCTTCTTTATTGGCAGTGTCAATATGACCTTGAGCCGCAGTTTCACCTCTGTTCTTTTCTGTTTTTATATTACCAAGCGTTGTCTTGGCTTGATTATTAGATTTTTTCGCAAAATCAGATTCTGTCTTATTGAGCTCATTTTGCCAATCTGCCCTTGACTGATTAACATCTGCTTGAGCATCTCTTACAGATTTCAGCTGTTTTTCCTTAGACTTATTTTTCTCTTCATTTATTTGATTTTCAGAAGATTTTTCCTGTTCAATTACTTTTTGATGATGCTCTAATTCGGCTGCCTGATATTTTTCATTTTCGGCTCCTATTTTCGATTGAATAACAGGTTCAAACTGGGCATTGATATTCGCTTCATCAATACCTTCCAGTTTCAAAGCTTCAATAGGTTGCTTTTTAACAGCCTTGGAAGTAATTTTACGTGAAGGTTTAAGGATTTCATCATCAGGTTTTTTGATGATACTGTTTTCGCCATAATCTTTATGAATATCATTTGCTGCCTGATTCTTTTTGATATTCATATCCTGTGAAACATCGTGTTGCTCAATTGATAAATGTTCTGTATCAGCTTCTCCTACGAGGTCAAGCCTTGCACTTTGCTGCATCGTGGTAGGTACAGACGAAGTATTCACATTTATGGCATCAAACTGATTTTGAGCCTGTCTTTCAAATCCTCCATTTTTAGCTACAGTATTAAAAGAGTAATTAACTTTCTTAAGAGGATCATTTTGCGGAAAGCTAATTTCTTTCGGTTTTGCTTTTTGAGCCGCAGATTTCACTGTTTTTTTACTCGTTTTTGCAATCGGTTTACTTGGGTTTGCTTTGTTTTTGGATTTTGATCCGGCAAAAGCACTACCTGTTTTTGCGTTTACTTTTGGAAGTCCGTTGGTCGCAATTTCAGATTGTTTGTTTAAAGCTTCTGCGCCATTATTTTGAACAGCATTGAAGCTACTAACCAATTGTGTTGCAGGTGTATTTTGTAAATCTCCCAGAGAAGCTTGAGTACTGACTTTGATTGTCGATTTTGACTTTTGTTTCCCTTCCTGAGCTTTTTTATTCCCTTGATGAATTGCTGCATGTTCCTGTACCGTTTGTGGCAGGTAAGTTCCAGATTTAAGATCATTGTAATTCTGCGCCTGACTTGTATTTAAAGTTGTCATGTAGCCTTTTTCCAAATCCTTTGTCTCTGGATGATTAACATCTCCGGTTTGGGCTAAACTTTCATCATACTTTCTGGACATAATTTCTGATCCCTGATCATAAATCGTTTGCGAACCGTGAACCGGTATAATATTTCCGTTTTGGTTTATTTTATCGCGATTGGGAGTTGTAATATCACGATTGGGAGTTTCCTGTTTTTGTATTGCCGTACCTATCTCAGAAAGATGAATAACCGCAGGTTCCTGCGGCTTTTGTTTTTTACTCTGGCTGTGATGGGCTTTGTCTTTTTCTACAGTATTTGCTGCTTTCATGGACTTAATGTTTTATTGTACATAGTTTAAAAGATACAGAGACACAACTCATACTGCTGCACTCTATATCAATAATAGAATCTGAAAAACAGATCATGTAATTAATTCTAAGAATAAAATAACCGGAAACAGCGTTCAGCTATGTGATGAGAAACACGCGCGCTTTGCCGCTTCCGGTATTCAGTTCTCATGCTTATTAGTTTTCGTGATTCAAAATTCAATCTTTTTTGTAAGAATTACCTGCATTTTTACGGACAGCTTCAGTAGTTGCAGTAAATGATTTTATGATGTGATTTTACTGCATTGATAGAAGATTTAACTGACCAGTTACTTATATTAAGGTTCTTATCAGGATCTTCTTTTTATGATTGAAAATTGTGCTTAAAAGTTTCATGGTTTTTTATTGAATTTCTTATAAATTTTTCTTTTTTTAATTATCATAAAAATCTCCATCATTTTAAATCAGATCAATTGCAATCATGGAGATTTTATCACCTTACTCATCTTTTTCTTTTTCCTCTTCAGTTTCTTTTTCCGTTTTAAATCTGTCAGCATTTCCGATATGAAGATTTACCGCTCTGTCTATCCAATCCGGAAGATTAGTAGTAATCATTTTGAGAAATTTATCATATCCGTAGCCAAGCACAAACAGCACACCCGTTGAGTACCACTTATCATGCAACTCGGCTTTATTCATCACATAACTCATTGTAAAACCTACGATTACTACAATTGTTAATGTGATAAAATGTTCCCAAGGCTGTTTTTTTTCTTTGTTTTGTATCGAGATCAAAACCCTTAATAATCCTCCTGAAAATGCTACTGCAGTTCCGATTAATAAAGCTTTTATAGTATCTGTATTCATTCTTTCCCTGTATGTTATCTTGTTGTTGTTTTGCTTTCTAAAGCATTTTCAGACGTGTACTCTATTCTTGAGAGAGAATGTATATATCATCCAAAAACTTTTTACTTTTTTTGATGTTTCCCTTCTCATCCATATAAGCTAATTCGTCAATAAGATCATTAATATCTTTATGTGGCTTGCGTACTTTTTCTTTATTTTCTTTATTTTTTTTGTTTTTCTTCTTTTTCATGGCTTCTAAAATTTATTAATAAACAAATCTGATTATTGAGACCGCTGGATAAATTTCAATTGCTTTCCTGTTTCCTCTACTAACTAACTCTGAAGAATAATGTTGTAGATTGTTCTTTCAGATAAAAACAGCATCTCTGTTAGTTCGGTTACAATTACTTTCATCTGTTTATCTTGGTTACGTTTTACATATTCGATTACAAAATTTTTTCTTTTCTCTGTTAATTCTTTGCTACGTTTCATTGTTTTATGTTTTCGTGAATGGTTAAATTTTCTTTTTAATATTAATTTGGTTTATTGTGAGATTACAAAAACAGACTTTTCATTTCTTGATCATATTTGGTTATACTTGTGGTTTTGTCAAGCTGTTACTTATTACTTAATGATGATTTCTGTAAATTAATTCTACTTACTACTAATCGATGTTTTAAAGCCTGAAATAGTTACATTTACCTTATCATCTATTTGGAAAAAAGCACAATATTTCACCTCACTTTTAAATAATATTTAAAAATAATTGAGCTTGTTTCAAAAAATTTGTTTGCCCTTTAGAAATGTATCTTCACTTACTGATAGTTATAATTAATCGATATTTTATATCCTAAACAGTCGTGCAATCCTACATTTTTGATCTGTATTTTTAGTTCTAAAAAAACAAAAGAGCTAAATGGTTGCTTTATTTTAAATCATTCAAAAAATAAACGCACATTTATTAATTAAATTGTATAAAAAACGCACAATAATCATTTAATTAAAGAAAAATAATACGCACTTTTAACATATCTATGTCTAAATGAAAATGTTAAGTTTTAATTTCTTCTTAAAATATGTTGAAAATTAAAATCTATTTAAAAACAAATTTAGCACACAATAATTATTTAACTAATTGATTAAAAGAATATAAATAATTTAAATTCACTTTTTAAATACCATAATGAGATTAAATTATCAATATAATTTGTATATTTGTATTGTTATCTCTTAACAACAAAACAAATATACGAACATTGTTCGTTTTTAAAAATAAAAAATGAACTTTTTTCATATTTTTTTCCACAACCAACTATAAACATATCAAAATGAACTATTTAGAATTCAAAGAAATTAGAAAGAAGCTAAAAATGAAGCAGGCTGATATCGCAAAATCTATTGGTGTTGGTACAAGAGCGGTACAATATTGGGAAAAAGGAGAGCGTAAAATACCTGAAACAACAGCCTATTTCGTTAATAATCTATTGGAAGAACAGGAGAAAAAGCTAAATGAAAGTGCATCACCGGTTGTTTTTTCTAATCTGAAAATCATGAATGTTCCTCTAGCCAATCAATATGCACAAGCAGGTTATCTGAGCAGGTTTGCCGATGAAGAATATATTGAAAGTTTACCAACAATCCCCTTCAGTGATGATGTAGAACACCGCGGCGAATATATGTGCTTCGAAGTAAGAGGCGATAGTATGGATAACGGATCTTACGAAAGTTATCTGGAAGGCGATATTATTTTATGCAGAAACATACGACAAGATTACTGGATGAGTAAGCTACATTACGACAAGTGGGATTTTGTGATCGTTCATAAAGAGAAAGGAATTTTGGTAAAGCGAATCATCAACCATGATGTTGAAAAAGGCATTATCACGCTTCATTCTCTGAATGAGTATTATGATGATTTTGAAATCCACCTGAAGGACGTTGCAAAGCTTTTCAATATTATAAGTACAAGACGTAAAAACAACAGAAGATAATTTGCTTCATCTTTTAATAAAAATCCTCAAAAAATTTGAGGATTTTTATTTTTTAAGTTAATCCTTCTTATTTTAGATATAATTTTAAATATAAATAGTTTTAGTATTATTTAAAAGGATGCTCATGGATGTATTTCTAATTTCTGCCGATGCACTCTGCATAAAAGATGTTTTTCCACCGCTTGTATCGCAGGCTCCGAGAGACAAATCTCCGTTCACCCGTACAGTCTGGCTGGCTTCCAGAATAATATCAACAGTAATTTTTCCTTTTACCGTTACAAAAACCGGAATTTCTGTAAGCTGTGGATTTCCATCGGAAGTCTGTCTTACCATATTCAGCGGAGACAGGTCTGACTGCTTTATAATACTTCCGTCACCATCTACATAGATGCTTGCTCCTGCACCGGAAGGATTACCGTCCAGATAAAACGTCATAGGAACATTTGATTTATCCCCTTCCAAGGTAAAAGACAACTTGCTTTGTTTACATTGATCAGAAGGCTCATCTCTTGCAATTTCTCTATATACAAATTCCGCTTCTGTACAGTCTGTACCACGATATATTGAAAAATTATGTTCTGCTGAAATTCTGCTACATTCAATTTCTTTATCCAAAAATAAAAGCTGTGAATCTATATGCAAATACGCAGGCGTTTTTTCTGATGTAGCAAAAGATGAATACTCTCTTATTCTGAGGGTAATTTTCCCTGCCTGTGTTGGTGTATAAACAAATGGTAAAGTTTGATGACCTGTCATTCCGTTTGGTAAATTATTAGGAATTTCAAAATCTTGTATTACCTTATTATCTGTTCCCAAAACTTCCACTTTATTCATAAAAACATCATCGCATCTTCTGTAATGTATTTCATGAGATAAGTTCATTGGTATTCCAACTGCTGATTGAGCAACATCTACTGTTGCAGAAACCCAACCAGGAGAAGGAGATAACTCAGTTATATCTAATCTTGCATCATTTACATTCGATAAATGATCACAAACTGGAACCTCTACTTTTTCTTTTTTATAAGAAAGCGTATTTGAAGTAGCTGAATGATTTTTTGCATCAACAACGACTGCCCTATATTGATTTTTACCCTCCGTATTGATAGAATCTGTAAAATTTCCAGCAGTAAGATTTGCAATAAATGTATTCCATATATTGCCATCGGTACTTTTCAGAATTTTAATATTTATAATATCATTATCCGGATCAGTTGCGTTGACATCAATAGTGTAAGTACATAACGATTGTGTACATGATCTGTCTGCGTTCAATTCGCCATCATTCCATTTTAAAGAAACTGTTGGTGGATTTCTTCCCGGACAGTTGCCTATTTTAAATGAACTTTCTTTTTTCGCAACAGTTCCGTCCTGTGTAGTCAGTGTTATGATCAAATCGTAATCACCTTCTGTCTGAATTTCCGGAAGGACTACTGAAAGACTACTCCCAATATAAGGTACTGTTGGCAATTGAATTTGAAAGTCTGTATACGAGTTGTCCGAATGTATTTTATAGGATGCAATTGCGCTTGTTACTGGCGAAGAAGATGTAAAATTTACATCAAATGTAATACTGCATTTTGCTACTGCCATTATTTTATTCTTTATTGTTATATTTAAATTTTGAATTTAAAGGGTGATTATGAATTTAAAAGATTGATAAAACACCCTTTATCTATGTATATGAAATTTGTAATTATGATTATTTTCAGAACAGCAATAATTACCTGGCTACACCTTCGCAGCAATCTCCTCCTTCAGGAAACTGTATACTGTTTATCACAATAGGAACTTGTTCGTACCAATCATTGATTACTTCAGTTTGGATGCATCCGTCACTAATTACATTGACCGTTATCGTCGGAATTCTTTTCGGATAAAGATTATAGAAAGTATATCTTATATTTCCTTTTGCGTCAGGATTTAGAGTAATGAAAGATCCGTTCCCTAAGAAATCCCAACTGTACTGATAATCTGCAGCATTGTCTCCTGAAATATGGAAATTTACCGTTGTTTCTATAGAAGTACCTTCAGGGTATGCGATAGAAATAACATCAATCTTTACTTTTGGCTGTGTGATGACTTTGATACTGCAATTAGTAGGACTTCCATTTACTGCGAAGGTAATTTCCTGCCCATGTAATTCTGAGCTTACTAATTGAGGATTGAAGAAATAAAGTCCGTTGACTAATTCTACTCCCCCATTAAATTCTGGATCTACATCCGCAGTTACCACTCCATTGAAAGGAAACACTGTAAAAGGAATACGATCTGCTTTTGCACAAATAGTAGTACTCGGTAAACTCAGATTAATTTTGACTTTCGGTGTACAGCAAATGTACGGAAGTGAAAAATCTGCAATAATATTTGTCTCTCTACCGTTCATCTCATAAACCATCACAAAAGTTCCTCCTTTTTCCACTCCGTGAAAATGCTCTAAGCCTGAATGATTTTCTACATATTCATTAAAATAAGCTTTTGAAAGATCTTTATTTCTTACTAATTCTGCGAAAGAAAGAAGCATAATATCAAACCCCAACTGTTGTTCATCTCTTATTTTTTTGATCCCTTGAAAAGCCTCCTGATAATTCATTCCCTGATGCCCTTCGATATTGTAAAAAGAATTTCCGTCTATATTAAAGTTTATAGGCTTCTGAATATGAGCATCAGATGAAAGTAAATCGGTATCATATCCCAGATTTTCTTTGGACGAACGATTACTTGTTTTATCAAAACTCCAGGTTTTTAAAAACTCTTCTGAAACTTCATAATAAAAAGGAATTGCTTTGTTGCTGAGAGAATTTAGCTTTTGTGACGGCGTAATTTTAATCTCTGCTTTATCCTCAAAACCAAAGGAGTATCTGAAACTTTTTGCCTGTTGTGCAAAACGACTGATTAATAATCTGATTTTTTGTCCTGCCTTATCATCATCTAAAACCGGAGAATTATAAAACTGATGTCGATATGGATCTAGCTGTATTTTTGATGTTAATTTCCCCAGCATAACGTGCTTTGGAAAAGAAACCAGATCTGGAAAACACTTGCTAAATGCTTTAGGAAGCAACGCCGTAATTTCAGAATAAGTACTGGTTAAATCTTTTACAATATCATAAGCGTACTGAAAACCTATCTGCTGAGTAAGACATTCTTTTAATTTTGTTTCAAAAATTTGATGGTCGATATTGAGCATTCCAATAATTTGAGAGATTGCGTTAATTTTTGCAAAAACACTCTTCCCGTACCCATTTTTTTTTAAAACAGAGAAATACATTTTCTTCAAATCATCAGAAGAAAAGCTTTTATCAATACCCTGTTCTGAAATCAGATGATCTACAATTACACGCTCCAGTTTTTCGTCCTTCAAAATATCTTTTAAAAATAAAGGATGAGGCTGAATCTTATCTTTTTCCAAAATATATTTGATTCCACTTGCTGTGGTAACCAACACTTTGAGATTTCTGATCTGCTGAATTCCGTGATTATCACAATCTACTCCCCTACAAGGCTTTACCTCTTTTTCATAGTTTTCTAAATAAAGCAGCAAATATTTATCTTCTAAATTGGAAAGATTCTCAATCGATTGGAAATCTGAATTCTTCTCTAAATCTGTTGCTAATTCCCAAAGTTCAATCTGCTTTTCTTTATCATAAAACGCCGGATATTTTGCTTTAAAATTATCATATACTTTGAAATGGGTATATTCTTTCTGGTCTATGTTAATGGTTTTCAAATCACTTACATATAATTCTTCACTTACCTTATTGGTTTTATTTAAAGTGAGTAAATCTCCGTCTGTAGTAAGTGCCGCTCCCTGAGAAAGCTGTATGCTTTTCAACAACCTGTCTTTGTAAACAGGCTTTGGTTTTAGTCCGCACACAATACCTACTCCCTGAAGCATGACTCTGGACAAACGATCCTGATCTTCGAAAAAATCTAAAAACTCATTGAACTGTGTATGCTCTATATATTGTCCTTTACTAAATTTTCGGTATTGAGTCGAGATATTACTTAATTGATTATTCATTATTGTTAATTTTTTAATGATGTATTAAGATAGTTTTTAAAAGACCTTCTTAGTCAAGATTCTAACCAAGAAGGCTTTAAAATTTCTCTTTGAGAATTCAATTATTGACAACTATCACATTTACACGAGTTAATTTTGCTATCTGTTTTTTTAGTTAAAGTCTTTAAAAACTCTTTATTTTTTTGAATAAAAACATCTGCAGCTTCGGTAATTAAAACCCTATCATGTTCTTTATCATAGTTTACATATACAATATTTCCCAAGATAAAAATCTGCTTTATATCAATAACAGCATCGTTTGTTGTTAATAAACTATCTACTTGTAAAATATTTCCTTCTTTTTCGTATTGTTCGATTAATTTCATATTTTAAGGTTTTATTTTCCCTGTACAAGGATTAATAGTTAAAAAGTTATTCGTTGGGCATCCATTATAGATAACATTTCCTCCTAGTTTTATTGTTGTCCATGCAACACCAGTATGACAAACAGCTTCAGCACATACAAGAGAGAATGATATAAATCCATCTCCATTCGGATCTGTGTCTGCAATACTTTGCGCTTGAGCAGGCGTTATTAAGAATGAATTAATTCTGTTTGGTCCGGAAGTTTCATTATTAGGTCGGTTTTGCCCTGGTTGGAGTGATGTTCCTAGATTATTTAAATTAACCAAACCTAAATTAACAGTACCATTTGCCATCAAATTAAATTTGGCATTGTTACAAGTATGTCCACCAGGACACGGACCTAAGCTTTGATTATACTGAACGATGATTTCCATACTAGACAAACACTGAACAGTTGATTGCCCTATCAATTTTAATGGCTGTAATACATATTGTTTACTACAACCACTACTATTGGTAACAGTAAGTATTGGCGTAAAGGTGTCTTCTTTTCCTGCAGTTAGATTATATACATGAGTTTGCTTCACCAAACCATTAGTTACTACTGGATCATTCACCTGCTCAGATTTTCCGTCCCCAAAATTCCAAGAATAATCAAATCCTGAAAGATTGCTATTTCCTGAAACACTAAAGACTACTGTAGCTGTTGGGTTTGTAGGACTTTCTCCATTTACCGGAGTACTTGCTGTAACTACAACATTTGGCACTTCATGTACTACCATTTGTACATCCACAGGATCATCATTAACGGTAAATGTAATAGTCTGACCAAAATAAGCAGTATTAACAAGATTTGGATCAAAGAAACTCTGACCTGCTGATTGAGTAATGGCAGGAACCGAAGTAGAACCATTTACAAATGCTTTTACTTCACCATCCAATGGAACAATAGTCATAGCAATCGGAGCATCATTCTGACAAAGTTGACTTGCAGGTAATACCAAAAATACAGGGTCTTTTTTCGAACAGCACAAATAAGGCAATGAGAAATCTGCAAGAACCTGATTGTTTGCTTCCGATTCTGCGATTAATAAAAATAACCCACCACGTTCTACACCTGCTAAATGCTCAAGACCTGATTTACGCTCTAAGAAATCACTTAAAAGTTCTGTTGAAATTTCCTCTTTCTTCGGATCTTCTTTCACAATTACGACTTCCTTATCTGATCCCGGAGCTGTGAAAGCAGCTTTATTCAACAATTTTAGGTCACTGTCTAATTTAGATAAATTAAACAAAGTGCTTTTATAATCTCCTCTCTCCTTGCTGATGTCATCAGAAATAGAAACCAACCGCTTTCTGAGGTCTTCTATTGACAATTTTCTCGGTTCGGAAGGTATATTATCATCTCTTTTTTCACCTTTATTCAAAAGCAATACAGCGACATCAAAAGGCAATCCGTATTTTACTTTAAGATCATTGATGTTTTGTACCGCAGTTTCGTAAGGTAATCCTAAGTGCCCCTCAATTCTGTAGAAATCGTAATTATCAATATTATAATTCAGCGGATTCTGAACATAGTCGTCTCCTGCTAAATTGGTTGTATGATAACTTAGATTGTAAGTTTCTCTGTCGGTTTTTGTTTTTTCAAAATTCCATTGAGCCAATAAAGGCTGATCTACGTTGTAATAATATGGTACGGCTTTGTTACCCAATCTTACATACAAATTGGAAGGTGTGATTTTAACCGGTCCGTTGTGAGATTTAAATTTATTGACTTTCTCAATAAAACGCTTGATAAGCATAATAACTCTTTCATAATTTTCATCATCACTCGTAGTTACCGGTGAGTGATAAAAACTGTGACGCAAATCTGTCTTCTCTCCCAACTCTAATGTAGCTCCTACAGCTCCTAACATTAAATGCTTAGGGAAAGAATTGATACTTGGGCAACATTCTGCATCAAGATGCAATAGCAATCCTTTCATCTCATTATAGGTATCAATTAAATCTTTAAACAAATCATATCTGTATTGATAATCACCAAGATTAAGTGTAGAAGTGTTTAATAATGAACTTATTTTTGCATTTATCGAAGTGTCATTTAGATTAAAAGTTGCGGAAATTTTATCAAAACCATCAACTAAAGCAGGAACAACATTGATAGAATCATAGAACCTTGTCTTCAACTGAGACGGCGTTGTAATCGCAGGATCCAGAATCACTCTTTTGGCTTCTATCTTAGGTAAATTATCAAATAGTTCTTCATACCGATTGTGAAGTTGGTAAAGAGCATCTTTTGCATCTCCTCTACTTAAAAGATCTTTAGCAACTTTTGAATCTGCCAAAAGCACTTTGAGATTAGAAACCTGTTCTGCTCCTGCATTGTCGCAATCTGCATCTTCACACGGCGACTCTTCGTTAGAATAAGATTCCAAATACAGAATGACAATTTTATCATTTAATTTTTCAATACCTTTTACGTCTTTAAAATCATCAACCTTTGCACCTTGAGATTTTAACAGGTCATAATCCTGTTGTGTAATAATCTCCAGAAGAGGAATCTGTTGTTTATCTATGTTAAAATGGCTGTACTGTATATCACTTTCATAACTTCTGTAATATCTGTAAGCATTGGTATCAAAATCGATGAGCGTCTCAATTACTTTTTTATCTGAATTAGCTACAGTTTTTTCAATTTTTTTGCGTAATGTAATTAAATCTCCGTCAGTTGTTACTCCTGCACCTTGTGTAATAACAATAGTATCAAGATAATCTTTTGGCTCTATTTCTTTTCCTTTAAAGATTTCTCTCATGACAGCAGCATCTTTACTTGCAGCAGCATCAAAAAATATAGATTTAAAGCCACATACAATTCCTACACCGCTCAATTGAGTTCTGGAAAGCCTGTCCTGATCTTCAAAATAGTCGATGAATTCGTTTAACTGTCCTTCCGTTAAGACCTGGTTTTCGTTAAACTTTCTATATTGGGTTGTTATATTGTCTAATTTAGCATTCATTGTTTTTCAATTTTATATGTTTGATTGTCCTAAAATTATTTTTCCGTCCAGGCTGTCGTTATCTTCGATATCGCAGTCTAAGAGCCTTCCCGGTCTGTAAATATTATTCAGATGAGAAAGAGCTGTAAGCAGCTTATCAGTACTGTTGCCTAAGTTTTCCAGATTATTTTTAGCTTTATCTGAAAGATATTTTTTAAAGGCAGATTCAAATCCCGCCAAATCGTTCTGAGCAGTCTGTTTGTCGCTCATTCTGTCTCCAACCCAGCAAATTTTTGCTAAAATATGAGCCGGAATTTCCTGTCTGATTACCGTTTCAGCATAACGCCTGAAATCAGGATCCTGAAAACGATACGCAAAGCCTGGAAGAACAACACTTACACGGTAAGAATAAGGATCAAAAACATCATCTTCGCAGTCTTCTTCGCACGAAGACATCAGCGCATCGGCATATTTAACAGGGGTAGAAGGAATTTCTTCATCTTCTTCAGGAGAAAATACTTCAAATGTATTTCCTATCGTCATATAACCGATACCTTCCATATTCTGAAAGATTTTAAATGTTTCATTTATCGACATGCAACCAACACCGCCAATAAGTTTATAATCTTTAAACGCAGGTTTCAGCAGTAAATGTTCTACAAGGAAAATTCCTTCCTCTGTAAAATCATATTTAAAATAATTTACTGTTTTAATAATTCCATCTTTCAGCTCGTCAAGCGAAGAATAAGGAGTGGTTTTTTTATGAGTAGCGATTACTTTTTTAGTTTCAGAATCATCTACAATCTCCACATAATAATTGCCTCCCGATGAAAAGCGAATCTGAATATTCCCTATCAAGTCATACGTTGGCTGAGCTTCTTCCAGTTTCTCTAATGCATTATCCAGATCTTCCTGATCGATTTGTATGGTCTGATAAATCGCTTCGTGCAGATTTTTGGTGGCGGCATATTCTATTTTATATGTATTGACAGATGATAAAGTTATGTTCCCTGCTGCGTCTTTTATTTTCCATGTGTAGATTGGCTTACCATCGATTCCCTGTGTTTCGATAATCACAATAGGAGTTTGAGATAAGTTTCGCTGCGTGTAATTTTTAAGTCCCAACAAGCGCGCTATTCTTTTCTGTACACCAGAAATATTTTTGGTATTCCAAAGATTTCCTACATCATCTAATGTATAATTGTAGCCAATTCCTCTGTCTTTGCTTAATGATTTGTACTCGCTTAAAAAGTTTTCTTTGTTGCTTAAAACAATTTCATCTGCAGATTTCCCGTACAGAGATTTCATAAGGAAAGTATAATCGCTGAAAGTTTCGGCAAAACGGGAAATCAGGTGATCTAAAACTTCATTTCTGCGTTCTACACTGTTATCAAGTTCCTCGTATAATGCATCTGTAAGCTTGTCGTCATCTGCATCATAATTTAAAATCAATTCATCAAAACCTTTAATATTTTTAAGAGTCTGCGTGAAATACGTTCTTTTTAAATCTCCGTGAATACTTAATACTTCTTTTACTTTTTCCAGATGTTTAAAATAACTCGCAAGAATCTGATCAAAAAACAGCAAATATCCTTTCAATTGTTTCGCTAATGCTTCTCTTTCCGGTGTCGGATTTCCTATGATTCCGGAAATTCCTACTCCGTAAGTATCCGGAAATTCATTTAAAATAGTAGCGTAGTTTCCGATGTCGTAAGAAGTTCCCTTCGGCAAAAGCAATTCTTTATTCTGTCTCGCATCTTCTCTCAACGCTTGCTCTTCTTTTCTAAGCGTTTCTAAATAATCCTGAACCTTTTTTTCATTGATATTTAACGGAAGCGCACCTTTACTGTAACTGAAAGAACTCAATTCACAAAGCTCCGGCTTTTTACCTTTTTCGATGCAGATCAGCCAGTCGTTGTTTTGTTTTACCACGCTGTCGCAGCCTGCAATAGAAATTTCATGAATTTCTTTTACACCATCAACCTTCATGATTTCGCTGATAAGATCTGAAAGACGAACTTCTCTTCTCAACTGACTGTTTCTAAGTTCTTCATCATCAATAAAACCGTTATCCAAAAGCGGACCTTCAAAAATCTGATCTGTAGCAAGACCTTTATCCAGCAATTGTTTCAGCGAATAAAAATGGACTTCCGGAGCCAGATAATGATTAATTGTTCTGATTACTTTGGCGTGTACCAGTTCTTCATCTACTTTATTTACAAGTCCGATACGCGCACAAACGGCAACTTTTTGGGTTTCAATTTCTTTAATATCTACCAAATCTTCGCAGAGACTTCTATTGGCATGATAACGTTCCAGGATTTTCACTCTGGTTGAAGATTTATCGCATTCACTGTGTTCGGCATCAATATCTTCTGCATAATCTACATACAGATCGTACAATCCTTTTACAGTAAAATCGCTTGTTTTTTCTCCGATTGGTTTAAAATCTAGTGTTCCTGTTTTGCAGTCAACATACAGCTTTTCGGTTTTAGGAACCAGCCAGCAATTACGGATGGGTCTTTTGTGACCGGAATTGAAACTGATGTCTATGAACAGTTTTCTGTAATCCAGCTCAGTTAAAGGTCTTGAAGGTAAAATCTCTGTTGCCTTCAGAAACTGTGTATGAATATCTTTTTTATCATCTTTCGATGCCAAAATATCTTCCATATTCAGATTCATTCTCATTCCGAGATCTGTAATGGCGTAACTCAGAACTTCCAGAGTGGTGATACCGGGATCATGAGAATTATAATCGGTCCATAGTTTTCCGCCTAACTTTTCTATGTATTCAACACCTGTTCTGCGTAGAAAATGAAAATCGTTCTGATCTTCCGTTTCTACCTTTTTGGGTATGCTAATGTGCTTATTTTCTGACATAATTATATTTTCTTCTTTTATTATTAAATACATACATGATCTGCAATGGTAACACTGTGTTGTTTGGCAGAAACCAGAATAGATTTAGGATCTACTTCAATGAGCGACTGTCTCTGTAAAACATCATTCACCAAGATCTTTACGCTATCAATATAATCTACATAATACAACTGCTCCAGATAATTAATCAACTGATTGACATTTAATTTGATATTAAAATCAATATCTTTAGTATCTGTAAATGCCCACGGTGAAATGTATTTTTTAATATCTTCGTCCAGCTGTCTGATGTAAAATGTCTCATCATACTGTTCAAAGAATTTCACTTTAGTTTCTACTTTTGCTTCTTTGTAATTCGGGTTGATTACCTGAGCTTTTACGTGCATTGTATTAAGTTGGTTCACGTAATTTTCAATTTTATTCAGGGTAGCTCTGCTTACTCTTGGCTGATAAATATCAAAAGCATTTTTATTTTTAAGATTCGGAACTACCATCAAAGTGACGTGTCCCGGAGCCATGTATGATTTTTCAGAAGTATGATTCAAACATTTTACCTTAAAGACTTCCGGAAATTCCTGCAAAACCAAATGCTCATAATCCCATTGCGTGATGGCTCTGTGTTTATGTCTCAGTCTTTCACTTACTCTTCTGTAAAACTCAGCATCCGTTTCTTTGTATTTTCCATCGAATGAATTGTAAGGCTGACTGACCGATTTTACCTGCGGAACTCTAGTAATCAGTTTAGAAATCGTATTGGCTTCAAGACCGTTATTCAAATGAGAAAGATCGTTATCCTGATTCTGAAATGTTGCCAAAACAGCCTGAGTATAAATTCCCTGAATTTTGCAAACCGCATCATAACTTCTTCTTGATTTTGCTCTTATCCACACTAGTTTATCCGTAAATCTTGTATGATTGATGTTAATATCTTTAGGAATCTTAAACTTCACAATCCCAGATTCTAAGAATTTTCTTGTGTCGTTTTGCAGCATAGATTTAGATAAATCAATCCAGGTATTGCCAGAGAGAATGCTCCATTCTATATATTCTTTTTCCGAAAATGTTTTTGCCAAAGGATTTTCACTTCCTTCCAACATCTGAACCAAAAGCGAAACCGTCATTTGAGGTACTGCATCCAGACCGATGTACAATTCGCCTCCGTCCTGATGTACAGGTACCATGCTTTTTGTATCTACTTCTTTTTCGTATTGGCCGAAAGCATCTTCATGGTAAATTTGTACACCGTCATTTTTTGAAGCTGCGCCGTCTGTACCTTTTTTTAAGTAAGAATAAGCAGTTTCCTGTGCGGTGTAATTCAGCTCTATATCTTCAGCAAAAGGTATATAAGGTTCGTTCGGAATGAGCTTCTTTTTTTCTGAGCCACTTGATAAAGCCAGTGTATACAATTTTGGATAAACATCCTGTAATGAAGACTGGTTCAGTGTCAAACGGATCGCTTCGCTCGTTCCTAATTCATTGCTGCTTATGGAAAACTGAGTGGTATAACCATCTTTTCCTTTATTGAATAAATTAATATCCTGCGCTTTAGGATACCAGATTTCCTCTTCCAATAATGCAGTATTTGCTTTAAAATATGCATCTGAAGTTACAATGGATGGGGTTTCTAAAGCTCCAAAAGCACTTAAACTGATGTTTTGATTAGGCTGAATGATATACCCGTTGTACAAATCTTTTATAGAATCCGGTGTGTTTTTCCAATTGATGGTAATGTCAGCTTTTTTCCATTTTTTAGAAAACATTTCAGGACATTTAATATAAAAATTAGATCCTTTAATTGGCTGTGCAGTAAACGGATAATAAGGTTTTTCTGCATTTAATTCGCCATTATCATTTTCAATCTGAACAGATTTTATTCCTTTTACATCAACCGATATTGCTATGTTTTTGATGTCATTTTCCGCAAGAGCCTGATAGACATCATAGTCATTTTTACCCTCAATTATAAATCGTATAATTGGTAAATTGGTCTGGAAATTTTCAAATAATACCTTTTCATTGTAATTGACAACAGCAGGGAAATTTCTAGGCAATACAAATGACAATGACAACGAAACCGGTTGTTGTACTGGTGTTGATACTGCTCTGCCATTTTCATCAAGCCTTACGCATTTAAATTCTTCTACACCAGATAACCATTCTTTTTCACCGCTGCAAAGTACTTTAATTGTGTCCTTAATATCCTCATCTTTAAGGTCTTTCAGTTTTTGGGAAAACTTATTTTGGAAATGAATGGTAATGTTTACTGTTCTGTCACCTTCTTTTAAATCGAATAATGATGATGCTATTGAGAAACCTAATTTTGCTTTCGGAAGCTCTTTAAAAATAGATTTATTGGGAAGTGTTTCATCAGAATTATATCCGAAAGGCCACCAATAATTACTTTCTTCCGGCAGTTTTTCGCCTAGTCCGTCAACAGAATTGGCTACAGGGGCAATTTTCAGCTTTTTTTTCTCGGCATCGTTCAGAAAACTTTTAATCTCAACTACTTTTGCCTGATTGGCAATGAGTTCTTTTCCAGTTTTGTAAACACGCTTTTTTCCGTTGACATCTTTATCACCGTCTAAAAGTGTTTCTTCCGGAATTCTTTCCTGAATTGCTTTTTTAGCTAATTCAAAAATCACATATACTTTGTCTTCTTTGGCATCGTTTTTTTCGATCTGAAGGATTTCGTTGTAATAAAAATCCAAATGTCTTTTCGTTAAATTATTGAAAGCATTTTTTGAGAAATCCAATAATTTCAGGAAACAGACAAATAAGGTAAGGTGGGGAGTCAAGTTACTGTCTTGCTCAAACTGGGAAATAAGATCTGTAACCTGTTTTTTCATGCTTTTGTACTCTACGCTTTCTCTGCGCGGAATTGCATTGGCATCATCACCAAAGAAGAAGTTTCCCCAATTTCCCTGTGGTGTTGCTGCATCATCTTTGTCAAAAAAATTTACATGTTTTGCAAAGTTGTTTGCGAATAACAGCCAATCAAACAAATCGAAATCGTGCAATTCGAGATTGCCGGGGTCTAATTCTGCTAAAAAGCGCTGCATTTGTGATTTTCCTTCACGATAATGTGAAAATGTATCTGTTTTTTTCATTTGTTTATATTTAATTTTCTATGGTCAGATGCAATACTTAATGTAATGTTTTGGTGTATTCAAAATGGTTACAGACATCCCGTAATTATTTATATTTCAGTAGCTTCACCTTTATAGAAAGGGAAAACAATATTGCTTCTTGTATTGGTATTCCTTACTTCGTAATCTATTTTTATCAACACTTCTCCTTCAAGTTCTTCCTGGGTATCTATGTCGATACTTAAAATATTTATTCTAGGTTCGTGGTATAAAATGGCACGCTCGATAATTCCTTTCATTTGGGTAATCAGCGTTAAATTCAAAGGTTTAAAAAGCATTTCCTGCAGATCGCATCCATAGTCGGGAAACATTACTCGTTCACCGGGACGTGTTGAAAGTAAAATGATCAGACTGTTGTTGATGTCTTCCACATCTGTCGTCATGATCAGCTTTCCTTCAGTTTCATTAAACTCAGGCGGAAAACTCCAGCCTGTTCCTAAAAAATCTGTATTTATTTTCATATAGGTATCAATTGTTTTTAGTGATATGCAATCGCTGATTTTCTGGAGCGTTTTTGTCTGAACATCAATCGTGGCGATTTACATTATTGTATATATTTATTGGAAGCATCCTGCATCCGTAACGCAGACTTGGTGTAATCGTTTTGTTGCTGATTAATTTTCTTTAAAAAATTATCCGCCAATTAAAACAGTAGCTTCACCTGCTGTAATTACTCCTCCATGCGCTGTAGAATCTCCCATTCTTGCGGCTGGTTTTCCGCCGATCATTACACTTGAAGATCCTGCTGCAATGGTATCTACCGGACCTGTGCACATTGCTTTATCTCCTACTCTTGCTGCGGGTTTTCCTCCGATCAATACGGTGGGTTCTCCTGCGGGAATAATAGGACCACCAACGTGAGGAACGTTTCCTGTTACCATCGGACAGGTATGCATATCTGTAATTCTTGCTGCCGGTTTCATAATTAATTAATTTTAACTTGAGATCCTTTTACTACAGTTACTGCTCCTGATTTAAGTTCTGAACCCGAACTCCCTTCTGCTTTGAACTGTGCAGATGCTTTTACATTAATATTCTTTCCTTCCATCGTAATATCTCCTTTCGCTTTAATTTTAATGTCTTTTCCGCTTTCCATACTGATCCCGTCTTTATTGAGCGTAAGAATGTTAGAATGCTCATCTTCTATTTTGATGACATCTTCATCTTCATTTACAATCAGTTTTTTACCTTTTGGAGTTTCTAGGGTGTAAGAAATTTTATCATCATTAAAGATCATTTTCATTTCGCTTCGGGTAACAAATCCTTTTTCGTGATTGTCATCTGAAGCTACAATGGGAGCCGGTTTTGCACTGCTGTTCAGCATTCCCAGAACCACAGCATCATTGGGATCATCATTAATAAATCCGATAATCACCTCATCTCCGATTTCAGGTCTGAAGAATGATCCTCTGTTTTCTCCTGCATCAAGTGTTGCTACTCTTGCCCAGATTCCTTCCTCTTCATTGTTGATAATCGGGATCTGCACCAGAATCCTGTCTTCTCCATCCGGATCGGATTCCAGTTGGGATACTTTCCCGATGTGCAATCCGCTGATCGATGGAATAATTCCTGAACCCGGCATTTCACTTACATCATACGTTTCGGAAAACCAAGTTGGAGAAAGTCCGAATTGTGCATCAACCAGCCAGTTTCCATCGGCAATTTCATGACGAACTCCTGTTACGTATATTTTTCCGTTAAAACGGTTTCCTACACCTTGTAACGTTAATGTAACTCCCGGTTTCACCGCCGGAATTCCCTGGAATTTTACTCTTCCTCTGGTTTTTGCCAGCTGTTGGAAAGTTGCTTTGGCATCACTCCAATCCTGTAGTTCGTTTTGGGTAAGATTTCCTCCGTGCTTCAATTGCAGATCTTCAATTCCAAATACTTTTGCTAAATCATCAGACGAAAGATTTCCGTTGAGTTTTACCGCAGGATCCCGAGCTTCCACTTCGGTAAGTTCCTGATCGGTATAGCTCCAGGTTTTGGCTGTAATTTTTTTGAACTGATCTCTTGCATCTATTTCACCATCAAACTCATGGATTGATGATCCGTAAACAACCGTTTCTACTTCTTTTTTGCTAAAATCCGGCTTTGCAATTTTAATCGTTCCGTCTTCTGTAAAGCAAAGTTTTCCGTTTGCCTGCGCTCTTGTGAGGATAAAATCCCAATCAGAAGATTGGTACTGCACCAATTCTTTATGTGAATTTGAAGTTGCTTCAACATCGGCAGTCAAACCACTGTCACCAATCAGTTCCTCAATGATATCGCTGTCTTTACTATCGTAGAAATACTTGCTTTTTCTGCCCAAAGTCATTTTTACAGCCTTATCTCTGCATTCTATGATAAGGTAAGAAGAGCCGTTTCTCACCTTTATGTTGTGCTTTACAACCACTCCTTTAAAAATAGTTTCCTCTTTAGAATGATAACCGGATGTGATTTCAATTTCTTTTCCTGGAATCAGCAGTTCTTCGTTGCTTAGCTTAAAATCCTGTTCCGGTGCGCTTCCATCCAAAATAACAATGCGGGCGTAAGGAATTCTGTTGACTTCTTTTTCCACTACAATGCTTTTCACACCGTACTTTCCGGGCAATTCTGTTCCTTCTGACATTACTTTAAAAGTGATCAGGTCAGAATTTTTTGCCGTCTGTATGTATCCGCTATTGTTCATGTTATGCTATTTTTTCTATAGGTGGAAAGTAGAGTTCGGTTCCTGGTTTTAACTGCCTGAAATTGATTAAGCCATTTACTTTAGCTACTTCCAGATAATATTTAGAATCTCCGTAAATTCTTTCGGTCATTAAAGGAAGTGTGTCTCCGTCTTGCACTGTTCGTTTGTGGGTAAGATCGGGGGAAGAAGTTTTTGTTTCAGCTTCTGCAAGCTTCGGACTAATTGACTCGCTAAACTTTGCTTTTCCTATTGCTCTTAACGGTCGTCCTTCATTATTAAACAATTTATACTCCACAGTAAATTCTGCTAATACTCCTTTAAATTCAAAATCACCCCAGTTAAGAATGACATTATAAGGTTTATGAATAAGACCATCAACCTGTCCTGTAGCAGCATAAAAAGCATCAACTTGATCTTTTACAGATGTTTTTTTAAAGGCTTTACCTTTAATTTTATTGATAAGTTTATTTCCAGAAAAAGCTTCTGTTACACCTGTACCATCAAATAGAAATTCTAACTGTAAATCCGTTGAAGGTGACGCAACATATTTTTTATTCTCTTTAGGAGTTCCTAATGCTTGACCTGGTTCCAGTTCTGTTTTATATGTAACGGAATAACCTGTAGGATTTATAAAAGCTGTAAAGGCTCCACTATCAACTCTTTTTTTATAATCAGAGTCTTCATATGTTCCTATTGTAAGTTTTTGAATTGCCCCTCTCATTATCTCTCTTTTTTACGTTTATCAATATTTACTACCTGCTCTACGCTTTCACTTATTGCCTGCATGATTTTTCCTTCATCTACCGATGTGGCAGTTGTCGTTGCTGCTGCTTTTTCGTCCACATTTATCTTAATGTGAAGTTCTTTTATTTCTATTGGCATTTCGTTTATTTTTAATTATTTTGCATACGTAAAAAACTTAAAACCAATTATTTAACGTATTTATTTATAAAAATCTAAGCACATAAAGAGTGCGTTCAGTCTTGTGATAGACCAATCTGTTATTCTTTATATGAAAAATTATTTTTGCTGAATGTTATCAGAAAACTAATACACTTATATGTGCTTAGATATGATTTAGAAATTACAAGCCTAAGCTTGCTAACGATGAAGGTATTGTGAAATATCTGTATTTCAGCTCTATTGTTTCAATAGCAAGTTTGCTTTCTTCGGCGTTGAATTCTGATACTTCCCATCTTACAGGATATGCCCCGACTACATTCCAGACCATTAAAGGTGCAGTAGATTGAAGACCTCCCGAAAGAGAAACGATCAAATCTCTCGGTTCAAACTCGAAGTTTTCCATGGCGTTTCTACACCAGCTTATCAATCCTGAACTTACGATCAATCCTCGCTTAAGAATTAAATTGGGATATCTTGGTCTTAAAGGAAGCTGATGAGTAAATCTGTTTTCGCCTCCTTCGGCATATTCTTCAGTTCCAATTTCTGTAGATAAACCAGATATAGACTGAAATCTGGAGTCAATACCCTCTGTTGTCGAGATCCCGTTAACAATGAAAGAGAAACTGGTGGGAGGATATAAAACTGCCATGATTAGTTATTTTCAATCGTTAGTCCTTCGTGTGCAATCTCTAAGGTTTCAATAGCCACCTCATTTCCTTCAGCCTTCAAATCTGTTGAATTCAATTTAAGTGGGAAGGCATTTTTCACTTTCCAAGTTACCGCAGGTTCTCCGTTTTCGTCTAAAAGCGAAATCGTAATCGATCTTCTTTCTACCGTATTCATCTGAATAGTCTGGAACCACTCGAAATATTCGTTATCACTTTTAAAAGTTCCTCTCTTTAAAGTAATGTTGCTGAAAGTTTTCAGTCCCGGCATTTTGATTTTGCTGAAATCAGGACTTGCTCCGTGTCTGTATTCAATTAAAGCTGCTTCAGCATTTAATCCGCTTACTTCCTGAAATCCTACTTTTGTTCCGCCCCAATCTACTTCAAAGGCAAACTTTACTAATGGATATGTACTCATAATTTTTTATATTTTTCTGTTATTAATTAATTTTATGCTTCCTGTAATTTGTGCGAAAAACGAAGCACAATAAATTCTGCCGGACGTACTGCAGCCATACCGATTTCAATGACCATATTTCCTTCCAAAATATCCTGTGCAGACATTGTTTTATTCAAACCAACACTTACATAATAAGCTTCTTCCGGTTTGCTTCCTGCCAGTGCACCATCCTGCCACTGCTGATTCAGGAAATTTTCGATCATTGTCTGAACACGGATCCAAGTGTTTGCAGTATTTGGTTCAAAAACAAAACGCTCTGTTGCTTTTTTCACAGATTCTTCTACCATGCTGAAGAAACGACGTACCGAGATGTATCTCCATTCGTTGCTGTTTCCATCAAGCGTTCTTGCGCCCCAAACCAAAGTTCCTTTTCCTGTGAAAGATCTGATTGCGTTGATGGATTTTCCTGTGTCAGGATTTACGTTAAGACTCATTTGCTCTTCATGAGAAACTTTTACGGTTGGTGCAACTACATAATTAAGTCCAACATTCGCCGGTGCTTTCCACACTCCGGAAGTGCTGTCTACTTTTGCATACACTCCTGCCATTGCAGATGATGGAGCCATTACCACTTTTTTAGATTCGATTGCATTTTTAATTCTATTATATTTAGCAGAATCTGAAGTTTTTAATGATTTTAAATCCACAGTGGTATTGAGACCTGTTTTAACAACAACATCGTAATTATAACTTAAAACGGTTTCCAATTTTGGATAATAAGCAGCTCCATATTTCAGTCTCTTACCGCTCGGTCCTGCATCTGGACCCGAAGCTCCTTTAAATTCAGCAACTCCTCCAACAACATCCATAATGACAAATCTGTCTTTCATCATTTCTGCCTGATCCAAAGCTTTTTCGTACAATTCATATGCTTGGCTCGCTAATGCTTCAGCATCCGGGAAAACAATAAGCGTTGGCTCGTCTTCTTTTTCCAATAACTTCAGACCCGCTTCCAGTTCTGGTTGTTCCACTAAATTGTCCTCATCATCTTCATCCTTAAATGTGTTTACCGAGACAATATAGCAAGCTCCTCCACCATTCGCAAAGTACATTTGCATCGCATAATACATTTTGAATGGACTAGGAGTTACTACTGCAGTAGTAGTAAATACTCCATCTTCTTCTATGTCGGTAATCGTAAAAGTCTCTTCTTTTGCCTTTCCGAAGATTGCTTCGTATTCCAGCATCGAAGAAATTCTTGTTGGTTCATTTTTCGGTCCCTTTTCTGTATATCCGATAAAAGCAGGGATAGCCGTTTCTACTTGTGCTACTGATGGTGGGAATTTTGCAATTTCCTCTACGTAGACTCCTGGTGTTTTGTAATTCATTTTGTTAAAAATTTTAAGTTAATATTTAGTTATTTTCAATAGTTAATCCTTCGTGTGCAATTTCTAAGGTTTCAATAGCCACCTCATTTCCTTCAGCTTTTAAATCGGTTGAATTCAATTTAAGCGGGAATGCATTTTTCACTTTCCATGTTACTGCAGGCTCTCCGTTTTCGTCTAAAAGAGAAATCGTGATGGATCTTCTTTCTACCGTATTCATCTGAATCGTCTGGAACCATGCGAAATATTCGTTATCACTTTTGAAAGTTCCTCTCTTTAAAGTAATGTTGCTGAAAGTCTTCAATCCCGGCATTTTGATTTTGCTGAAATCAGGACTTGCTCCGTGTCTGTATTCAATTAAAGCTGCTTCAGCATTTAATCCGCTTACTTCCTGAAATCCTACTTTTGTTCCGCCCCAATCTAATTCAAAGGCAAACTTTACTAATGGATATGTACTCATAATTTTTTATATTTTTTTTTATTAATTAATTTTTATGCTTCCTGTAATTTGTGTGAGAATTTCAACACAATAAATTCTGCCGGACGTACTGCAGCCATACCGATTTCAACATTCATAATTCCTTCTAAAACTTGTTCAGCAGACATTGTTTTACCTAAATCAACAATCACATAATAAGCATCTTCCGGTTTGCTTCCTGCCAATGCGCCATCCTGCCATTGCTGATTAAGGAAATTTTCGATCATCGTCTGTACACGTACCCACGTATTCTTAGTATTCGGTTCAAACATGAAGCGCTCTGTTGCTTTTTTCACAGATTCTTCTACCATGCTGAAGAAACGACGTACCGAGATGTATCTCCATTCGTTGCTGTTTCCGTCCAGAGTTCTTGCGCCCCAAACTAAGTTTCCTTTTCCTGTAAAATTTCTGATGGCATTGATGGATTTTCCTGTACCAGGATTTACGTTAAGAAGTTCTTGTTCTTTATCAGATATTTTCACGGTTGGTGCAACTACATAGTTCAACCCAACATTAGCCGGTGATTTCCATACTCCGGAAGTACTGTCTACTCTTGCATAAATTCCTGCCATTGCAGATGATGGTGCCAATACTACTCTTTTAGATTCGATTGCTTTTTTAATTCTATTATACTGAGCTGAATCTGAAGTTTTTAAATCATCTAAATTTACAGGAATATCATTTAATTCAACTGTACTTTTAAAATCGTAATTCAAAACAGTTTCTAATTTTGGGTAATAAGCAGCTCCATACTTCAATTTTTCACCACTATCTAAATTGGTTCTGAAGTTGGCTGCAGCAGATACTGAATCATCTCCAAAAACATCCATAATGACAAATCTGTCTTTCATTAGTTCTGCATGACTTAAAGCTAACCCATACAATTCATAAGCATTATCTTCTAAAGCTTCTGCATCAGGGAAAACAATAAGCGTTGGCTCATCTTCTTTTTTTAGCAAATCTAAACCATATGCTAACGTTCCCGCCGTTATAGAGTTTCCTATAGCTACCGTATCATCATAACTTCCTACCGAAACGATATAACACGGTCCGCCACCATTTGCAAAAAACATTTGCATCGCATAATACATTTTGAAAGGACTAAGATTTGCTGTTGCTGTAGTAGTGAATACTTCATCGATTAATGTTTCAGTAATTTCAAAAGCTTCTTCTTTTGCTTCTCCGAAGATTGCTTCATATTCCAACATAGATGAGATTCTTGTTAGCTTATTTTTTGGCCCATCTGCTGTATATCCTATAAAAGCAGGAATAGCCGTTTCTACTTGTGCTACGGAAGGGGGAAATTTTGTGATTTCCTCAATGTAGACTCCAGGAGTTTTGTAATTCATTTTTTAAAATTTAGGTTAATGTTCATTATTGCCCGAAGTAAAACCTCGAGTGTTAATTGATGATTGATTGTGTTTGAGGATTATTGAAGAATTGAATCTTTAGTTTTTATAGATCGTATTTGCCGTAATTCTTTTTTGATTCTGAGAATTGATAATTGCTGTTTTTAATGTGTCAAATTCTTCACTAAAGGCTGGAGTATTTGTATTTGTATTTGTATTTGAATCAGGTATATTAAAATCGTCTATTGTTCCGTCATATATTGCTTCTAATACAGCTTTAGATTCATAGATTGCTTCTGAAAGAACGATATTCTGATTAGTTTCATTAATTTCTTCCGCAATTGCAATAGCCTGTTCCAGAAGATCGGCAAGTACTAAAGGATTCGCAGATCCATCGGAAATTTCTTCGCTTGCCAGATTTTTCAGCTCTTCTAATGCAGCAATCTCACCGGCATATAAAACGTAAGCATTTTGAATAGTATTGAGAACTTTTGCAGGTTGTATTAAATTTCCGTTATAAATTTTCGCTATAAAACTGTTCTTACGATGCTCATTTTTATTTTCTGAATGGCTATAAACAGGATAGAAATCGTCTGAGATGTGTGATGGTGCTTGATTTGGCATGGTTGAAAGTTTAAATTAAAGTGTTATAAGTTTTTTTGGTTTTTAAATAGCATTATTCTTTTGGTTTAATTACTGTACTTTTTGTATTAATTTCATCAATTAATGTGATGTCAGTTTTTTCTTGTTTAGCTACAATTTTAACGACACTTATCTTATACAATACAGATGGCATTATTTTTCCGCCCAATAACCCCCAAATGTAACTTAGCTGATCAAAAGGAACAGAGTGTAATTCGATTCTGAAAATGAAATCATTCTCTTCATCACTAACAGCATTATATTTTAATACATTGTTGGCCTGAAAAATTTCAATTACTTTTGAAATGTTCACCAAAGCACCATCATACATATTTTTATTGGCAGCAATCATAACGTATAAGTTTAAATACGCCGGCTGACTTTCCCTTTCCATGATATTTTCAGACTCATTAAATTTTAAATATCTCGGGGTATTTTTCATGGTAGATTCTTCCTCTACACTAAGTAATGTGATTACAACTTTATTATCAAGATTTGAGGTATCGTCTTCATGTTTTGCGATGTTACCAATGACAGCAATTTCGCCTGCCTGATCCTGTAAACCTATCTTTGGAAGATTCAGTCGATCTTTTAAAACTGTTAATACTTTATTAATCATAATTTCTGTTCTTAAATTATTATGGTGCAAACATACAATTACACCAAGTCAAAAGACAAATATTTTAGGGTCTCAAACCTGTCTTTGCAGTAAATAGAATTTCTAAGATATTTATAAATCCGGAAAAAACAAAATCATATTTAATTGAAATTCAAACTATTAAAATTAAAAACAAAATAATATTTCACATTAAAAATTTCCTTAATCTAAGTATAGTGACATTTAAGTTCTAAAAAAGTGAAGATTTATTATTAAAAATTTGTCTTATTCCAACATAGATTAACGATACCTTTTTAACTACTTTTTGAAATTAGAAACAGACCTCATCACAAACATTTTATTAGATCGTCCTCTTATAAAAAACAATCGATTATTTGTAAACCTCTTCATCAGGATATAATTTTTCTCTTTTACTGCAAAGACAGAATGAAGATACCTTATCATTCGTAAAAATGTCTTTTGTTCGTCTAATTTTGACCCCATAATTTTAAAACATAATCTCATGAACATTAAAAAACTTTTTGGCAAGCGCAATGAAATCATTGGCGGTCATTTCAACGAATTACGCTCAAAATTGGGCCTGGCAAATCATGACGAAGAATATATTTTCGCTGTAAGAACAGAAATATGTAATGCCTGTCCGCTAAAAAACGGAAACAATTGTAACGCTCTCAAATGGATGAATCCTAATACACTTGAGGTAGCAGATTCTCCAAAAGAAGGATTTATGAGAGGTTGCGGTTGCAGACTGAGTGCCAAACAAAGATCAAAACTAAGTCTTTGTCCTGCCGGTTTTTGGGGAGGAGAATTTGACAAGAAATAATTTACCCAACAACTAAAACTATTCAATGTGAAGGAAGATCATATCATTCAGAAAGTATTTATCGAAATTTCAGTCAATAACAAGGAAAAAGCATTGAGTATAAAAGATGATATTACCAACTTTCTGTCTTTTGAAGTGTTTCCGGAAATAGAAAAATCCATCAGTGCTTTAGAACATCAATTTGCTGGTCACACCCTTCAAATTCCTAAGTTAGAATTGAATCTGGATATCAAAAACAGTATTCTGAATACCGAGCTAAAAGATAAAATTACTCAGATTTTCAAAGAGGAACTGTCTGAAATCACAGATTCAATTTTAAATTCAGATCAGCAAACAGAAAATAATTCTGAAGCTTATTTGGTTGAAAACAAAGAAAAAGCTGTTCAGACTTTCATTTACTTTCTCACCACAGGATCAATGCCTTGGTGGAATTCCGGAAAAAGAAATGTCTCTTTTTTAGAACCCAAAGTATTTGAAAGTCTTATTTCGGCTGAAAATTTTCAGAGAAGCATTATTCCTGTTTTTTCAATACAAAATGCAAGAAACAGAATCATCAATCAGCTTTCAAACGAGCAGATTGCGCAGCTGTGCTTAATTATTTTAAAAGATAAAGATTTAAAAATCAATCTCGAAAGCGATATCGTAAAGCTTATATCCAAGCTGGATAATGACAATAGAAATCTGGTTTGGGAATTGGTTTTAAAGGTATTATCTGAATCTTTAAGCTCAAATATTAATCTTAAAAAATATCTTTTACAACAAATATCGGAAAAAAAATCAGCAGGTTCAATTTCAAAAAAAACTCAGCAAAGCTTGAAAACTTTAGCTGAAGTCTTTCCTTTTATTAAAGAAGATGAGATTCTTGAAAGCATTGAAAATAATCGAAAAGGCAATTCTGAAAATACATTAATTTCAACGGAACAAAAAAATACGGTTATTAAGGATGAATTAAAGAAAAGCCAAGAATATTTGAATCAAAAAGATGATTTAATTCCGAATGAAGATCAATATATTCAGAATGCAGGACTTATTCTTATACATCCGTTTCTTAAAACTTTATTTGAACATTGTGATCTTTTTGATTCGAAAAACAATCATCTTTTGAATCCTGAACTCTGCGCACATTTGCTGCATTACATTGCAACCGGAAAAACCAATGCTCCGGAATATGATATGGCTTTTGAAAAGTTTTTATGTAGTATTCCGCTTCATCAAACCATCAACCGGCATATTAAGCTTACCAGAAAACATAAAGCAGAGGCTAAAAATGTTATTGAAAGCGTGCAGCACAACTGGAGTGCAATGAAAAAATCATCTGTTGCATTATTACAAAATGAATTTTTCCAACGTCCCGGAAAACTTGTCATTGACCACGATTATACTCTTACCGTAGAACGAAAAACACAGGATATTCTCCTTGAAAAACTCGGTTGGGGAATTGGTTTTGTCAAACTTCCGTGGCAGGAACAATTTATTTTTATCAACTGGTAATAAGTTATGATTTTCTTCTAAGTTGAAATTAATTCAAGAAAATTTCTATCAAGTATTCTTCAAGCATTCCTGCATTCATTCAATCTTAAACACAAATAAAATCTTATGAAATCTCCTATTTCTTTACCCGAAAAACAGCAGACAAAACCAATAAAAGCTAAAATGAATCTGAAAAAAGAAGAAAATAATCATTTATTTCAACAAAATGAAGTGAATCATAATTCTTTAAACGAAGAAATGAAGTGGCTGGAATCGCTTATTGATATGCGTTGCAAAGAATTGTTTTTGGAAAATGAAGCAGAAGTGAATCATAAGATTACTGAAGCACCAAAGTTAGATGACGAATCACCCTACTCAATTACTGTCAATACGCATCACCTTTCGGAAATTGACAGAGTAATTTTAGCTTTAGGTGTTGCTTCGGCGCATTATCCTTCGATATTAAAAACTTTTGTACAGATAGAAGAAAGCAGCAATGCTTTTGCTATTGAAGCAGGCGGTGAATACAATAAAGCGAACCGTAGTTTTAAACCTACTTTTCAGACTGCACTTTTTCTACTTTCAGGCAAAGATTTATCACTTTGGTCGCATTATAGCGCAAAACTTATTATCGGTAGTGTATTATTAAAAAATGACATTGTTTACAATCGTTCCTCAACAGAATTTATTCATGGAAAAATAGAACTGGATTCTTCTTATTTAAATTATTTTTTGTCGGGTCAGAAACCTCAGCTGGATCACGGTTCTTATTTTCCCGGGAAACTCTATCAATCTGATTTAAAAATGAATGATATTATTCTCGAAAGTAATATCAGAGAACAAATAAAACCTATAGGGCATTACATAAAAGCATTGGAAAACGGTTTCTTTAAAAACAATGAGCACAGCTTCAAGCCCGGTTTTATTGCTTTATTTTACGGCGCACCGGGAACAGGAAAAACAATGCTCGCTGGAATTCTTGCCAATACTTACGGAATTGATATGTACCATGTAGATCTCTCGCAGGTCGTTAGCAAATATATCGGTGAAACGGAGAAGAATCTTGAAGTGCTGTTTAACAGATTGCAGGGCAAAAACTGTATGCTGTTTTTTGACGAAGCCGATGCTTTGTTCGGAAAACGTTCTGATGTAAAAGATGCTCATGACCGTTATGCGAATCAGGAGGTTTCCTATTTACTCCAAAGGATAGAAAAATTTGACGGTTTAACAGTTTTAGCTTCCAATTTTGAAAACAATATGGATGATGCTTTTAAGCGGCGTATAGACGTTTCTATCAATGTCATTCGTCCAACAGAAGACACCAGAAAGTCGCTGTGGGAACATTATTTACCTAAAAACATAACCTTTGAAAATGATGACCTTTTAACTCATTTATCTAAAGAATATTCTTATACAGGTGCCAATATTCGGAATATCATGAAAAATATTGTGATGGCTTTATATGATCGCAACGAAACCATTATTACGTATTCTTTAATAAGTCCTTATTTAATGATCGAAAATGAAAAAGCTTTTGGGAAAAACCAGTCCCGCCTAAGTCCGTTTGTAAGAAATTCAGTAGAAAAAAATTAACCATCAACTCATTTATACAAAAATATGAGCAGACATCATAAAACCTTTGCGCCAAGAACCAGTTGGTTTGAAGCACAAACACTCGATAACGAAGAGGCAGAAAAAAAATATGCGGAAATCAGCAGTCAGGATGCTACCATCTCTCTCGCCAAAAATGAAGTTACCCAACTCACACACGATTTGTTTAATAACAGGGCTTTCAATAAAATAGAGAAAAACCAATCTGTGCTGCAATTTTCCAACGAAGGATTGCACGTACAGACTCTCAATAAAGCTCTCAACGAACTTGGATACAAGACCAAAAAAAACGAAACTCTTTTCTGGAACGAAACGAAATCGCAACTGATAAACTTTCAGCGGGACCATGGCGTAAAAGCATCTGGAATTCTTGATGCGAAAACCTTGTTGAAAATGGATGAGGTGTTGGGAACATTAGGTAGCAAAAGCACACTCTCTATTCCTGAGCGTGCTGAGATGTTATATAAAGCTTTTGAACACAGAACTTTAAGAATCTTTACAGGCACTGACGAAGATAAAGTGTTTCTAGCTTTAGAAAAACTTTCCTATGAAGAAAGATACGATCTTGTTCAATACTATGACGCAATATACAAACCAAAAAGAAAAGTAGGATTAGTAGAGGACTTATATAAAGAATTAGGGGATAAAGATTTATATAAAGCGATACGATTATTATACGCAAACTATGAACAATCACAACTAGAGCTGGAACCAGAGCCCGCAACCCCCGAAGGCGAACTATTACAAGAAGTTGTTGTAATCGGTAAGGGATCATGGATTAAGCCTAAAACAAAGTACGCAATAGAAGGAGAGCCCATAGAATTTGAATGTTCATACCAATATGAAACACCTGTTATGTATGCTGAAGGAAGCAAGCCTAAAGTTCCGGAAGTTGTCCGAAGAGTACTCATAAAAAAAGATGATCATGTATATAATCTATTCCAATACCCTTACAGAAAGGATATAAAAACTTTCAGACAGGATGGAACAGTAATCAATCAGTTTTCTATTAATACCCGTAAATCAGGGTACTATACATTTGTATTTATCATAGAAAACACCCAAACAAAAGAGTTCAGAGCTTACACCAAAGAATATCAGGTTAAGACCCTTGAAGAGGCGGCAGCTGATGATTTAAAAAAGAATAAAATTCAAAATTATTCAGATTTCAGACAACAAGTAGCCTTTATTGAGTTCAATCTCTCAAAAGGAGCATCCAAAGAGCAGAAAAGCAATCCGGATTTCTACATTGAATCCGCAACATATAGTGAAAATCCTGCAAGAGTGAGTGTTGCAGATATTAATCATATTCCGCAGTCTTATTATTCAATTAAAGGAAAGCCTATCCCTAAAGATCATCACTATTTCTGGTTTGCAGAGATCAATACACCCAAAGAAATGTTTGATGGAGCAAGCACATTACTAGGTGTAGAATATGCTAAAAATGCCAATGTACATGGTTATAAAAGAGGAGAATATTTCGGTAAAGATGGTTGGAATATGAATTCCTCCCAAACAACAGCTGCTTTTTTAGGATCACTTACAGGAGTTTATACCATTCATTGTCTGGTATTAGATAAAAATAACAATCCAACAGGGCAGGAAGCATCTTACCGACAGGTTATCTTACCAAGTGATGACTATCAGGTGCTAAAAAACATCAGAGAATATAAAAAAGAGATTGATAAAAGCTTTAATATCATTTCTCCCAAAACAGCATTGGCTATTAATGCCGTAACGATTAATGAAAAAACTACAGAAACACTGTCACTCAATTTATATATAGGAAAAAGCAAAAAAAATCCTGGCAATTATGTGTTAACAGATCTTACTCCAGGTGTACAGCATCAACGTACTTATGAAGGAAATAATTTAAAAGATCTATTTGATGAATTTGACAGCAAAAACACGTATCCGGATGGTATTCTTGCTTATCAAATTCCGTCCAATACATTGGGCTATCCCACTCTAAAAGGGAATTTCACTACTGACGGAGCATCGTTCTGGGAATCACTTTCTACCGGAGCAGGTTGGGCTTCATTAGGACTGGCAGTAGCCGGATTGGTGGCTACATTTACTCCGGCAGCGCCTATTGCTCCTTACTTATTTATAGCTGCAGGTGCTACAGGTGCCACTTCCGGAACAGCCAGCATTATTGATAAAGTACAAAAAGGAACCGTTACCAACGAAACCTTGGTTTTGGATGTTATTATGATAGCCTCCAGCTTTTTAGGGATGTCAGGCTCATTATCCAGCATCGCTAAGGTATCTTCTATTGTAAAAATATCATCAACAGGGATGCGTTATATCATTTTAACCGATTTTGCCCTTAATAGTACTGCTGCTGTGATGATAACAGCTGATGGTTTGGAAAGTATACAGGCCATTCATGACAATAAAAACCTGACTACAGCAGAAAAAATAGATGCAATTGTTAAGATTTTAGGACAGTTGACATTAACTGCAGGATTATTGGTATTAAACAGTAAAAATTTAAAAGGAGGGGAATTGGAGAAGCTGCCAAAAGTAAAAAGACAAACATCAAAAAAATCTGACAATCCGGAGCAGCATAGTGAATTTATTGATACGCCTGAAAATTTATCCGGCGGGAAATCACCAAAAATTCTGGTCAGCAATAAACCAGCAGTTCACGCTCTAGAGAATACTTATAAACAGCCCGATTTTAATCAATTCCTAAAATCCGTTGAGAGTGGTTTCCCTTCTGATGAAATAGCAAAACAGGCTTACGATTTATTTAAAAATAAAAACTGGAAACAATTAGAACAATTGTTTACGGATAATAATCTCAACGGAAACTGGCCTCCAAATCGAGGAGCAACGGGCACAGTAGAAGTTACTTTAAAACAAGGTAGTATTTTTGACAGATATGGTGGATGGTTTGATGAAAATGGAGCTTTCCAGGATAAAGGAACCTTTGCCGGAAAAGATGGCACTCCTTATACAGACAGAGCATTATCTAAAGGGACAGATAGTAAACCCTACACAAGATATAAAGTATTGAAAGATATATCTCAAGTTAATGAGGGAGAAATAATTCCTTGGTTTGGAGAAAAAGGTGGAGGTATTCAATTTGAACTACCGGCATCTATCAATGATTTAATAAAAGAAGGATATATCAAACCTATTAGCAAAGCACCAAAAAACAGTAATCTATCTCCAAAAGCTATTAAACTAAGTGATGAAAAGAAAATAATAGAAATAGAATCAATAGAAAACAACCATTTGGAAACCAAAAACAATGGAAAAAACATAGAAGATAAGCCTTCAAATTTTATTGAAAAAATGCGTAATTTGCAGATTGACAATAAAGAATTACAGATAAAATTAAGTAAGGCTTTAGATGACCTTGCAAATGAATATCACAATCCGATGCCTGAAAAGCGTATGAAGGCATGGATAGATTATTTAGAGAAAAAAGGAGTGACTTTTGAAATTGGGACAGGTGTTGCATATCTAAAACTATATGATAATAATAATGCAGAAGGCTTCTTCACTTCTCATCAATTAAGTAATGGTAAATATAAACGAGTAATTTATTTAAAAGAGAATCCTGATACAAGTACATTCTACGAAGAGTGCTATCATGCACTACAGGACTTATCAGGACATACAGAAAGAGGAACTGTTTATTATAACGGGGGAACAATTTATGATAATGTAGATTTATGGGAATTTGATGCCAAAATAAGAATTATAAATGAGGCTAAACAATTAAAAATAAGCCCAAAAGAGGTTGAAATATTAGAAATACAAATACAAAAAGTACTAAGAAATGAATATCAATAAGGGTAAATTTAAGTTACATGCAAATATAGAATATAGAGAAAATATCTATTTCTTATCAGTCACAGTAACTAATATTTCAGAAATAACATTAGAATTTGATTTTACTAATCATACAGGAAGTTTTGCCAGAAACTGTATACAAATATATCATTCTGATAAAAATATAAATACTTTTAGGGGAGTCGAGCTAATGAGTACTAAAAGTTTCAATAATGAAATAACACAAATCAAACCACAGGAAAGTGCAACTTTTATATTAGAAGGGAAAATTGAAAATATAGAAGAAGATTTATTTTTGACATTTAAAGGAGTTAACTATTTAGTTGAAAAAGGAAAAAAATATTTTATAGAAATAAATTATTTAGATACTACATCAGGACTAATTCCTTTTATAATAGAATAAATCATTCCTATCTGTTATCTTTATTTTTTTAATTAAATGGTTCCTTCAAAAATATATATTGTCGTAAACAGAGCTATCTAAATAAAAAAAATTATAATACTTATGTAAGTATTAATCAATATGACTAAAATCAAGGTAAATGCAGAAATAGAAAAGGATGGAAAATCATTCATATTCTATGTAAATATATTCAATATATCCGAAGAAACATTAAAGCTAAACCTGTCTAATAATACGGGTGGGCTTGTAAGAGAATCAGTTTATTTATATGATAAAATAAGGATAGATTACATAAAGGAGTAAGCTATATGATTCCTATAGATGATGTTACCAATCTCACTTCAATTGAAACAGGAGAATCCGCTCAGCTTATATTAAAAGTGAAACTTGAGAAAATAGAGAATGACCTGTTTCTTGAATTTAAAGGAGCCAATTTTAATGTTAAAAAAGATGAAACCTATTATTTTCAAATAGAATATCTTAGTGCAATATCAGAGATGCTCCCTTTTAATATTGATTAAAAAACTCGATTTTGAAAAATTATTAAACAAAAAAAGATTATACAACGATAAAGTAATTCAGCATGATCAAAAAAAACAAAATAACCAGACAAAAATTATTTGATGGTGATGAACAAGAATGCCTAAAAGAAATTTTTGAAATTGAAAATCAAAAAATTAAATTGATTGATTTTTACAACAGTCCGTTAAGAGATTTAAAAAAAGAAATAGATGATGAAAGTTTTGATACAATCGTCAGAGAAAGTGAATTTAAAGTAAAAAACAGTTTCATTGAAAAATATGTATCTGAAGAGGGATTAGAAATTCTTTATCTAAAAAATAATGATTTGATCTTTTTATTCTCATACGGAGAATACCAACCCGGAAGATATATTTTATATTTAGAAAGTATTTGGAATTACAACAATTAAAAACCAATTTAATAAGATAAACTCAAAAAGTTGCTGATATTGATAAACATTTTGTTTCAATAATAATTTTCGGAAAGACATACATCATCAAAATTAAAATAATCGAATGTAATACATGTTTTAAAATCGGTTTTTCGTTTTTTAATGAAAAGGCTAAAAATGTACGAATTTTAATAAGATAAAAATTGAAGTCAAAAAAAAACATTAATTTTGCCGAAGAAAAATTGTGGTTTATGGTAGAATAAGTAATTTAGCACTACCATATCATAAATAATAAAATCAAAAACATGAAAAAAATAATTCTACTATTTGCCTTCACTTTCGGTGTATCTGCATTTTCTCAGATTAAAGTACTGAAAAATGAAACCTTGGTGGAAATCGGCAAAGAAAATTCTGTAGGTCTTTATAAAAAAGAAAACAAGTATACTTTTAATTATCAGGATATTAATACCAGTAATCTTAATACATTCAGATCATTTTCATTTTTAGACGTTAATGGTGATGTGATGGGGCTTTATAAGCTTGTTACAGATGGTTTTATAGACGAACCCACAGGAAATGTAATGTTAGAACTTCCTAATGATATTATTGAACTTCATTACGAGAAAAATTACGGACAGCCAACTGTGCAATTCATTCAGTTTATCAATAAGAACAGAAAATACGTTGGTAAATCTCAATTTCTTAATAAAAAACAGATTGACAAAATTTTCGGAATTGGTACTTCAAAAGCTGCTTTATATAACAAGCCCGTACAAAAAACATCTACCCCTGTTTCTACAACAGTCAGTCAGCAAAATCAGTTTAACGAAACTCCTGCTGCAACGAAACAAGAAACTCCTAAAAAGAAATCAAGAAAATAATTTAATTTTTTAATAATACTCAACTCATTCTCTGTGAATGAGTTTTTTTATTTTTATTTTTGCAAAAAGATCATTATTATCATGTCTCTTCAAATAAACAATTTAACCAAAAAATTTGGTGAACAAACTGCTCTCAATACCATTAATATTTCTATTGATAAAAACGAAATCATAGGTCTTCTCGGTCCCAACGGAGCCGGAAAATCTACATTAATGAAATCTATTGTCGGTGCTTTGAAAATAGATGAAGGAGAAATCATTTTTAATGGTAAAAACATTTCGGAAAACGAGATTGAAAGCAAAAAAAAGATCGGTTTTTTACCCGAAAACAATCCCTTGTATCTGGAAATGTATGTGAAAGAATATTTACAGTTTGTAGCAAATATTCATAAAATATCAGAATCAAGAGTAGATGAGGTTATAGAATTGGTAGGGATTACTCCCGAAAAATCCAAGAAAATAGGTCAGCTTTCTAAAGGTTACAAACAAAGAATCGGTTTGGCACAGGCAATCATTCATCAACCTGATTTGTTGATTTTAGATGAACCGACAAACGGTTTAGATCCTAATCAAATCATAGAAATAAGAAATGTAGTAAAAGAGATCGGACAGCAAAAAACGGTTTTACTTTCCACACACATCATGCAGGAAGTTGAAGCACTCTGTTCAAGAGTTATTCTTATTCATAAAGGAAATATTTTACAAGATTGCGCAATAGAAGAATTCAAAGGTAAATTTGAAAGTCTGGAAGAGGCTTTTGCAAGTTATACTCAAACAGAATCAGTTTCTTAATTGGCTTTAAATTTGATACATTCTGTTCTATAATATCTAAAAATATATTAAACAAAATGATTAAAAAAATTATTTTATGCCTTGCTCTTTTGCCTACATTATCTTTTGCGAATAAAATGCATGTTGCAACAGAAATAAAGACTGAGAAAAACGAAAAATATCAGGAAAAAATACCTAAAACGGTTATTATTAAAACTAAAAAATTCAAAGTAAGAATTGATAAACAGCCAAACGGAAATTATCTCTATCAATCTTGGGGTGCCAATACTAAAATTACTGCAAAACCAAGTATGATTATTTCTGATGGAGAAGTTATTCCAGATGGATCGGGTGGTAATTATTATATCGAATTTAATAATAATGGTACACTTTATCAGGTTTGGAGAAATTATTTAACGAATTCTTCTAAAAAAGCACCCTATACATTAGTGGTAATCGATGGAAACGGTGAAACATTAGTAAGACAGAATGCTAAAATTGTAAAAAATTAATTTCAACCAAAATCAAATAATAATTCCTAATTTCACAATTAGGAATTTTTCATTTAATAAAAGCACCATGACATTTACAATTAAAGCCAACTTAATAGACATCATCTCAAAAGAGATATATCCAGCAGAAATTGTTGTTTCTGACAAAAAAATCGCATCCATAAAAAGAATTGAGGAAACTCTAAGCACTTATATTCTACCAGGATTTATTGACGCTCATGTTCATATAGAAAGCAGTATGCTTGTTCCATCCGAATTTGCTCGTATTGCTGTAAAACACGGAACTGTAGGAACCATTTCAGATCCTCATGAGATTGCTAATGTGTTAGGAATTGCCGGTGTAGATTATATGATTGAAAATGCCGCAAAAGTTCCTTTTCATTTTTATTTCGGTGCTCCGTCTTGCGTGCCTGCAACTCAATTTGAAACAGCGGGTGCAGTAATAGATTCTGAGGGTATTCATCAATTATTAAGCAGAAAAGAAATTGTTTATCTCGCCGAAATGATGAATTTCCCCGGAGTTATTTACAATGACGAAGAAGTTCATAAAAAACTTGCTTTCGCAAAGCAGTATAAAAAGCCGATTGACGGTCATGCTCCAGGATTAATGGGTGAAGAAATGAAAACCTATTTTGATGCAGGAATTACCACAGATCATGAATGTTTTGGATATACAGAAGCTCTGGAAAAGCTGAAACATGGCGTGAAAGTCATCATTCGTGAAGGAAGTGCTGCGAAGAATTTCGATACCTTAATTCCTTTATTGAAAGATTTTCCTGATCAGATCATGTTCTGTTGCGATGACAAACATCCTGATAATTTGCTTGAATCTCACATCAACGATCATGTAAAACGCGCTTTGAAAGCTGGTCATGACTTATATGATGTACTTCGTGCTGCTTCCTACAATGTTGTAAAACATTACAATTTGCCTATCGGTTTATTACAAATCGGGGACAATGCAGATTTTATAGAAGTCAATAATCTCGAAGATTTTAGTATTTTAAAAACTTACATTAACGGAGAATTGGTTGCAGAAAACGGAAAATCATTCATTGAATCTGTGGAAACTCCGATTATGAATAATTTTAGTTGTAATCTAAAACAACCTTCTGATTTTAAACTTAAAAGTGAAGGTGAAAAAATCCGTGTTATTGAAACTTTGGATGGACAATTAATTACTCACGAAATTCAAACTGAAACTTTAGTAATTGAAGGATTTGCTGAATCAAATATTGAAGAAGACATTCTGAAAATCGCTGTTGTCAACCGTTACAATGATTCGCCAGTCGCAACTGCCTTTATTAAAAATTTTGGCTTACAAAACGGCGCAATAGCATCTTGTGTTTCTCACGATTGCCATAATATTGTTGTCGTTGGAACTAATGATGAAGATATTTGTAAAGCTGTAAACGCTGTGATCAAAGCAAAAGGAGGAATTTCTTTAGCAACAGAAACTGAAGAATTGGTTTTGGAGTTACCGATTGCTGGAATCATGACCAATCTTCCTGCCGAAGAAGTTGCAGAATTATACATCCAATTAGACAGAAGAGCAAAAGAATTGGGAAGCAAACTTAGGGCGCCTTACATGAGTTTATCGTTCATGGCACTTTTGGTGATTCCTGAATTAAAATTGAGTGATAAAGGTTTATTTAACGGTAAAAGTTTCGAGTTTACGGATGTTTTTGTGAAATAATGTCAATTTGCCGACAATAAGCTAATTTTTCAATTCTTTCATAAAATCACTTTCTGAATAACTGTTTTTAGCAGCTTCATAGCCGATGTTGTAAATCTGTTCGAGACGTTCTTTTTTTCTTTCGAAATTTCCAAAAGCCGAAAGATCTTTTGAGGAAATAAGCCAGTCACAATATTCAAATTTCACTTTTTCTACTCTGTAGGAAAACAAATCGAAAGAACGTGAAACAATAGATTTAATGGTTTTAAGATCAGAAATTTTAATATCATGTGGCGGAGAAACAAACACGCCAATCAATTTATCACAATCATTTCTGATAATATCTGCCGGAAAATTATTGAGTACTCCCCCATCACAATACATTTCTTCTCCCAAAATGTAAGGCGTGGTAATTCCGGGAATGGAGCAGGAAGCAATCATCGCATCAATCACTTTAAAATCTTTATTAAAAACCTTTTCCTTTCCAGAAACCAATTCTGTAGCAACAATGCGAACTTCTTTATCTAAATCACCAATTTTCATATCCTGAAAAATAGGCTTCAGATAATTGGCAAAAATAATGGAGGAAACCAGCCCCGGCTGATTAAAAGTAAAATGTTTCCAGTTGAAAAAGTAAATGGACTGAAAAAAATCTAAAATTTCTTCAGGCTTTTTTCCGATTGCGTAAAGACAGCCCACAATAGATCCTGCACTGCAACATGACAAAATATCAATATCGATATTTTTTTCGCTGAGAAATTTCAAAACTCCTGCATGAGCAATACCTTTTGTACCGCCTCCCGATAAAACCAATCCTGTTTTTTCAAAATTCATTGAATAAATTTAATGAAAACTCTCTGGAAAAACTTAATGAATGATATTAAATATTATGCATTACTAATAATTTTTATTTAATGAGAAAAGATAAACCACAGACAAAAATCTGTGGTTTGTTGATAATTTTCACAATTAGATTCTAATTATTGATATATTTTTCAAAAACTTTTGAAAAGTCTTTCTGAGTATATTTATCAAAACTCGTTGTATTCCAAGCGAAAATATATTCGTTGATCGTTCTCAATTCCTGACTTTTCGAAACACTTTCCTGCTTTCCTGCTGCTACAGTGGTTATTGCTTTCTGCAAACTGTCATTTGAAAAATTCAACAGTGAATGATTGTGATAAACCACCTGCTGAATCGCCAAAAGAGCTTTATAAAGATCTTTCAACTGATCTATTTGTCCTTTTGCAACACTTATTACCAAAGGAACATTACCGATACTGAATGAAATTTCTACATCCAGATCAATGGTTCCCGCAGTTTGCAAAGCAATATTTGAAAAAGGAAACTGATAGTATTCATATCTTCTCAGAATTCTTTTTTTATCTAAAGCACTTGCTCCGTCAATATGAATTAATGCTCTGTTGGTAAAACAGTATTCGTCTCTTTTAGATTTAATTAAGAAGAAAATTTTCTCGTTATCTTCGGAAAGTATATAATCGTCCGAATCTACTTTATCATAATCCTGAGAAGGAATAATTTTTCCTATATCACCCAATCCTAAAGCTTCTGCAGCTAATTTTTTGAACATAATTTAATTTTAATTTGTAGTTTATTAAGTGAAATAAAATTAAGAAAATAAGCGAAATAAAATCAAAAAAAAATCATCTTAAAGAATGTTTAAATTTGATTAAATATTCAAAAATTTCATTCATTTTTTGAATCAAAGTTTTTATTTAAAGATTAAATTATTTAAGTGAGCAAATAAGAATCAACAAGTTGATTTGATGAAGCAATGTTTTCAGGCTTCGTGAAGCAAATTTTATTTGCCTTTGCTTTCTAAGAATAATGTGTAAAGTTGAATTAAAACTTTGCATGGTAAAATAATCGAATCATAAAATTTTAAATATCAAATTTAAACAGATCCTTTTCAAAGAGAAAAACCACAGACTCCTGATCTGTGGTTTTGATATTGTTGAACTTTGTCAAAGATTTTCAACATTGACAAAGTGAAAAATTAAATGTGGATTACTTCACCATAAGCAGCCGCTGCAGCTTCCATAATGGCTTCAGAAACCGTTGGATGCGGGTGAATAGATTTGATGATTTCGTGACCTGTAGTCTCTAGTTTTCTAGCAACAACAGCTTCAGCAACCATGTCTGTAACGCCTTCACCAATCATATGACAACCTAACCATTCACCATATTTAGCATCGAAAATAACTTTAACGAAACCATCTGTATTTCCGTTTGCAGTCGCTTTTCCACTTGCCGAAAGAGGGAATTTTCCTACTTTAATTTCGTAACCTTTTTCTTTAGCCTGTTTTTCTGTAAGACCAACAGAAGCTACTTCTGGGTGACAGTACGTACATCCCGGAATATTGCCATAGTCGATTTTCTCAACATGCATTCCTTTGATTTTTTCAACACAAGTAATTCCTTCCGCTGAAGCAACGTGTGCCAAAGCCTGAGTAGGAATGATATCTCCGATTGCATAATAACCCGGAACTGAAGTTTCATACCATTCGTTGACCAAAACTCTACCTTTATCTGTCTGGATTCCCACTTCTTCAAGACCGATGTTCTCGATGTTTGCAGCGATTCCTACAGCAGATAACAAGATATCAGCTTCAAGAGTAACATTTCCTTTTGCTGTTTTTACAGTCGCAACTACACCGTTTCCGCTTGTATCTACGCTCTCAACAGATGCGTTGGTCATGATTTCGATACCAGTCTTTTTCAAAGATTTCTCTAAGTGTTTTGAGATTTCTTCATCTTCCACAGGAACGATATTTGGTAAGAATTCAACAATAGTCACTTTCGTACCCATTGTGTTATAAAAGTCAGCAAACTCTACTCCGATCGCTCCAGAACCTACAACAATCATAGATTTTGGTTGCTCAGGAAGAGTTAATGCTTGTCTGTATCCGATTACTTTTTTACCGTCTTGTGGCAAGTTTGGCAATTCTCTAGAACGAGCTCCTGTAGCTAATATAATGTGAGTTCCTGTATATTCAGTTACTTTTCCTTCTTTATCTGTTACAGAAACTTTTTTACCTTTCTGAACTTTAGCTGTACCAAGAATTACATCAATTTTGTTCTTTTTCATCAGGAATTCGATTCCCTTGCTCATCTTAGAAGCAACACCACGGCTTCTCTGGATTACATTTGGAAACTCAAAACTAGCTTCCACTTTATTTAAACCATAATCTTCAGCGTGATTGATGTAATGAAAAACCTGAGCCGACTTCAATAAAGCTTTCGTTGGAATACATCCCCAGTTAAGGCAGATTCCCCCTAAATTTTCTTTCTCGATAATTGCAGTTTTGAAACCCAATTGTGCCGCTCTGATTGCTGTAACATATCCACCAGGACCACTTCCGATGACAATAATATCGTAATTCATTAGCTTAAAATTTTTATGCGAATTTAAGGAAAAATATTGACGAAAACGAAAAGCAACCCGATCAAGTTGCTTTTCCTGTTTTTTACTTATTTTTCTTCTGGGAAACCCTCCAGACAATTCCGCTTACATCATCTGCTACGAGTAAAGAACCGTCTGCAATCTGTAAAACACCGACTGGTCTACCGTAGACATCTCCTTTTTCTTTATCTGCAATAAAACCTGTCAGAAACGGCTCATAACTTCCCGTTGCTTTACCGTTTTTAAAAGGCACAAAAGCTACCTGATAACCAACCAATGAAGATCGATTCCAAGATCCGTGCTGTCCGATAAAAGCTCCGTTTTTATATTTGTCGGGAAACTGTTCACCGGTATAAAAAGTGAGTCCCAAAGATGCGGTGTGAGCTCCCAAAGGAACATCCGGAACAATTGTTTTTGCAACTAAATCAGGCTTCTCTCCTTTTCTTCTCGGATCTTCATTTTTTCCAAAATATGCATAAGGCCATCCATAAAATGCGTCTCTTTTCACACTTGTTAAATAATCTGGAACCAACTCATCACCTAATTCGTCCCTTTCATTTACAACAGTCCATAATTCTCCGGTTATAGGGTTCCAGCTCATTCCCACAGGATTTCTAAGTCCTGCAGCAAATATTTTTTCTCCACTTCCGTCAGGATTTACTTCTAAAATATTGGCTCTTCGAACTTCATACTCCATTCCGTTTTCACCGACATTACTTCCCGATCCTACTGAAATATATATTTTAGAATTGTCTTTATTTGAAATTAAATTTCTCGTCCAATGATTGTTATAACCTCCTGCAGGAAGATTGACAATTTTCTTACCCGGTTTTGTGATTTTTGTTTCGCCTTCTTTATAAGGATAAACCCAAATTCCATCGGTATTTGCTACATAAAATTGATCTTTAATAATCAACATTCCGTACGGTTGATTTAAATTATCAAGAAAAACCGAAGAAGATTCTGCAATTCCGTCTTTATTGGCATCTCTGTAAAGAATAATTCTGTTGGCTGATTTTCCACCAACTTCAGCATCACTTTTTCCGCTGATGTCGTTTTTGATTTTTTCTTTTGTTGTACGTTCAGAATTGGAAAGCACTACAAAAATATCGCCATTCGAAGCCTGAATCATATTACGCGGACTTTTGATATTTTCAGCAAATCTTGTAACTGTAAATCCTTCAGGGGCAACGGGAGTTTTTCCCGATGGCCATCCTATAACATTACTGAATTTGTTTTTAGAATTTTTTTCATCCGGAGCAGGTAACTGTAAAGTATCGGTTTCGGTTTTCACCACGTCTTTCTGCGTATTTTCGGAACTTTTTTTGTCTTTGCAACCTACAACGATCACAAGTACAATAGGTAGAATAAATTTTTTCATAGATTTTATTGAATGATTTGATGAGGTTATTGTAAAAATGATTTTTATTTATTTCTCACATTTACGAACAAAAACTATTCCTTTACTACTTCCCAACAACTCTTATAAGATGAAATAAAACTTTTTTTCAAATAATTTTAAGCAAAAAAGAGAACGCAAAATACGTTCTCTCATTCGATTTATTTAAATAAAAACTTCATAATTGGTAAAATTAGAAGATTGAAGTTACCTTGTACTATTTAATAATTTCCTTTCATTCTGATATCTTATATTCAAAGCTTTCAACTGCTGTTGCTTCATCTTTTTAGTCGCAATCGGATGATTCATAATCATTTTCTTCTCTGAATTATATCTTTTCTGTAATTCTCTGGATTTGCTGTTTGTCAGTTGAGTTTTTGATGGATGTGGCGGAGCAGGTGGACGTTTTTGACCATAAACATTTAAAGATAATCCAAATAACAATACGGTTGATATCAATAACTTTTTCATACGTTTTATTTTTTTGTTGAATGATTTTAAAACAATTCATTCAGATTTAAACATAACATTACATATTCTGTACCATATTTTATTCAACCTCAACATTCTGTTTTAAAGGAAGATTTTTGGAAGAGTTTCCGACAAAGATTCTGTACGTTCCTTTTTCCACGATCCAGTTCATTTTTTCATCTAAAAACTGTAATTCTTTCACCGGAATTTTAATCGAAATCTGTTTGGATTCTCCCGGTTGTAAATAAATTTTCTGAAAGCCTTTCAACTCAATAACCGGTCTGGAAACTGAAGCCAACAGATCTTTTACATACAACTGAACGACTTCGCTTCCTGCTTTCGAACCTGTATTTTTCACAGCCACTTTTGCGATAATCGTATCATTTTCAGAATATTTTGTTTTATTTAACTGTAAATCTGAGATTTCAAAAGTGGTATAGCTTAATCCAAAACCGAAAGGATACAACGGTTCGCCGCTCAGATCGTAATAGTCGTTTCCGCGTCCTGTAGGATGATGATTATACGTCAAAGGCAACTGTCCTTCCTCAATCGGAAATGTAATCGGTAATTTCCCCGATGGATTTTCAGCTCCAAAAAGTACTTTTGCAACCGCATTTCCACCTTCTTCTCCGGGATACCAGACATCCAGAATGGCTCCTACCTTATCCTTCCAATCAGTCATTTTTATAGCAGAACCACCCACTAAAACAACCGTTGTCGGTTTATTTAATTTTGATATTTCATGGATGAATTTTTCCTGATTCCCGGGAAGACTTAACGAAGAGCGATCCTGAAATTCCCCTTCATGAATTCCGGCTGTAACAATGATGTAATCTGCGTTCTGAGCCTGCTTCAAAGCATCATTAAAATCTTTTCGGTAGTCTTGTAAGCCATAGTTCCAGATCAGTTCAATATTGGCTTCTCCCCAGTTTTCGTGAAATTCAACCACAATATCATATTTCTGCCCTTTATTAAATTCTACCTCAACGGTTTTGGTGGAATAGCTGAGTTTTTCCCAATTGTCAATTAACAATGAACCATTTAAAAACAATCGGAAACCGTCGTTTCCTCGTAGTCCCAACTGATATTTTCCCGATTTAGGGGCTTCCAATTTTCCTGTCCACCGAGCGCTGTAATTGTCGGGCTGCAGTTTTTCAGGATTGGGAGAATACAAAGTCCATTTGAAATTGATCTGTTCGTCCTGTTTTTCAAATTCAGGTTTTCCTTTTAATTCTGAATCTGAAAAGTAGCTTCCTTTCAAGCCTTTTTGATTTTCAAAAGACAAAACTTCAGCAGGAACCGTCATAAATTCTTTTATATTCCAGTCGATTCCTTTTGAGTAAATAATTTCAACGTTTTTGTTCTTGACGAAATTTTTAATTCCGTCCAAAATGCTGACTTTTTTATTTCCCGGTCCTGAATAACCGCCCAATCTCACATCAACGGCATCTGTTCCGACTACTAAAATCTTTTTATATTTTTCTGAAATCGGAAGCGTCTGATGATTATTCTGAAGCAAAACAAAAGATTCTGCCGCAGCTTTTTCTGCTAATGGTTTGTGATTGGTTTTATTTAATTCTTCTATATCTTTATTAGAGATGTAAGGATTTTCAAACAAACCGAGTTCAAATTTTGCCCTCAAAACTCTCGCGACTGCATCATCAATTCTTTCCTGAGAAATTCTTCCGTCCAAAAACGGAGGAATAAAAAGTTTATAATGTTGATATTCCGTCTGAAAAATCACATCAAGCCCCGCATTGATCGCCTGTGCAGAAGCATCATCGTAATCTTTTGCCGTAAAATGCAGCACATTTGCTCCACCAACTGCACTTGCATCGCTGATGACAAATCCTTTGAAATTCCAGTCTTTTTTTAATTTTTCTGTTAACAGCCAATGATTTGCCGTTGAAGGTCTTCCGTCAAGCAAATTGTAGGAAGTCATTACCGAACGGCTTTTTCCCTGTTGAAAAGCTTTCTGAAAAGGAATCAAATGGGTTTCCTCCAAATACCTTTTACTCCAGTGAATCGGATATGAATCTCTTCCGCCTTCTCCAACATTGGCTAAAAAGTGTTTCGGAGTGGTAATAATTCCCTGATTTTCAAATGAACTGACAAAATTCACGCCCATCACAGAAGTCAGAAACGGATCTTCACCGTACGTTTCCTCTGTCCTTCCCCATCGAACATCGCTCGCCAAATTCACAACCGGCGTCAGAATCTGACGGATTCCTCTCAGTTTAGATTCTTTTGCAATCGCTGTTGAAACTTCTTTCATCAACTCAGGATTGAAGGTTGCCGACAAACCAATTGCTTGTGGAAAAGCAGTTGCTCCTTCACGCATTAATCCGTGCAAAGCTTCATCGAAAGGAATTATCGGGATTCCCAGTCGCGATTCTTCCACAAAATATTTTTGAATGGCATTGATTTTTTTTGCGAGTCTTTCTGCATCTTCATTGGCATTGTATTTCAGCATTTGTCCCGCAACTCCGCCTCCCTGATTTCCTGCGCTTACCTGCAAACCGAAGATTCCGTGGGAATACTGATCTTTCGGAATGTTATCCAGATCTCCGGAAATCATGAAGCACTGCCAGAATTTTTCTTCGGGAGTCATGCGTTTTAATAGATCCTGAACTCTGGCTTCAACAGGTTGTTTCGGGTCTTTGTATAATGGTTTTTGAGCTGTAATAAATGTTGTGCTCAATAACGAAATTATTATAATTTTAAATCTGAGTTTAAAATGCATTGCAAAATAATTTAATTTTAATATGTTCTTTTGTCTTGAAATCGAAGATTCGACGAAGTCAAACAAAAGAACCAAAAGTTCAAGACTTGGAACTCTTCGCTAAAAATAAAATCTGCTCTCTAAAAATTCTAAAACTCGCGCGAATTTAATGTTGGTTTTTCAATTTTAAATTTGTGTCGCGCTCAAACAGTAGAATTTTCTTAACGTTCACAGACTTTATTTTCTTAACGCTTCGATTTCCTAGGTCGTTTTTGATATAAAAATAGTCACAATTTAAACTACTGCGTAATCTGGATTACGGTTGAATATTTTAATTGATTTCTTTCTTTTGGTAAATTGATTTCAATTGAATTTCCGTTTTGTTTCCAGTCAATTTTGTGAGATAGTCCTAGAACTTTCAATGATTTTGGTTTAAAATTTTCCGGAATAATGAAATTTAGCGTTGATGGAGCCAGATAATTTACTTTTTCATTCAGATGAAAAATATTCACTGTTTTTCCGTCTTTGCTTTTGGTGTAGTAAAAATTTCCGTCGTGATAAGGCGCAACACTTCTTGTTGCAAAAACAGCCGACTGGTTTTTATCCATCCAACTTGAAATTTCTTTCAGTCTTTCGTAAACAATAGAATCGTAGTCTCCATTGGGTCCGGGAGCAATATTCATGAGGTAATTTCCGCCTCTTGAGATGATTTTAATTAACGTTTCGATGATATTCTGAGAAGATTTGTAATTGTCGTTGGGAACGTAAGAAAACGAATCTCCCATCGTGATGCAGCTTTCCCAAGGAATGGAAGGTGGTTTTTCAGGAACCGCCTGTTCCGGCGTGACATAGTTTTCCCATTTTCCGGAAACGGTACGGTCTACAACAATGATTCCGGGTTGGTTTTTACACGCCATGGTTCCAATCTTATCCATATCGATGTCCTGTTCAACTTTGATGGTTCTCTGCCATTCTACATTGGGATCGATGGTATTGAACGGACGAACCCAACCTCCGTCTAACCAAAGAATATCGATTTTACCGTAATTGGAAGTAATTTCGCTGAGCTGATTAAACGTAAAATTTTTAAAACGGTTCCATTTTTCAGGATATTTTTTCGGGTCGTAGTTCACATTTCGGTCTTTTGGCGGAAAATATGACCACCAGTAATCGTCGGAATGCCAATCGGGTTTTGAAAAGTAAGCTCCGATTTTAAACCCGCTATTTCGGAATGTATTGAAAATTTCTTTTGTTACGTCTGCTTTTGGATTTTTGGAAAAAAGCGTTTTGGAAGAAGTAATTTTGTAATCAGACTGTTGGGTATCAAACATTGCAAAACCGTCATGATGTTTTGTGGTGAAAACCACGTATTTCATTCCTGCTTTTTTTGCAGCTTCAGCCCATTTCTGTGGATTGAACTGAACCGGATTGAAAGTGGTCTGAAGATTTTCATAGTTTTTTACGTATTCGTAGTATGATTTTCCGTGTTCGGGTTTTCTTTGTGTCCATGATTCGTCTTCGGGACAGAGGCTCCAGCTTTCGACAATTCCCCATTGGCTGTAGGTTCCCCAATGCATGAAGAGTCCGAATTTTAAATCCTGCCAGTTTTCCAGATTTTGAACAACAAGCGGATCGTTAGGTTTCTGATAGCCTTCAGAAACATTGTGAGCCTGAGAAAAAAAAGCAGATGAGAGTAAAAGTGACGAGAAAAATAAGGCTTTCGTTTTTTTACTTAACATAAAGTTTTAGTTTTCGCTAATTTAAACTTTAACCACAAAAGCAACAAACGTTTTTTAACACATAAGTCAAATGAATTTTAGTATACTCTTCAATATTTTATTATCTTCTTTACACTAAATATTTTTTCGTTTTCACGATAATTTCCGATCCTTCTGCAAGCATTACAGAAAGAGGTTCCTGATGATTTAAACATTCAAAATCATTTCCGTACATCTTATGGAAACAGATTTCGATCTGGTAATTTTTCACGTTGTACCAATCCCATTTTGGATGGCAGACTTGGTATTCTGAGGTTTTGTTTAGCCTTTTAGTAAAACCGTAATAATGCTCTGTGATAAATTCAAATTCTGAATCGTTTTCCATTGGAAGTGCATTGTTTTCGGCTGTAATTTCAATGAAATGCCAATTTTTGCCTTTCCATGAATATTTGATCATGGAATCATTTTGATTATGGTGAATTTGATTTTTCATACGCATTGTTTCATAATGTTCTTTATAAATTGAGTTTGCCACAAAACTTAAAGCCGGTTTCGGAACAATTTCTTTGATAAAAACCACTCCTCTTTTCCACTCGTTTCCTTCTTTTTTCTTTACGTAAAATCTAAGATTTACCTCCTCAAAATTTCTGTGAAAAGGAATCGGAAGTCCTAGTAATTTGGTATTTAGAAACATAAAATCTATGAGACTTACATAACATTTGCCTTTATAAAAATCGAGTTTAGTTCCTGTTGGAAGATATTTTATTAATATTCTAGGATCTATTTCGTAGTTGACGATCGCCAATTTTCGCCATTCGGCTTTCAGGAAATTCATATTTTTTGTTTTTAAATTGATTAATGATTGTTTAAACATTTAACTTAAAATTAGATAATTCTGCTGTTTTTTTGATGAGTTTATTTCTTTCGAGAAGAAAGCTCGTCATGTAGTTTTTAAGAAAAAAATGGTTAAACAGTTTTCCAATAATTCCAAAAGGAGATTCAAATTCAAGAATATCGATCATAACTGTTGTATTGGCATTCGTTTTAAAAATATGCTGATGTTTAAACAATTTAAACGTTCCTTCCAACATAATATCGGTGAATTGATGAGGTTTTTGCATCTCGATGATTTTTGAAGTGTGCGTTTGATAAAAACCCAAGTGCTTCGCTCCCCAAGTCACAGTTTCCCCTTTTTCAATAAGTCCGGAAATTCTTCCTGAAATTGCTTTTTCATTGGTTTTAAATGTAGATTTCTGATGTAAATCTATATCTCTTGCTAAATCAAAAACTTTATGAATATCGGCATTAATGATTGTTGTGAGATGAATTGTTGACATTTTTAGTTTTAAAAATTAATCCAGATTAAAATTCCTACAACGGTCAGTCTGAAAAGCATCCATGAAATTGTCGGAAGAAGACTTAGTTTTAGAATGTTACATCTTCTCAAATGTTCCAGAAGCATCATGAAACTTATGATACCGAAATAAACAATTGTTAAAACTGAGTTTACATCAAAAAATAAAACAGGAATTAATAATAAAGCTTCTAATAATGAAACCGTCATCATATTTCCCAAATAATCCCAAATTTTATCTTTCAAATAAGTTTTTAAGAATAAGGTTTGCCAAGCAATCAATCCTAAACAAATTGCAAACTCTCTCCAGAAATCCTGGGTAAAACCCAACCCTAATTTTATTGAAAATAAACTGAAAACATAAGCTGAAAACATCACTGCAAAAGCAATATAAATCAGTCTATACTTTAATTTAAAATCAGGAATACAAGCTTGTCCTAAATCGTCTTTTTTTGATGGAATAATTTGTTTTCGATTATAAGAAACAAAAGAATATAATTTTTTGAAGAACCAATTTAAAGGCTGTATTCTTGCGATCTTTTCTAAAATTGGAAATGAATTCCCGATAATTAAAAGCAAACTATCTAAACCATAGAAAACTTCATTTGTGTTTTGATTAATTAAGGCAATTTCATTTCTGGAACGTTTGAAATCAATAAGATTTTTATTTTTACAGCTTAAATCTGTAAATGCTTCCCTTCCATTTTCATCAAGCATTCCTGCTTTTATGAAACTTTTTGAATAAATGTTGCACATAGGACATTGATCGTCGTAAATAAGGGTGTGTTGATGTAAAGTTTTCATCATCATTTATTATTAATTTTTCGATAGTCATTTGTACAAATTAAGTAATAAGTTATTGCCAAAATTGGTGTTCCAAAGACAGCAAAATTCGTAATTAACACACCAAAACGATCCCAGAAATTATCTATTAATGATATTTTTGTAGCTAAAATAATTGATAGTAAGACAATTAAAAAAAGCATACTTATAAAATAATATATTATGAATAGAATACTTTTTGAATATTTACGTGAAAAAAATTTTCTATTAGAACTTATTATATGATTCACAGCAATTACAAAATAAAAGATTATATACAAGCCTAAGTTAAGAGTTAAAAAATCCAATATTAATATTACAAACAATGTAAGAATTAAAAATGTTTGAATTTTATAATCCCAAATAATAAAAGTTTTCATGGTATTAAGTTTTTAATAAGTTATTCTTTTTGTTTTCCCTCCGAAATAAAAAATGAGAATTAAATGTATGATTAAGTTTTTCATAATTATAATATTTTCAGTAATTATTGAAAGTTTATTTGAAATAAAAAAGGATTTTAATGTCCTTTTTACTTTAATAAATTGGTGATTTTCCCGACCAACCAATGATCATCGCTCTTTATGGCGAGATCCATGATATTATTAATTTTGTTGGTAACATTGCTAAAATCGTCCATTAATTTGATAAACTCTTTTGCCTCATCAGAATTGTTATCTTCTATATTTTTCAATTCCTCTAAGAATGAAACGACTGGTTCTATCTCTCTTTTTCTACGTTCTTTGGTGATTTGTTTAAAGAGAAACCAAACATCTTTTTCTGCGATGAAATATTCTTTTCGGTCTCCTTTTACAAACTCTTTTTTTACAATTCCCCAATCCATCAAAGCGCGAAGATTCATGTTGGCATTACCTCTGGAAATTTCGAGCAGCTCCATCACTTCATCTGTAGAAAGTGGCTTACCGTTTGCCAAAAGTAAAGCATGAACTTGTGCCATTGTACGGTTAATTCCCCAACTTGTAGCAAATGTTCCCCAAGTCTGAATGTATTTTTCTTTAGCTTCCGAGAGTTTCATTTCTTTTAATTAGCAAATTTTACAGTTAATTAGTTTCACTGATTTCTATTACAAATATAATCATATTTTTTTTGAATTTTCAATAATATTTGAAAGTTTGTAAAAAAAACAGACACTTAAATAAATGTCTGTTTAAATTTACTTTTGAATTGCTTCATAACTTTCCACAAGCCTTATAAATTCAGATCTATATCCTTCTTCATCTTTATTCTTTCCTTGTTTTGCCAACTCTTCAATTTTAGTTAAATCTTTCAGATTAATCAATTTAGAATCTCTTAAAACCAAACCAAACCAAGCTACAGAAGAAGCGAATTTAAAATCGCTGCTCGCATAGGAAATTGATTCATCTGAGTTTTTCACGATCTGAACAATTTCAGAACTCGTGTCTCCATCTGGTTTTTTATAGCGGAATTTCACCGTTGCCAATTCGTCTCCAAAATTATCATCACTTGTGTTTTTAGTGTATTTCAAATCGGTCTCTTTTGGTAAAAATTCAGAATTTATATTTGCTGGAATAATTTCATACAAAGCCGTTACGGTATGACCACTTCCTAATTCTCCTGCATCTATTTTATCATTGGTGAAATCTTCATTTCTCAATTTTCTGTTTTCGTAGCCTATTAATCTGTATGATTTTACAAACTTTGGATTAAACTCAATCTGAATTTTCACATCTTTTGCAATTGCATACATACTTCCTGCAAATTCTTTTCCGAGAAATTTATTGGCTTCCTGCATATTGTCGATGTATGCATAATTTCCGTTCCCTTTATCTGCCAAAGTTTCCATTCGGTTGTCTTTAAAATTTCCCATTCCGAAACCTAAACAGGTAAGAAAAACGCCTGATTTTCTTTTTTCTTCAATTAAAGTTCCCAAATCTCCTGTAGAAGATGTTCCTACATTAAAATCTCCATCGGTTGCAATGATGACACGGTTGTTTCCGCCTTTTATAAAGTTTTCCTGAGCAAGTTTGTAAGCTAACTCAATCCCTGCACCACCTGCTGTACTTCCGCCTGCCTGAAGATTTTCCAGAGCACTCAGGATTTTAACTTTTTCTTTCGCTGATGTTGGAGGTAAAATCATTCCTGCACTTCCTGCATAAACGACAATCCCTACTTTATCCTGCGGTCTCAATTGATCTAAAAGAACTTTGAAAGAGGATTTTAATAATGGTAACTTATTAGGTTCATTCATAGAACCGGAAACATCAATTAAAAAGACAAAATTTGAACTCGGTAATTTATCCATCGGAATATTTTTCCCTTGAAGTCCGATTTTCAATAGTTTATGTTTAGGATTCCACGGTGAAGTATTGTATTCTGTATCAATCGAAAACGGCTGATTGTTTTGAGGCTGTGCATAATTGTATTTAAAATAATTAATCATTTCCTCGATTCGTACTGCATTTTTATTTACTTTTTCACCATTATTAATCATTCTTCGGATGTTGGAATACGCCGCATTATCAACATCAATAGAAAAAGTAGAAACCGACTGATTTTTCGTCAATTCAAAAGGATTTTCTACAAATGCATCATATTCTTCAGAATTATTTTGTTGAATTTGCTTTGAAAGATTAATGCTGTCCTGAACTTTTTGAATTTTCTCAAGAGCTTTTCTTTCTTTTCGTGAAAGTTTTTTAGTTTTAATAATTACTACTCCATTTGCACCACGATTTCCATATAAAGCCGTTGCAGAGGCGTCTTTTACAACTTCCATACTTTCGATATGATTCGGATTTAAAGTTTTAAAGGGATTTTGATTTGAAACTATTCCATTTACAACATATAAGGGATTATTGCTTTCATTTAAGCTTCTGCTTCCTCTAATTAAAACTTGAGGTGAAAAACCTGGTTGTCCAGTTCCAGTTGTAATATTGACTCCAGATAATTGACCTTGTGCAATATTCATCACATTTGCATTCGGACGAGTTGGATTAACATACCCATTCATACCTGTTTGATTTCCATAACCCATTGCAATTGATGGAGATGAGTTAAGATTTCCCTGTTTCCTTTTTGAACGTTTCGTTTCAATATTTTGCAAACTTACAATAGCTGATGTACTAGTTACAGCAGATTGTTTTGTTGTTGATCTGTAACCAACTATTACTACTTCTTCGATACTTTTCCCCGTCAAAGTATCTATTTCCTGTGAAATTTTTCCTGACTGATAAACTTCAGCTTTATTAGGTTTGTTTTCTAAAACATAATTCGAATTATTAACGGAAGAAACTCTTGTATCTTCATAAGCTAGAGTCTCGGAATTATTTTTGATTTCAGGTAAAGCAATCTCCTTCTCAATATTAGACTTCACAACACTATCAATCTTCTGAATCTTATTGACTTTTGGTGAAACAGTATTCTGTACAAGATGAGGTTTTGAAATATCAACAACTTCTTTTTTATTAATAAAATAAAACGCTCCCAAACCAATAATTAAACTTGCAGCAATTCCGTAGGGAAACCAAAGAGGAATGATTTTCTTTTTATCTTCTTTCTTATCTAATTTTTCTTCAACCTTTGCCCAAACTTTATCAAAACCCGGAAAAGTCGCAGGTTCTTCCGCAGATTGAGAAGCTTCATTGAATTTTTTATCTATATCGTGATTGTTTTCCATTGTGTAAAAGTTTAAATGTTGTGATTTACCAAGAGTTCCTGAAGTTTTTTCCTAGCAAAATTGAGCTGAGATTTTGAAGTCCCTTCGCTTATAGAAAGCATTGTGGCAATCTCTTTGTGTGGATAACCTTCAATCGCAAACAGATTGAAAATCGCTCTACATCCTTCCGGAAGAAAATTGAGCAGCTTCAAAATGTCTTTTTCAAAAGAAATACTGTCGGTTGGTAAACCCTTCGATTCTACCAATTCATCTTCTAAAGAAATGTCAAGAGCTTTCATGCTTCTCAATTTCTGCAGACATTCGTTGACGGCGATTTTTCTTGCCCAAGCTTCAAAAATCTCGTGATTTTGAAGTTGATTAAGCTTTGTGAAAATTTTGTAAAAAGTATCTGCCAATACTTCTTCTATATCTTCATCATTTTTCAGATAGCGTTTGCAGACTGAGTACAGTTTGCCCGCCATTTTCTCGTAAACTTTCCGCTGTGCATTGCGATCGTTCCGTTGGCATTCTATCAGTAATTGTTTTTCCATAGTCAGGCTTTATACTCTTATAGATGCAGGAAATTTCAGAAAGGTTGGAAACATTTTAAACTTTATTTGAATTTAGTTTAAAAAAATGAAATATGAAGAACAAACTTTTATTTAAAACAAATATCAATCACAAAAAAACCGTCTCAGGAGTTCCTTGAAACGGTTTTTGATTTTGAATTGCAATTAAGATGATGCTTATCAATATTTCATCAATTTAAAAATCAATTTGTGGGAAAAGGAATAAGTGGTCTTATCTCAACCGAACTGTTTGGATATTTCAAAATCGGACACTCATTACTCCATTCTTGTACTTCTTCCAAACTGTCAGATTTACAAATTAAAAAACCTGAAACCAAAACACTATTTGTTTCCTTATGAGGACCGGTAGTTATACTATTATTTTTTATAATTGAGGCTTCATATTCGATGGGTGCTGTATGAACCAATTTGCCCTGCATAGCGATGTTACCAATCCAAGATTCCCATTTGGGCATATCTTCTGCAATATCTTGAGATGTTGCTAAGTAACCATTTTCGTTACTAGAATTGCGAAATAATAATAAATACTCTTTCATTTTGTAAAATTTTAATTGTTAATAATGAAACAAAATTCAGCAATTAAAATTCTTTGAATGATGACAAAAGTCGATATTTTACAATTTAGTTTTCAATCTGCTAAAAACATCTTTGTTAATACCAAGATAAGATGCAATAAGTCTACTGGAAAGTCTCGTCATTAAAGTGGGTCTGTTTTGCATGAGCCATTTTATTCTGTCTAATGCTGTAAGTGACACAAAAGTGTTTATACGATAAACAGAGTTGGCATAAGATGCTTCTAGAATTTGTCTATATACCTTATCAAACTGCGGAACGGTTTCCATCATGGTCTGAAAAGATTGTCTGTCAATGACAAAAAGTTCACAAGGCTCTACTGTTCTTATATTTTCATTTGCTGGATTACCGCTTCCAAAACTTATCAATTCTGAACACCAATTATCTTCAATGACAAGATCTCTGGTGGTCTCGTTAAAATCTTTATCGTAAACATAAACTTGTAAACATCCTTTCGCAACAAAATAAACACATTTACAAATCTCACCTTGTTGTAAAAGCTGCTCGTTTCTTTTGGTTTTTATATAGGTAAAACAAGAAATGACCTTGTCTAGATTGTCAAGGTCATTTCCTAATTTACTTATAATATGATTTTTTAAAACTTCTAACAATTTTTTCTGTTTTGAAATTTTTTATTTTAGAAAAGCGTATGGTATAAAATCCCAATTAAAATATCGCTGGATATTTCTCAGGATTTGTTTCATTAAATAAAGCATAAATTCTCTCTACCATATCATCTGAAGATGGTTTAGAGAAATAATCTCCGTCACTTGCATACGCAGGTCTATGATCGTTTGCAGCAATCGTTAAAGGATCAGAATCTAAATATCTAAATGCCTTTTGTTTTTCTAAAATCTGCTGAAGGATAAACGCTGAAGTTCCGCCTTCCACATCTTCGTCAATTACGACCAATCTGTTAGTTCTCTTCACAGATTCACCAATTTCATTCGTTAAATCAAAAGGAATTAATGACTGAACGTCAATAACTTCCGCAGAAATTCCTAGTTTTTCTAATTCTTCAGCTGCTTCCATGACAATTCTCCAAGTCGAACCGTACGTTACCAAAGTAACATCTTTTCCTTCTTTTGTTACTTCAATTTTCCCGACAGGAACAGTAAATTCGCCTAAATTATCAGGTTGTTTTTCTTTTAATCTGTAACCGTTTAAGCATTCAACAATTACAGCAGGATCGTCGCTTTGAAGCATGGTGTTGTAGAATCCGGCAGCTTTCGTCAGGTTTCTCGGTACTAAAACCAAAATCCCTTTTGAAAGATTCAGAATTCCCGCCATTGGAGAACCTGAATGCCAAACTCCTTCCAGTCTGTGACCTCTTGTTCTGATGATTACAGGAGCTTTTTGTCCGCCTTTTGTTCTGTACTGAACAGTTGCCAAATCGTCGCTCATTCCCTGTAAACAATACAGGATATAATCTAAATACTGAATTTCAGCAATCGGTCTTAAACCTCTCATAGCCATTCCGATTCCCTGACCAAGAATCGTTGCTTCACGAATTCCGGTATCGGAAACACGAAGTTCGCCGTATTTTTCCTGCATTCCTTCAAGACCCTGGTTCACATCACCGATATTTCCGGCATCTTCACCAAAGACCAAAGTTTGAGGATATTTTTCAAATATTTTATCAAAATTATTTCTTACCACAACTCTTCCATCCACATCCTGAGACGTTTCTGTGAAAACAGGCTTCACTTCTTTCACATTTTCAGCTTTCCACTGAGACTGAGAATACAAATGTGAAGAATAATTGTCTTTCTCAACTTCAAAAACTTCGTTGTATTTGTTCATCAATGCTGTTCTCTCTACAGATTGGGTTCCTCTTGTTGCCAGTAAAGATTTTCTTATCAAATGGAAAACGTCTTTTTTAGCTTTAGAAACCAATTTATTGTATTGATTGATATACGTTTCAATTTCAGAATGCTTTCCTTTTAAATTTTCTACTAAAGGTAAAACTGAAAAAGCCAATTCTGTAAGGGTTTTCTGATAGTTTTCCCAAGCAGATTTCTGTCCGTTCTTTACTTTTTTCTTCGCTTCTTCATCAATTGCATCAAGCTCTTCAACCGTTGCAATAATTTCCTCTTTTCCTTCAATTTCGATTGAATAGTTTAAAATCCATTCTCTGAATTTTAGCAATCCGTCAAAATCTGCTTCCCAAGATAAACGCTCTTCGTTTTTATATCTTTCGTGAGAACCAGAAGTCGAGTGACCTTGAGGCTGAGTAACCTCAATCACATGAACCACAACAGGAACAGATTCTGTTCTTGCAAAATGCTCTGCTCTTGCATACGCATCTAATAAAGCAGGATAATCCCAAGCTTTCACCTGAATGATTTCACAACCTTGGTTTTCACCTTCTTTTCTTTGGAAACCGCTCAACATTTCAGCAATATCGGCTTTTGCTCTCTGCTTCATGGTAGGAACTGAAATTCCGTAACCGTCATCCCAGATTGAAACAATCATCGGAACCTGTAATGCACAAGCTGCGTTCAGCGTTTCCCAGAAATGACCTTCTGCAGTAGAAGCATCACCAATTGTACCGAAAGCAATTTCGTTTCCTTCTTTAGAAAATTTTTCAGAACCGTCGAATTTTACAGATTTGTATATTTTTGAAGCCTGTGCTAAACCTAATAATCTTGGCATTTGTCCTGCAGTAGGAGAAATATCAGAAGATATATTTTTCTGAGTTGTTAAATCTTTCCAGCTTCCGTCTTCGTTTAAACTTCTCGTTGCAAAGTGACCATTCATCTGTCTTCCGGCAGAAGCAGGCTCTCTCTCTACATTGGTATCTGCGTACAGCTGTGCAAAGAAACTCTCAACAGTTAATGCATCAACAGCTAATGCAAAAGTCTGATCTCTATAGTAACCCGAACGGAAATCACCATTTCTGAAAACCTTCGCCATTGCCAACTGCGGAAGCTCTTTTCCGTCTCCAAAAATTCCGAACTTTGCTTTTCCGGTAAGCACTTCTCTTCTTCCCAGATAAGACATTTCTCGCGAAATTCTTCCCAATTTATAATCTTCAAGTATCTGATTTTTAAAATCTTGAAAAGAAATCTGCTGAGTTTCAATATAGGTTGTCTGCATAGCCAAATATTAAATATTTTTATTAATGAAGTATTTTGCTAATATACACTTTTTATATTAATTTTAATTTTCAATAATGTTTTTTAAAAATTTGATAATGAAAAAAATTGCATTTACTTTGAATAAAAGCCTTTAATATGGAGAAAAAATCTACTCATATCCTTAACGCATCGACAAATTTACTGGGATTTTCTATGATTATAATCACCTCATTGAAAATCACTAAAACGAGTCATCATACATTTTTAGACGAGTTTGCAGGTATTGCATGCTTATTTTTTGCGTGCAGCAGCTTCTTTTCGTTTATGTCGATACGATCTAAGAATATAAGTCTGGGAAACAGATATGAGAGTATTGCGGATTATTTATTTTTAATCGCTTTATTTTGTATTGTTTTGTCTGTGATTATTATAACAACGACAATAATAGATTAGAATTTCCTTTCGATTACATAATCCAACATCATGTGTAAAGATTTTCTCACTTCAGAATCTGGAAATTCATCAAGAATATTTTTTGCCTTTTGCTGAAAATCTTTCATGACCTTAATTGCATAATCTAAACCACCAGAACTTTTTACAAAGGCAATCAGCTCTTTTACTCGCTTCTGATCGTTATTGTATCGTTTTATGGTATTGAAAAAATATTTTCTCTCAGATTCGCCGGCAATTTTTAAAGTATGAATTAAAGGAAGCGTCATTTTCTGCTCTTTAATATCAATTCCTACGGGTTTTCCGATCACATTTGAGCTTAGATAATCGAACAAATCATCTTTAATCTGAAAAGCCATTCCGGTGTACGTTCCAAACTCCATCATTTTTTTAGCTAAATTTTCATCAGCTCCGTTGGATAAAGCTCCGATTTCACAACAGGCGGCAATTAGCGTTGCTGTTTTCTGACGAATGATTTCGTAATAAACATCTTCGGTAATATCCAATTTTCTGGCTTTTTCCAATTGGAGAAGTTCGCCTTCAGACATTTCTCTTATGGTTCTGGAAATTACGGAAAGTAGGTCGTAATCTTTATGATCTGTAGAAAGCAAAACCGCTTTAGAAAGCAGAAAATCTCCTACCAAAACGGCAATTTTATTTTTCCACAAAGCGTTGATCGAGAAAAAATTACGCCTTTTGAAACTCTCATCTACCACATCATCATGCACCAAAGTTGCTGTATGAATCAGCTCGATCATTGAAGCACCACGATAAGTTTTCTCGTTGACGTTACCAATGAGTTTTGCACAAAGAAAAACAAACATCGGGCGCATCTGCTTCCCTTTTGTAGTAACAATAAAGCGTGTAACTTTATCGAGTAAAGCGACTTTGCTCTGCATAGATTCATAAAACTTCTGTTCGAAAAGTTTCATTTCCTCGTTGATCGGCTGCTTGATTTCTTCTACAATATTTGCCACGAAGTAAGAATGATGGGTGAGTATTTATTAATTCTCACAAAGATAATTTTTTTAAACCAATTTTAATAAAAATTCAAAGTCTTTAAAGTTATTATGTAAAATTCAACCATTAAGAAAATGAAAAGAATAAGAATTTTAAGGATCTATAAATTGATTTAAGCGTAATACTTAATGGTTCACCTTGGTGAATTTAATGTATTCAGATTATTTTTGTCCTTAAAAACTTTATGGTCTTATTGGTTTAAAATTTAAGTTTTTCTTTAGGAATAAAATAAAAAAAAGGCTTTGTTTTTTTAATGGGCGAATAGAATTTTTCTCCAGAAATGTAAATCCCTTTTTCATCGATTGCAATTCCTTCAACCTGCCCGATTGATAAAGCGCTTCCTAAGTACAGATGTCTTGGTTTTTCTCTGAAAAAAACTCCAGATTCAGATTCATTAAAAACATCTAAAAACACTTCAGTTTTTTTGGTATAACCGACTATATAAAGTTTCTTATCAAAATAAGCAGCATCTGTAACTACAAAACCAGTCGGATAAGATTCAACTTTTTGTGCAGCCTGATTTTCATAATTTTCAGGATCGAGAATATAATGTGTAGTCGATTTTGAAGCCCATTCTTTCGAGAAAATATGAATATTTCCGTTTAAGTAAATCATCGATTCCAAATCGTAATCCGTGGAAATATTTTTTGGAGCAAAATCATTTTGTTCGGGATAATAAAATGAAATAGTTTTCATTAAATCATTCTCTAACACATTATTCTGAAAAGGAATTTTATAAATTTTTAAATCTTTTCGTGTTCCGGAATTATTACCAAAATCTCCGATGTAGAAATTTTCTCCGTCATTGGCTAAAGCTTCCCAATCTTTATTTTCAGCCGTTGTTTTTAAAACTTTCAGAATTTTTCCTGAATTACTGTCAATCTCATACAATTCTGGAAAATTTCCGCTATCGTTGAAGGTGTACAGTTTTTCGTTAAAGAAATTTAATCCCGACGTTTCCTGAATAGAATCGTTTAAAACTGAAACTCTGAACTTTTTAAGCTTAAAAATTTCTGTCTGTTGAGCATTAGAAATAATCGAAATACTGAGAATAAATAGCAGAAAAATCTTCTTCATAGAACAAAAAAAGTTTGGTTATAAACCTATTATAATAAGCAGCCTAAAATTAATACAATTACAGAAACAAAAATCACTCAATAAAACCAATTGCATGGCTTCTGCTGTAGTAGTATTTACTGTAAAATACCCAATATTTCTCATTCGAAAAATCCTTTTTTATAATCAAATCATCCTTCGAAGGTAAAACCGTCACAGCGTAAGTTCTTTTAGAATAATTATGCTTTCGGGAAGCAATTTGCAAATTATAAATGTTTTGATTCGTTAAAATATTATTCTTTTCCAAAACCAATCTTCCACTTTTTAAATCAGAAATAATTTCATTTAAAATAGAATTGCATAATCTGTCTTGAGAAAAAAACATAATAAAAAGTGAAAACGACATCAGAAAAGAACCTTTAAATCCCTCTTTCTTTTTTATTCTTTCATACAAAAGATATAGCATTGAAAATATGAATAAGATGATATTTGAATAAAAAATAATAGTCCAAAATACGACCATTAGTCTACTGTTTTATTCGCCAACTGTCCGCAAGCTGCATCAATATCTCCACCGCGGCTTTTTCTGATCATCACGGTAATTCCTGCATTTTCTAATTGACGGACATAATTTTCTTCCGCCTTTTTATTGCATTGATCGTATTTTCCGTCACCAATTGGGTTGTACTGAATCAAATTGACTTTAGAAGGAATCTGTTTGCAATATTTAATTAAAGCTTTAATATCTTCATCTCCATCATTAATTCCTTTCCAAACACAATATTCAAAAGTAACTACTGAGTCAGTTTTTTTATACCAATACTGAAGAGATTCCATAATATCGGTTAACGGAAATTTATCCGAGAACGGCATTATCTCGTTCCGCTTAGATTCAATTGCTGAATGCAGTGATAATGCTAATTTTACACGCAGTTCGTCATCTGCCAACATTTTTATCATCTTTGGAATCCCTGATGTAGAAACAGTAATTCTCCGAGGTGACATCCCTAAACCTTCCGGCTGAGTAATTTTTCTAATCGCTTCAACCACGTTTTTGTAATTCATCATCGGCTCACCCATTCCCATAAAAACGATATTGGTCAACGGTCTGTTGAAGTACATTTTACTCTGGCTGTCAATTAAAGCAACCTGATCCACAATCTCTGCAACTTCAAGATTTCTCATTCTTTTGAGTCTTGCTGTAGCGCAAAATTCGCAGTTAAGAGAACAGCCTACCTGTGAAGAAACACAAGCGGTGGTTCTGGTTTCTGTAGGAATTAAAACAGATTCCACCAATAAACCATCATGAAGTTTCACTCCGTTTTTGATGGTTCCGTCTGAGCTTTTCTGAAGCTGATCAACAGAAACCGGATTGATGGTATATTCTTCGGAAATTTTATCGCGAAGCTGTTTTGAAAGATTCGTCATTTCCTCAATCGAATGCAGATTTTTGCTCCACAACCAATCATAAACCTGCTTTGCACGAAAAGGTTTTTCTCCTAAAGAACCAAAATATTCTTTAAGCTGATCGAGTGATAATGTACGGATGTCTTTCATTATGTTGTTGAATGTTGGATGTCAGAAGGTGAAAGAAAAATTGGGTGCCGAATTGTAAACTTCCGGCACCCAACTTCCAGCTTCCGTTCTTATAAAATTAACATTGCATCTCCGTAAGAATAGAATTTGTATTTTTCTTTTACGGCTTCTTCGTATGCATGCATGATGAAATCTTTTCCTGCAAACGCAGCAATCATCATTAATAATGTAGATTTTGGTGTGTGGAAATTGGTAATCATTGTATTGGCAACTCCAAAATCATGTGGTGGATAAATGAATTTATTCGTCCATCCCTGAAATGCAGAAATCTTTTTGTTTGATGAAACTGAAGTTTCAATAGCTCTCATTGTGGTAGTTCCAACCGCACAAACTTTTCTATTTTCCTGAACTGCTCTGTTGATGATCTCAGCATTTTTTTCATCGATGATGATCTCTTCAGATTCCATCTTATGCTTAGAAAGATCTTCTACTTCAATCGGGTTGAATGTTCCCAAACCAACATGAAGGGTAACCTCAGCAAAATCGATTCCTTTAATTTCCAACCTTTTCATCAAATGTCTTGAGAAATGCAGACCTGCAGTAGGTGCAGCTACAGCTCCCTCTATTTTTGCATAGATTGTTTGGTATCTTTCAGCATCTTCCGGTTCTACATCTCTTTTGATATATTTAGGAAGCGGAGTTTCTCCCAATTCTTTTAATTTCGTTCTGAATTCTTCGTAAGAACCATCGAACAAGAATCTTAATGTTCTTCCTCTTGAAGTGGTATTATCAATAACCTCAGCAACCAAAGATTCATCTTCTGTAAAGAATAATTTGTTACCAATTCTTATTTTTCTTGCAGGATCTACCAAAACATCCCAAACTCTGGTTTCTTTATCAAGCTCTCTCAATAAGAAAACTTCAATTTTAGCTCCTGTTTTTTCTTTATTTCCGTAAAGACGAGCCGGAAAAACTTTTGTATTATTGAAAATGAACAAATCTTTTTCATCAAAATAATCTACAACGTCTTTAAATAGTTTATGCTCAATGGTCTGAGTTTTTCTGTCAAGAACCATTAATCTTGCTTCGTCTCTATGTTCTGATGGATGTTCTGCCAATAATTCTTCAGGGAGATCAAAATTAAAATCGGATGTCTTCATTTTTTAAATTACGGTTTAAAAATTATCTGAAAATTACGGATGTAATTTTTCGGACTGCAAATATACAACATTCAGTACCCCTTTGTCAAGTGTTTATTTTGCATTCGGCTCTGGTAAAGACTTTAAAGCAGTACATTTTTTTTATTTAATCAATTTAGCTGATAAAAAATGAGTATTTTAGTAAGATAAATTATACACTTATGAGTAAATATTCTTTAGAAGAATTCGTAAAAGAAACCAAGGAAAACCCTTTGGAAAGAGATTATTTTGAATTGGAAAAACCTGCACTTTTAGAAATCAACCTCAACAATCAGGCAGTCTGGACGAAGACCGGAAGTATGGTTGGCTACGTTGGAAATATCAACTTTGAAAGACAGGGAATGCTTTCCGGCGGATTGGGAAATCTTTTAAAAAAAGCTATCAGCGGAGAAGGCGCAAAACTGATGAAAGCAGAAGGAACAGGAAAACTGTATGTTGCAGATTCAGGTAAAAAAGTGCGAATTCTTTATCTGAATAACGAAACCCTATTTGTAAACGGAAATGATGTTTTGGCGCACGAACAAAGCATAAAAAGTGATATCACAATGCTGAAAAGTATTGCCGGAATGATGTCTGGAGGATTATTTCAGGTAAAACTTTCGGGAACAGGACACATTGCAATAACCACTCATGGTGAACCTTTAACATTGATGGTTACTCCAGATGCTCCGGTTTTCACAGATCCGAATGCAACAGTTGCATGGTCTGGAAATCTAAGTCCGGAACTGAAAACGAACGTTTCTTTTAAAAGTTTAATTGGTAGAGGAAGTGGTGAAGAATTCCAGATGAAGTTTTCAGGGAATGGCTGGGTTTTGATACAGCCGTATGAGGAGGTTTATGTAGTGGAGAAGTAAAAATCATTTTGACTTATAAAAGTAAAGCAAGAATTTTATCGTTCCTGCTTTTAATTTTTAAATATATTCCAAAATTTTTTTCCAATCTTCAAATTTCCTTTCAAAAGAAATCGTGTGTAGCGGACTTGTAGATGGCAACAGATGAATGGGTAATCTAAAATCTTTTCCTAAAATTTTCTGTAGATTTTTATAAGATTTTCCGCCGTTAGAAAAAACAGCTTTGATATTCTGATATTCTTCTAACAGTTCAGGAATTTGGTTTGCTTCTTCATTTTTGATCTCAGAATCTAAACTGCCTTTTCTCTCACAGGAATCTATGACATCCCAAAGTGCGATATGATGTTTTTTAAGCATATTAATTCTTTCAGAATAATCTTCCGTAAACTTTTCATTGAACAATTCAAAAATAATTTTCCAGAATTTGTTTTGAGGATGACCGTAATATTGTTGTTTTTCTAAAGATTTTACTCCGGGAATTGATCCTAAAATCAGAATTTCAGAATTTTTATCTATAATTGGCGGAAATGATGAAATCCGGTTTGGCATAATTCAAATATATAAAATTTCTCTAAAAAATGAGATTCTGAAAACAAAAAGCGGGCTAAAGCCCGCTAGTATTCATATTTTAAGTTTAGATTTATCAAAACCACCCCGTCAAAAATTCTCTGAATTTTTGCCACCCCTCCAAAGGAGGAGAATTTTTAAAGTGTTTCTTTCAGCCAATCAAAAAATTCTCTCTGCCAAACCAATCCGTTTTGCGGATGAAGAACCCAGTGATTTTCATTCGGGAAATAGACGAATTTAGATTTTAATCCTCTCAGCTTTGCAGCTTGGAAAGCTTCCTGACCTTGCTCATACCCTACTCTGAAATCAATTCCACCTTGGAAAATCATGATGGGTTTATTCCATTTATCAACAAAATTACTTGGATTGAATTCAGTATATGCTTTCGGCAAAGGCTTTTCCCACGGAGAACCTAAATCCCAATTGGCAAACCAAAGTTCTTCAGTTGTTAAATACCATGATTTCATATCAAACAATCCGTCATGAGCAATAAAAGTTTTGAATCTGTTGTTATGAACTCCAGCTAACATAAATACGCTGTATCCACCATAGCTTGCTCCAACTGCCGCTACTCTTTCACCGTCAACATATGGTAAATTTTTAGCAAAATCTGTTGCTGCCAAATAATCTCTTATAGGCTGTCCTCCCCAATCTTTGGAGATTTCTTCATTCCATTTTGTTCCCCAACCAGGCATTCCGCGACGATTTGGTGCAACAACGATGTATCCGTTTGCAGCCATTAAAGCAAAATTCCATCTTGTACTGAAAAACTGCGTTAAAGCAGATTGTGGGCCTCCTTGACAATAAACTAAAGTTGGATATTTTTTGTTGGGATCAAAATTAGGAGGATAATGAAACCAAACTCCCATCTCTTTTCCGTCTGAAGTTTTCACCATTTTCAATTCAGATTTTCCTTGAGATAATTTGGAATACATCTCTTTATTGGCTTCTGTAACAGGTTTTAATTCTCCATTTTTAAGATTTACAGAATAGATTTCCGAGGCATGATTAATATCTGTTTTTGAAACCAAAAGCGAACTTTTTTGATCTGCAAAAATTTCGTTAACATCAAAATCACCTTTTGTAATCTGCTGTACTTTTGAAGATTTTGTATCTAAAGAAAACAATTGCTTTGTACCTCTGAAAGCTGCCGTAAAATAAATCGATTTAGAATCTCCACTCCAAAATACATCGCCAGAAACGCTTTCGTCCCACGCTTTTGTGAGATTTGAAGTTTTCCCCGACTTCCAATCCATCAATTTGATGTCATTTTTATCTGCTTCATATCCGTCTCTTTCCATGCTTTGCCAAGCCAGAGATTTTCCGTCCGGACTGAATTTTGGGTTTACATCATAACCTTTATTGGTTTCCGTTAAATTTTTTGTTGTTCCTGAAGCTAAATCATAAGCAAAAATATCTGTATTGGTACTTGTAGAATATTCTTTACCACTTTTAGGTTTTGTCACGTACAAAAATTGCGAAGAATCTGGACTCCAGATAAAATCTTCTGCTCCACCGAAAGGTCGCTGAGGTGAATCCCATGCTTTTCCTTCCAATAAATCTTTTGCCGCATCTACTTTCTCCGAAGTATTCACTACAAAAACATGATTGTATTTCCCTTCATTGAAGTAATCCCAATGTCTGTGATTCAGATCTGTGTAAATTTGTGCAGTAGTTTTTGGAGTGTCAGAATATTTATCTTTCCCCATCAGGTTTTCAACCAAAACCTGCTTACTGAAAGCAATTTTTTTACCATCAGGAGAAATTACAATGTTATCTGCTTCTCCGATTGCGTAAAATTCTGTCCAGGTTTTTCCACTATCTTTTGAAAGGAAAATATTGTCGCCTTCCTGAGCATAAATTCCGTTTTTGTCCCATTGAATTAATGCTTTTTTACCTAAATCAATTTTAGAAGACTGATTATTAAGAACATTCAGAAAATAGTTCTCATTTTTAGTTTTTTCTGTCTTTAAATCCACCTGTCCGACTTTGTAGATAAGTGATGACTGATCGGGAGAAACTGCCTGTACTCCGACTTTTTTTAAAGTCCAAAGAATTTCGGGAGTCATTAATTGTTGTGCATTCATTATAAACGGAGCTGCCAAAGCGAGCAGACTGTACTTCAATTTCATATAAATTCTATTTTATCAAACTTAAGAAACCTGATTTACGATTTGAAAAGTTCTTGTTAAATCTAAGGTTGTCAAAGTTAGTATTTAAAATAAAATTGAACGAATCTTTCCTCAAATATCACCAATAAAAAATCGCCAGCTAAAAAACCGGCGATCTGTATCAATAAATTATTTTCAAATTTTATTTATCATCCGAAAACATTGAGTTGGCAAGAGAAGTAACTACCGACAGTGCGATACTGAATATAAATGCCCACAAAAAACCGTTAACAACCATTCCATCGATAAAATAATCTGCGATGAGAATAATGGCAGCATTGATTACCAAAGCAAATAAACCTAAAGTAATAATGGTAAGCGGTAAACCGAAAAGGCTAAGAATTGGTTTTACAAATAAATTTAATAAGGCTAAAACAATCGCAAAAATAATTGCTGCACCGAAGCCGGAAAATTCTACACCCGGTAAAATCTTTGTGAGTAAAAATGCAACAACAGCGGTAATCAATAATCGAATAATGAAGTTCATCGTTTTATTTTTTATAATACGCTAAATTAACAAAACTTATTCCATTTCTTAAGGAAAAAGGTATTAATCCAAATATTACGATTTTATTTTATCTTCATCATCGTTACCAAAGAAGTTGCAACATGGCTTTCAGAAGAATGATCTTCATTCACAGTATAAATTTCAGTTCTAATGACACTGATTTTACTTCCGCCTTTCACAACATACGCTTTAGAAAGTAATGCATCACCAATTGCTGGTCTCAAATAATTCACTTTTAGCTCAACTGTAACAACATAGCAATCCTGTTCATAATGACTCACCGCTGCATATCCGGAAGAAACATCGACCAGTGAGGCAATCATTGCACCATTGAACATTCCGGCCGTTCTGGTCATCATTTCCATTTTTGGAATTTTGATAGAAACGAAATCGGTTTCTACTTCAAGAAGTTCGGCATTGTAGAATTTTAAAGTTTCTGAGCGGCTGAAACTATCGGTCATGAGTTTTCTTTTCTCGGGAGTCATAGAATATTGGTTGTTGGTTGTTGGTTGTTGGTTGTTGGTTGTTGGTTGTGCAAATTTCTTTAAAATATTTTGAATTTTCATTATAATCACTTTTATATCTCAACTGCAATAAATATTTTAGCTATATTTAATCATATAGATTAAATGTTGAATAATCAAAATGCAAAAAAATACCTTTCAAAGTAAAAATTTTGAAATTAATGGAATTCAAATCCCTGAATTTAAACTTGAAAGTGGGAACGTATTAAGAATATACATTCCTAATTTCAATCATGAAAATGACTCGTTAGGTTTTGACTTGACTATAGAATTAATCAAACGATTCCAGAAAGAAAAAGCTGATTTACCTTGGGCAAAAAATTACCAGCAAAATACTTTTTTGGCATTTTTTAATCCGTTGACAGTCAACAAATACTTAATTAATGTAATGAAAATTAATAAAGTAAATGCAAAAAAGATTATTGAAGAACTGAAATTAAGTCCAGATAAAAAATATGAGCATTTAAGTTTTAACAATAAAAAGGCTCTTGCTATAAAAGCACTTTTCGAAAAAAATGATACTATTCTTTTAGATTATCATGGTGTTTCGGTAATGGGAATTGGATTTTTAGAAAAAATAGTAAATGCGGAAATCATTAAAGGTAAATCTGCAATTGCTTTTGATAATTTACAATTCGCACATAAAAAGGAACCTTACGAAAATATTAAACCAATAAAAATTAGTCCAATAAAAGCAACTTAATTATAAGCCTATTTGTGTTTAGAATAAAATTTTTCATCCACGGTTTTAAATATTACAAAAGCAATAAAACTATAGTCAATATCTTATTAAAATAGGTTGAATTTCCAAAATCCCCTACCTTTGCAAAATGGAATTAGAATCTATATACAAAAAACTGCAGATTCAGGATATGAATCAAATGCAGAAATCTACATACAAAACTACGGAAAACAATACCGATGTTGTTTTACTTTCTCCTACCGGTTCAGGAAAAACATTGGCTTTTCTGTTTCCGGTTCTGAGAAATCTGAAGAAAGAATCAACAGGAATTCAGGCTTTAATTTTGGTCCCGGCGAGAGAATTAGCTCTTCAGATTGAGCAGGTTTTCAAATCGATGGGAACAGATTATAAAGTTACGGTTTGCTATGGCGGTCACGATAAAAAGATCGAAATTAACAACCTTAAAGAATCGCCTGCAGTACTTATCGGAACTCCGGGAAGGATTGCGTATCATATGAGAAATAAAAATCTTGATGTAAAAACGATTAAAAATCTTGTATTGGATGAGTTCGACAAAGCCTTAGAACTTGGTTTCCATGATGATATGGAGTACATTATTGAGAATATGTACAATCTTTATCAAAGAATTCTGACTTCGGCAACTTCAATGGACGAAATTCCGAAATTTACAGGTCTTAAGAATGAAAAAACTGTTGATTTCTTAAAACTTGCAGATAACAAACCAGACATTCAACTGAGAAAAGTAATGACGATTCCTGAAGAAAAACTGGATACTTTGTTTAATTTAATTTGTAAAATCGGAAATAAAAGAACCCTGATTTTCTGTAATCACAGAGAAACCGTTGATCGTATTGCCGATTTACTTTTAGATAAAGGAATTGCCAGAGAAACGTTCCATGGCGGAATGGAACAGGACGAACGAGAGCGCGCTTTGCTGAAATTCAGAAATGATACAGCGAGAGTTTTAATCACGACAGATTTGGCCGCAAGAGGACTTGACGTTCCTGAAGTTGAATCGATTGTACACTATCAATTGCCAACAACAGAAGATGCTTTTATTCACCGAAACGGACGTACCGCAAGAATGAATGCCAAAGGTTTTGCTTATCTTGTGATGACGGAAGACGAGAAATTTCCTTTCATTAAAAAAGATACACCTGAAGAATCTGTAAAAGGCTTTACAAAAGTTCCTGCAAACTCACCATTTCAAACGGTTTACATCAGTGCCGGAAAAAAAGATAAAGTGAATAAAGTAGATATTGTAGGATATTTATTGAAAAAAGGCGAACTACAGAAAGAAGATTTGGGTCTTATTGAAGTAAAAGACACCACTTCTTATGTTGCTGTTTCCAGAAATAAAGTAAGAGATTTGCTTAAAAAACTAAGCACCGAAAAACTGAAAGGTAAGAAGGTGAAAATGGAAGTTGCGTATTAGGTTTGGGCAAAGGTTGAGTTTTAGAGGAATTTATTTTATTCTAAAACTCAACCTTAATCTTAACCTCAATTATTTCAATCCTTGTGTTTTTGTTGGTAAAGTATAAACAGATTTTGAAGCCGTAATAAACAAAATACTGTTATTTTCTCCGCCGAATGTCACATTTCCTGTCCAGTCTTCAGGAATTTCAATATGATGTACTTTTTCACCTTTTGAATTGAAAACCGTAACTCCGTTACCAGTAATATATAAATTTCCTTCTTTATCCAACGTCATTCCGTCTGAACCCATTTCGCAGAATAATTTCTTTTCTGAAAGTTTTCCTTCTCCCAAAATATCGTAAACATAGGTTTTCCCTGCATCAATATCTGAAACATATAGTTTTTTCAATTTAATGCTACCAATAATTCCATTCGGCTGAGTAAAAGTTTCCAGTTTTGAAATTTTGCCATCTTTACTTCTGTAGTATAAATTTTTCTCAGGAATTTCAACTTTAAAATTTTCCCGGTAATCTCTTTCGTACAAAGGATCGGTAAAATAAATTCCGCCGTTTCCGTCTAACCAAAGATCATTGGGACCGTTCAATCTTTTACCCTCAAAACCCTTAGATAGAACTTCAATAGATTTATCTTTACCAATTTTCCAGATTTCACCTTCGTAATCAGAACACGTAATCAGGTTATCCTTTTCATCAAAATAAGTTCCGTTGGCTCTTCCTGTTTTATCCAGAAATTCTGTTATTTTATCGGTTTTCCAGTCCCAGACATATATTTTATCATTGGGTTGATCGGTAAAATAAACATTGCCTGCTTTATCGGTTGCAGGTCCTTCTGTAAAAGTAAATTGATCTGAAATTAATTTTGGATTGGCGTTTTCCAGCATAGCATTGTAATTTATTGATTTGCAACTGACAAATGCCAAAACCAAACCAACAAACCCAAAATTCATTATCCTTTTCATTATTTTTTATTTAGAGCTTACAATTTACGATTTGCGAAGTAGTTTAAAAAATAATTATCTTTGAATTTTCAGGATCAGCTATAATGAAGACAAATTTACCCGACAAACTGTATTATTCGATAGGAGAAGTTGCAAAAGCATTCGATGTAAACGCTTCATTAATTAGATATTGGGAACAGGAATTCCCGATCATTAAACCCAAAAAGAACAAGAAAGGAAACCGCTATTTCACTCCGGAAGACATCAAAAACCTGAAAATCATCTATCACTTGGTGAAAGAAAAAGGGTATACTCTGGACGGAGCACGGATTGCTTTAACAACAAATTCAAAAATTTCTGAAACAATTTCTCTCATCGACCGATTAGAATTTGTAAAGGCAGAATTGCTTAAATTAAAAGATTCTCTGGTAGAAAAAGATCCAGAGTAAAAATATATTTCAATGGTAAAAATCAAAAAAAAATATCTTGCCATCATCATTGGTATTTCGCTGCTTGCAGTAATTACCGGGATTATTTTTAATGCAAACACAATCATAATGAGTGCTTTGATCGGGATATTTATTGGTGGTCTTGTACAGTTCTTCATTCACAATAAAGAACAGAATAATTAGTTCTTCAACAGATTCCTTATTTTCTGTTTTTAAAGTTCCAAATCTGTCATTTAATTAAAAATTCAGCGATAACCAGAATTTTTTTTCTTATAAATCATTTTTGTATTTCAAATTTATTTTTAATTTTACTAAATGATGAAAAAAAATTACTACCAAAAGATGACAGTTCTAGGTGTTCTGTTGCTCTCTCTTTTTGGTTTTCAAAAATATACCGATAAGAAAACAGACCATTTCCCAAACGTACAGTTTGTTTCTGAAAGCTTAACCACAGAAATTTTAACAGAGTTTGACCCCAATGAACTTGATGAAAACCAATGGCAAAAGCTTGGTTTTTCTGAAAAACAAACTGCCACTATTTTAAAATACAAACAAATTGTAGGCGGAAAATTCCTCTCCAAAGAGCAGTTAAAAAAATGTTATGCCATTTCAGACGAAAAATTCATTCAGCTTCAGAGCTTCATTTTACTTCCAGAAAATAATAAAGATGCAAAATCAGGCTCCTTTAATTTTGAAAAGAAATCTATAACGGTTTCCGGGAAATTTAATCCAGACCAATATTCTCAAAACGACTGGGAAAATATGGGTTTCAGCGAAAAACAGGCTGCAGCTATTTTAAAATACAAAAGCTTTCTTGGCGGAAGCTTTGTAAGCAAGGAAAAGTTTAAAGAATGCTTTATCATTAGTGATGAAAATTATGCTAAACTTGCTCCCTACTTAATTCTCCCCGCAAAAACTCCTGCAAATTTCAATCCTTATGATAGAAAACTTAATGCTCAGAAAACAAAAATTCAGATAACGCCATTTGATCCGAACACGCTTGATACAGCAGGTTGGATGGCTTTAGGATTTACAGAAAAACAAGCCAATGTAATCGTTAATTACCGTGACAGAAATTTAAAAGGAAGCTTCAAAACATTAGAAGATATACAAAACTGTTTTGTGATTTCACCAGAAAAATTCGCAGAACTGAAACCTTATATCAAACTAAATTCGGCAACAATGGTAAAAAATTCTGACACAAAAAAAACAGAATTCAAACAGCAGGAAAAAACTGATTTCTCAAAAACAGATATCAATTCCGTTACGTTTAAACAGCTTTTAGAATTTGGTTTAGACGAAAAAAGTGCAGGTTCGATGATTGGTTTCCGAAAGAAATTGGGCGGTTTTATGACGAAAGAACAGATTCTTGAAACCTATAATATTGATAAAGAACTGGTACAGAAATTACTCAGCATTGCCCCACTCGACAATTCAAAAGTGGAACGATATTCTTTGGTTGACGCTCCGGAAGAATGGCTGAAAAATCATCCTTATTTTAAATATTCTGCGGATAAAATTATCTTTTACAGAATCAGCAATCCCGATGATAAGAAAATCTGGAAACTCTTAAAAACCAAACCAGAATATGAAGCGAGAATGAGATTATATGTGAAGTAGGTTTTCGGTTGGCGGTTGACTGTTTTCGGTTGTCAGTTTTTTGTAAAATTAATGTATTTGTTCATTATCAAATTATATTTGTCGTTACGTAGGAATCTCAACATAGCATTTTAAATACTAAATTTACATTCCTACGGAATGACAAACATTGTATTAATTCACTAATTTACTGACTTAGTAATTAACTCAAAATGATTGTAAACTCGGGAGATAAAGAGATTATTCCTTCCATTAAACTTTCAGGATGAGTGGTAAATCCTTTTAATTTTGAAGTTTTTCCTTTTAAAACCAAATCCATTAACTGTTTATCCGACAGTTTTTTCCCGAAAATATCAAATGAAACTTTAAAGCCACAATTTTTAAAATCTGAACATCCTACTGCAGTTTTTCCTTTCATCAGATTGTGCTGCTTACATTTCGGGCACTGCGTTTCTTCCCAGGTTTGCAGTTCTTTTTTTACAGAAGGCTCACGTTTTTTCTTTTCTTTTACCTCTTCTTTTTCTTCGTGGAGTGTGAAAGCTTTTGCTTTTCCGTCAACAACCTTTCTCGTAAGCTCTGTTACCATCTGAATCAGCTCATCTTTGAACTGATTGGCTTCATATTCGCCACTTTCAATTTTACGGAGTTTTAATTCCCATTCTCCCGTCAATTCAGGACTTTTCAGCAATTCATCTTCGATGGTATCGATTAATTGAATTCCTGTTTGTGTAGCGATCAGGTTTTTTCTTTTTTTCTCAATATACTTTCTTTTGAAAAGAGTTTCGATGATGTTTGCACGGGTCGATGGTCTTCCGATCCCATTATTTTTCAGCATTTCACGAAGTTCTTCATCATCCACCTGTTTTCCGGCAGTTTCCATTGCTCTCAGAAGAGTCGCTTCTGTGTACGGTTTTGGAGGCGAAGTTTTTCCCTGATGAATCATAGGTTCGTGCGGTCCCGATTCTCCCACTTTAAATTCAGGAATCGTCTGTTCTTCGTCTTTATCTTTTTCCGAAGGTTCTTCTTTCGCATCTTTTGCGTAAACGGTTCTCCAACCAGGTTCAAGAATCTGTTTTCCGCTTGTTTTAAACGGAATTGTTCCTACTTTTGCTTCTACCAAAGTATTGGAAATTTTACATTCAGGATAAAAAACGGCAATAAAACGTTTTGCAATAAGATCGTAAATCAGTTTTTCTTCTCTGGTTAAATTTTGAGAAGGCGGAACTTCAGTAGGAATAATCGCATGGTGATCGGTTACTTTGGCATCATCAAAAACAGCTTTCGACTTAGGAATTGGCTGTTCCAGCAAAGGGGAAATCATATCTTTGTAAATAACCATACTCTGAAGAATTCCGCTGATTTTCGGGTATAAACTTTCGGATAAATATGTTGTATCGACACGCGGATACGTGACGTGCTTTTTCTCGTAAAGACTTTGAATATACTTTAACGTATTGTCTGCAGAATAACCATATTTTTTATTGGCTTCCACCTGAAGTTCGGTCAGATCAAACAATCTCGGATTTTTTTCCTTTCCTTCCTTTATTTCAAATGAAACAATCTCAAACGGATTTACTTTCAGATATTCCAATCCTTTTTCTGCACGGTCGAGCGTTTTCAAACGATCAATTGCTGCATTGAAAATCACATCACGGTATTTCGTTTTCAGTTCCCAATATTCTTCGGTAGAAAAAGCATCTATTTCTTTCTGGCGCTGCACAAGCATTGCCAAAGTGGGAGTCTGTACTCTTCCGATGGACAAAACTGCTTTATTTCCGCCAAATTTCTTGGTAAAAAGTCTTGTTGCATTGATTCCCAACAACCAGTCTCCTATTGCTCTTGCATTTCCTGCGAGATAGAGATTTTTGTAATCTTCGGCAGGCTTCAATTTTTGAAATCCTTCTTTTATAGCTTCCTCCGTCAAAGACGAAATCCATAAACGCTGTACCGGTTTATCACATTTTGCTTTCTGCAAAACCCAACGCTGAATAAGCTCTCCCTCTTGTCCGGCATCCCCACAATTGATGACTTCATCACATTCTGAAACCAATTTTTCAATCACTTTAAACTGATTTTCAACGCCTTTGTTTGGAATTAATTTGATTCCGAAACTTGGAGGAATAATGGGCAGCAAAAACAAATTCCAAGATTTGTATTGCGGACCGTAATCATGAGGTTCTTTGAGGGTACAAAGATGTCCGAAAGTCCATGTTACACAATATCCGTTTCCTTCCATATAGCCTTGTTTCGGCATGGTTGCGCCCAATACTTTGGCAATATCTCTGGCAACACTGGGTTTTTCGGCAATACAAAGCTTCATGAATAATCGGGTTATGGAAAGGGGTGCAAAATTCGGGAATTTTTTTGACTTTTGCTAATTTGTTTAGAGCTGATGGTCGATAGCAAAAAACAAAATTTCAATCGAAATTCATAATCTTACTTACTATTCAAATGTCTATTAATTGCTGTAAAAACAACATGTTTTCTTTTACGAATCTGATTCATAAAATCATTTTGTCCAAATATATCGCAACATCGTTTTACATAAGAATAATAATTAGATTCTTTTTTATTGCTTGCTGAATAATGTGAAAATTCATAAAAACCTCTTTCATTTTTTATTAATGCATATCGTTTTCTTGTTTGCTTTTTAAGTTCTGCAGCTTCTGAATCATTAATTTTTAAAGGTTTATTATAAAGTTTTTTTATTTGATTGATATAAACAGCCTTTTTAGCTTCTGGATTTTTTTCTAATAAAGTTTTAGCTCTTTTACACCGCCTTTTTGTTATGGAAATAATTTTTCTATAATAACGTGATAGGTTAGCTGACTTTATAACGGTTTTATATCCTCTGAACTCAAAACCTAAATACAGTAGAGGAGTTTCTTTTTCCTCTTTTGTTATTTTATTTACCTTAAAACATGTTAATCTTTTAATATTATGCTTTGGAGAATACTGAATATTCTTGAATATAAATTTTTCAGTTTTGTTTTTACTTATTTCAACCTTACTTTCTTCTACTAAATCATAAATATACTTTTCAATATATTCAGATTGATTAGGTTTACATATAACAACAATATCATCAGAATACCTTTTATAATAAACTCCTAATTCCTGAACAAGATTATTAACTATCTTTAGATCAAAATCATATAAATATAAATTGGCAAGAAGTGCACTGATAGGAAGTCCCTGCGGAATTCCTATACTTTTTTTATCTTTTGAAAAAAACGGATTGCTGTATATTCGAAGTTTTCCTTCTTTAATTGTCTTCCTAAATTCTTCATTACTTTCGAAAAAACATTTAAAACCTTTTTCTTTTCTAATTTTTGCAAGTTTTGATTCATCAAAACCCAATCTTCGCCCTCTATTATTTCGTTTCTGAATTCTTAAATCATCAAGAAGAACATATCGAAACTTAGTGCAGGCTTTAAATACATTATAATGATCTTTAGGTAATTCATCTACACCTAAAAGCCATTTCCATTTTTGTTTTAAAAATTGATGATTTAAACTTGGAAAAAAACTTTTTAAATCAAAAGTTAAAACACAAACATCTTGATTAAATCCTCTGCTTTTAATTTCATCAAATGCTTCTTTTGCAAAATGAATTGTACTTTTACCTTTATGATTTTCTTTTGAAATAGGAATTTTACGATAAGCATTTATAGATGAGTCTAATAATGGATTTTGTTTTAATTTTTTTTCATATAATTCATTGAGAATTTCTTTGTAATATCCATAAACTAATGCATCCAAATGACTGGCATAATGAAGAGGTCTTAGTTTAACCGTTTTCTCTGGTATATTTGTGTCTTTATGGATATGGCAATGTCTTCGATCATCTCCATGTTTATGCTTTTCTGGATCACCCTTTTTATATTTTCGATCTTTTAAAATCGTATGTATAAGCGGGTAAAAAGCATATTTTTCTACATATTTTGCATTCGTAATATTACAGTAGTATTTTTTCCAATTCTCTCCTATTTTAAGAGAAGGTGAAAGATGTAAATAACCTTTTTCTTTTATCCAATCTGGTTTTCTAATCATAAAAAAACTTGCAAAAGGTCAATATCGCTTCTATAATTACATACACATTCGTCAGATAAGTACTCAATAACTGAGTCATTGATAATTCCGTAAATTGATTGAAATGACTCTAGGTCTGGTTCAATCTCAATGTTTAGAATACATTATAAAGAACATAAATATCAAATTAAATGATAAGTAAGATGAATATTAAGATAACACCTAAATTTATTCTGTTTGTAGTTATATTTATAATTACTACATTTGTACTCTTCAGTCTCCCAATTGGGACAACTGTCATTGTTAAATTCTATCTCCTTATAATCCATTTATTATAAGTATACCTTTCCAAAGAAAAGATCTTTTATCTTTATTCTAGTCGTAATTAAACTTCCTTTTGCAAGTACTTCAAAAATAATCATTTATTATTATATTTGCTTATAACCTTGAAATAAATATTAACTATGGGAAATTATTCTATTGGCGATCTTGTATCCCTAAAAAATCATCCTTATAATATCGCTGAAAATTCAAAAATTGGAGCAAATTCTTTTCTAACTCCTCCAATAATGGTAGTAACAGAAATACTAAAATCAAAAAAATTTAATCCAGATTCTGAAATAAAAGAATCCGTTCCAAATCAACTTTTATGTACTTTTTTCAATTCGAAAAATTCATCTTTCGAAAAATTTTGGTTTAAATATGATGAAGTTTTCAGCTTACATAATGTTGAAGAAGAATACGTAGAAATTGAAAATACGGAAATATCCTATTCAAATGAAAGTATATCTAGTTTAAAGAAAGATTATTTATACAAATTAGTTGTGCTGTTAACAGCTGATGAGGAATTACGCAAGAAAAAAATCACCTGGATAAAAAATAAAGAAGATGTAAATTATAAGACAGAAGCTTATCTGGAATTTTTACCACCAATTATGACTGTGATTGATGTAGTTGAGAACTCTACTTTTTTAAAAGAACGTAGAGACCCAAAAGACGGATCATTAAAAAAAGATTCTAGCAAATTTCTATTAAAATGTAAATGGTTTAATAATATTAAGCAAACATTTTCGGAAGAATTCATACCATATAGTATTATTAAGAAAGTTACATTTTCAAATGAAAAACTCGAAGCTATAAAAATTGGTATTGCTAATAAAACTGTTTTCTCTATTAATTCTACTGACAGAGAAATTAAATCACGCAATGAGAAAATAAAGAAGATTGTAATTTTCAAAGATGTAATTATATTAAATCACAGTATAACGCTTCTCTATAAAGATATATTTTCTAATAAGATTTCTACTGAAAGTTTAGAAAAAATAGATATTATATCCTTAGAAAAAAAGATTGAAGAATTAATTGAAAATAAATATCCTGATTACACACTTACCAATTACACAAAAAGAGATAGTTTAATCTGGGATAAAGAAAAATTTTATAGAATAAAATATGTGGACAGAAATGGGCGGAGTACCGAACGTTATATCATTAATGCTGAAGTACAAGAATTTGACACTGAAGAAGAGGAGAAAGTTAAGTTTGTTATCGCCGACTGTTTGCTTAGAAACGGAGATCTTAGACACTTCAAATTAAGTAATATTAATGAAAGATTAGAGATGAATGATTTATTTAAAGAATTAAAATATTAAATATGATAATCAATTAATTAAGTTGACTAAAATTTTATTTTTTAAAAAAGTCTACTAAAAAAGTAGACTAATAAAAATTTATGTTATATATTTGCACCCGTAATCAGGTTTGGAAATGAAAATGAAAATAAAATTCATATACAATTCTATGAAGAAGATCAACATCATGCATATGATGATGTATTGCTGTATGCCTTTATATATGAATTTTAGTGGATGACCTTACTTTTATGATGACATATTTTTAAAGGCTTTACCACGTTGTAGAGCCTTTTTTATTTAACAACAACTCAGGAAAATGATAGAAATAAAAAATATATCCAAAACATTTCATCAGAAAAAACAGTCTTTTAAAGCTTTAGATGATGTTAATCTAACGATAGAAAAAGGTGACATTGTAGGAATTATAGGGTTTTCAGGAGCCGGAAAAAGCACCTTGATAAGAACGGTAAATCTTTTGGAAAGACCAGATGCAGGTCAGATTATTATTAACGGAACAGATTTCACCAGGCTGAATTCTAAACAACTAGCAAAAGAGCGCAAAAAAATCGGGATGATTTTTCAGCATTTTAATCTGCTTTCATCAAGGACAGTTTTTGAGAATGTTGCACTTCCTCTGGAATTGGATCAGCTAAAAAAAGAACAAATTCGGGATAAAGTCAATGAACTTTTGAAGATTGTAGGTCTCGAAGATAAAGCCAACGAGTATCCGAAAAGTCTTTCTGGCGGACAAAAACAAAGAGTTGCCATTGCGAGAGCTTTAGCCAATGATCCTTATTTACTGCTTTGTGACGAAGCGACAAGCGCACTAGATCCTGCAACCACAAAATCTATTCTTCAACTTTTAAAAGATATTAATCAACGTTTGGGAATTACGATTTTACTGATTACCCATGAAATGGATGTCATAAAAACGATCTGCAACCACGTTTCGGTAATCGACAAAGGAAAACTGGTTGTAAAAGGCACATTACAGGAAATTATCTCGAACAGAGATCACCCCATCATCAAACAATTTATAAACTCAGGAAACATGACAATACCTCAGGAATTTACAAAAACACTTCAAAAAGAACCTCAGGAAGGATTATTTCCTTTAGTGGAAATAGAACTGAACGAAGATATAAGCGTAGAAAAATTGCTTTCAAAAATATATGATGAATATAAAATTCCTTATCAGCTTCTAAAAGCCGATGTAGAATATTTAGGAAGTTCAAATTTCGGGACTCTTCTTCTGCACCTGAAAGGACAATATGAAGAAAATCAAAAGGCAATCTATTATTTTAATCAGAATAAAATTCAAAATACAGTAAGAGGATATGCTTAATGAAACCGTAATTTCCCTTTTATCCAAAGGACTTTGGGAAACGATATATATGACTTTTGCTGCCGGATTTTTCGGTTTTGTTTTGGGATTACCCATAGGAATTCTTTTGTTTTTAACGAAAAAAGGTCAGCTTCTGGAAAACAATATTTACAACAGGATTTTGTCTGTTTTGGTTAATATTTTCAGATCTATTCCTTTTATAATCCTTATTGTATGGATGATTCCGTTTACAAGATCTTTGGTAGGAACGTCGATTGGAGTGAATGCAGCTTTGGTTCCTCTAAGCATTGGTGCAGCTCCGTTTATAGCAAGATTGGTTGAAAACAGTCTTTTGGAGATTCCGCAGGGTTTGATTGAAACAGCAAGAGCTTTGGGAGCAAGTCCGTTTCAGATCATCAGAAAAGTTTTGTTACCGGAAGCTTTGCCATCGCTTATTAACAATGCAAGCATTACGCTGATTACTTTGGTGGGTTATTCTGCGATGGGTGGTGCAGTCGGAGCAGGCGGATTGGGACAGATTGGTTATCAATACGGCTACATCGGTTATGATACTTTAATTATGAATCTTGTTCTTGGTCTTTTGGTTGCTTTGGTATTTATCATTCAGTTTTCGGGAGATCGACTGGCAAAAAGATTTGATCACCGTTGAGTTTTATCGTTAAATAGTAGTTCAAATAATATAATTCATAGAAAATAATTTAAATGAAAAAAATAAAAATTTTAAGTCTCGTCGCAGCAAGTTTGCTCTTCTTAAATGCATGTAATTCCCCCAAAAAAGATGATCCCAACTACATTAAAGTAGGCATCACTTCCGGACCGGAACAGGAAATTGCCGAAACAGCAAAAAAAGTAGCCAAAGAAAAATATAATCTTGAAGTAGAACTTGTTTCTTTTAATGATTATGTGATTCCCAACGAAGCGCTGAATAATGGTGATATTGATGCCAATGCTTTTCAGCATGTACCTTATTTAACGGAACAGTCAAAACAGCGAGGCTACAAATTGGCTGTTATCGGAAATACCTTTGTTTATCCCATTATTGCCTATTCAAAAAAAATAAAAACGCTTTCACTGCTGAAAAACGGAAGCACTATTGTAATTCCGAACGATCCTACAAATGGTGGAAGATCTCTTCTCCTTCTACAAAAAAACGGATTGCTGAAACTGAAAGACGGTGTAGGTTTATTACCAAAAGTGACCGATATTACAGAAAACCCAAAACAATTGAAAATTCTGGAAATAGAAGCACCACAGCTACCGAGAGTTTTGGACGATAAGGAAGTGGTAATTGCAATTATTAATAATAATTTTGCTGCACAAGCAGGTTTAGATGCCAAAGAGTTTGGTTTATTTAAAGAAGATAAAAACTCTCCTTATATGAACGTAGTCGTTTCCCGTGAAGATAATAAAAGTGATGAAAAAGTAAAAAATTTCCTTAAAGCTTACCAATCTGAAGAAGTTGCCAGAAAAGCAGATGAGGTTTTTAAAGGTGGTGCTGTAAAGGGATTTTAGGAATTCTATTTGCATTAAAACTGCTGTTAATGTTTAATTTTTCCGATACATTATTTTCCAATACAATTATAATATCATCATAGAAATCATAAATAATTATTTAACAGTATAATTTCATTTTCTCATTTTGAGATAATAAATAATTTTGCGTATTTTTGTTAGCAATCAATAAAAAGGTTTTTTATGCTAAAGAAAACTGCCATTGTAGGTTTATTCAGTTTAATATCTGTTTATTCTACGGCTCAAAATACGGTTACCCCCATTTATTTGGACGAATCTAAACCTGTAGAACAACGCGTTCAGGATGCACTTTCCAGAATGACATTGGAAGAAAAAGTAGCAATGCTTCACGCACAGTCGAAATTCAGCTCTCCCGGAGTTCCAAGATTGGGAATTCCCGAGTTCTGGACAACAGACGGACCTCACGGTGTTCGTCCCGAAGTAATGTGGGACGAATGGAATCAGGCTGGATGGACAAATGACTCTGTCATCGCTTATCCTGCATTAACTGCATTATCCGCAACATGGAACAAAAAAATGTCGTGGAAATACGGTAAAGCATTGGGTGAAGAAGCGCGATACAGAAAAAAAGATATTCTTTTGGGACCAGGAGTTAATATTTACAGAACACCACTCAACGGAAGAAATTTTGAATATATGGGTGAAGACCCTTATCTGACTTCGAAAATGGTGGTTCCATACATTAAAGGAGTACAATCTAATGGTGTTGCAACTTCCGTAAAACATTATGCACTTAATAATCAGGAAATGTTCCGTCATACAAGCAATGTTAAGATTGATGACAGAACACTTTATGAAATCTATCTTCCGCCTTTCAAAGCAGCAGTTACAGAAGGAGATTCCTGGACGATTATGGGAGCTTATGATATGTACAAAGGTCAGTATGCAAGTCAGAATCAATACCTTTTGAATGATATTCTTAAAAAAGAATGGGGATATAAAGGAGTTGTTGTTTCAGATTGGGGTGCAGTGAATAACACCGAACAGGCAATTCATAACGGATTGGATCTTGAATTCGGAAGCTGGACAAACGGACTTTCTGCAGGAACTAAAAATGCTTATGATAACTATTATTTAGCTAAACCGTATTTAGATTTAATTAAATCCGGAAAAGTGAGCACAAAAGAATTGGATGATAAAGTAACAAGACTTCTGAATCTTGCTTACAAAACCACAATGAATACCAAGAAGCCTTTCGGAAATATTGCTTCTGAGGAACACAGAGCAGTTGCGAAAGAAATTGGCGAAGAAGGAATTGTACTTCTGAAAAATCAGGGAAATGTTCTACCTATTGATATAAACAAAGCAAAGAAAATTGCTGTAATCGGTGAAAACGCTATTAAGATCATGACTGTCGGTGGAGGTTCTTCGTCTTTAAAAGTGAAATATGAAACTTTGCCTTTAGACGGAATTAAATCAAGATTTGGTAAAAAGGCAGATGTACAGTTTGCAAGAGGATATGTAGGTGATATCGGTGGAGAATACAATGGTGTAAAATCCGGACAGGATCTAAAAGATGACCGTTCTGCTGATGAATTATTAAATGAAGCGGTAGAACTTGCAAAAAAATCTGATTATGTAATCTTTGTGGGCGGTCTAAACAAAGCTGACTTTCAGGACAGCGAAGGAAATGACAGAAAAAGCTACGGATTACCCTACAATCAGGATAATGTAATTGCTGCATTAGCCAAAGCAAACAAAAATTTCGCAGTAGTTTTGGTTTCAGGAAATGCTGTAGCAATGCCTTGGATTAAAGATGTTTCTTCTGTTCTTCAGTCTTGGTACTTAGGATCTGAAGCAGGGAATTCAATAGCTTCAATTTTGGCAGGTGATGCCAATCCTTCAGGAAAATTACCATTTTCTTTCCCTGTGAAACTCGAAGATAATTCTGCACACAAATTAGGAGAATATCCCGGAAATAAGGAAGAACTTGCAGCGGGGAAAGGAAAAGATCAAAAAAATCCGATTAATATAACATATAACGAAGGAATTCTTGTAGGTTATCGTTGGCACGACACGAAAAAGATTAAACCATTATTCAGCTTCGGTCATGGTTTAAGTTATACAAGTTTTGAATTTGGAAATGCAAAATCTGATAAAACAGTAATTGCTCAGGATGATAAAATTACCTTTACCGTTACAATAAAAAACACAGGTAAAAAAGCCGGAGCCGAAGTAGTACAATTATACATTAGTGATCTAAAATCATCTGTTCAAAGACCCACAAAAGAATTAAAAGGTTTCGAGAAAGTATTTTTGAATCCTGGTGAGGAAAAAGAAGTAAGTCTTACAATCGATAAAACTGCTCTAAGCTTCTTTGATGCAGATAAACACGAATGGGTCGCAGAACTGGGTGATTTTGAAGCTTTAATCGGAAATTCTTCAGATGCAATCAAAACGAAAATTAAGTTTACTTTAAAGTAAATATCTTATCTAATAGAAAGTCCTCGATACTTAGTAATCGAGGACTTTTTTATTTTTAATAATTGATCTTTATCAACTATCTTCAAATAAAAAGTTGGAATTAATTTTCCGCAAATTCTTACAAGTCTCATTGGTTGTTTTTTACTTTTCTAAATATTAATTTGTTATAAAACTAAGTTAAACAATTATTGAATTTAAGCTAGAAAGAATACATACACCTAAAATATAAATAACTTTATCTAACTATATTTCAAAACATTATAAAAAAGCACAATAAATATATTTAATGACAAAAGTAAATGTTTTAGATGTCGTCAAGTTTTGTATGGAGTATTTAATAAGAAAAATACTATGTAGAGATGTGTTTATCTAGAAAAGATATGATCAGAACACCTCCAGCGTTTAATCATTTATTTTATTTCTAAGCTCAACCAAATAA